>Ga0181521_10002156_pt1 | contig 23904 bp, 14 predicted proteins | sample PEATcosm2014_Bin_32_FD_119764 | JGI IMG/M metagenome (GOLD analysis project Ga0181521, IMG submission 119764) | Peatland microbial communities from MTU Mesocosm Facility, Houghton, MI, USA - PEATcosm2014_Bin02_60_metaG | ecosystem: Environmental > Terrestrial > Soil > Wetlands > Peat | place...
GCTTCGGTCGGGGTTAGTGTCGTGATCTACAACCTCCCCGTGGCTACAGGTGTCAACTTGGGTCCCGCGGAGATAGCGAAACTGGCTGCCCTGGCTCCCAACATCCGCTACGTCAAAGACACGAGCGGCGATATGAGTCAGACGGCACAGCTGATCCATGAGTACGGCGACGTCGTCTCGACGTTCGTGGGGCTCGACACGCTCTACGTCGCATCGATCGTCGAGGGGGCATCGGGATCTGTCCTAGGCACTGCCAATCTGCTGCCGAGCGAACTCGCGGCAATCTGGGATGCGCTACAGGCGCAGGAGCTTGAGCGCGCCAGCGCCCTGTGGACGCAGGTCTTTCCCCTGATGCGGTTCCTGGTTTCGGGTGGTTACGTGGCGGGACTGAAGGGCGGTCTCGAGATCCTTGGGTTCCCGATCGGAGTTCCGCGTGCGCCGCTCGAGGCCCTCGTTGAACCGGGGCTGTCCGATCTCAGGATGATCTTGTCCACCTTGCCCAGTCGGCTTCCCCCGTACGAGACTGACCGGACGTAGGCACAACAGGTCGCCGGAGGCACTGCCTTGGCCGCCAAGGCCGTCGAGTGGTTCGGCACCACTCGGTGCGACCCTTTGTAGACGTGGGTTTCACCCCGGTTCTTCCATCCTGAGACCGTTCGTCGGCGTGGCGGATGGCTGACCGGAGTCGACCCTTCCGCCCCCGCGCGGGTCCCGTCCTTGTGCATCCGCAGGCGGCTTTCCACGCGCAGGGCAGTAGTCTCCGCGACATGGAATATCGCCAGCTGGGTAGTTCGGGTTTGAGAGTCTCAAAGATCATCCTCGGCACGATGGGTTTCGCCGGAACTGGCTGGGACAGTCCTGTCGGGAACATCGATGTGGAGGGGGCTCGCCGCCAGATCGGTCTCTGTCGCGACGCAGGGGTCAACCTGATCGACACTGCCGACGTGTACTCAAACGGCGTGTCGGAGGAGATCCTTGGAGAAGCGCTCGGCAAGGATCGTGATGAGGTTCTCGTGGCGACAAAAGTGCGGTTTCCCATGGGCGCAGGACCCAACGATGCGGGACTGTCGCGCCATCACATCGTAAGGGCGGCCGAGGCGAGCCTGCGCCGCCTGCGCACCGACCACATCGACCTGTACCAGGCGCACGAGTGGGATGGCCAGACCCCTTTGGAGGAGACGCTGAGTGCCTTCGACGCCCTGGTCAGGTCCGGGAAGGTCCGCTACATCGGTGCCTCCAACTACTCCGCCTGGCACCTGATGAAGGCCTTGGCCGTGTCGGAGAGGAACGGATTCGCGAAGTTCGTCTCGCAGCAGATCTACTACTCGCTGCAGGCCCGCGAGGCGGAATCGGAATTGGTGCCTCTCTCGATCGACCAGGGACTTGGCATCCTCGTATGGAGCCCGATTGCCGGTGGTTTGCTGTCCGGCAAGTATCGCCGGAGCGGCCCTGGGGCCCCAGAAGGCAGCAGGCACTTGAGAACAGACTGGCACGAACCACCGATCCACGACGAGAAGAAGCTCTATGACACCATTGAAGTGCTCGTTGAGATCGCGTCGGCCAGGGGCGTGTCAGCGGCTCAAGTCGCCCTTGCCTACCTCATGGCGAAACCCGCCGTCACGTCTGTGGTAACAGGTGCGCGGACCGAGGAGCAGCTGCGCGACAACCTGGCCGCGTCCGACCTGGTCCTAGGTGCTGACGAGATCGTACGGCTCGACGACGTGAGCGCCCAACCGCTCCAATACCCCTACTGGCACCAGGCCGCAAACGCCTCGGAGCGGCTCGGTCCGGCTGATCTCACGCTCCTCGGCAGGCACATCCGCTAGACCTTCTCTCGCGGCCAGGCACCTGGCCGCGTTGGTCAGGTCCGTGCGCGCACCTTTGCGTCCAAGTATTCCTTGATCGCGGCGAACTGGCTGGCGCCGTCAAGCCCGGCCTCCGCCAGCACGGCCTGGGCCCGGCCGCTGCCGAGGTACTGGCCGAAGCGGTAGGGATGGAGAGTCGCCTCTCGGCCGGCGTCGGAGCGTACCCAGCGGTAAAGCGTCGGCAGCGTGAAGCCGGTGATGCCGACGGCCTCGAGCGCGTGCGCCTCAGGGAAGAGGGCGTGGCGACGCTCGAGCGGCAGCGCGTCGAAGAGTTCAGCACTGGCCACGTAGTACACCCGGGCGTCGATCCCGTCGTTCTCAAGCAGGGGCAGCGTCTCGGTCACGAAGGCGTAGGTGACGGCGCTCTCCTGGAGCACGATCGTCACGTCGCCGGTCCCATTCGGCGGCCGCAGCAGGTAGACGCCGGTCGTCGCGTCCTCGGGCTGCGCGAGTCCGAGGGCGCTGCGGTCGAGGACCTTCACCTCGGGCCGGGTGACGAACGGCGCGATGAGCGCCGGCCGTCGCGCGAGAGCTGTCGCCAAAAGAGGCCAGATCTCTTGCGGCTCCCAGGGCGTGAGGGTGACAGCCGCGCCGGTTGGGAAGTTCTCCTGGAGGAGCTGCAATGCCTGCGGGTCGGCGTGGGTCGGGCCGTCCTCGCCGGTCGCCAGTCCGGCATGGCCACAGATCAGGATCAGCGACCTGTAGGGCTCGCCCCTGGCGGTCAGCCGCGCTTGGGCGCCGATGGCGTGCAGCCGGGCAGCGATGTGACCGAGAGGTGCCATGAAGGCCCCATAGGACGAGCCGACGCCGATGGCCTGGCCGTAGGCCGCGAGGCCCGAGAGCACACCGGCCATGGCGTCCTCGCAGATCCCGCCGATCGACAACAGCCGTGCCTCAGGGTTCGACCGGGCGTTCCAGTACCCGGGGGCAAAGCCTGCCGCGATCGTGGCCACGCTGGTCGAGCCGAGCAGGTCGGCCGATGCGGTGAGCAAAGAGCCGCCCGAGGCCTGGTTGAAGTGCCGCAACGAACGTCCGAGAACCTCGCGCAGTGTCGTCGTCGCACCAGGCTCGAGGACCAGCTCGTTGGGGGTATCGGTCGCCGCCCGGGCCGCGAGCTCATAGACGGCCTCGACACGCGGTGCCGCTTGACGCGGTGCTCGTCCGTGCCGTTCCAGGCGTTCGCGGGCGGCGGCGAGCCTCGTGCCCAGGACCTCAAGCACGAGCGGGTCCTCCTCGAGGCGGCGGCGCACGATCTGCAGCGCCTCCCAGAAGCACTCCTCGCGGACTTGGTCGCCGCCAGGCCCGGCGCATGCAGGGTTGGAAAGGTCACAGGTCGGCAGCGTCGCCCGCGCCTCGTCGACCAGTTCGCCCACTGTCTCGTGGAAGCCGGGAGAGCAGAGCTTGTGCCCGGCGCCGTGCGAAGCCCGGCCTTCGACGCCGTAGCGCCAACCCTTGCGCGTCCGGTAGATCACGGCCGTGGGTTGACCGTTGTCGATCGTCAGGCCGTGGCGCTGAGCCGCCACGATCTGCTGGAGGTCGTGGCCGTCGGCGACCTGCACGACGTTCCAGTCGTGCAGGTAGAAAAGCTCGCCGGGTTCCCACTGGACGTAGTCGCCGGGCACGTCGCCCTCGCGGCACACGTGATCGCTGTCGATCGAGGCCTGGTTGAAGTCGAGGTGCACTGTGACGTTGCCGAGCGATGCCGTGCCAGCAGCTGCCAGAGCCTCGCTGACGCGTCCCGGTGTGAGGCCACCTTCGCCTTCGGCGATGTGGACGCGGGGGCAGTTCGCGCCGAAGTAGTCGCGCGCCGCAATCGCGAGACCGATGGAACTGGCGAGGCCCACTCCCGAGGCGCCGGTGGCAAGGCGTACGAAGGGCGTAGCCGGTGTGGGATGACCGTCCAGAGCCCGGGCGTGTAAGGCCGCGAACAGGGGCATCGTGGTCTTGGGGTTGCGGCGGAAGCCGAGCAGGTCCTCAAGACGCAAGCGGTCACGTTCGTCCGCGGGCAACAGCTCGGGCGCGGCAAGTCGCGCGACCTCGTCGCGCAACGCCCACATCGCATAAAGGCCCATCGCCTTGTGGCCGGCTGCGTACGACATGACGTCGGCGTCCTGGCGGTCGGGAGCGGCGAGGTCGTAGTCGAGGCCGTCGAACAGGATGCCGGCCACGCAACGTCCCGACGAGATCGAACCGCCGGGGTGACCCGAGGTGGGAACGTAGTTGTAGAGCAACGCGCACAGGGAGCGATAGAGCATGTCGAAGGTCTCGAAGGCGGCGAGATCCTCCTTCGCGAGCGGGCCGTCGCCCGGCGGCGTCGTCGCCTCGGCGGGCACGTAGACCGCACGCCGGGACATCACCGCGGGTCCCCCTCGAGATATGCCTTCAGGCGCTCGAGTCCCTCGACGATCTGCTCGACCTCGATGCCCGAGTAGGCGAGGCGCAGGTACTGATCAGTTTCGCCCGGTTGCGGGCGGCCGAAGTGAACCCGAGAGCACGCGGACACGCCGGTCTCTTGGAGCACTGCGCGCCGGAAGTCCTCGACGTCGGTGAACCCCTTGTTCCGCATGGCTCCAGTGACGTTCGGAAACAGGTAGAAGGCGGAGTCCGGCATGTAGCACCGGACGCCGGGCGTCTCGTTCAACAGCCTGACGGCCGCGTCACGGCGCTCCCGGAGGACCGAGACGATGTGACGGGGACCGCTCTGGTCGCCCGTGAGTCCCTCGACACCGCCGTATTGGATGAAATGGGTCGAGCAGGACTCGTCGTTGGTGTTGAGCTTCGCGATCACCTCGATGACCTCCCGCGGCCCAACGGCAGCGCCCAGACGCCAGCCGGTCATGGCGAACTTCTTGGAGAATGTGTAGAGGATGACGCTGCGCTCGGCCATGGCGGGCAGCGAGACGAGCGAGCTGGAGGTGCCCGAGTAGCGAATGTCGAAATAGGCCTCGTCGCACAGCACCATGAGGTCGTGCCGCAAGACGAGATCGGCGAGGTGTTCGCGCTCTGCCGCGGAGCAGTCCGCGCTGAGGGGATTCTGAGGTTCATTCACGATGAGGATGCGCGTGCGGGGAGTAATGGCGGCCTCGAGGGCGTCCATGTCGATGTCGAAGCCGTCCTTGCCCTCGAGATAGCCGTAGGGCACGGCGACGCCGCCTTGGAACTCGATCTGCGACTCGTAGATGGGGTAACCCGGGTTCGGGTAGAGCACCTCGTCGCCCGGGTTCATCAGGGCCATCATGAACTTGCCGATGACGGGCTTGCCCCCTGGCTGCACGGCGACGTTCTCGGCGCTGTAGCTGAGGCCGTGCGAGGCGTTCAGGTCGGCAGCCAGGGCTGCGCGAAGCGGCGGGATGCCTGCGTTCGGGCAATATCCCGTCTTGCCGTCCCTGATCGCTTTGAACGACGCCTCCACGATGTTGCCCGGGGTCGGGATGTTCAGATCACCCAGATGGAACGGATACACGTGATGGCCCTGGGCAGCAAAGGCTGCCGCCTCGGCCGATACGGCAAAAGCGGTCTCGGTTCCAAGACGGGCAATGCGATCGGCGATCCTGGGTGTGAGCAACGCCACCGCTTCGTGGTCCTTGTCGGAGGCAGACTCTGACGCGTAACTCTTGCTTTGACCCGAATCCATGTTGCCTCCATTTTTCGGCTGACACCGCACTACGCAGCGTCTCTGCTTGGCCCGTGGCGTTGCGGGACAGGCAACGCTCCACCTCTGAGTCTGCCACCCGGGCCGAGCTTTGTCGTGGTCGAGCAGGCGCACGACTTGCGGGTGACATCACCGGGCGCGCTGGCTACATGCCCGTCGGCTGCTGCTCGGGCATCGAGGTAGTCGCTCCGCAGGGGATCCAGACTGAGTCGGAGCGAGCGCCGCGCCTACCACGGCACGTGTTTCGTCCCAAGGGAGTCTCTCAAGCAACCGGGGACTCGCGCCGAAGAAGAAGACTGGAATACGAGGTCAGGGGGCGTGTGGTACTACTGCGGACGAATGAGGAGTGTGTTGTCGCCAGGCCCGTGGCTGGCGTGCAAAGCACGTCTCCACTTATCTGGCGGCGATTTCTCGTCCTCGAGGCCGTTTTCGCACTCGTGTACTTTCCTGTCGGCTTGCCGTCCGAGAAGCCCTTGATCTTTGGTTGGCTCCCGTGGATGCAGTGGCCCGGCCAGGTCCCGGCATGGGCGCTGCTGGGACTGGCGGCCGTTGTGGCGATTGTCTACGGCGTGAAGCGTAACCAGCGGAACTCTCGACTGGCCTGGTGGCTCCTCGGCAGCGGTGTGCTCCTCCTCATCACGGGCGGCACGGCCTACAAGTTCTGGCACCAGATCATGGGCCAGCAACATGTCCCGTTCCCGTCGTTCATCGATGCGATTCGGCTCACGATGTACCTGGTACTCGGGGCCGGACTGCTGATTCTTGCCAGAGCGCAGGTTCCCGACGGTGATCGGGCGAGCCTGCTGGACGGGCTCACGATCACACTTGGGGTTGGCCTGCTGTCATGGGTTTTCCTGATCGGTCCTAACCTCCGTGAGCCTGGTGGACTGCTCGTGTTGCTCACGGGTGCCGCCTATCCCCTTGGGGACGTTGTTGTCATGGCCATGTTGGTCCGCCTTTGGAGTGCCGGTGGCATGCGCGATGTCGGAGGACGGCTTCTCGCGATAGGGACATTGGGGATTCTCGTCGCCGACTCACTGTACGAGCTCGCCAAGCTCCACCAGGGGTGGAACTGGAACGACGGCAGCATGGTCGACCTCGGTTGGATCGTCTTCTGCGCCTGCCTGGGCGCGGCTGCACTGCACCCTTCGATGCGCTCCTTGTCGGAGCCGCCGTCCGTCGCGCCACCGCGTGCCAGCCACTCGCGGATGAGGCTGCTCGCCGGGGTTTCGCTCATCGCGCCGGCTCTTCTGCTCGAGGAGACCCTGCGCGGCGACACCGTCGACGCTCCAGTCATCGCGGGAATCGCCGGGATCATGTTCCTTCTCGTGATCAGCAGGATGACCAGCCTCGTCGGGGTGCACGGGCAAGCTGTGGCACGAGAGCAAGTCCTACGCAGGTCCGTCGCGAACCTGTTGGCGGCTTCGGACCGCGAGGCGATCTATCAAGCCACGGTCGCGGGCATCAGGGAGCTCGTCTTTCAGGCCGGAAGTGACTTCAAAGTGACCTTCGCGGTCGCGAACGCCGATGGTGAGCCGACCGTCGTCATGAGGTCGGGCCCTGGATTGGCCGAGGGGCTACAGAGCTTGTCTGCCTTGTGGGAGACGGCGCGAAAGAGCCTGGCCGGCGGAGACGTGGAGAGTCATCTGATCCGGACGGGCAACTCGCGTGCGAGCTCTACAGAGCAACGGTCGTCCGAGGAGCTCGTGTGTCCCCTTGTTGCCAAAGACCAGCTGCAGGGTCTGGTCATCGTCACCAGTGCCGCCAAGTTCCCCTTCGAGCTGCGAAGTTCGATCGAGATTCTCGCGGCGCAGGCCGCGATGGCCATCGCCCGCGAAACGATGACCGAGGCCTTCCACGCGCGTCGAAGTGAAGCTCGCTTTCAAACTCTTGTGCAGAACGCGTCGGATGTCATCCTGATTGCTCGTCCCGATACGACCATCACGTATCAGACCCCTTCCGCCAACCGGATCCTCGGGTACGCAGACGGCTCCCTCGAGGGAAGACAGTTCACGTCTCTGCTCCACCCTGACGACGTCGAGCAGGCGTTGGCGGGATACGCCGATGTAGCGCTTCGGGCCGGGACATCGATCTCGGCAAAATGGCGGATCCAGCACTGTGACGGTACTTGGCGTCACGTCGAGGTGACGACGACCAATCTCCTGCACGAACCGACTCTCGAGGGCATCGTCCTCACGCTGCGCGACGTGAGCGAGCGCACTGATCTCGAGGAGGAGCTGAAGCATCAGGCCTTCCACGACGCGTTGAGCGGGCTTGCCAATCGCGCTCTTTTCAGGGACCGCCTCGAGCATGCCTTGGCACGTGCCAGCCGGTCGAAGTCGTCCCTCGCCGTCCTGTTCCTCGACCTGGACGACTTCAAGCTGATAAACGACAGCCTAGGACACGCGGCGGGCGACGCCCTGTTGGTGGCGGTTTCGAGGCGACTGTCCGAGTCCCTCCGCAGTGGCGACACGGTGGCCCGTTTCGGGGGTGACGAGTTCGCTGTGCTGCTTGAGGAGACAACAGGCCCGGAGGAGGCCTGTCAGACCGCCGAGCGCCTCATTCAGGCCCTGCGCGCGACGCTTGTGATAGAGGACCACGAGGTCCAAGTGTGTTCCAGCGTGGGGATTGCTCTCAGTCACGCCGGCCGCGAGGAGCCGACAGAGTTGATGCAGGCGGCGGATCTAGCCATGTACGCGGCGAAGACTCACGGCAAAGGCCGTTACGAGGTGTATCAGCCGGATCTCCAGGTGGCGATCGTGCGCCGTTTGGACATGACCGCCGATCTCCAAAGGGCCTTGGAAGCCAGGGAGTTCGTCGTCTACTACCAGCCGATCGTGAACCTCGGCGGCGGCAATGCAGTTGGGCTGGAGGCGCTGGTCCGCTGGCGCCATCCGGAGCACGGACTGCTGCTTCCAGAGGAGTTCATCGCGCTCGCTGAAGAGACCGGTCTTGTGATCCCGCTTGACCGTTGGGTGCTCAAAGAGGCGTGCATCCACACGCGTGAGTGGCAGTTCTGCCATTCGGACGCCCGTCGACTGTGGGTCAGCGTCAACATCTCTGCCAGGCATTTCCAAGACGAGGGATTGGTTGCAGACGTCTCCGCGGCACTGCGGGAATCGGGTCTCGATCCCCAGTTCTTGGTGCTGGAGATCACCGAGGGCGTATTCGTCCAGGAGGCAGAGTCCGTCATTGAGCGCATGTTGGAGCTCAAGGCGCTCGGCATCCGCTTCGCCATCGACGATTTCGGCACCGGCTATTCGTCGCTCAGCTACCTGAGGCGCTTCCCGATCGACATCTTGAAGCTGGACAAGTCCTTTGTGGACGGCGTGGCCGTTTCCGCCGAGGACGGTGCCCTTGCCGAGACGATCGTCCGCCTCGGCAAGAACCTGAATCTTCAAACGATCGCTGAAGGCATCGAACACGCCCCCCAGCTGGAGGCCCTCCGTGCTTTGGGATGCCAGCTGGGGCAAGGCTTCTATTTCAATAAAGGGCTCAAGGCGAGTGAGGTGGACGACCTGCTGCTCCGGAATTCACAGGTCAAGTCCTTGGTGGAAGCCGTGTGGCTCGAGAACCCCCCCCTCCCGGAGGGAATCGTCACGTGAACTTGCCCGGCTCCTGAGGGCTCCGGCAGACTTCGACCGGCACACAGCCCCGTGTGGGATCGAGGTGTCCTGCCCTCTGTTGTCCGTGCACGTCGCGGCAGTCTCTCGAACATGGCCAAGGCGCCTTCGGGAAAGGGTGCTCAAGCCACTATGCGTCCTACGCTAGGGCGCTTTTCGCCGTAGACCTCGAACGTAACCGCCCGCGGCGGAGCTGTGAAGCCGCCTTCGATACGGGTCGCCATCTTGGGTATCAGGACGCCGTCACGGGACCGCGCCCGGCTTTTCCGCGAGTCGTCAACAGAGATGATCGTGCAACCATCAGCCGAGGTGTTCGCCGCATCGAACAGCTGACCATCTGGCAGGCCTCGTGACCGGGATGCACGGCGGCGAGCGACGCCTCATATCGCCCTTTCGTGCCAGCCGCGAACTCATGCACGACACCGCCCGCCATCTCGTGCCCCCTGTTGTCGAGTCTTGCCAAGATGCCGGGGCAAGAGTCCCGCACCGGGCACGATCGCCGACGACGCAACGAGCGGGCTGGCGGCGGAGGCTGGGCGCTCCGGCCGCCAAGCCGGCAACCGAGCCGATCGACGGGGTCCAGAAGTCACTTTGCAGTCCGCGCACGCTAACGTGCCTGGATGCTCGGCGGTGGCCATCCCGATGACCCTGTTGGCGAGGTCGCTCGCCCGGTAAGCCAGAGACAACGCCTGTTCGCGCGCCCGAAGCGGGACGCGGAGAAGGCGCCCCTGGGCGACCGCCTGCGCAACCTCGTTCTGAAGCCGCCCGAGCCCGGAACGGTCTCTATGGACAAGGCTGCGGGCCGACAATCGCCCGTTGAGGAGCTGGAGGCCGCTGTCAGGTCAGCCAACGATAAGGAGCGGCTCATAGGGCTGGTGGCGGCACCGCTGGCGGCGGCGATCGGGATCCTCGTGGTCAGCGCCCTGATCGTCAACGACCCTCCCGCCCGACTCAAGAGCGGGCAGGTTGACACGCTCCACGTCAGCCTGTCGCTCTACTACGACCTAGGCGCTGTGATCCTGGGTCTCGCCGTCTTGATGCTCGTGACTGCGATATGGCGCAAACGTCTGTACCTCGGCATCGTCACAGCTCTCTACGGGCTCGCCATCTTCAACCTTCACTACTGGGGCTTCGGGATCCCCTTCATCCTGTTGAGCGCCTGGCTCCTGGTGCGGGCCTACAGGCTCCAGCGCGACCTGCGCGCGGCGGGCGGCGACGGCCTTATGCGCGCCGGCGCCCAGAACGAGGGACGCAGTGCCCCGCCGCTGAGGTCATCCCCGAAGCCGAACAGCCGTTACACGCCTCCGGCCGCAGTTGCCAGGCGGTCATCGGTACCGAAACCGGGGAACAGACAGCGCGCCCGCTGACCGGCGGGGAATGCTTTCCGGGCAGTTCGAGCACGGTGCGGCCCGAAGTCTTTCGCCTCGGCTGGGTCCGCTCGCAGCGAGCTACGGAATCTGAGTCGACGCCCGGCGGAGGTTTCCTCGCTTCAAGACCAAGGTCGCCGAGGAGAGCCCGAGGAGGGCCAGCAGGACTGCCGGGAGAAGGAACACCCTTCCTGATGCGTGCTGGGTCACCAGAGCACGAGGCGTTGCAAGCAGCGCCGGGTCTTGCGGGACGGCGACCGCTCGGATTCTCGTTCCGGGAGAGTAGAGCGCACTTCCCGGTATGGCCTCGTGGTAGCGATGGCCGGCGAGCGTGAACGCCCCCGTGCAGTCGTAGCCGGCGCTATTGCTGCCGCTGCCTCCCATCAGGCCGAGGCACCCGGACACTGTGACCTCGACGGGGACTCCCTGGTTGCGCAAACGGGTGAGCTGGGCGTTCTTCTGGACTCCGGCAACGAACAGGACGATGACCGCCGCGGCGAGAGCCATGAGACAAGCGCCCGCGACCAGACGCGTGACGCGACGGGCGTCGACGTCCACCCTGGCCCCCCGGAGGGTCGTGACCGGCTCGCCTGGCGTACGCGAGCCGCCCGTCCCCTGGAACTTCGAAAACGGTTGCCTCGCTGCCATAATCGGCCGGTCCACCTGATGCTCCCTCGTCCCTCGCAGCGCCACAGTTGGGCGATCGTAGCGGTGGACCGTGCAGACAGGCTCCGGTCTGGACTGCCACGCCCAGTTCGCCGGCCGGGAAGTTCTCGTTCGGGCGCAAGCAGATCGCCCCGACGACCAGGTGGGCGCCTATCACTCGTCCAGTTCACACACTGTTAACGCCAGTGTGACACTGCTGAAACCGCCGGTCTCCAATCTTGGAGACCAAAGGGAGGACGGGTCACCGGCCTCTGTCTTGCCGCACCCCCGGTGGGTTCGCACGCGCCGGACTCGGCGAGGATGCGGAACGTATTGACCACGAGAGGGGTGCTCGAACCGTGCACGAGTTGTTCGCGACAGTTCCTGTTCCGTATCCCAGTTGGTTGAATCCCGCCGACAACACCTGGCAGATAACGGCCGGCACTCTTGTCGGGCTCATGAGCTTGCCTGCCCTGGCGGTGCTCTACGCATCGACCGTGCAGAAGAAATGGGCGGTGAACGTACTGGCCATGATGTTCGCCGGCTTCTCGCTGGTTCTTGTCGCCTGGGTGCTCTGGTCCTACAAGATGGGCTTCGGTGCTACTTCGATCGGCGGAGGGGTGCGGAACGGCATCCAGACCCAACTCTCCGGCGTGGGGTGGGTGAAGCACTTGTTCGAGAATTTCGTCGGCAAGCCGGGCGGTATCACCGACAGTGTCGGTGAACAGGGACAGGCGGTGTCGGCCGCCAACACCGCGGTGCCTTTCCACTTTCCGACCTCATCGCTTGCCTACTTCCAGTTCGTGTTCGCCGCGATCACTCCTCTCCTGTTCATGGGGAGCGTGCTCGGCCGCATCAAGTTCAGCGCGTGGTGCCTCCTCGTGCCGCTCTGGTCGACGTTCGTCTACGGCGTGGACGCGTTCATGCTGTGGGGTGGCGGTTACTTGGCTCAAGAGGGCGCGCTCGACTTCTCCGGGGGTTACGTCATCCACCTGTCAGCCGGTGTCTCCGGGTTCGTGGCGGCCTGGGTGCTCGGACCGCGGCTGCTGCGGGACCGGACCCACGCCATACCCAACAATCTGGTCATGGCCGGGGTCGGGGCTGGCATCCTCTGGCTCGGGTGGAACGGTTTCAATGGTGGGGACCCGTATTACGCCGGGGCGAGCATGGCCGCGGCTGTGATCAATACCAACCTGGCGACCGCTGTGGGCGTCCTGACCTGGATGGGCCTCGACGCCTGGCTCACGAAGGCGAAGAAACCGACGTTCCTCGGCGGCGTGAACGGGATGATCTGCGGCCTGGTCGCGATCACTCCCTGCGCGGGCTGGGTAAACGGCAGAGGTGCCATCTTTGTGGGCCTGATCGCCACCGCCATCGTCTGGGCGGCGTGGAACTACCTCTCCAAGGTGCGGCCGTTCTCTCGGGTGGATGACGCCCTCGGGGTCGTGTACACGCACGGGATCGCCGGCTTCACCGGAGGCATGCTCCTTGGCATTTTCGGTGACCCGAAGATGCTCGAGTACGGCTGCGGTCACCTCGATGCAGCCGGGCAGGTCGTCAACACCTCACAGTCGGTTTACGCAGCTGCGCACGGGGCCTGCGTCCCGTTCTCGGTCGCGGGCCTGATGTACACGGGGTCTGGCCATCAACTGTGGGAGCAGTTCCGGGCAGCCCTTTTCGTCATCTTCTGGTCAGCGGTTGTGACATTCATTTTGATGAAACTCATCGGGCTAGTGCTTCGAGGTTCGCGCTACAGCGACCAGATACTCGAGGTGGGCGACCTGGCCATCCACGATGAGGAGGCCTTCCCCGAAGGCATCAGTCCAGAGGACGCGCAGGTCATGGAAGAGGCTCTCGTCCACGCCGGCCTTGACGAGGGCTTGCCACCGGATCCCGGGCTGGCCCCGAGTACTCATCCGGAGTCGACGTCTGGCGATCGGGAACACTAAGGACTCGGCGGCTCAGTGTCAGGATCCAAGGGCGCAACCAAGCCGGGTCAGGCTGCCACGACGAGGATCGCCGTGGCAGCCTGGCGCTTGCCTGAGAACGAAGGCGGCCAAGGGCGGGCGCTGACGAGGCGAGCAGATCGACGGACTGCGTAGGATCACGGTGAAGGTCGTCGGCGGCCCGGGGTTCGCCAGCTGCAGGGGAACCTCGACGGCGAGCTGCTCGGGAGCGACGCCAAGACACCCAAGGAGTGACGTGGCCGAAGTTGGAGAACCAGCAGCGACCGAAGTATCTCTCTACAAGGAGATCCTCTACACCGAGGCGGAGGTTGACGCTCGGATTGCGGCGATGGCAGTGGATATCACTCGGAGCTACAAAGGAACGGACACGCTGTTCGTCGCTTTGTTGAATGGCGCCCTGCCCTTCACTGCCAAGCTCATGCGAGCCATCCAGCACCATGATCCGCAGTTTCATCCGAACGTTCAGTCCATGATCGTCAGTCGCTACGGCTCGAGTCGGGAGGGGGGCCCGCCACACCTGGTCACCGACCTGCCTCCCGATTACAGGGTGCTAACGAAGCGGCACGTCGTCCTGCTAGACGATCTTGTCGATGGCGGAGGTACAACTGATTTCACGGAGCACCACTTGTACGGATATGGCGCCGAGACCGTGGAGCGGATCGTGCTTGTGAAGAAGCTCAAGGACCCGCCCGTCAAGTGCAACCTCGCCATGTACGGCTTCGAAGCACCGGACCTGTGGCTGACAGGAATGGGCATGGACAACGCGCATCTGGCAACAGAAGCGAATCGTTGGGCCGGGTGGATCGCGATTGCCAACACGGACTGACCCGCAGGCGTGTGCGGGACCTGGCCCGCCGGCCTCTGCGCTTTCGATCACACGGACAAACGGATAGTCGTCCCGGTCCTTATGTCGACCCACACCCGCTACACATCTTTGACGGCCCGGACACCGCCGGGCCGATTCGGCCACGCGGCGCCTTCGGCGTCGGTGGCCGTTGTCACCGAGGCCCGGAGGTGACTGCTCCGCCCGCTTCGGGCGCGAGCGGCGCCGAGACTTGGGGCGGCTCCGGGAGCGAGCGCGCCACCGCGTTGTTGGCGCTTGCCGACGGGGAAGTGTTCGAAGGCGAGGCCATCGGGGCAGCGGCGCCTCGTGGCATTGCCGGTGGAGAACTTGTCTTCAACACGGTGCTGAGCGGGTACCAGGAGGTCATAACCGACCCGAGTTACGCCGGCCAGGTCGTCGTCTTCACCTATCCCCACATAGGCAACCACGGTGTGAACCCGGCCGACGACGAGGCCCGGCAGCCGTGGTGCAGGGGCGTCGTCGTGAGGGACCTGGTCGCGCGACCCTCGTCCTGGCGTGCAACCGGATCACTGGAGGAGTTCCTCGTCCGGCACGCAATACCGGGGATAGCGGGTGTAGACACGCGCAGGCTCACCAGGCACCTGCGGGAGCACGGCGCGATGGGTTGCGCTTTCGGCACCGCCGGCGAGTCCCAGCTTCTCGCAGCCGCCGCGGCACAAACAGGCACCACCGGGCGCGACCTCGTCTCAGGCGTGACGACGACGGCGCCCTACGAGCGAGGTTCGGGACGGCTGCGCGTCGTCGCTTACGACTTCGGCGTGAAGGAGACCGCGCTTCGGTTCCTGGGTGAGCTTGCAACCGTCACCGTCGTGCCGGCCTGCTTTCCAGCCGCGAGGACGCTGGAACTGGAGCCCGACGGCGTGTTCTTGTCGAATGGGCCAGGTGACCCCGCCGCGTTGGGAGGGCTGTCGGGCACGATTGCCGAGCTGCTGGGGAAGATACCCATTTTCGGCGTCTGTCTCGGCCACCAGTTGCTTGGTGCGGCCCTCGGGGCCCGAACCTTCAAGCTCCATTTCGGGCACCACGGGGGCAACCACCCGGTTCGTCGGCTGGACACGGGCCGGGTCGAGGTCACGAGCCACAACCACAACTACGCCGTCGAGAAGACCTCTTTGCCCGACCGTGGGGTCGCCGCAACCGAAGTGACCCATGTCAACCTGAACGACGGCGTGCTCGAGGGCCTCCGCTGCGCACGTCTGTCGGCTTTCGGAGTGCAGTACCACCCGGAGGCGAGCCCGGGCCCGCACGACAGCCGCTATCTGTTCGAGCAATTCCGCCTGCTCATGCAGGCAAGTGCCTGATGCCACGCCGCGGAGACATCGAGACGATTCTCGTGATCGGATCAGGCCCGATCGTCATCGGCCAGGCGTGCGAGTTCGACTATGCAGGCTCCCAGGCCTGCCGCGTTCTCAAAGCCGAGGGATACAGGGTCGTGCTCGCCAACTCGAACCCCGCGACGATCATGACCGATCCCGAACTGGCGGACAGAACCTACGTGGAGCCGCTCGATGCCGCGGTGCTCACCGAAATTGTCAAACGCGAAAGACCGGACGCGATCCTTCCCACGGTCGGGGGCCAGACCGCCCTGAACCTGGCGATGGAGCTTGTCGAGCTGGGTGTGCTCGAGGAGTACACCGTAGAGCTCATCGGAGCGAACGCCGAAGCGATCGTCACCGCCGAGGATCGCGGCCGATTCAAGAGGGCGATGAGCGAGATCGCGCTGGGGGTACCGGCGTCAGGTTTCGCCTCTTCTCTCGAGCAGGCGATGGCGGTCGGGGAGCGGGTGGGGTTCCCGCTCATGGTGCGCCCCAGCTTCATCCTCGGGGGAGCGGGCACCGGGACCGCGAACGACCGCGATGCGCTCGCGCAAGCTGCCGCGGAGGGCCTGGCCGTCAGCCCCGTGTCACGCATCTTGATCGAGCGCTCGATCGCAGGTTGGAAGGAGTTCGAGCTCGAAGTGATGCGTGACCGGGCGGATAACTGCGTCGTCGTCTGCTCGATCGAGAACCTCGACCCCATGGGGGTTCACACGGGCGACTCGATCACGGTTGCTCCGGCGCAGACTCTTTCCGATGTCGAGTTCCAGGCCATGCGAGACGATGCGTTCGCCTGCATCAGGCGCGTCGGTGTCGAATCCGGCGGGTCAAACATCCAATTCGCGGTCGACCCGACAGACGGTCGCCGCTTGGTGATCGAGATGAATCCGCGCGTTTCGCGGTCGTCGGCGTTGGCGTCCAAGGCGACCGGCTTTCCGATAGCCAAGATCGCGGCGCGTTTGGCGGTGGGTTACACGCTCGACGAGATTCCCAATGACGTCACCGGTGCCACGCTGGCGAGTTTCGAGCCCACCATCGACTATGTGGTGACCAAGGTCCCACGCTGGGCGTTCGAGAAGCTTCCCGGGAGCGTGGACCGTCTCGGAACTCGAATGCAGTCCGTCGGGGAAGTGATGGCGATCGGTCGCACCTTCCCGGAGTCCCTCCAAAAGGCGCTTCGCTCCCTGGAACAGGGCCGGGCCGGCCTGAACGCGGACCCGGCCGAGTCCGCCTACGAATCGCTCGATGATGACGTTCTGCTCGCGAAGGCCTGCGAGCCGACACCGGAACGGGTCTTTCACATCGAGGCCGCGCTCAGGCGGGGCACGACGCCCGATGTACTTGCGGAAGTGACCGGAGTCGACCGATGGTTCGTCGACGAGCTGCAGAGAGTCACCCATGGCCGTCAGTGGCTCGAAGCGCTGGCGCGCGCCGGCACTGATGTCGAGCATCTCGACCGCCGGACCTGGCGAGAAGTGAAGCGTCTCGGGTTCTCGGACGCGCAGATTGCCTACTTGCTCGAGGGAAACAGCCCGAATACGAGCGGCCGTGTGGACGAGGCGATCGTGCGCGCGGCGCGCCTGAAGGCAGGCGTGCGTGCAACGTTCAAGACCGTCGACACTTGCAGCGCCGAGTTCGCGGCTCACACTCCGTACCACTACGCCACCTACGAGGACGAGGACGAGGTGCACCCGAGCGCCCGCCCCCGCGTCTTGATCCTCGGCTCAGGGCCGAACCGCATCGGGCAGGGGATCGAGTTCGACTACTGCTGCGTGCACGCCGCGATGGCCCTGCGCGAGGCGGGTTACGAGACTGTGATGGTCAACTGCAACCCCGAGACGGTCTCGACCGACTACGACACGTCGGACCGCCTGTACCTCGAAGCGCTCACCGTGGAGGACGTGGCGAACGTGATCGACTCGGAGCGCGCGGTCGGACGAAGCGACCGAGGGACGGACTCCGCAACCATCGCCGGTGTGATCGTGTCGTTGGGGGGTCAGACTCCCCTCAAGCTGGCGCACTCCCTCGACCCCAGCCTCGTGCTCGGCACCTCTCCCAAGTCGATCGACCTGGCGGAGGATCGCGAGCAGTGGAACGCGCTCTGCCGGCGCCTTGGGATTCCCCAGCCGCCAGGCGGTACGGCCTCGACAGTGATCGAGGCACTGGGCGTGGCGGCGAAGATCGGCTATCCAGTGCTCGTCCGGCCGAGCTACGTACTCGGGGGCCGGGCCATGGAGATCGTCTACGACGACGAGCACCTCGGCCAGGTGCTGCTCAAGCTCTCGGGCGCACTCAGGAACGAGGGAGGTGTTTTGGCGCAGCGGCCCGTGCTCGTGGACCGGTTCCTCGAGGACGCCATCGAGGTGGACATCGACGCGGTGCGCGACCGGTCGGGTGCGGTGCTGGTGGCGGGCGTCATGGAGCACATAGAAGAGGCGGGCATCCATTCGGGTGACTCAGCCTGCGCTTTGCCACCGCAGACCCTTCCCGATGACGTAGTCGCCAGGCTCGAGATCCACACACGCGCGATCGCCGAGTCTCTCGGCGTGATCGGGCCGTTGAACGTCCAGTTCGCGGTGAAGGACGGAGTGGGATATGTGATCGAGGCCAATCCGCGCGCGTCTCGCACGGTGCCGTTCGTGTCGAAGGCGACAGGTATTCCTCTGGCAAAAGTGGCTGCCCGCCTGATGGCCGGAGCGACCCTGGTGCAGCTGCAAGGCGAGGGGATGTTGCGTCCTCCTGCCGCGGGCGGATGGGTGAGCGTCAAAGAAGCCGTGCTGCCTTTCAGCCGGTTCCCGGGAGTCGACAGCTTGCTAGGTCCCGAAATGCGCTCGACAGGCGAGGTCATGGGGATCGGGAGGACCTTCGGGCTGGCCTTTGCCAAGAGTCAGATGGCGGCGGGCAACCGTTTGCCGTCGGAAGGAACCGTCCTCTTGTCATTGGCCGACCGGGACAAACTGGCGGGGTTCGAGCCGGCCCGCGCTCTTGCCGAACTGGGTTTTGAACTCGCGGCGACATCAGGGACCGCGGCATTCATGGAGTCGAGGGGCCTGCCCGTCGGGACGGTAGTGGGGAGGGTCGGTGAGATCGGTGTGGCGGACGCCGTCGCGCTGATCTCTTCGGGTCGCGTGCAACTGGTGGTCAACACGCCGCGCGGCCAAGGTTCACGCGCTGACGGCGTGCGCATCCGTTCCGCGGCTTTGCTCCATCAGGTGCCGTGCCTGACGACCGTGGCCGCGGCGCGGGCCGCAGCAGCGGGGATAGCCGACTGGAGGAAACATCCCATGTCTGTTGCGAGCCTGCAGGAACTCCACAGCGAGGCGGCGCGCTGAGGGCGCAGGGCACACTGTTGGCGGAGGCGCTCTGTCGACCCCGTCAGCGACTTGCGATTCCCGGGACGAGCACGCGACAGCTGTAGAGCCTCGATGTGGCACACATGTACAGGGTCATGAGGTCGCGGTCACGCCAGTTGAAGTTCGCCACCACCTCGGGCGCCGGCACCACTCGGGGCAGTGGCCCTCCGGGCTCAACACGGCGGCAACTTCACGCCCGACATACGGGTTGCAGGCGATGAGTTGATCGTGGGCTGCTGCATTGAATACCGCTCGGGCAACCTGGAAGACAACGCGGCGGTTCCTGGCGCCAGGCTTCCAGATATTGCCTTCACCCATCCCTGAACCTCTGACGGGCGAATGGAGGCCAGTGGCCGATTCTCGAACGTGGGAAGGAGATGGTTTCGCAATGCCGAATCGGCGATTGACGCGGTAGCCGGGCGATGGAGTTGAGCTGTCTGCCAAGCCCGGGCGAAGTCGCCGAATGTGGTCTTGCCGAGCTTCGGATCGATCCACGAGCCGCGGCGAAGCGAGCTGAGCTCGTCACTGATCCAGCCTTCGGCCTCGACCTTTAGTCGAAAGGTCTTCGTGCGTTCGCGGCCGTCAAGCCCGCGGTACGTAGCCTGCTAGTTACTGCCACGCCGTCTTACGCTTGCCATCAGTGTCTGTTCCCCCGGATCGGCTTGAGTTCCTCGAGTAGCTGTCGAGTGACATGGCCTCGACGCGCCTGGATGGCGCGAGGGGAGGAACCTGGTGGGAGCGGTTGCCGCGACCCGCGCGTCGCGCGCGTCAGTGAGCGACTGTTTCCACAGTCCGAAAGCCGCTCTCGAAAGCTCGTCCGGAGAGCACTGAAGCTTGCGCGCAGCTGTTCGCTCAGCATCGCCCTGTGCGGCTTCCACCGCCGTCGTCAATTCGCTGAACGGCAAGTCGGGAGCGAGTGCTTCAAGCTGACGCAAAGGAGGTGCCATCATCGACCGCTGGCCGATGATGAGCGCAGTTGAGTTGACCCCGGTCGGCGGCCCGACTTCAGCTGTGCCACCCGACGGTAGGATGAGTTGACCCCGGTCGGCGGCCCGACTTCAGCTGTGCCGCCCGACGGTAGGATCTTTCAACCGGTAGGTTGGGCGCTGCTCTGCGTTGGGTGCTGCCACACTTTGATCGAGCGGATCACCAGGCTCTGGGGGAACCGGACGGCGGAGTTGGGGGGGAGTTTCCCGTTCACGGCGAGATCGGCGATAAGGTACTCCGGCTGCGTGATTGACACGGCGAGTCGAGTGACGAGGAACCCATCCACGTACCACGCGATCGTTCCCGGTTCCCAGTCCACCCCGTAGGTGTGGAAGGCACTCGAGGCGGTTGGCACGAGTATGTTCGCAGAGTCCCAGGCGTCGGCGGAACCGTAGTGCACATAGAGGCTGACGCTGTGCGACTGCGCCCAGTTCTCCATGATATCGATCTCGGGGGGCCAGGTCCCGCTCTCAGGCGAGGCCCAGAACGCCGACCACAGGCCCTGCCCGACGGGCAGCTTGGCCACGATCTGGGCGTAGCCATATCGAAAACTGAACTTACCGTGGGACGACAGCATCCCTGATACGTATTGCTTACCGTTCATTTCTTGCGGGATGACTGTCAGTGACACTGTGTCACCGTTCACCTTGACCTGGGATGCCTGATACCACTCCAGCTCGTTGTTGCCGTTGTCAGTGCAGCCGAAGTAGTAGCAGGTGGACCAGTTGGCGGTGTCAAGGGTGATTCCCGTGAAATGGTCGTAGAAAACGAGTTGCCAGTGCCCCTTGGGACCGTCTGGCATGTCGGCCTCGCTGAACCTTGCGGCTGTGGCTCTGGGCGCGCCAAGAGTCGCCGCCTCGCTCGGCGCGTGACTTGTGATGCAAACAGCAAATGAGCTGAGCACGGCGAGCGCCAACCCGAGCGAGGCCGTGCGATGGACTCGCATCACACGTATGGGGTTGTCACCGAAGTGCACCTGCAACTGAACATTGTCCTACTCTCCGTACCTTGGCCTGTACGAGCAGCTGGTTCCTTCGCGAGAGACCTTCCGGTCTCTCATGCTCGCTTCTACAAGAGATGTCAAACAAACTAGGAAGCCTTGTCAGCAGTAATGGACTCAAGAAATTCATCGGCAACTAGGTCGCCACCTTGAACGAGAACGCCCGCCAGGGACGGTCAAGACCGCTGAAGGGAATCTCGCCTCTCTTGCCTCCTGGTCTTAGACTGTGACCGAACTCACGACACAAGGTTTCTCGCGGATACTCGAATCGACCACGTGCCTGGCCATTTGGACGTCGCGGTGACGGACGGGGCATACACCCAACCGTCGCTGTGGACCCTGGAAATGTCAGCGCGTCGGAATGGAGGGCGACGTGATCGAGATCTCCACCGTCATGTCGCCCAGGAAGCGCGTCATGCCAATCGCGGTTTCGGCGGAAGGCTCCAAGCCGGCGAGTATCCTGGCTTCACGGTCGATATCGAGATCGAGAACCCACAACTGACGACCCAGGACTCAGGTCCGTGGTTCCAAGACTCCAGCTCCGGTTCAGGCTCCGATCGTTACCACGACACGGGGACGTTCTCTCTGGGGATCACAACCGGGTACCACTTCAGTTACGTGGTAAGGACTCTTCTAGCGCCGCGATAGCCCCTAGAGCGCGCTACCTACTCCCCTTTCCCGCCGATTTCATCGTCTCTACGACGATCTGCACTCAGGGGCTTCGCGGTGTCGTAATTTCCACAGCGCGAGGCTGAGCTGACCCAGGATCGCGAGCGCCGGCTCACGACTAGTGGGAGGGCCAGCCGAAGAATCGGGCCGCACCCAGGCCGGCGCAGCGGGGTCGTCGAGGTCCCAGTACTCGGGCGGCACCCCCTCTAGGAACCGCCAGCGCATGCCAAAGACGTCGCGGCAAACGATCGCCATGCGTCCGACCGGTCGCCTCGCGGCCCGACACCCGGGCCTACGTCAAACAGGCCATCGGGCACGGGACCGATCTGGCTCGATCTCACGTCGGTTGCCCTCACTGCGCCTGATCTCAGGTGGAATCCTCGCTCGAAACCCCAGGAGTCGTAGTCACCGAAGCAGACAAGACCGCAATCGACGGCAGCGCCGTTCCCGATGTTCTCGATTCGACTTGCCGAGTCCATCCTTCCGGGACCGTCCTATACGAGCTTCTTGTGGCGACGAGGTATGGGCGCTCAGGGAGCCCTCGATCCTCGGTCGTGTGTATTGCGGGCAGCTTCACCTCGCCGACAGCAACCGCGGTCACAGTCGCCTCGGCTACGGCAGCAGCGGTCACGGGGGTCACCTTCAGCTCTCCCTGCTGCACTGGGTCGAGTGTTCTGTACTCCTCGTCGCTGAGCGTTGAGACGTTGGCGATTCCGAAGGCCGACGCGAGCACCTCGATGGCACGGTCAACGCGCTCCCTCTCGCGCAGATGCACTCCCTGAACTTTGATCGTCAACGGCCCGGGTACGTCTCGTGGTTCGATGTCCACGAACACCGGGATGACAAGCTCGCCCTGCCCCCACGCCGCCGCTGCTCCCAGATGGCGAATGCGCTTCCGGCACCTCCCTTCGTGAGTACAACAACAAGTGCGCGGACGCCCCGGAGGCCGTCATCGTATAAGCGGTCATACGGGTCTTCGCCCGGCTCGATGCTCGTCGGGCTGAAGAAGACGTCCACTCCCTCGAGCCGGGACTTGAGATCGGTACGAACGCCCTCGCGACTGCCCGGCTCTTCTCGCCAGACCACGAGAGAAACAGTCGGAGCTTCGGCCGACAAGACGTCCTCGGGGTACGGAATCGGAGGGCCAGTCCTGATGAGAACGCGGCCGTCGCTGAGGCCGCCTGGCGTGATCCCTGACTCCCGCGCCATCTCCTCCCGAATATCGTCCTGTCTGGCAACAAAGCCGGCGACGGTCGTCACGCCTCGGAATCGCCGGACGAATCTTGGGTCGACCTGAATCATCCACGAGGTCTGGTTCCTCGATGACCCTCCGAACGGTGATGGGTGCTCGAACGACGTCAGGACCTCGTAAGCGCGCAACGCGAGTGCGCCATCAGAGTCAGAAGGGAAGTCCGTTAACTGGTCCTCGCTGGTCACAGCCGGCGGGTCATCGTCGGACAGGTAGGACTCGACAGCCCGCTGCACCGCTCACACGCACTCAGTGACGAGCGGCCTCGCCTTCTCTAGCCACATCAGGTGTCGAAGCTGGAGCGTAAGGTGCTCTGTGTGCAGCGGGCGCGCCTCCCAGACGACCCTCGACTTCGCGTCGACGACCCTCTGAACCTCGACGTCAATGTCCATGGTCGAACCGACGTTGAAGGCTTGGCACGTCTGGCCAGGTTCCATCAACGAGAAACCGTTGGTAAGCCTCCTCGACCAGGGCCATGTTCTCCTCGACCCAGGCCTCGGCATCCGCGACGGTGTCACCCTTCGGTGTGTCGTTCACCAGTCGTGACTTTCCGCGAGACGCTGCCACCACTCGTACATGACCGGGACCTTCCGCGGCATGTGTGCCTTGGCGAAGCCTAGCTTTGTCCGCGGAATGTCCGCGGGACACCGAAAAGGCGTGCGAAACGTCGCAAACTGACGAAAGGTTAAACCCGAGGTCACAGGAGCTATTTCACCCGCAAATGGGCAGGAGCAAAACCCCAGGCCTCACTTCCACTGGAAGTGGACGAACACCCGCCCGAAGTTGCGCGAGTCCTTCTCCACCCGATGGTACTGAGTCTTGATTTCCTTCTGATCCAGAAAACGCAGCACCCGTTTCTTGAGTTGACCCGATCCCTTGCCGGGAATTATCTCCACCACCGTCGCTCTTGTCTTCACGGCCTGTTCGATGATGTCGAGAAGAGCGCGGTCGATGTCCTGCCCGCGGTTGTAGACGTCATGAAGGTCGAGTGTGAGCTTCACAAGATCTGCCTTGAGGCCACAAGCCCGACGGCGCCGGAATGGCCCTCTGGGTAGGTAGTCGATCCGCGCTGGCAGGCGGCGCGAAGCCGCGAGGATCGGCTAGTCACCCGATGTCGACCTGCGCCGGCCGGGATCGGTTCCGAAGGCATCCCGTAAGGCGGCTCGGATCTGCTCGGTGGACAGTTCCCCTAAGACGGCGACGAGATCGGGGTCATCGATCGTGGTCGTCAGCTCACCGAGCTTGATCTCGATGGCGCGAGGGCGGGGGGGAGCATCGCTCGTTTCGCCGATAGGGATCTGCACCAGCTGGGCTTGGAGGGACTCCCTGTTCACACCCAGTTTCCC
>Ga0181521_10002158_pt1 | contig 23902 bp, 27 predicted proteins | sample PEATcosm2014_Bin_32_FD_119764 | JGI IMG/M metagenome (GOLD analysis project Ga0181521, IMG submission 119764) | Peatland microbial communities from MTU Mesocosm Facility, Houghton, MI, USA - PEATcosm2014_Bin02_60_metaG | ecosystem: Environmental > Terrestrial > Soil > Wetlands > Peat | place...
ATGCGAAACTGTTCTACGTTAACTTCGACCAACTGGTTGACCGTATGTTCGCGTTAACCGCCTCACCAGGGTCATCCTTCGCTCAAGGTGGATATGATATTGGGTTCATCGGGTGGGGATACACCAGCTACGTGCCCGACGTTCGCGCCAACTTCCAAGGAGGGCCAACCTATTTCCCCCCCAGCGGAGACAACTACGCTTACTACAACAGCTCAACTTCAAACAACATCTTGAATCAACTTTACAGCTCGACGAATACAGCTACGCAGGTTCAGTTGATGCACCAATTCCAAGAGCAGGTGTTCCACGACGCCCCGTACAATTATATTTTCGAAACCATCGACCCCATCCCGGTGTCGTCACAGTATACGGCTTGGGGTAACAATACCGCTGGAATAAACGAAGTCACATTCCCGGACCTACAGCACTGGTCGGGCCCAAGCAGCCTCGTCATGGCTGAGGCTGCAAACGTCTTCCCATCGGGTACCCTCGACCCAGGAATCACGGCTTCCTCGAATAGCTTCTACTCATTGTACATTTACGGGAACATACTTGGTGGGGCCCTTCAGGAACCTGACCCAAGATGTGGTTGCTACATCGACGGAACCGCGCAAAACATCACCTCGAGCCCCGACGGGCTGACATGGACGGTCAGCATCAAGCCGGGCATCCACTTCCAAGATGGTGTTGAGGTGACAGCCGATGACTTCCTCTTCACCCAGTATGCTGAGACGAACCCACAGCTTGCCAGCGTAAACCTCGGCCCTGACTCGACGTACTTAGGCAGCAAGGTGTACTTCAAGTTCCTGAATGGCACCGTTCGACTCGACGATAACACAGGCCCAGGTGTTCCCACGACCATCGGTTGGTGGAATGCCACAAGCCGATACCAGTTCGAATTCCACCTACCAGCTGTCTATTCGTTCGCTAACCCGGTCTACACCGGATTCGCTCCCCTTCCAATGCACATCATGGAGAGCTTCCCATTTTCCACTTGGGACAGCGCTCCGTTCAGCACTGCCAGTGGCCCATACACGTACACTTGGAACACGGCGCAGTACGGAGGCTCGGGAAGCTACACAGCAACAGGCCCTGTTGGAGCCGGCGCATACACTCTGCAGAGCTATGACTTCACCAACAACATCGCAACACTGCAGAAATGGCCAGGATACTGGAACGCGACTGGCCTGCAGTCAATGGGTCAATTCACAATCAACACTTACAAGGTTCAGTGGATTAACGACAAAGACGCGGCCATTGCCGCACTCAAGAATGGTCAGGTCCAACTGTTGGATTACAACTACGGTCTCGCTAAAGACAAACCAACGCTTCAGTCATTACCTAATGTGGATGTGATCTCAGCCACCGAGTTGGGTTGGCAAGAAATGGGGTTCAACCTGAACAACCCTGTCTTCGGCACGGGCACCGCGACTCCAGCCGGCCAAAGTAACCCAGCGAATGCCGCTGAGGCTGCAAGGGACATCCGAAAAGCAATCAGCCACATGATCCCAAGAGACTTGATCGTCAGCTCAATGCTCTCCGGAGCAGGATACCCGTTGGCCAGCTTCCTCGGTCCAGGATGGGGTCAATGGTATGACCCGACCCTTACACCAGACACTTACGATCTGAACATGGCAGCCTCACTGCTTCAGCAGGCCGGCTACACCGTCAGCATCACTCCGAAACCACAGATTCAGTACGCCGGAAGTCCAATGCTTGGCAGCGGCTCAGTCACCATATCCGGTACAGGTCCTGTGGCCAATATGCTGATCATGGTGCAGCAGAGCACAGATGGCGGTAATACCTGGACTGACTTTGCGCCTACGCTAGCGGATAACAGCAGCAACTACCAAGTCTCAGCTCCAGCCCCGCCGGCATTCGGCACCGTATGGTACCGAGCCAACTTCACCGGGATCGTTCCCACAACCCCCATCGTGAAGGACATACAGAACGGAACCGTAACCCTCAACATGATGGAGTACCAGAACATAGTCTCGAACAGCACCAACTGGCTGAATGGCAGAGTCCTCTGGACACCGCCCCCAGGCCAAACACAGTGGGCGCAGACAACAACCCCCGTTGCAGTCTCATCCGCCTCGACCGACGCGACGGTGGTCGCCGTACCGATAGTGATCATCATCGCAATAGTCGGCGTGGCCCTCTGGATGCGAAGCCGCAAGAAGAAGTCAACTGTTCAAAAGTAGTTACATCAGCGCCGGAGCCAAGTCTCCGGCGCGCCCCCGTTTTTCTTGCCTAAATTATTAAGATCCAATTAACATTGCGATTGCAATGAGAATTACGAACAAGAACGCACCCCCCAAGAGGAGCACGAGGGCCTTCCGTTCGGCTTCCTTGTGCGCCAACGAAGAGTATTCCTGCGCAGAACCGAGTACCGCCTTTCTAAGGTGGGCGGCCCCAACCGACGATGAGAAATCGATGAGCCCTGCCATCAGGAAAAGGACCGCAACTTCGACGAGCATGAAGTCCCCTATTATCTCGATGAAGCGGAAGCCAAACAACGTGGCTGCATAGGATACAAGACCGTCGGCCAACATGGCGCCCGCTGCGATCAGTAGCGATCTACCGAGAACTCTCGGAAACGTTAACATAACACGCCTTCCAAAACAAATTATTTATACTTGAAATTGAGCTCGTGCACATAAGTTGGTGTCCCGAAAGCAAGAGCAGAAAAAGAAGAAGGACCCGAGCAGGTATAGAACGTACTCTTTTCTTGCCACCCTCGCAATCATCGCCATAATCATAGGCGCATCATATTACCAAACATTGCCTACCGTCGGACATATCCCTGATTCTTTTGCGTTCAATTCGCAGGAATGGATGGGTTTCGTGCCGGCAAACACTGAGTTCGTCGGCTACGTAAACTATCAGCAAGCATACTCCGTCACAGGCAACTCGTCATTGTTCGGCGAGAATGTAGTAATTGCATTTACCCAGTTGGGCTTTAACCTCATTCCTCTGGATCTCATTTACGAAGTTGGGATTCAATTGCCGGAACCAGCATATAGTGGTTCGGCCCTAGTTCTTCAGCTTTCCAGCTGGAAGCAGACTATCCTAGCGCAGTTGCTCGCATCTGCGAATCTGACGAAGATTGAACGCCCACTGACCCATGATGGCTATGCTGTTTATGGTCTATTGATGAGGGAGTTAGGAGACAAGACTGCAGGGTTAGGCTACCTAGCCGTCGTAAATGGACACGTGATACTGAGCACAGATAAAACCTCGGCTTTGCAAAATGTCGAAGCGGTTCTTGATCAAATAAGTTCGGGTCGACCAGGTTTGTTCGACGACGTGACTGTGCGGAGAGGCATATACGCCACTGGCCTCACCGACCAGACTTGCGTAGCGCTATTCGTTGGTCGGTTTGCAACCCAGCTTAACGATAGTGAGATGGCCACGAAGTCCGTGATTGGGAGCGGCGGGTCGATTCAGGTATCCCGAGCATTTCTGTTTCCATCTTCAGACCTTGCTCTTCAACGTTGGAGCCAGGCACATACTATTTACCGAGATGCCGATGCTTACAACATACTTGACTCGTGGTTGGTAGTGACGTACAATTATCCGCTCTCAAGGCTCCCGGGCGAAATAGTGGGTATTTAGGGATCATGGTATGAACGACATGTTCATAATGCTAGTCTTGTCCTAGTATCGTGAGTTGTCGAGATGTCGAAAGGGTTTATCGCCCTTCTTGCTTTCACCATGGTTTTACTTGCAGTGGTGCCGCCGACAACTGCATCTCAAGGTACAGGGGTCCCTCCGACCATGGGACCTAATGATCTGCAGACGAAGGTGTTGCAGGATTCTGAAGGGAACGTTCATGTTCTATGGCTCGTTCCCGGACTCAACAGCTCGCTTTCTGGACCTGGCATTTGGTACAGTAAATACAGTCCAAACGGGACCGACACTATACCACCAACCAGAATCACTAACAGCACTACGATCCAATCCGCGGATCTCGCCGTCGACGAGCGAGGCAATGCCGTAATCATTTGGGCGGACGACACCACAAGAACCCCGCAGATATCTTCGGCACTATACCTCATTCACTTCAATTCAACTCAAGGGCAGACCTCGCAAGTGCTCACGAGGAGAGGCGTGCTAATTCTGTGGCCATCTCTCGCCCTTGGGAACAACGATAGCATCTACATGACCTGGACCGAATATAACCCGACGAATTCCCGAGCGAACGTAGAGTACGGCCAATTGACTCCAACCGGATCGATTCTAACTGCGCCGCTTGCATCATATGGGCGTGTTGATGCTTTCCCGCCACAAACGGAACTAGTTTTTGATAATGTCTCCCAGCACTTGCAAGTTGCATGGGGAGAGAGCGAAAAGGAAGGCGATTTTGCTTCCACTGTGAGCTACGCGAAACTCGGAGCTAATGGCACCGTTCTGACACAGCTTCAGATAGCAAAGTTCGCGGCCACGTTGCGTGAGGTGACATTGACTAACATCGGTGGGAACGATGGCGCATTTGTTGTGTGGCAGACAACAGGATCAAACTACTCACTCTATGTCTCCCAGATCTCAGCTAGTGGAGAATTGGTCTATGTAAAGCAGCTAGCCTACGTTCCTGGAGAATCTAAGTATGTAGCAGTCTCAACCGACCGTGAAGACAACCTGTACTTTGTGTGGTATGACCCCTCAGTTGTCGCGCCCCAAAATATCGCGAACCCCAATCCCTCCGGTCCAACGACCGCGTCGAATATGACTTATGTGCGTATGAGCGTCACTGGAGCAATCGATCAGACCGGAACAGGCATTTTCATGGATCCCATAATTGGAGTTACGGTACTTAGCGATGGTATGGTTTACGGCGTTTCACCTGACGGCTTGGTGAGTGTTGTAACACCAGCGCAAAGGCAAACCAGTACTTGGGCACTCGGAGCGATCGCGCTAATGAGCTGTGTGAGCGTCGCCGGCGTTGCGAGTTCAATCATTATTGAAGAGGGGCGATATCGGTGGATTACGCTATATTCGAGAATTGCAAAGTGGCGCCACAAGGGGTCAAGTTCAGCAAATCATGAAACTCTGAGGCTACTCGCGCGGAGACCAGGGCTTCGAATTAGAGAACTTAAACACGTTAAGACCGATCACTCTGTAAGTACAATGACCCTTGTTGCCATGGAGAAGAACGGAATCCTAGCGTCGTTTCGCGATGGGTTATCTCGCAGATTCTATGTGAAAGATAGTGACACAGACCCGGCCGACACCCTTCGTACGCGCGTCTTGCTATGGGTTCTTGATCACCCTGGAATATGGGAAGCGCAACTCGCGAAAGACCTGGGGCTAAGCCAACAAATAATCCACTATCACCTAAAGAAACTCAGAGACTCAAAGTTGATAACCACAGTCGATGAGCCGAACGGTAGCCGCAAGCTATACCGCTTTGCCGGCAGCGCCACCGACAAACACACTTCCCCAGACCTGTAAGAAACACCTCAAAGACTTCTCACCACGAAACGCCCAGTTTTCAAGAACGCTGTTTACGCAGACTATTCCCGATCAAACACTTATCCCGGGACAATCTGGCCAGTTTGCTCCGACCAGAATCACTCAGCGTCACGGGTGCACCTCGGATCAATACGGCCCCTACGCGTTCTGCCGCTTCTCCCATCAGCACATGAGCCATCCCTGCCAAGTCGTCTGCCACATTTGTCTGGGTAACTCTGATGGGTCTTCCGAAGAGATCCGATATCCTCCGACTATCCAAAACTGGAAGGAACCCCGACACGCCAATGGCCAAACCAACGGTTCCTAAGCGCAACGGCGTTACATGGCTGTCAACTATTTCCACACCGACTCGAGTGCCATACCTTCTTTCCAGGCTTGCACGCAACCTTTGAGCCGACTTATCTGGATCAATTGGCCAGAGGGTCGCCAATCCTGGTGGCGAGTTCTTAAGGTCTACACCCGCGTTGGGTGTCAAGATACCGTCCTTTAGGGTTAGGAGAAACCCGGGAACCCCACCAAGAATTTCGTCGGCCTCGCTTAATACAACCGCAGTGAGGTATCGATCTATTTTCCATTTACGCGCCAATCGCCTCGCAGTAAACGATACCCGCGCATCTCGCAGTTTGACCATTCGTCGTTCGCAGGTGGACACTACTTTGCTTGCTACGGCGAATATATCGTCGCGCTCCGGTGTTACTCCCTCATTCGCGAGAGACGCTGCTACGACCGAACTTAATTCTTGGCCGACGCCTACGACTGGGAACTGAATCGGGAATAATCTCAGCGGAACGTGGCGGACCAAATTAGGTCAATGATCACTGAAAGGTTTAGGATAGCACTATCAAGCATTCAAACCATTCGAGTGAGCAATCCTGCAATTGCCGGTCCTCGGTTTCCCAACTCGCCGCGGCTGGAGTAAGCTCGTTTTATGCTCCCTTCAAAACCTCCCGAAGGTGGGCGTAACCTAAACACAGGGTTGAGCCCGGCATGCCGCAGCGTTCGAAGGTTGATTCGTCCCTTGATCAGGGCAGACGCTAAATCTTGGATTGATGCTTCACCGAATTTCTTCTTTATCGTCTCATCTGTCAGAGGAACGCCTCCAGAGAACTCGCCACGTTCTCTAAATAAAGTCGCAATCTCGTTGGTGCCGACGTCGCCCCATGTCACGTAGTCCTTCACCTGTCTGAGCATTCCAATGCTTTCAGGTTTATTCTCAACTAAGACCGCGTTGAATTTTCGTCTCAAATGTAGGCTCGTCAAAGCTGTTCCAAGAGTCCATGGAGTTCCGAATTCTCCCATGAGCCTTATCGCTAGAAGGTAAGTCTTCTCGGCCGCGACGCTCTCTCTCTTTTCAATTGGTGGGGGCAATGCAGTTTCTATTGGTTTCTTACGTGTTGGGACGTGTTTTTTCGCTGCACGAGCTTTTGCTGGTGCCTTTCGTGCAGTTTTCGGCTTAGTTTTTCTTTTCGCGGCTTTGCTCAACTACTCGGCACCTCTGTTTTTCCCTTTATTTTCGCTTGAACCTGCTCGAAATGGCTCGACAGATCTTCAGGCTTCAACTTCTGTTTCAAGTACGCTGAGAACATTTTCTTATAGCGTTCAGTGTCTGAACCTAGTTTTTTCGAGTAATCCACGACATGCTTCCCTTGTATGCGTTCCTTGCTTGCGAACGCTGTTTCTTCATGTGGTACGCTTAGGCCTGCTTCAACTGCGCCTTTTGCTGCTGCGAACAATCGAGAACCAGGGCCTCTTGCGTGAAGCCCAATATCCAAAATGGCTTCCGATACACCGTTTGCCTTAGCTCTTTGCCCCGCTAGAAACCCTGTCAAATATGCGGCTGGCAAATTCCCACATGGTGCTTTCCACCCAAATTCTTTCAGCTCGGATGAATGTGCACTCGCAAGTATTCGATCTCCGTCTGCCTGCGCTCGCACCAATTGAGCTGCGATATGTTTGTTTGAGGGACGCACGACTAGCCTTGTCATTCCGGATGTAACAAGCTTCCTTCGTTTTCGGTAGTTAGTTCTACCTTCACGTCTGCGCCGGAATGGAAGATTGTATTGGGGGCCTTTCGCCATTTTTCCTGTAGCTCTCCTTCATTTGACCGAATTATACTCCAACCCGTGGATCTAAAATAAAGAGTTTCCAAATGCACGATATCAGAATACGTAAGCTAGGAGTCGCCCTCCCGTCTTAGCTGTCCTAGCGTCACCGTGTGAAACTACACCTTTAGGTGTGCTAACGATCAAAACCCCAACTTCTCGAGATGGAAGATATCTCTCCTCCCATCGCTCGATCTCAGGTACTTGCATCGCGTAGCGTGGCTTGATTACTCCGCACTTGTTCACTCTGCCTAGGAGTTGAATCCTGTATTTTCCTGCCCGGCCATCGTCGATAAATTCGAATTCTCCAATGTATCCATTTTTCTGCATCACGCGCAGGACCTGGCCCATGAGTTTTGAAGCTGGCCAGACAATGCACTCGCGCTTGTGGCGTCTTTCGTTGTTATAGATCGTGTTCAATGCATTTGACAAAGGATCAGTAAGCGTCAAATCCTATCTCAACCCTGCTTAGGTTCTCACGGCTCGCTTAGCCCGTCCGGTTTGGCGCGCAGCGATCATCCCCACTTTCCTTCCAGGAGGCGTATTGCGACCTACAGTCGTGGGTTTGCCGGCATGCTTGTGTCGTCCCCCGCCGTGTGGGTGCGACGCTGAAATCATCTTTTGTCCCGAAACCGTTGGCCAGTATCGGCCCCGGGTTCGCATTAATTTCCATACTGTTCCGGCTTTCAGAAATGGTTTCTCAATCCTTCCCGCACCGGCCACCACGCCAACGACTGCTCGACACTGGTTGTTCATGTACAGCGATTTGCCAGATGGAAGCCGTACCTCCGTACCCTGCGGAGTGTGAGCTACAACTAGACAATACGTCCCTGACGACTTGGCTAGACGACCGCCATCGCCAGGATGAAGCTCTACACTAGAGATGAGGGTCCCTTCGGGAATGCGACCTAGGTGAAGTATGTTTCCGACATCAGGCGACGCGTCGCTTCCGACGATTATGCCTTGGTTTATGAACAGCCCTTCGGTTGCTGGGAGACAGCAAGCTGTACCATCAGTGAATTCTATTAGTGCGAGAGGAGCCCCCCGCGCTGGTTCATGCATAATTTCCCTGACCGTCCCCTTCAGTGATGGGTGCGTGGTGCTGAACACTGGGAACCTTGCCGGTGCAATGCGTCTAAAGGTGTGGGCCCTGAAATTTGACCCACCCCTACCTCGACGTTGTACCCGAATCTGTTTACCCATCGACTGTCATTTTCCTTGGCGCCAAGCTCGCGTGCATATTGCCGCGGGTGACGAACGGCCGATTGGCCTCACCTAACTTAAACCTTTTTGATGCTTCGATCCGAAGGGTACACGTTGACTATGTCCCTGCCGAACGAGTATCGCAAGGGTAGTCTGAACGATGTTTCGAAACTCAAATTTGCGCAGGGGTTGCCGTTCTAAGGGAAAGTGTCAAGTTCAATATGCTGGCCATTGGCCACGAATATTGGATAGCAGCTCAAGCAGGCACGGTAGTACATAATCAGGGCTCAGGTCTGGTTTCTTCGATCACAAGATACTCTAATACCAGCTTTCGTCATTGCCCATCAGTCACTGTTCTTCGGGGCTTAATCGTCCTTCCGGAATCAGCCCGGGTTCCCTACACAAAGCGCCGTCGCAGAACCTTTCTCTCCGCTTCCATAATGCCCTCAAAGAGCCGGTCTGAAACCTTGGAAGTTCGCCTAAGCACTACCCTAGCATCAGACGGCCGAACTCTTCTACCCGCCATTACGAAAGCAGCGACTTTACCGTATTTCTTGAGAAGCACTGCACTACCGCGGAGATCCTCGACAATTCTCTCTTCGTGTTGAGATAGTTTGCGTGTTTGCTTAAGGCGAATCTTTTCAATCATCTCCGGCAACTCAGCCGTGATCCCGAGACATCCCTTTCTACATTTTGGGCAAATGAAATCGTCAGGCATGTCCTTCACTCTTCGTATCTGTGCATAGGCAAAACATTTCGGGCATGCTAAAGTTCGAAATTCGTTAAGAATCCTCACCCTAGTTGACTCGATGAGGATCCGCTTCATCTTCTCTGGTGGGATTAGGTCGGTCTTTCTGCTTATCCTTTCAATCCCGACCCTCGCGATCGGGCTCACCTCAGGTGAGGATGGGGCGACTAGTAGTTCCAGGCTATTCCCTATCTGCTGAAGAACCCTAACAGTGTTGGCTACATCCAGGTCCTTCTCTAGTGTTTCCTTGAAAGCTTCCTCCATGATGACTGTACCTTCAAAACTCTTCATTAACTGGCGGAGGTTCACACTTCCAGCCTCAACCCACCTCGTTATCGCACCAAACCGCTTAGCGACATGAATTAGGCGCCGTTTGAACAGACCGGTCTTCTTAGTCGATTCAAGAACCAACGTCTGGATTTCCATCTTTCCGAGCTGCCTCAACGTATCCGCAACCTTCTCGGCCCCCGCCGACCCGGAAGTCTGCATCAATATTCGGTAAGGATCCTGCTGTACTCCGATAGTGACACCGATCTCTTCCGACAGTACATGCCCTACTAACCGTGCGAGCGTTCTGTTAACTAACAGTCCGAAGTGTGCGTGTATGATTACAAAGTCGTCCCAGTCCTCGACGATGACACGTCTATCCGTTGGAACCTTGATTCCCAGTGATATCTGCTCGAAGGTTTCGCTCAATGATCGGCGCATCGTCTCAGCATCGACCGGATAATCTCGGCAAAGTTCTTCGATGAGTTCGCGCTCCCCTCCACTAGGTCGAATTGATTCTTCTGCCCGTCTTCTTATTGAGCCGACTTCCTGACCAATTTCAAAGGGGACCGGGATTTCTTCGCCTATCCAGCTTGGAATCGAACCCGTGGGATCTCGAATCTGCTTCACGTAGATCTTATCCCCTCGAATGCTTGTCATCTTCCAGGGACTTCCGCGCACGATGAACTTTCGTCCAGGTTCACCGTATTCCGCTACGAAAGCTTCGTCCAGAACGCCGACTGCTTGATCGTCCGCTTCATCTATGATCAGGTACTGTTTTTCGTCCGGAATCATGGAGAGCTTGCCAAAGTAGTAGGTGTAGAGGGACTTGATTCTTCTTGGCCTCAGAATCAACTTGTCTAGGTCTGAGTACCAGGCTAGACGTGGAAAACGAGTGTGCATATAGTTGATCACCCCAAGCAGCTCCTGCTCAGTTAGATTCTCGTACGGGTAGGCTTTGGTGACCAGTTCCATGATCTCGTTAACGTACCATCTGCCCTTTTGGATGAGCAACCCCACGAGTTGATGGGCTAGAACGTCGAGGGGTTTGTCGGGTATTGAGACCGGCTCCAATTCCTCTTCGAGTGCGCGTCGCGCTATGACCATAGATTCGAGGGTGTCGTCGGAATCTAGTGCGACAATGACCCCATCAGCGACTCTGCCGATTCTGTGTCCGCTTCTTCCCACCCTTTGAATTAGTCGAGTAACCTGCCTTGGGCTCATGTATTGAATTACGAAGTCTACGCTTCCAACGTCAATTCCCAGTTCAAGAGATGAGGTAGCAACAAGTCCTCGAAGCTGACCGTCTTTCAGTCCACGCTCAGCGCTAATCCTTGAGGGTTTGGCTAGTGAACCGTGGTGGATTGATATAGGGAAGTCTACATCCCAGACTTTCATTCGACTCGCAAGGATTTCGGCAATCGAACGTGTGTTAGTGAATAATATGACTGATCGATGATCTTCGATCAGTTTTCGCATTACGCGTAGACGCGCGGCGACTTCTGGGTGAGTAAATAGTCTGGAAGCTAGTCCTGTATCCCTCGCTGTAGGTTTTGGGCAGAGTACGCTTAGGCGAATTTCACGCCCGACAGGAACTTGAATAGTCGTAGCCTCCCGGCCATTCCCAACCAAGAATTTCACAACCTTTTCTGGGGTACCAATCGTTGCCGAGAGGCCAATCATTTGAAATTCGTGGGTGGCGGTCGCTCTCAGTCGCTCGATCGCGATTGTAAGTTGACTACCCCGTTTGTCTTCTGCCAATTCATGAACTTCATCGATGATAAGATACCTTACCGCCTGAAGATGACGCTTCATCACTCTCCCGGTCAATATGGCCTGAAGGGTTTCAGGGGTTATGATTAGCATGTCAGGCGGGTTCTTTGCTTGGAAACTTCGTTCCTTAACTTCTGTATCGCCGTGTCTGACTGCAATCCGGATATCCAGCCGCTTACCCCACCACTCAAACCGATCCAACATGTCTCGGTTTAGGGCGCGCAACGGGGTGATGTACAGAATCTTGATTCCTCGATCCTCCCCACGGTCGGTGATATACTTGCTGAGAACAGGAAGAACTGCTGCCTCCGTCTTTCCGGAAGCGGTTGGGGAGATTAACAGAACGTTTCTCCCGGCTAGGATTTCGGGAATAGCTTGTAACTGTGGGTCTGTGGGGGAAACGAATCCACGTTCCACTATGGCATCGCGTATCGGTTTGGCGAGTTCGTCGAAGACGTTGAGTTGTTGCAGCGCTATTGCCTCGTAGAACCCATGGCGAATGGAAAGCAGTCCTGTGTAAAAACATCGTGCACATCTCTAGCGTCTGATGCCGAATATTCCAGGCTAATACTTCCTTTAGGTCTTTGACATGGCCGCGCGTGTCGTTACTGGGGGGGTTGAGAACCACCCCGCTGATCCGGTTGGGTTCTGGATGGGTAAATGATACGCGCAGGCCGTGGGTATACGATGAAGATTTTATGTTGCCCCGTTACCTACGCCTGTGGTCTTCTCAAGAGCGTCAACTAGTAGTTCGTATTTGGAGAGAAAGTCGGTACCAAGCCTTTTCTCTATTTCATAGTAACTTCTCGTGACCTCGTCTAGCTCTGCCTCTTGCAGAGCCTTCTCGGCCGTGGGAAAGAGCAGAATGTTCTCTCGCCAAACGTGATCGCTGAACAAATCGATTGAGCTCCTTATTGTCGCGGAAATCTTACTTTTGGCTTTGGGATCCCCGTTCTTGTATTGTCCAGTTGCGTCAGATAGCGTCGTCGTAAGGATTCTCGATTGCTCGTGTTCATTCTTAAGACTTTGAATCGTGCATTCTGCTGGGTTGACTGCGCGTCGTTCGAGTGTGGGGAAGAGAGCATCCTCCTCCTTCGCATGATGATTCTTATCCACGAACATTCGAAAGAAATCTATCACATCCGTAAGAACATTAACATCCGCGTCGCTGCCACTCTCCAGGCGCTTGTGCAGAACGGTGAGCACGTTAACCATGCGTGAGATCAGGCGATGCTCATCGATCAGTTTCTCGATCGCAGACATGGAACTTATCGCTTCCAGAATAAGCGACAACTGCACTTACCCTTAAGCTCAACATCGCCATCACGTGTCTCCTTGCATGGACAGACATTTTCAAGCACCGTCTTCGCCTTGCAGGGGCAGTAGAAGTCACCGTACTTCTCCCGTTTTTCAAGGAGAGCCTGGATCACGGGTTCCTTAAAATCGGTGAACGTATAGTTTCTCAAACGCGCGAATTCCTCAACCCTCTCTCGAAGCTCTAATTCCCGGTCGCTTAGAACGCCTCCTACAACGCACTCACTCTGATAGTAGGTGATCCGATTTTTCGTCCCACAGACCTTGCAGGTCACCTCAGGATCCGCGACTACGGCTGACTCCAGATATTCGCCGCAGAGCCTGCAGCGAGGGCGCTCCGTCACAATTCTTGACCTCTGCCGTCATTAAGCGATAGCAGTCGCGAGCCTTCTCCTAAAGGATTTGCCCTTATCTTATGACCTCATTCTCACACAAGGAACGCAAGATATGGTCTACATCGCTTCGATGTGGTTCCCTTACATGAGGGTTACCTTGAAGAACACTTAACAATTCATGAACAGAACACGTCGTGTTACGGGATGTTGGCATCCTTTCTCATTTTGTAAGTTCATTAGAGCCGTCAGCCGTGATTAGTTGGGAACGAGAATGGGAACCGGGAAGCGGGCAATACTTTACACCGATACTTTATGCCCAATCTGTGCGTTGATGGAGCAGTATCTCGCTGAGAAAGGAGTCGAGTATACGAAAATCAACGTGGACGAGGATCCTGAAGGAAAGAAAGCGTTCCTGAAACTTGGTTACGACAACCTCCCCGTCCTCGACATAGAAGGCACAACAATTCTAGGCTACGATACAGAAGCCATCGAAAACGCACTCAGGCAAAAATCAAGGTTCGATTTGAATTCGCAGGAGTTTACCTAACGCGAGCAGCGAAAACGCGAAAACATTTAAGAAGAAGCCATTTCAGTTCACGATTAGGGATATTCAAATGAAGATATTCATAGTCAATAGCGACATCCCACCTCAAGAGCTCGATGGTACGTCATGGATTAGGGGAGTTCCGAAGATGCTCCTTAACCGAAAAATCGAGAACGTCAAGTTCAAAACAGCCTACTGTTGCACTCCTGAGAGGAAGGTAATTGCTGAATTTGCAGGCCCGGACAAGGAGACCGTGAGCAGCGCACTAACCAAAATAAACTTGCCATTCACGCTCGTTATGGAAGCAACTAAAGTCGACTAGAAGATACAGCTAAAAAGACAAGCACGTGCGCCCTCTCCATTACGCGGGGGCAAGCGTGAGACATGCTGGGGGAAGACGGTTTAGTTCGGCCGAATTACCACAGTGAAATCACATTCTAATTGGCGCGACTCTCTACTTTCGAGTCGCATCGAGAGTATTCAATTCGCTATTTTCTTCTCGTATTCAGATTTTGGATGACCTTCTTTGCGGAAGCATATCCAGGCACGCCTGAGACGCCACCGCCTCCATGTGCTCCGGCTCCGCACAAGTATAGTCCTTTGATGGGTGTTCTGCAATCGCTGAAACCTGGGACTGGTCGGAATAGCATCTGATCGGGCATTATTTCGATATGGAAGATATTTCCGTCTGTAAGATAGAATTTTTCTTCGAGGTCTGGAGGCGATAAGGTTTCCCGAGCTATGATTGAGGCAGGCACGTTCGGAGCGTATTCACCCAATGTGTGGATTATGTTGTCAGCGACCTTTTCTCGTGTCTCATTCCATGTCTCGGAACTGAGGTGATACGGAGCGTATTGAGCAAAGATGGATAAGACATGTTTGCAGGTCGGCGCTAAGGTAGAATCGATTGCTGATTGAATGCCAATGATCATGTATGGTCTCGCGGATGGCCGTCCTCGTTGACAGTCTTCCCACGCGGCTTGCAAATAGTCGAAGCTAGGGCAAATGAAGGCTCTGGGGTGTTGTGGGCCGGGTACTTTTCCAGGATAGGCTGTGTAATCGGGTAGCTCACTTATCGCGCAATTAATTTTCATAACAGCTGATTCTGTCTTGAGGCTGCGAACTTGCCGAATAAAACTGTCGTTCAGATGGCCTGGTTTGACCAAGGTTAGGAATGTTCTTTTTGGATCTGCGTTTGAAAGCACGAGTCTAGAATGAATTTCTTTACCGTTTTTCAGCTTGACGCCTGAAACCCTGTTCCCGTTCACCAATATTTCTTGAACTTCGCATTCAGTTCTGATTTCGGCACCAAAATACTCTGCGGATCTTCGCATAGCTTGAGTGACGGCTCCCATGCCACCCTTAGCATACCCCCAAACGTCCCGTTCCTTATCCAATTGGCAGACTAGGTGGTGAGCAAGTACGTACGCAGTTCCAGGGGTGTCAGGTCCGGCATATGTGCCAACGACGCCTTGTGCACATAGAGTTGCTTTCACGTAGTCAGATTCGAAGAAATCCTCGGCGAGGTCTCTTAGGCTCCCAAAGAATACGCGCTTGAGTATCTGTTGATCGTCTGCACTCTTACAGGCCTCTGCGAGATTAGTCAGGGAGTCGTTGGGGTTTAGTAGGAAAGGCTCAGTCAACCTGCGATAATTCTGCCAGAAAGCTAGATAGTCATCATAGGATTTCGCGTCGCGAGTCGAAAACCTGGCGATCTCCTTTTTCATCTTCGCGGTTTGATGATAAACAAACATGTGTTTACCATCCGGAAAAGGTGTGAATCGAATAGGATCAATGAACAGGAATTTGAGTCCGAAGTGTTTCAGGCGTAAATCTCGAATAACTTCGGGCCGAAGCAGACCGAGGGCATATGAGGCACGTGAAATCCTGAAGCCCGGGTGTATTTCCTCGGTCACGCATGCACCCCCCACTATGGGTCTCCTTTCGAGAACTAAGACACGTAATCCGGCTTTCGCTAGGTATGCTGCAGCTGTAAGTCCGTTGTGCCCAGCCCCTACGGTGATGGCGTCGTATGCTGACATGGGAGACCATCAAGCTATTCGAAAGCATTTAGCGTGTCTTGACAAACTAAGAGGGTTCAGCCAAACTTCGCCAAACATTAGTGACGTTGATGGACTTTCACCTAAAATTTGCTGCCACAGTGGCCGCAATAAGCTGCCTCCCTTGAGACGGCTGGTGTCCCACACCTAGGGCATGTTTTGGTAGTTGAAGCAAGCCGAGTTGTCGGTTCGCCGGTTTGTTTTGCTTTTACTTCATCAGCTGTCAGTTCTGCAGAATATTTTAGAAGTGTCGCGAGGGTGCCCAGAGAAGTGATCGTAACTCCAATTACTAGTGCTGCTATCGCGACTCCAATGCTGCTCAGGAATGAGAGTGGGTTCAGGAGTAAACTGGGATTAGAGATTGCTGAACTCACGGCACCGGCCGCGCCAAAGGCGATGATAGCGATTCCGACAACATACCAGACGAGCGATATTACGACGATCCTTAACGCAGCCGAGAATGCCTTTGACCAAGAAACCGTGTGAGTATCCTCCTGGTTCATGACATCTTCTCTCATTACGAATATCAGGGTTTGGCAGCGCGCCTGGAGAGCCTTTCGAATCTGCTAATTCCTTATCCTGCCGTGTCACCCGGACACTGAGTAAGTCAATCAGCCTAGAGAACAGGGCAGAGCCCACAAATTCCACTCACTTAGCTCCAAAACCACCACTCGTAACTTGAGCATAGGACTTATTTTCTTGGTTCTGCCGAAGCATGGTGATTAATTTTGTATAAGGTGAATGTGAGCGGTGTTGAGGATTCTCCTGTTACGGAGGAGGGCTCTAAGGGAACGAGAATAAAATGGGTCATCAATGAGAAAGACGGAGCTCCTACCTTTCTCATGCGCCAGTTTACCCTCGAACCGGGGGGATTCACACCGTACCACAAACACGATTGGGAGCACGAGGTGTACATCCTTGAGGGGCAAGGGAAAGTTCGATACGAGAATCGTGAGGAGTCAATTCAACCTGGAGACGCCATTCTAATTCCGCCTAACAAAACCCATCAGTTCCAAGCGGGGCCACCTGGTCTAAAGTTTCTCTGCATGATACCTAAATGAAAAGAGGGAAATGACCGCCACTTGGGTTACTCCAAGAACTGCAAGCTCTGACCTTCCACTTGAACCCGTATGGTGCGATGTGAGATGATTAGGCAAGCTTCGATGTCAAGTCCATCTGGCAGCGGGCCCCCGCGGCCCAGTATGATCGGCACCTTGCTTATGCTGCCGATCGGACTCATCATCGCTCTTATCCTACTCTACGTCTATTTTATCGGTATCAGAGGAAGGCACTTTCCGGGCGAATTTCTCGTCATTCTTCTGGTTATCTTTCTCGGGTTGTTTGTGATCCGAATGCTGTACTGGAGGTCGAGAAGGAGATATTGGCGTGAAAAGTGGAAGGGAAACGAAGCAATACGCATCCTTCGTGAGAGGTACGCGCGCGGAGAGATAACCAAGGAGCAATTCGATCAAACACTGCACGATCTCAGACAGCAGCCATGAACCGAACCAACTCGTTTCACCTAGTTAGACGAGTTCTTCAAAGTGGAAGCCGGATTCACATGACGTGTAGGATGTGACGTCGGCAAATCGTTGCGTTGACCGGACGAAGCCAAAGAGATCGCAGTTAGGAAAGTGGCTTACGGAGCTGGGAAACATCTTCCCATGATCCGAGAAGATATTGACCTGCTCGAGAGGCCGCGGCAGATCTACCAGAAAATGAAGTAGGGGTTTACCACAGGGAGTTTTGAGGATGCTTGATTCGTGCAAAGTTTAAGGGCAAACTGCTTCTACGAGTGAGTGAAAATATCACCAGCGCGTGAGAACCTTGCCAATACGCCAACCAATAGTCGTAGTGCTTGGCCATGTAGACCATGGAAAAACTACGTTACTGGATAAGATACGGGGAACAACTGTGGCCAAACACGAACCCGGACTGATCACCCAGTTGATCGGCGCTAGTCTACTACCAAGTCAGACGATTCGGGAAATTTGCGGCGATCTGCTGGAACAGTTTCATTTTGAGCTGAAAGTACCCGGGCTCCTTTTCATCGACACACCGGGACATGAGACATTTTCAAATCTACGAAGAAGAGGAGGTTCAGCAGCAGATATTGCGATCCTTGTCGTCGACGTTACGAAAGGGATAGAACCCCAGACTGTAGAGTCGATTAATATCCTCAAGAGCCGAAAAACACCATTCATTGTCGCTGCGAACAAGATCGATGCGATCCCAGGATGGAAATCGCAGGCAGACTCTTCGTTCCTTCGCTCGCTCAAGGATCAGTTTCCGGAAGTGCTGACGGAGCTGGACAATAGAATCTACACTATTATTGGGACATTATCCAGGCTCGGCTTCCGAGCAGAACGGTTTGATAGAATATCGGAATTCAGACAAAATGTGGCGATAGTTCCAGTGAGCGCGAAAACGGGGGAAGGAATTCCAGAATTGTTGGCTATCCTAACTGGCCTGACACAGGCTTACCTCGAAAACGAACTCCAAGTCACCTCCGGCCCAGCACGTGGGACGGTGTTAGAGGTAAAAGATGAGCCGGGGCTGGGGACCACTGTCAACGCCATCATCTACGACGGATCGTTGAAAGTTGACGATACCATTGTGTTGGGCGGGCGTGATCATCCAATAGTAACGGAGGTTCGGGCCATACTTGTTCCCAAACCCCTTGATGAGATCAGGGATCCGAGGGATCGATTCACTAGCGTGCGTAGGGTTACGGCCGCGTCTGGGGTTAAAATCGCGGCGCCCTCCTTAGAGAGCGCACTTGCTGGTTCAACAATCTACGCGGTACCGAAAGGAAAGCACACGAAGGAGTACGTTCGAATCATCGAAGCCGAAGTAGAGAAGCTTCGAATAAAGACTGAGCGCTCTGGAATCGTCCTCAAGACGGACACTTTGGGCTCTCTGGAAGCAGTTACAGAGGAGCTCTCACGACACGACATTCCAATACACTTAGCTGATATTGGCGACGTTTCGAAGCGGGATGTTGTCGAGGCTGAAACTGCTAGCCAAGAGGACCGTTTGTTGAGGGTAATTCTCGCTTTCAATGTCAAGGTCCTGCCCGACGCTGAGGAGGAATCGAAAGCTACTGAGACACCGATCTTCCAATCCGACGTCATCTATCATATGATGGAGGATTATTTGAGGTGGAATGAGGAACAGCGTAGCGCAGGAGTCAAGGCCGAATTGGATGCGTTAGTAAGGCCTTGCAAAGCCAAGTTCCTTTCAGGGTTCATTTTTAGAAGAAGCAAGCCCGCGATTGTTGGTCTGGAGATTGTTTCGGGTCGCCTGAAACCGAAGTACCCTCTCATATCTTCATCTGGGAAGAAGCTGGGCCTAGTTCAGAGGATTCAGGATCAGGGGAAGGACGTGGAGGAAGCTGTTGTCGGTGTTCAAGTGGCTGTTTCCATCGAAGATGGTGTGGTTGGACGGAACCTCTCGGAGGGTGACACTATCTATGTGGATGTACCTGAACGACATTTGAAGACGCTGATGACGAAATTCCCGGCCGAACTCGTTGAGAGCGATCGCGAAACGGTAAAGGAGTTAATTCAACTTAAGAGAAGACAGAATCCTGTTTGGGGACTTTAAGTCATTTCAGCAAGAATTCGCGCTCAGTCGGTTTCGAATATTTCGTAATATCGGTGCTTGAGAAGAAGATTGACATTTCCCGTTTCGCATTCTCAGGCGAATCGGCTCCATGAATTGCATTTGGGGTTACTTGAAGAGCGAAGTCTCCCCGAATCGTTCCAGGCGTAGCATTGAGAGGGTTCGTAGCCCCCACCAAGTTTCTAACTACGGTAACGGCGTTCGGGCCGTCCCAGACCATCAAGAACACAGGCCCGGAGGTTACATGCGATACGAGTTCACTGAAGAATGGTTTGCCTTTGTGCATACTGTATAGTTGTTCGGCCTGATTTTGGGACATTTGTATCAGCTTTGCCCCAACCAAGAGCAGACCTTTTCTCTCGAATCGAGAAACGATTTCGCCAATCAGCCCTCGCATGACGCTTTCGGGTTTTAGAAAAGAGAATGTCTGCTCAGATTGCAATGTCTATGGGCCTACTTTCCTCTCTCTTTCTTTCCATAGTAAAGGGTCCACTTTAGTTTCCGCGGGTCCCTCTTGTAGACCATCCTGCTCTTCCTGCATTTGGTCGAACAGAAATAGAAAATCGATCCGTCATGTTGAATGAACATGATGCCTGATCCTTGGTGGAAGTCCTTTCCACAAAAGGAGCATGTATAGGTTCTCGGCAACTCTCAGACGCGTCTCCCTACCTTATCTTCTTGGCTTCCCTCTCAGTTTCCCGAAGCATCAAGATATCTCCCGTTCGTATCGGGCCCTTGATATTTCTAGTAATGACTCGGCCCTTGTCCCGACCTTCCAAGATTCTGACCCGTACTTGGATGACTTCCCCGGTCACACCGGTTCTCCCGATAATCTGAGTAACTTCGGCAGGTGTAATGGCTTCTTCGGAACGCTCCTTCGCCGAACTCATTCCTAAGATTTAGCCCCAGTTTTCTTCAGTTGATCGATTGCGTCTGTAACTTCCTTGAGCGATTTGGAACCTTCTCCAGCTTCGATAACCGTGACTGCTGCACAGCCAACATCGATACCGGCGGCTCGACCTAGGTCAAGTTTGCTTGGAACGAATAGGTAAGGAATCTTACGTTCCTCACACAGTATGGGAATGTGCGCAACTACTTGAGGCGGGTCCACATCTTCTGCGATAAGAACAAGTTTCGCTACCGCTCTTTCAACCGCCTTCGTACTCTCGTTTGTTCCTTTCCTTAGCTTCCCAGAATCCTTGGCAACCTGCACAACTTGCAGGGCCTTCTCCGAAATCTCCTTAGGGACTTCGAACTTAACGTAGAACGATTTTGGCATTCGCTTCACTCGCACATTTGCCAATTTATAGCGTAAGGTCATCTGTGCCTTTTATGAAGGTTTCTGCCACGAAATTTTGCTTACCCAGCTCTCGGACTCACCATCCGGAATCATTTGTTTCAGGCGGAAAAGTAGCCGATTCACTCGTATACTATGAAACTTGAATAGGCACCTGTGCCACTTGCGATACGTTGTCGTCGCGAGATGGACTCTGATTGCGATGATCTCCGCGAGTGACGTGCTTCAAGCGATCAGTGAAATTCATCAGTACTCAATGCTTTTGATCGAGTTGAAGGATTCGACAACCGTCGGCATTTTGCACTCGCGAGGCGATTCAATGAGTTACTTCAGGCTCGAGGGGGGCCTCAAACACTCTGATAGGGTCGGGTTAGTTCGTCGCGTCGAGGAAGGCAGTCTACCTCACGCACTTAAGGCCTTAAGTGTCGAGGAATTGATTCGTGCAGTGGAGGGGCGGAAAGCAAAACACATCTGGTTGGAGGCAGTCGGAGATGAGAAGAGAGAACATGGTTTTCTTAGCATTTCGGAGCTGAAATTGTTCCTCCGCAATAATCCCGGCCGCTAATCGTCTCAGCCAATGTAATGTTAATAAAAGGCCCTAAGTCGGTAGTAGCGTTCCAAACTTTCAACAAGGTCATCGTATTGGCGAAATTCAAACTGATAGTCTCCGACCCAGCAAACGGGAAATCTTCTGCTAGTGAGATCGAAGGAGCGAGAGCCCAGGCTCTAATAGGCCGTTCACTGGGTGAGACCATAGATGGCTCACCATTGGGAATTGCACAGTCCAGACTACGCATAACAGGGGGATGTGACAAGAATGGTATACCAATGCGACCAGACGTACACGGCGGCGTGAAGAAATACATCGTCTTATCCGCCGGCCCCGGGTTCAAACCCAAACGGCACGGAGAAAGGAGACGAAAACTGGTTCGTGGGAGAACGATAACAGACGAAACCTACCAGATCAACTTCGCTCTAACCAAAGAAGGACCCGCTGAACCAAAGCGGGCAGCTGAAACCAAACCACCTGCCGCGCCACCGAAGATAGCCCCGCCAAAGCAGCCGGAGAAGCCACATACCAAGAAGGTTGCGAAGAAACTAGCAAAGAAAGGAAAATAGAGGAATAAGACGTTGGATTTCAAAGTCAAGCAAGACACGTATAATCCGCTTCTCAAGCGGAAAGAAGTGAGCATTGAAGTTGACCATGAGCGCCAAGGGACTCCGTCGAGAGTAGACTTGAGAAAGGCAGTTGCGTCAAAGTACAACACCAAAACCGACAATGTGTACGTGATAGATGTCGAAACTAGGACTGGGACGCAAGATGCCGTATGCTCAGTAGAGGTCTATGACGATCCCGAGACCGCACGGCAGACTGTCCCCAAATACATCCAGACCCGTAATCTTCCTCCTGAAGAACGAAAGAAGGTAAGGGAGGCAGAAGCGAAGAAGGAGGAACCCAAGCCGAAGCCCGAGAAACCTAAGGCCGGAAAGCCCGTCGCCGAGGCTAAGCCACAGAAGCCTGCGGAAGAAGCAAAGGAAGCTAAACCGAAACCTGAGGCGAAAGCCTCGAGTGAGGCGCCCAAGAAAGGTAAAGAGGGTGAAGCAAAGTGAGCGAAACCAGAGCGAGCGAGAGCAAAGTAAGCGAGAAGAAACGCTACAAGGCGAGGCTAGGCGGTCTCTACGAAGTTGATTCCGAAAAGGGGACGATAAAGCTCAAGAATCGTAAGTGCTCACGTTGTGGAAATATCATGGCATATCATAAGAGTCCAGTCGAGCGTTGGACTTGCGGCTCCTGTAGCTTCACAGATTTCGTTAAAGCCAAGTAATCCTAATCATTCCTCTCCATCAGATCGAGAATTGCTTGGGCCTCGGCTTTCTTTGCCTGGGATACCCTGACGAGAACAATCCCTTCACCAGGTTGCCCATAGACTACTAACGAACCAACAGGTGAAGCCTGCACTGCGACAATCGTGAGCAAATCCTCCTCGCCGTCAACTTCGATTAGATCACCACCCCCTCGCATGGCCTGCTCGACCGCCTCGCGTGCTTCGGACTCAATCGTTCCGGCGGGATTCTTGGTCTTGATCTTCATCTTCGGCTTGAATTCGAAGGTCTTCGCTTTGGTTCTCTTTTCCAAGTTATCGATAATCATCAGATCCGCGCTGATACCTCTCTGGACTGCATTTCTAGAGACGGTGTCCCCCACCAGAATGACTTTGGCAGGGTTCTCTTTGGCGATGACCTGCTTCAGGATTTGATTGCATTCATCCTCGTTTCCTGCTACGAGATCGCCAAGGGGACGGCTGAGCGTTTTCCTAATTCTTGTAGTTAGTACGTACCTTGTCACATGAAACAGCTTGCTGCTAGATTTCACTAGCGGACGCGTACTGCGTATCGGCCTGCAGCTTTGATACCCATTCGTTTCGCCACCTCAGACGCATTAGGATCCACGATGACCACGAGTCCGCTCCAGTCGTCGCTAAGGTTCGTGGACTTGCAGTTAGGACAAATGGGGCCATTGCTGATGTACCTGCAATTCTTGCAGGCCTTATCGGTCAAGAAGCCTTCTCCTCACGAACGACCTTCGTCCGCTTGATATCTCCTTCAATCCAATCGAGCTTCCCGAGGAAAGGTTGGCGCATTGTGATACCGATCTTGCCTCCCGCTCCGCCCCTGGGGAAGCTTACGGCTATAATTCGGCCTCTTACCATGTCGCCCTTGCCTAGCTTCCGTTGAGACTCTTTGCCTACAAGGACACCATGCTTCTCATCGAAAGATATGTAGTCGTCCATAATTTGTGACACGTGAAGAAGTGCGTCTTCAGGCCCGATTCTGACGAAAGCTCCGAAGTCAGTGACCTCCACGACTTCTCCCTCAACGACTTCATGCATTTCAGGGTAGAACGTCAGCAGCTTGAAACTGACCTTATGGTACGTTGAGCCATCTCCGGGCAAAATCTTGCCAACCGCGTCCACGTCGACGTCCACAACGAGGATTACATATCCTAATTCTTCGTCGACGACGTTTTCGTACTTTAGCTTGATCTGGTCCTTTGCGGCCTTGTCGATGGGATGCCCAAAGCTTTTTGGCGGAATCCTAACTATGTCTTCTACCGTTACTAACCTGAACATTTTGTTACCTTCACGTAGGCCTCATATGA
>Ga0181521_10002159_pt1 | contig 23897 bp, 9 predicted proteins | sample PEATcosm2014_Bin_32_FD_119764 | JGI IMG/M metagenome (GOLD analysis project Ga0181521, IMG submission 119764) | Peatland microbial communities from MTU Mesocosm Facility, Houghton, MI, USA - PEATcosm2014_Bin02_60_metaG | ecosystem: Environmental > Terrestrial > Soil > Wetlands > Peat | place...
CAGGTGCCCAGCACCGGGTTCCGGTCGGCCACCGGCACGGTCAATGACGGCCCGAGCAGCGTGGCTTGCAAATGCGAATGGCCGTTGCCGTCGTGCCAGGCTTGTTCGTGCCCGTAGTAGCGGCTGGGCGGAATGAGTTTGTCCAGCAGGTCGGGCAGGTCTTCGAGCAGACCCGGTTCGTATTCGATGGTGCCCAGCGCGCCCGTGCTGCCGACGTTGAACACGTGCGCCGTGCCCGTGCGCACGCCGGAATCGTGAACAATTTGGGCCACGTCCGCCGTCAGGTCATGCAGTTGCCGGTGTCCCCGGGTTTCCAGCAGGATTTGTTTTTGGTAAATCATGTCCTTCTCTTGCGCGGAACTGGGCCGAAACGCAAGGCTTTTGGATATAAGTGGTGGAGCGAGACTCCGTCGAGCCCAATTTTCATGTCACTTGCCACTCGTCACCCGTCACTTTTCCTTGATTGCCAGGCGGCGGCCAAAATTGTATTTCCAAAACATGGGCCGGACGTATCATTTCGATTGTCCGCGTTGCCAATATCAGGCGCGCGTTGCCGGCAGCGCCGACGCCGGCGTCAACTGCGCCGTGCAAACCATCGTCTGTCTCGATTGCCGCCAGCTTTTCGACGTGTTCACCCGCCTCCGGCTGCGCGACGGCGACGAGGAATCGCCTCCCGTCGGCGCCAAAACCAGGTCCGGCCGCAACTTGTTGCCGACCGGTGTCAACATTCCGCCATTCTGGCTGGTGGGTAATCCTTGGAGCGTCTTTGCACCCGGCCGGCGTGCTTCGGCTCCGCTTCAGCCACGGCGCTGGGCCGAGGTGAAACCGGTTTGCCCCGTGGCCGGTTTTCACCGGATTAAAATCTGGAATTTTCCGGGCCGCTGCCCGCGTTGCGGTAGCTATCTCGAGAAGAACGGGTTTCCGCTCCGTTTGTGGGATTGAAATGTGGCGCGGGCCTCCCGGGGATGCCGTATATGTTTATGGTAGGGATTGGTCTATCGGTGTTTCTGATTTGCTACTAATTAAACATGCTCGGAGGTGGTAGTGGATTATGAAAAAACCGAGTAAATGAGATTGTCCGCTGCGGCCAGTTGGCGTGAATTTATATTTTCAGGGTGAAACTGTTCATTCGGATATTTAGAAATCCTATTTGTAATTGAATTATTTATCATTTAATTCTTTTGAGGATTTTAATAAATCGAAAGGGTTAACCTTCAAATTCCCTTTGAGCCAGACAACGAAAGAGAATTAGATGATATTTCTTTCTAAGTAGGTAATTAGCATGTAATAAAGTTTATAATGAATTAAGATTTCTAAATATAATTAACCTTGAATACTTTGGTCATACGCCGGATTCGGCTACATAGACCTCTCAGATTTATATTTCTCCGCAGGACATTAATCCAATTTTCTATTTCCCGCCAAAGATACGACTAATTCTTTTGAATATGTCGTAATGGTCTCTACGCTCCTGTTCAATATTCATAAAAGCCCGAATTTTATCGTTCGTCATCTTGTACTCTGTCGGGCGGCCACAATGCGGACAGAAATCAGCAATGCTTGACACTTTCTCATGGCAAGCTGGACAAGAAATTAGTGATGGAGGCGTTGGCATAGGTGTTTGAGTTGGTTTTGGGTCCTGGGATGGTGGTTTGGGTGGAGAACTAAACCATGAATTAACACGGTCTGCATTGACACAATACAATACAAACAGGAAAATAAGGAAGGTGGTAAAACATTCCATATTTTGTGCGATGTAATGTGGCCTAACGACGTTTCGTTCGTTTATTTGTGGTTATCGTTTCCCTTTTCGCATTCCAATCAATGAGAAAATTCCAACGGCAATCATCGCCAAACTTGAAGGCTCCGGCGTTTCGGTTATTTGGATTTCGTTAAGTTCTGTAATTCCGTTGGCACTAATTGAACTTCCTGCTGCCCCTCCTTGACGATTGAAGAAGGACACTAAATTACCTGCACTGTAAGTTGATTGAGCAGACAAATTGGGAGTCGTTGCGCCGTCAAAAAATAGGTTAATATTATACCCATTATCAGTGATAAGAAATGTGTGCCATGTGTTCAAAGTCAAATTTGCGGTTGGGCTTCCAACGCCGATTGAAACTCCCTCGCCTGGGCTTTGAGCATAGATTTTTAGATTATCCGTTGTCGAACCACCACCAGCGGGGTCATCTTGAATGTTAAGCTGAACCTCTATGCCATAAACACTTTGATTTTGAACGGTAACACCATCAGTTCTTAACACAACCTTGAAATTGCTAAACGGATTATTCGCCATTAAAAAACTGCCATAAATTTCGTAGCTTGTGGGCATCGAAATTTGTGTGGTTATTCTGCCCGCATTTTCCAATGCAACGTAACCGCCCCCTTCCGTCACGCTTGCATCACTTTCTGGCAAGGCGACTGTCCAAAGGCTTGTGTCAACTGCCGTGCCGCTAAAATTATCATTAACAGGCCGCTGAAAAACTCTTTTTTGACCGAAAAGTATGCGAATTCCTCAATGAATTTGAGGGTCAATTTTCAAATACATGGCTTTTTCAGCATCCTGTTAAGCAGCACTTGTGCTTTTGCTCCGTAAGACAACAAAAGAAAGGCAGCTAAGTTTATAATGGTTTTTGTTTTCATAATTTTGAGAGATTTTGTTTTCATGGTTAATGGTTGAAGTTTGACGGTCGAGTGTCATCTAACACCGGATGAGGTTGGTAAGTCAAGACAATTGTATTATGCATTTTTTGTCTTGGAGCGGGCAACTTTTAGGGGATGCGACATCGCCCAGAGTTGTCGGACGAATTCGCCAGAGTGGTAAAGAAATACCGCGAATCAAAAGGCTTCAGCAAATCGGCACTCGCTGAAAAATCCGGCCTGCATCAAACGTATATTGGACTTTTAGAGCGTGGCGAACGAAGCCCAAACTTGGACACAGCCAAAGCGATTGCAGAAGCGTTAGGAGTTTCGCTTGCCAAAATAATTGACGAATCAGAGCGGCTCCAAAAAAAGCATTAAGGCAATTTTTGCTTTTCTTGTCCCGTCTCAGTTCCGATGCATCGTAAGTCCGCTGTGCTTTGCGTCCCAAACGGCCTGTGGGGCATTTTGAATCCAGAATACAGGTGCTGGCTCGCCCAAATAGCGGAGTTTTGAACAAGACGGCAGCTTTGAGTTTACCATTGGAACAGATTGCAACAGCGCAACCGCGTGATTGTGCCTCTTGCCAGCAGATTCACAAAACAGTTGAAAACATTGATTTGCGTTGTAGTCATGGGGCATTCATGCATGTTTGCGCGGTCGTCGTGGAGTGCCGAATCGTATTTTTGGAGCCATTCACCACCGCGATTTCGTTCGGAGAGATTTTGTCGCGAAAGCGTGGTATGCTGGGGGTGTGAGCGTCACGGCTTCAGATCGCGAATCGCAGATTAAACCGTTGGAACCACCGGACTGCCATCACTTGTCAGCCGCCATAGGCTGGCTGGAACTGGGCGACGTTGCGGAGGCCGGGGCGGAGCTGGACCAAATTGCATCGCAATTCCGTTCCCATCCACACGTGCTCGTCGTCCGATATGACATTTGCGCCAAGGCTGGGAAATGGGATGCGGCGGCGGAAATTGCCCGCACGCTCACTGAATTGGAACCGCACCGGCCGGGCATGTGGGTTTCGCTGGCGTATGCGGTGCGACGCAAAACCGGCGGCGGCATTTCCCAAGCCAGGGCAATTCTGGTTCAAGCCCGACGGGCATTTCCCAGGGAACAAACCATCGCCTACAACCTCGCGTGCTATGAATGCCAGTTGGGCGATTTGAACGCGGCCAGATCGTGGCTGGAGAAAGCCTGTGCGCTGGGTAACGCCAACAAGGTCAAACTCATGGCATTGGAAGACCCGGACTTGAAATCGTTGTGGCCAGAACTTCGCGAGGCACGCGCATGAAGCCATGAATCTGGTTTCATTTTCTGTGTCAGTGTCAGCCTTCGGTCGGTGACAAATCCAGAAGCCGCGCCTGCGGAATGCGTTCGGTGACGAGCAGCCGGGCCAGGTTCACCCAGCGTTGACAGCGGTCGAGCACGATGCCGTCGGAAGTCGCAATGATTTCGTCGGTGTGCGACAGGACATGGTCGGGGCTGAACGAGAGTTCCACTTCCATTTTCCAACCCGCATCAGCGGCGGCTTCGAGGATGGCTGCCTTGAGACGCCCGCTGTTCGACACCGGTTTGTCGAGCCACCAATGACAATTGCTCACGCCCCAGGCCAACGCGGCTTCGCCCACCATGCGCAGAACGGGAAGCGTTTCGTTCACCTTACGATAACGCCGGTGGATGCCGGCGATGTCGCGGCAACAGCCGTCGCGACATAGCAAAACAATCCCGGCGGCCAACGCGCTTTCGAGGACGGTCAGCACGTTGTAGCCGTCCAGCCAGAGTTCGTGTCCCGCGAGTTGGGCGGGTTCGATGCGGAGCCGGCGGCGGCGTTGGACATCTTCGTCCGCGCAGGCGTAGCGGGCGACGGCATTGCGCTGGCGGCTGGTGAGGTTGTGGCGGTTGCCGACGAGTTCGACGGCGCTGCGCGAGGCGTAACTGCGGTCGAGCAGCCAGCAAAGGTCGGCGGCGGCGGCGCGCAAGGCGGGAAGTTGCCGGGCGGCGAAGAGCCGCTCGTCCTGCGTGGCAAGCCCGCGATGTGTTTGATGGCGTGCCACGGTAAAAAATCGAACCGCAAAACCAAAGGTAACATCCAACATTCAACACTCAACGTCCAATGTCGAACTGCCGCTTCGTTGAATGTTCGGAGTTGAATGTTGAGCGTTGAATGTTCTAGGGTTCATGGAAAGGGAGTATCAAAAACCCACCAGATTAATCATTGCGTAACCGGCACGGCGTTGATTTCGATCTGGTTGGTGCCGGCAATCACCGCGGTTCCGACAATACGCGAGTTCGAGAGCAGCCATTGTTGCGATGAATTCGCTGCGGCCTGTTGGAGCTGGTTTCCTGCACCACCACCACCACCGCCGCCAACTCCTCCAAAGGAATTACTGGTTTGGGCCGTCTGCGGCGCGCCGCTGTTCGCCAGCACATTTCCGGTGAACACGACGTTTTGTTTCAAAGTCTGATTCATTCCCGCCACGCGGAAGAAATAATTCCGGGCCGCTGGCTGCTCGTTCCCGGCCGATTGAGCTGCCTTCGTCTGACTTTGTGGCGGCGCGATCCTTGCGGCAAACGTCTCCGCTGGCGCCGGCTCGTTGCGAACCGTGGCCGTCTCGGGCTGCACGGAGCCGTGGTAAATCGAGCCGTCCCGGTCCACGACGGAGATGGTTTCGCCGTTTTGTTGCATTTGAAACGACTGCAAGACCGGCGTGCCTTGAGCGGACGCGGCGTTATTCTTGAAAAGATTCTGGAGACTGAAAACGCCAGCCTGAACAAAATTTTGTGAGGCGGCAAAGCCCGGTGGAACGGAGTTCGTTTGCATCGTGAGCCGGTCAAAAGGCCGGTTTTGCGCCAGGGCATCGGAATTTTCGGTTGCCGCCAATTTTCCCGAAACCGAGCCGTTCACCGAAGTCGTTTGTCCAACACCGCTGAAGGAACCCGCGGTTGCAACAGTTGGTGCGGGCGCTGCGCCCGGCTCCAATTTTTTGGCTTCAGATTCGGCGAGTTGAGGTTGCGGGCTTGACGGTTCAAGCGACCTTCGGGCATTCACCCCTAAATCACCGGCATTGGATTCATTTTTGGCCAGAATGATTTTCGTCTTTTCTGGGCTTGGCGGCGGAAGAGCGGGAGTCGCCAGAGCAACTGGCATGGCGGCGGGTGGAGTTTCCACAAGCCGTTCGCGTGCGGATTTATCCGCCAAGGCAAGCTCGAGAGATTTTTGATTCGTCAGTTCCACAAAATACGCGACGGGCACGGTCTCGACACGCCCGTCTGCGAACAACACGGCATGGTTTTTTTTATCCGCTGGCGAATACGCCAGCACGGTATTGCTTTGCAGACCATCCAACTTTTTTCCTCCACCAGCATAGATGAAGGGTTTGCCGGTTGCCGGATCAATGAGGACGCTCCTTGTGCCCAATTCGTTCGTCAATTCGTCGAGCGAGGCTGGGAGCACGTCCCTGTTGTCTTCGGCGTACTGGCGGGCGGCCATGCCGATTTCCTTGAGATTGTTCATGGCGCTGACGCTTTGCGCCTTTTTTTTCGCCGAACTCAAAGCGGGCAGGAACATTGACGCGCCGAGAAAGGCGATGGCGATGACGCACAACGCAAACACCAGCCTGCGCCGGAATAAGGCAAAAAGCAGCACAAATAGACTGCCTTCGCCCGGCTCTCGCTCCGGCGCAGCCTCGGTCGGTGCGCGGCGCCCGTCCTCCGTAGCAGTGCCACTGCGGAGGGTGGACGCAGCCTCGTCCTGGAGGATGCGGCGGTTCGCGGGATGCAGCTTCAGCGGATCGCCCCCCTCGGCGCGGCGTTTCTTCGCGTAAGCCCGCAGCAGCTTTTCAATTTTACGTTCCGGTTCCATGCATTCAGTCAGTTGGACGGGAAAACGCCCGGGTTTTCCCGCGAAAAAATTTCGCGCGCGATTTCCTCCAGCCGGTCCAGGCATTTGCTCAGGCGCGAACTGACCGTCTTTGGATTCAGCTTTAACGTCGCGCTCAATTCCTCATAACTCAAGTCGCCGAAATAGCGCAATTCGATGATTTCGCGGCAGGGCTCGCCGAGCCGGTCCAGGGCGGCGCGCACACCGGCCATCTGTTCGGCGTTCATCAAAAATTCATCCGGCCCGGGTGTGCCGGCCGGCGGATCGGGCGCGAGGCCGGTTTCCGGGTCTTCGGCCTGCAACGAAACCGTCGTCCGACCGCCGCCGCGCTTGGCGGCGATCCGTTTTTCGCGATAATCACGCGCCTTGTTGGCAGCAATGCGGAAAAGCCAGGTCTGGAACCGGCTTTCGCCGTGGAAGGCATCGAGGTTTTTGATGACGGACAGGAAAACTTCCTGGCAAATTTCCTCGGCGTCTTCGCGGGTGAAATCGGACGCGAGCTGGAAAATGAACCGTCCCGCCGCCGCGTAATGCAGGTCGAACAATTCGTCCCATGCGTCCGCTTCGCCGCGACGGCAGCGCGCCAGCAGTGCCGCTTCCGAATCCATGACGCTTCCGACTCTACTCAAGCCCGCCGAGTTTGAACAGTTTTCTCCGGCACGGGAGCATTTTCGGGCGCAGTCCGTCTGACTAACCATGAATTCATTGTTCTGGTGTGTGAACATTTTTCAGTTTGCCTCAAAACTCCGCGCGATGGCGGTGCGGCGGCACACAAATCCTTTAAAAACCTTTTGCTTTCGCCCGACACAAGTCCGGCGTAAGACAAGCTGGTTACCTTTATGAAGCAAATTTTTTTCATCCGGTGTTCAAAATAAATAAAACTGCTATGAACTCAAAAACCACAGTTCTGCTCGCCTGTCTGATGCTGTCCTTCACCACACTCGCTTCTTCGCCTCCGCCCGCGGGTTTGATCGCGCGGTGGCCGGGCGAAGGCAACGCGAATGACGTCATCGGCGCAAACAACGGCACGCCAATCGGCGGTGTGACGTTCAAACCGGGCATCGTCGGACAAGCGTTTGTTCTGGACGGAACAAACGGTTTCATCTGCACCTCCACGGCAATTACCAACCCGGAAAACTTTACATTGGAGTTCTGGTTAAAAACAACCACGACGCAAGGCGGGGTTCTTATGGGTTTCGGCGACAGCCAAACCGGCACCTCCAGCAACTATGACCGGCACATTTACCTGGACAATTCCGGCAAACTGCATTTTGGAGTATTTAATTCAGGCACTCAAATGGCTGACTCCGTCGCCAGTTACAATGACGGATATTGGCACCACGTGGCGGCAATAATGTCCACAGGTGCGGGAACCAGTTTGTATGTAGATGGAGCTTTGGTATCAAACAATCCATCCGCAACCCGTGCCCAGGATTACAGCGGTTGGTGGAGAATTGGTGAAAACAACCTTCATGATTGGCCGTCCGCGCCTTCCAGTTATTACTTCAATGGCCTGATTGACGAAGTGTCCATTTACGACCGCGCCCTATCGTCCGCTGAAGTTCAAGCCATCTACAACGCCGGCAGTTCTGGCAAGCGCGCCGAAGCAATCTCTTCGCCGCCTTCGCTCTTGTCGCTGCGCGAGATTCGCTACGATGCAAAGTTGTCAGACAATGAAGCCCGGTTCGTGGTTGACATTGATGCCAAATCCACCGGCAAAGGCGAAGCATCGGTGAAATTGTTTGAAGGCGACGTGGCTTTGTTGCCGGTGAAATTGCCCGATTCACTGAGGATGGTTCGCGACGGCAATTGCTACTTCCTGACAGCGTCACAGCCCGGCCAGTTCAAATTCAAGCTCGACCTTGTCGCCAAAATCCAGCGCGAAGAGCCGTGGAATAAAATTTCCTTTGCCGGTCCGGCCGCGACCATCGCCTCGGTTAGCGCCCAGGCCGCCGGCACGAACACGGAAGTCCAACTGCTCAACGGCACGCTGCTCGAAGCTGTCCGGACCAACGGCGTTTCGCGCGTGACCGGTTTTCTCGGCGCCGACCAGACCGTCGCCCTGCGTTGGCAGGGCAAGATTGCCGAGGTCGCGCGCAAGGCGTTGCTCACGGTGGATTCCACCATCACCGCGCAACTCACGCCGTCCGTCATCAAATACACCAGCCGGTTTCATTACGACGTCGTGCAGGGCAACGCCGCGCAGCTCACGCTCACGCTGCCTGCGACGCAAGCGCTCACGCGACTGGAAGGCGAGCAAATCCGCGACTGGCACACGGCCACGGAAGGCGAACGTCAGACGCTCACCATTGAATTCATCAAGCCGGTGGAGAACGCCTGCGACCTCACGCTTTTTTCCGAGCAAGCCGTCGAGGGCACCGCGGTAAATTCGTCCTTGAACCCGCCGCAGCCGTTGAACGTGGAACGCGAATCCGGCTCGCTGACGGTTTCCGCCGAAGACACGCTCGTTGAAATCGTCTCGCTCGCCGGTCTGCGCCAGGTCAACGCGCCGGACAACGCTGTTGCCGCCTACCGGTTCAACGCGCGGCCCTTCACGCTGGTGCTCAAGCTCAAACCCATCGAACCGGTCATCAGCGTCACCGACCGCGCGAAGGCGCAGCTCGAAGAAACGCGGCTGATGATTTCCCACGGTCTCACGCTCGACGTTGAGAAAGCCGGCATCTACACGCTCGAACTGACGCCGCAGTCAGGGTTCGCCGTGGCCGAGGTGCGCGGCGAAGGCGTCGAAGATTGGAAGGTGAGTGATGGCAGGCTGCGGGTGAGTTTTTCCGCCCGCGTGCTGGGTTCGCGCCCGCTCGAGGTGCAATTGGAACAGGCGCTCAAAAATTTTCCCGAGCAAATCAGCGTTCTGCCGCTGCGCGTGACCGGCGCAACGAAGGAGACTGCGCAGATTGGCGCGGCCTCCGCGCCCGGCATCCGGCTGAGAACCGCCACCCTTTCAGGTCTCCACGAAATTCCGGTGCGCGAACTTCAACGCAGGACAGGCTTCCAGCCTGTCTCCAACCCAAATCAAATTGAGACAGGCGCGACGCCTGTCCTGCAATCCGATGAAATCCTCGCTTATACCGCCGAACAACCCGACTGGCAGTTGTCAATCGCCAGCGAACGCCTTGCGGCGCGCATCGTCGCCGACGTCTTCAATCTGGTCACCATCGGCGACGGCATCGTGGGCGGCAGCGCGACGATTCGTTACAGCCTGGTGAACCAGGGCGTGCAGGAATTCAAGGTCCGGGTGCCGGCGCAGTGCAAAAATGTCGAGTTCACCGGGCCCGACATCCGCCGGAAGGAATCGGGTCGAGAGTCGAAGATCGAGAGTCGAGAGCAGGGGAATGCTGGCGACACAAATGACGTTGTCTGGACGATTGGTTTGCAGGACAGGGCCTGGGGCGGTTACACGCTGGTGGTCACTTACGATTTTCAATTTGATCCCGCGAAGGGGGACGTGACCCTGCCCGTCGGCGGCATTCACACGGTGGACGCGGAACGCGAGACCGGATCCATCGCCGTCACCACCGCCGCCAATTTGCAACTCAGTCCGAAGACCGTGAGCGACGCGCTGCATCGCGTGGACGAAACCGAGTTGTCCCCCGCCGACCGTTCCTTCGTCACCCGCGCCGTCGTGCTGGCCTGGCAATACACCGGCAGCCAATACGATCTGGCGCTGGACGTGCAGCGCTACGCCGCGGAGCCGGTCCTGGAGGCCGTGGCCGACCGCACGCAAATTACCTCCGTGCTCACCGAAGCCGGTGAGATGCTCACGCAGGCCTCGTTCATGGTAAAAAACAATGAGAAACAATTCCAGCGCTTCCAACTGCCGAAGGATGCGAAGCTGTGGGGCTGCTACGTCAACGGCCAGCCGGCCAAACCGGAGCGCAACAACGATTGGGTGCTGGTTCCACTGCCGCGCGACGTGGACCGCGACCAGGCCTTCGCCGTGGACATCATGTATGCGCAAACGAACGGCGCACTTGCGGCGCACTGGTCGGAGACGCTCGAACTCAACGCGCCGCGCACCGACGTGCCAAACACCTACGCGGAATGGCAGCTTTTTGTGCCGTCGTCGTTCCGGCTTTCCCATTTTGGCGGCGGCATGAAAATCGCGCAGGGCACGACCTACGGCCTGCTCGACGCGTGGGGAAAATTCCTTGCGTTCTATGTCGAAGTGCTGCGCGAAGCGGGTGGCACGGTCCTCCTCATCGGGTTCCTGGCGTTTCTCGTCATCGCGCTCGTGATTTCCTCGGTTCGGCGTGGTTGGAATGGCGTTTTGACCTTGCTGGCAGTGGTGGCCATTCTCGCGGTGCTGGGTGCAATGCTGTTGCCAGCTCTCGCGAGCGCCAGACGCAAGGCACAACGCATCAACTCGGTCAACAACCTCCACCAAATCGGTGTTGCCGCACGAGTTTTCGCCGGTGACAACAGCGACCGCCTGCCGGTTTCGTTCGATGAAATGAAAAACGAACTGGGCACGGACAAAATCACTTACGACACCGAAACCGGCCAGCGTTACACCTACCTCGGCGGCGGCATTTCGCTGGACAACCTCAAACCTGAGTCCGTGCTTGCATACGGCCCGATTGTCAATGGCCATTGCGAAGTGCTTTTCGCCGATGGCGGTGTCGAACAAATGACCGCTGGAAGATTTGCGGAACTGTCCGAACGCGGCTTGGTGCAACTCGCCACGCCGGAGGAAATCGCTGCGCAACGGCAGCGGGAAGCGGTAGTGGCAGGCCAACTTCCCAGCCGGTCAGCCGCTGTGCCTCCGGGAGGAGTTTATTCTGCGACCGTCGTCGGCTTCACTGGTGGAGGAGGTGGTGGTGGTGGCGCACCGACGTCAGTGGAGGCGCCGCCGGCCACTCTCTCTGCAAATGGGGCTGGTGGTTTTGTTGCAGGGATTCCTCCCGCGACAATTTCCGCGCCCGCGCCCACCGTTGCCGGCATTCGCTCGCTCCGTATCGAACTGCCGCAGACCGGCCAGCCGTTCCTGTTCACGAAAGTGCTTAACGTCCGCGACGAGCCGCTTTCGATTCGGGTGCGCATCATGCCATTGCACATTTTCCAGACGCTGCAAATGATTTGGCAGACGGCGGCATTTTTGTTCGGCCTTGCCATTTGGTGGTGGCAATGGCGGCGTGTGGATCGTAACAGCTTCATTCTCACGATTGCGCTGGCATTGATCATCGGCTCGGTGTGCAGCCTGCTCGTCCAGTGGCGCGCGTTGCACGACGCGCTCATCGTCGGCTTCCCGGTTGTGACGCTGGCGGTCATCGCCTGGCTCGTCTGGCGTTACTGGCCGCGCATCCCGCAAAGCGGGACGGCACTGACCGAACCGCCGCCCGCCGAACCGCCTGTGCCGGACAGCGGCTTGCCGCCCGTGATGGCTGCCGTCGCGTTCGCATTTTTCCTCGGCGCAAATTCCTTGTCCGCCACACCGGTTGACAATTCGTCATTCGTCATTCGTCATTCGTCAATTATCTCGGCCAGTTACTCCGCCACGGTGAACGACCGCGTGGCGTTGCTGGATGCGACGTTGCAAATTTCCGCCGCGACAGCCGGCGAGGTCGTTCGGCTGTTCGGTGACGACGTGGTGGTGCAGCAGTTCACGGTCAAAAATGGCAGCGCCGGCCTCGTCCGGGCCGGCAACAACATCGCCATTCAGCTCAACCATCGCGGCAATGTGACGTTGCAAATCAAAATGCTGGTCAAAATCGCCGGTGACGTGACCAAACGGCGGCTCACGTTCGGCATTCCACCCGCGCTGTCCAGCCAGGTTGCGCTCGCGCTGGGCGAATCCGAGGCCGACGTGGATTTTCCGACGGCGATTTCGTTCAAGCGCATTCTGGACAAGGACAAAACGCGCGTCGAAGCGGTCATCGGCTCCGGCGACCGCATCGAATTGCTCTGGACGCCGCGGGTGAAACGGGCCGCGGAAGTTGCCGCGACGGTGTTTTGCCGGAACGCCGCGCTGGTGACCTTCGGCGGCGGCGTGGTGAACGTGCGCGCCACGCTGAATTACCAGATCACGCAGGGCGAATTGCGCCAGGCCCGGGTGCAATTGCCCGCCGGCCAGCGCCTGCTGCGGGTTGAAGGAAATGAAATCCGGACCTGGGAAATTAAAAACGCGCCCCTCGCCCCGCCCGGGCGGGGAGTGGGTGGTCCCGCGGTTGCGGGACCGGGAGAGGGGCAAATCCTCGTTGTGGATTTGCTCAAGGGCGTCTCGTCGTCGTGGAAGCTGATCGTCGAAACCGAAGCGGCTTTGGACGCGCTGCCAGCCACCGAACCGGTTGCCGTGCCGCATGCGCTCGACGTAAAACGCGAGACGGGTCTGGTGGCGTTGCAAGGAACCGAGGAATTGGGATTGTCGGTCGAGTCCGCGTCCGGCTTGGAGCGGGTGGACGCGGAAGAGTTCAAACGTGCAGATGCCGACAAGACCGGCAAATTGTTCAGCGCGTTCCGGTTTTCCAATCCGGAATTTGCCCTGCGCGTGCGGGCGGAAGTTCTCCAGCCGGAGATTGAAGCCGTGGCGCGGAACTATTTCCGGGTGAGCGCCGGACAAGTCGCGCTTTCGGCCACGATTGATTACACCATCAAGCGCGCCGGCTTGTTCGTGTTGCGGGTTGGTTTGCCCGACGGTTACCGCGTCGAACGAGTCACGGGAACCAACATTCAGCAGTGGATAGAAAAAAGTGACGACGGCTTGCGCGCGCTGGAAGTGACGTTGAAAGACCGCACCAGCGGCGCTTACACGTTGGGCATCGAGCTTACACGCAATTTCAAAGAACTGCCCAAGTCGCTGGCCATCGCCGGTGTACATCCGCTCGACACGGTGAAGCTTACCGGTTTTGTTGCGGTTTCCGCCGAGCCGGGTGTGGCCGTTAAAACGGAATCGTTCGATGGCCTGACGGAAATTCCGGCGATGTCGCTGCCTGATTACGCAACCGTCGCCGGGTCGGGCGACGTGCTGGCCTACAAATTCATCCCGTCTGAGCCGGAAAGAGCGCCCGCTTGGAATTTGAGCGTGGCAACCGAGGCCGTCGCCGCCTGGGTGCGCGCCGAGGTTGTCAACACATTCACGCTCGGCGAAACGCTCGTGAGCGGCCGCGCGCTGGTGCGTTACGACATCGCCAACGCGCCGGTAAAGGAACTGCGCGTGAAGGTCCCGGCGGAATTCAAGAACGTCGAAATTGCCGGCCCGAACATCCGCAGCCGAGAAATTGTCGGAGGGCGGAACCCCACGACGTCTCCCAAGGAAAATGAGTCAGGGACTCGTGGAACTCGCCCCTCCGAAGTGGAAAATAATTACGTCGTCTGGCGCGTGGAATTGCAAAGCCCGACGCGAGGATTCTATGTCCTCACGGTCACATGGGACCAGCCGCGTCCAGCGAAGGCGGACACGATGGAACTCACCGGCGTGTCCGCGGAAGGCGTGGAACGCGAGACCGGCCTGCTCGCCATCTCGGTCCCGCAACGCGGGACGCCGTTGCAGGTGAGTGAACTGAACGCGGCGGATTTGCAACGCGTGGACACGAGCGATTTTCCGGACTGGGCCGGCGGGCCTGACCGTTCAAACGCATTGACATATCGTTACGTGCGTCCGGGATACAAGCTCGCGCTCAACGTGCAGCAGTTTGGCGAGGCGGAAGTCCTGCAGGCGCTCGTGGACAGCGCGCGACTGACCAGTGTGGTGGCTGATGACGGCCAGATGATGACGGAGATGTCGCTTTCCGTGCGGAACAACGGGCGTCAGTTCCTCGAAGTTGAGTTGCCGGCGGGCGCGACGGTCTGGTCGGCTTTCGTCGCCGGCCAGCCGGTGCGACCGAGTCTGCGCGAAGGCAAATTGCTTCTGCCCATCCAGCAATCCGGTACGGACAACGGGGCGATGGCGGTCGAATTGACTTACGTCGGCACGAACGCGTTCCCGCGCACCCGCGCGACCGTCGGGTTCGTTTCCCCGACATTCGACGTGCCGTTGAAGAATGCGCGCTGGGAAATCTATCTGCCGCCGGATTACGATTATCAGGATTTTCACGGCACGATGGCCCGCGAAGCCGCTGCGCCGGAAGCGTCCTCAACGCGTTTTTCCATTCTCGATTATTCGCTCATGGAACAGGCCAACAAGGAACAGGCGAAGGCTGAAACCTTGCGGGATGTGAACGAAGCGCAACGCCAGTTGGCCAGCGGCAACGTGCGCGAGGCGAGTTGGAGTTTCTACCGGGCCAAGGTGAAGACGGCCAAAGGGAACGGAGAAGCCCAGGATGTCAAGCAACTCGAAAAGGACTTGCAGAACGCCCAGGCCAGCAATCTCATCAACGCCCAGAGTGATTTCACTTTTCGCAACTCCGGGCAAATTACTGCCGGCGAAAACGCGCTGGTACAGACTGCGGAACTCGGCTTGCGATACGACAGCGCCAGTGCGGGACAGCAGTCGGCGAAGTTGCAGCAGGCGCAGGAAATCGTGGCCGCCCAGGTGCAGCCCCTGCACGTGAACCTGCCGGTGCGGGGCGTGCATTATGCCTTCACCCAGGTTTTGCAGACGGAAGCCGGCAGGCCGATGACGATTCAAATGCAGGCGGCAAACACCAAAGCGGTCAGTTGGCTGATGCGGGGTCTGACGGTGGCGAGTGCGTTTCTGGTACTCTGGGGTTTCGTTGCCGTCGTCTCACGCATCACCCGCCCGTCCCGCGAAAGGATGAACGAGGGCGCAGCGATTGCCTGAGTGCAGTACGGCAGCAATCCGCGACGGACGCCTTACAATTCCTCAGCTCGGAACTGAGGACGAATCGCGTGCGGAACCCTGCGCTGTCCAGTTCCGCCACCAGACAGGTTCCGGCGGACCTCTGACCATCGTTGATGACAACGACGTCAGTCCCGACGGCTTTTATCGCTTGAAGGCGGGACACCGAATAATAGCGATGACTGGACATTTCCTTCGGTTCCAGGCGAAGATTTTTTTGGCAAATGGGCGGAAACAGGTTAAGCAAGCAGGGTGACACGGCAAAGGTTGTGTTGGTTGCTCCTGCCCGTCCTGCTGGTTTTGAGCACGGCGGGCTGCGGCACCTTCATGGCCCATCGGATGGTGCAGGCGCCGAATACGTATCCAACGTGGTTCGCGCCCAAGGCGCCCGTGGAGTTGGCGTACAGCCCGAAGTTTCTCACGAACTTTCCCAAACAATTTGTGGCGGTGGGTCCGCCGGCGGCGCGGCTGTGCTATCGCGTCGTCGAGCCGGCGGACTATCACCTGAAAATTTCCTCAACCAACTGGCTGGAACATGGCCGGAAACAGTTCGAGTTCACCTTCCACGCCGACCTGCCCGGTGGGTCGAATGTCTGGACGTCGGCACCGCGCGGCACGGTGGTTTTGCTGCACGGCTACGGGCTGGCCCAGTTTTCGATGGCGCCCTGGGCGTTGCGGCTGGGGCAGGAGGGCTGGCGGTGCGTGCTGGTGGACCTGCGCGGACACGGCAAATCCACGGGCAAGCGGATTTATTACGGCGTCCAGGAGGCGCACGACTTGAGCCAGTTGCTGGACGAACTGGCGCAGGACGGCCGGTTGAAAGAACCCGTGGCGGCGTTTGGGGAATCCTACGGCGCGGCGCTGGCGTTGCGATGGAAGACGGTCGAACCGCGCGTTCGCACGGTGGTGGCCATCACGCCCTACGCGGGATTGTCCAATGCCGTCCTGAACCTCTGCCACGAATACGCCGGATGGATGCCGAAAACGTTAATCAAGGCCGGGTTGAAGAAACTGCCTTCCGTTTTGGAGATACCCGCCGGTGAACTCGATACCACAACCGAACTGGCCCGGCGTCCGGTGACCGCGCTTTTTGTGGCCGGGGCGGAGGACAAAATCACACCGGTGACAGATGTGGAACAATTGCACGCGCTGGCGGCGCCCGGCAGCGAGTTGATTGTGGTGCCTGATGCCACGCACGAAGCGGTGACTTATTTTTTTGCCGACCTCGTTCCGCCGGTGTTGACCTGGCTGTCGGGAAAAGGCGGACCGGGGAATTCCGTTGAATCACATGCCGGCGCCGATCCCCCAATCTCCTCCCAATGACAAGTCCGGCCCGAGGAACGGCCGTCATCAATCCGGCACGTCACAGGCTGGTCAAATCATTCGTCCCCGTGCTGGAAGTCGAAGCCAGGGTTGAGCCGTTCGAGAACGGGCGGGGGTTTTCGTTGCGAGTGCTGCGGGCGGGAAAGCCGTGACAGAGAACGGCTCCTAATCCGCCGTGAGCAAGCTGACTCAATTGTCCGTGTCGTTCGACCCGATGAGCCGACACGCCGCGAACGGCTCGAAGCGGAGTCAAGCTCCGACGAAGCCGGGGGAGCGGTGAGTTTCCCACAACAACACAAAACTACAGGCTGCCAACTGTCAATTTGGACAATTGGGGGAACGCATGTAGAATTGCTGTGGGGCGGCGGGCTGTATGCAAGGCGGCATGAAATCCAGTTCGGCAAATGAATGAACAGCAAAACTCCCAAAGCGACGGTCGTTGGAGCCACGGCGCGCCGCTCGCATCATCATGTCATGAATAGCCGTTCCAGTTTGGCTTGGCATGGAAACTGCCTGAGTTTTCGCGGCCACGCGCCTGGTTTTGAAGCCCGGAGATATGGCGTGATTTCTGAATGATTGTGACCGCCAAAAAAATAGCGGCCTTTGTGTTCCTGTTCCTGCTGTTCGTGCTGGCATCTGCCGGGAGCGCGAAGGCAGAGCCGGATCGGGTGATGTTGCCCGGCCATGTGCCGTCGGTGGTGGCGGGGCTGACGCCGACAGGTCGTTTGCCGGCGACCAATCATCTTCGCCTCGCCATTGGTTTGCCGGTGCGAAATGAGGCTGCACTGGATGAATTGCTCCGTCAGCTTTACGATCCGCGCGGCACCAATTTTCATAAATTTCTCACGACGACGGAATTTACAAAGCGCTTCGGCCCAACGGAACAGGATTATCAGGCGGTCATAAAATTTGCAGAGGCGAACGGGCTCATCGTGGCGGGTAAACATCCAAACCGCGTGGTGTTGGACGTGGAAGGCAGCGTGTCCAACGTCGGGCAGGCGTTCCACGTCACGTTGCGCACTTACAGACATCCGACGGAAGCACGCGATTTTTTTGCGCCGGACACGGAGCCGACGGTGGACGCGGCTTTGCCCATGGTTGATATTCAAGGCTTAAGCGATTATTCGCGGCCGCACCCGAGGCTGCATCGGATGGATGCGGCGGTGGTGGCGAACGCCAGGCCCCAAAATGGTTCCGCTCCGGACAGCTCCGGCGCCTATTTTGGCAACGATTTTCGCAACGCCTATGTGCCGGGCGCGACGTTGGCTGGTGCCGGACAAATAGTCGGGCTGTTTGAGGCCGATGGTTTTTATTCCAACGACATCGCCGCTTATGCGACGGCGGCGGGAAACGGGCGGACAAACGTTGTCATCCAGACCGTTTTGCTGGACGGTTTCAACGGCGTGCCGACAACCGGCGCCAACAGCGGCAATCCCGAGGTTTCACTGGATATCGAGATGGCCATGGCCATCGCGCCGGGATTGGCTGAAATTGTCGTCTTTGAGGGAAATCCAAACAATTTCATCCCCAACGACATCTTGAACGCGATGTTAACCAACAGCAACACGGTGAACAATTTGTCCTCTTCCTGGGGTTGGAGCGGCGGGCCGAGCACGACCACGGACACTATTTTCAAGAACATGGCTGCGGTGGGACAATCCTTTTTCAACGCGTCCGGCGACAGCGATGCTTACACCACCGGGGCAAGATCGGTCAACGGAGTTGACAAGAAGTCATTAGCAAATGCGCCATCCAGCAACCCATACATCACGCAAGCGGGCGGAACGACTTTGACGACTGGCGCAAACGCCGCCTACAGTTCAGAGACGGTTTGGAACTGGGGTTATGATTCGAATGCTGGCGGTTATGTCGGCAGCAGTGGCGGCATCAGCAGCTATTATTCCATTCCAAGCTGGCAGACGAACGTCAACAATATGGCAGGCCGAGGAGGCTCGACCAGTCTTCGGAATATTCCCGACGTGGCTTTGACCGCTGACAATGTTTATGTCGCATACGGCAACGGCACCAGCGGCGAATTTGGCGGCACGAGTTGTGCCGCGCCATTGTGGGCTGGTTTCATAGCGCTGGTCAACCAGCGGGCGGCGGCCAACGGAGAGTCGAGTGTTGGATTCATCAATCCGGCCATCTACGCCATTGCCGCGCGGTCAAACTATGCCTTGTGTTTCCACGATGTCACAACCGGCAGCAACACGTGGCCAAGCAGTCCGAATTTGTTTTATGCCACAAACGGCTACGACCTTTGCACCGGCCTCGGTACACCGAACGGGACGAATTTGATCAACGCCCTCGCGCCGCCTGCGTTGCCATCCTTCATCACCCAACCGTCCAGCCAGACCGTGACCAATGGTACCAGCGTCACGTTCAGCGCGACTGTCTCTGGCCAGTCGCCGTTGAGCTACCGGTGGCTGTTCAACGGCGCCAATCTGCCTGCTGGCGGAAATATTTCCGGAACCACGAGCAACGTGTTGTCCATCGCGGCGGCGACGACCAACAACTCCGGCAATTACAGCCTGATCGTCACCAACAGCTACGGTTCTGTGACCAGCAGCGTCGCCGTTTTGAACGTCGGTTTTGCGCCCGGGTTTTCCGCACAGCCCGCCAACCTGACCATTTTGTCCGGCGGCAACGCCGTTTTCAGCGCGACAGTCGGCGGCTCGACGCCGCTCGCTTTTCAATGGCGCAAAAACGGGACCAACCTTGTCAACGGCACCGGCATCTCCGGCGCGACGAGCAATGTCCTCACGCTCGCTGCCGTCACGACCAACAGCAGCGGTAATTACAATTTGTCCGTGACGAACAGCTTTGGCGCGATCACCAGCAGCGTCGCCACCTTGACCGTCGTGCTGCCGCCGACGATCACCAGTTCCTCGCTCACCAACCGCACCGTCCAGTGTGGCAGCAACAATGTCGCGTTCGCTGTCACCGTGACCGGCACGCCGCCGTTGAGCATTCAGTGGAGCCTGGATGGTTCTTCCGTAACCGGCGCGACCAACATGAGCTTCTCGCTCACCAATCTCCATCTGCCCAATCATACCGTCACCGTCACCATCACCAATCTTTACAGCAGCGTCATCAGCAACGCAGTCGTGACCGTTCTCGACACGCTTGCGCCGGTCATCACGCTCAACGGCGGCAATCCCATTTACGTCGAACTCGGCAGCACCTTCACCGATCCCGGCGCAACGGCCAATGACCTCTGTGTGGGAGTTGTCCCTGTCAGCGTTAGTGGCAGTGTCAACACCAACGCGCTCGGCACGAATACATTGACTTACACCGCTACCGACGGCAACGGCAATACCAACACCGCGACGCGCACCGTCATCGTGCGCGACACCACGCCGCCGACAATTCTCTGGAGCTTCACCAACCTCGTTTTGGCGGCGAATACGAATTGCAGCGCGGCGATGCCTGACGTGACCGGGACCAATTTCATTCTGGCCACCGATTTGTCCGGCGCGCTCACGATTTCGCAAATCCCAACCAACACCGCGATTTTGCCGCTCGGAACCAATGTCGTCGTCATCACCGTTGAGGATTCGTCCGGCAATGCAGCTTACTCGACCAACACCGTCGTCGTGCAGGATCAAACGCCGCCGGTGATTTCGAGCCAGCCGCAAAGCCAGACCAACCTTTTTGGCTCAACCGCGACTTTCAGCGTCGCCGCCACCGCCTGCACGCCGCTTGTGTTCCAGTGGTATTTCACCAACGCCATGCTCACCGCGCAGACCAACGGCACGCTCACGCTGTCCAATCTGAATACCGGTGCGGCGGGAAATTATTCCGTCGTCGTCACGGCCGCGGGCGGTTCCACCACCAGCAGCGTCGCCGCGCTCACAGTGAATTTGCTTTCCTCAACCGTTGCGCTCGCTTCGTCGGAAAATCCATCCGGCTTCAAGGACAACGTTGATTTCACCGCCACCATCACGCCAGCCAACGCCGGCGGCAACGTGCAATTTTTAACCAACAGCGTCGCGTTCGACACGGAGCCGGTTGTCGTTGGTGCTGCCCTCAGCACCAACCTTTCCTCATTGCCGCGCGGCACGAATTTTGTCACCGCTGTTTATTCCGGCGACGCCAATTATCTGCCGGCCACCAACTCGCTCGCGCAAGTCGTCACCAACCATCCGCCGGTGGCGACTCCGGCCTTCTACACCAACACCGCCAGTTTCACGTTGATCATTGCCATCGCCGACCTCGCCACGCACTGGAGCGACGTGGACGGTGACGCCGTTTCGCTCGCCGCGGTCAGCGTCAGCACCAAGGGAATCACGTTGACCAACACCGGCACCGCGCTCGTCTATTTCAACTCCAACAACGTCGCCGATCAATTTACCTGCACCATAACCGATGGCTTTGGCGGCACCAATTTCCAGACCGTTTTCATCGCGCCGTCGCCCGACACCACACCGCTCATCACCGGTGTCGTGGCGGGCAATGGTGGCGTGACCTTGAGCCTGGGTGGCGCGCCCGGCTACACCTACATTCTGCAAACGACGACAAATTTAGCTCCGCCCGCAAACTGGCTGCCGGCCGCCACCAACACGCTCGGCACCAACGGCGTCTGGCAGTTCACCGACACGCAGGCCACGAACTTCACGCAACGGTTTTACCGGCTTGAACTCGCGCAATAATTCCTGCCCCGTGTTGTTTACGGTGGTTCCGGTTTGCTTGGTGTCTTGACAGTTCAGTCCTGCGCTTGCGTCACCACTTGCACCACCCGGTAAGAAGCAGCGAGTGCGCCATTGTTCAAAGACAGATTGCCGGGTTGATAGGAGCTGTCATTCTTGCACCGGATGGCGACACTGTTGCTGAGTGCTGCGTCGTTCGCAATGGTTCTCGATTTTGGAAAGAGCCACAACAAATTCCATGACTTGTGAATTTGGGCCAGGGCGTAATTGGCGTCGAGTGAGGCAAATTGCGCCCACACATTGTCGGCAATTTGCAGTCCGAGATTTTGCGCCTTTCCCAGCATCCAACTGAAGGTGATGTCGGAAAGGCCGGTTTCCGGGTATCCACCGCCGACGTCACAATGCACGCCGGAGAACCAGACCTGTTCGAGCACTTGGCTTGCCACGGGCGGCGAAGGCGGAGTCCAAAGAGTCGGCGGAAATTGTCTGCGCCGTTCATCAATGGCCAGCGCCTGGCAGGCGTTCAAGACATCCGGATGCAGGTTCGTGTTCAGAAAACCGTAAAGCACAGGGTCAACACCGCCAAAGAGCGCGGGGATTCCCAACGAGCCAACGGTGTCCCAAACCCCCACCATTTTGATTTTGGCGTCGAAGAGGGCGTATGGATTCAGGCTGGCCAGAAGCGCGGCGCGTTGATCCTTGTTGCGGTACGCCTGAAATGCGGTGTTGACCAGCTTGTCGTCGTCATCCACTGGCAGAGTTGGCAGACCGCAGATGGCAATCATTCCCGCCAGGCTGCGCGCGGTATAAGCGCCGCGGCTGAAACCGAATATAAAAATGTCGTCGCCCGGCTCGTAAGCGTGCATGATTTTTTTATAGCCATCCTTGATTTTTTGAAAGAGGCCGTCGCCGATTGCTCCGCCCGCCAGTTGATCAATGGGAGTTCCATCCGAGCCGACGCCATCGTCATAAAACGCAAGCTGGCCGGGCATGGTGGGGATTGCCTTAAACAACTTATAGACGTTGGTGTCGTTTTTGGGTTTGTCCCATGTGCCATCCGCGCAGAAAGCAATTCGTTTGCTCATTTTTATTCCTCCATCTGACCGTTCAGCTTCAAACTATTCGCTTGAAGGCTTTGTCCAAAACGGCCGGAAGTAAAGCGCCGAGTTCGGCGGTAGCCTGCGCTGTGTTCTTTCCGGCGGTCCCGGCTTGCAGGCGCATGTTCATTTCTCAAAATCTTCGGTGATGGCGAGAATTGTTCCAGGGCGGCTTCGAGGTCAAGCTGTGATTCATTTGGCCCATTCCGGAAAGGCGTTCATCGCGTCGAGAACGTTGTGGAGCTTGTCGGTGTGGGCGTCCTCCTGCCAGCCGCCGCGACCACTCGTCATTGCCTGGTCGCTCGGACAGCCGTCGTCGTTGACGGCGTACAGACAGAAGTTCAAGTCTTGCCGGGCCACGGCCTTGAATTCATTCGATCCGGTGGCTTTGCTGTACATCGCCAGCACCGCGCCGTAGGTGGACAGGATGCCGCCCCAGGGGTTCACGTCGTTGGTCTGCTCCCCGCAAACCGCAACCCCATCGCGAACGGTTATGAAACGCCGGTTGACGAATTCGATCAGCGCCCGGCTGTGTTGCTGCCAGTCTGGATCCAGTGCGTCTTGTTTCTCGATCAGGTAGCGGGCCAGGTTGAGTGGCGCCCAGGCGGTGCGGTTGTCCAGTTCATGGTGATCTTCGAAGAACTGCACCCAGAGCCGTCCGTCCTTCGCAAGGTCGGGGAGCTGGAATTCCTGGATCCACGCCCACAGTTTGTCGCGGGCAGGCTTGAATTCCGGGTGACCCTGCTCAATCAGCTTGTCGAAGAGTCGGAGAATGAAAGACATGTTTCCGGAAACCTCGCCCCGAGGCTCACCCGTTCGGTAATCCACACGGAATGGCCAGGGCGAATTCGTCGCTGACCCTTCCCGCATGTTGGCCGCCAGCACCCGGGCGTTTTGCAGCGCCTGCTGGAGATACTTCTCGTCCTTCGTCTCCTCGTACAGTAAAAGGAGCGCGTAACCGGCAATGCCGCCTTTATCCGGCTGGATTTCGTAAGGTTTATCGCCCTGGGAACCGCAGTCGGGCGGTTGCGGAAATTTTTCCCGCCAACCCGTAGAGCGACTGAAGCGCGGATACTTGCCGGTGTCCGGCGTGACGGCTTCCTTGACAAGATAATCGCCCATGTAACGCGCCATTTGGAGCGGTCGGGAGTCTCTCTTCCCCTTGTACGCGTAATATTTCAAGTAAGAGATGATGCCCATGCCGTTCTGTGTTGACGGGATGAACGAGGGGCGGTCGGCAATAGCCTGGTAATGGCCGTCCATGAACGTCATATAAACAAAGCGCGGATAACCGTGCTCGACGGGACACCTCAAATACCAGTTCACCTCCCGGTCGATGGCGTCAGCCCACGACGTCCAAGGCAGCAACAAGCCGCGCTCATCGTAAACCGCCGGGTGATTACCGATGGTTGGTGCAGGAGCCGATCGTCCGGATAGAAAGGGAACCATCGCCAGCAGAAGTGGCAAAGCGAACTTAACGATGGGTCGTGGCGAATGTTTCATTCGTTTTTTCTCCAGTGCACGCCCTCCATAGTTCCAGCCAAGGAACGACG
>Ga0181521_10002160_pt1 | contig 23889 bp, 23 predicted proteins | sample PEATcosm2014_Bin_32_FD_119764 | JGI IMG/M metagenome (GOLD analysis project Ga0181521, IMG submission 119764) | Peatland microbial communities from MTU Mesocosm Facility, Houghton, MI, USA - PEATcosm2014_Bin02_60_metaG | ecosystem: Environmental > Terrestrial > Soil > Wetlands > Peat | place...
CGCGTTCAGCTGCGCGTCCGTCTGAGCGGTCGCGTTGCGGCCCAGCGGGCCCGCCGCCGCCGACGCTTCTCCGCCGATCGTAAATTTATCGGACAAGAGGTGCTTCATTCCGCCATCGTTCATCACGAGCAATACAACATCCGTCTCCGAAGCGCCAATCTGAAACCCGACACTTCCGCCTTCCACCCGCATCGCCGCCGGGGCGCTCCAGCCCGAACCGCCCGCCCGGCGGCACACCGCGAACCCGCGGCCATACTTCGCGCCGAAGATGAATCCGGCCTTCTTCATGCCCGGCACCACAACGACGCATTTCGCTTTGTTGAGCAGATCCTGAGGGATACCTTTATCGGAAGCCCTCATCATGTCGGTCAGCGTGTCGGCCGAAGCGTCCAGCCTGTCGTCGACCTTGATTTCTCTGTCCGCCGCGAACGACGCGGTACCAACGGAACCGGCAATTGCCAAAATAGCGACCAATGTCTTGCGCATACTCAGTTACTCCTTTTCCAGTCGAGCCGGCTCCGGCGAGGAACCTTCGGGCGACTACATTCGTGTTTGAACACCTGTATGCGCCTCCGATTACGGCCTTAATCGAGCGGTGCAATGTTAGCAGATTCGCGCATTCCATGTGACCCAGGAAAACTACTAGGTCCCGAGTTATAAATTAGGAGTTAGATTAAGGCGCTGAATCAAAGCTTAATCGAAACCGGTTTAGTAGACAATTAATGGGGCAGCCTGTGGTCGATTGGGGCGATTTCGCACGCAGCCCTGACCGTATTTGGTCACTCGATGATTTTCGTCAAAGAGCTGGCGGCCAGTCCGTGCTTCACTGGCTGGCGGAAACGGGTGCCTGAGCGAATGGATTGTTCGGGTTCAGAACGCTTTTCAAACGATCCAATGTTTTCAATACGATCCCGCCATTCCAATGGGCAGAAATACAGCACGGGACCGCTATCGATTTAACATACATGAGTCCGCACCGTCCTCGCCCGACCACGCAAATTCCATAAAGCTGGACGGAGGCGCATTCGGGCCCTGCAATTGGATTCTAAAATGCCTTCGGATGAGGTAAATTAACTGGGAGCATAAGTCGCTTATTCCGTGATAGGATTCGTGGCAGGGCTAAATTGCGAAAGATTGGAGCATAAGGTGAAGAAAATGAAACTATTCCAAGGCGCGACTACGATTTGTTCAATGGTGGTACTGTCTCTTTTCGCAGCGCCCTTAAGCCTGCTGGCACAGTCACCGGCGCCGGTAAGCCTTGGAATCGACACCCTTGGCGTTGGCTCCGCGGCCGGCGACTACGTGATTCTGTCGGGAGCGGCAATCACGAACGTTCCGCCCTCCGTGATCACAGGAAACATCGGCGCATATCCCATAGCCGGATCTTTCATAGGAGTACCATGCGCGGAAGTAACCGGGAACATATTCGAAAGAGACGCAACTTACGTTGTAGGCGCTTGTACTAACATTACGCCAGGTGACGCAGCCGGACTGCTTGCCGCCACACTGATCGCGGGGTCCGCCGGAGCATCCGCGTATGTGGACGCCGCCGGACGCGCGCCGACGTTTCCTCTTAACCTGTACGGCGGAGATCTCACGGGGCGGACCCTTGCTCCCGGCGTCTATAATTGGGGCTCCGATGTTTCCGTGAACCCGAGCGGTCTGGCTGGCCCCGGCAACGCGCTCACGCTGGTGGGCGGCCCCAACGATGTCTGGATATTCCAGATGTCGGGAAATCTCATTTTGGGCGCCCCGGCTGGCCCCGGCGTTGTCATTCTCAGCCCCGGCGTGCAGGCCAACAATATCTTCTGGCAGGTCGGCGGCGGCGCCGGCGCAAAACTCTATCCGGGTTCCGTGCTGTATGGAAACGTCTTGAGCAACACGGCGGTTGTCATGCAGGCCGGCGCAAGCCTGACCGGCAGAGCCTTTGGGCCCACCGGCGTTACATTGATATCCAACACCATCACAAGTCCCGGCCCGCTGGTCGGAGGACTTCCAGTGACAGTCGCACCCACTGTGACTTCCACGTTCCCGACTAACAGCGCCCCGGGCGTGCCTGCCGTCAACGTGCCCATCAACAGCGCACTCACCGCAACCTTCAGCGAGGCGATGAACGGCGCCACGATAGCCCCGTACGCTGTGGGAACATTTACGTTACAAACAACGGGGCCGCCGTTGGCTACTGTTACCGGCACGGTTACTTATCCTGGTGGCGGGGTGACTGCGACCTTTACGCCGACAAGCAATCTCCTGCCCAATACGTCATATACCGCGACGATTACGACCAACGCTCAGGACCCGGCCGGCGTTGCACTGGCAAGTAACTATGTTTGGACCTTCTCGACAGCCGCGGCCCCGGACCTCACGCCGCCCACGGTGAGTTCCACGGTTCCGCTGCCCGCCGGCGTCCTGACGCTCGGCAGCGCTCTGTCCGCGACGTTCAGTGAGCCGATGCTCGCCTCAACCATCGTCACCGCAAATTTCGGCCTGAAGCAGGGAGCCACGGTTGTCCCGGTTACGGTGTCCTTTGACGGCAACGAAACCGCCACCATTACGCCGACAAGCGGTCTCGTGGGCAGCGATCCGTATACGCTGACGATCAGTCATTTGGTCTCGAATCTCGCGGGAATTCAGATGGGCGCGGCAGCGGGATCGGATTATATTTTGAACTTTACGACCGGCGCGGTCCCGGTCGTCACGCCGCCCACGGTGAGTTCCACGGTTCCCGCGAATCTCGCCCCGGCTGCGCCGGTCGGTAATGCTTTGTCCGCGACGTTCAGTCAGCCGATGCTCGCCTCAACCATCACCACCGCGAATTTCAGCCTGAAGCAGGGAGCTACCGTTATCCCGGTGACGGTGGTTTTTGACGGCAACGAAACCGCCACGATGACCCCGGCAAGCACTCTCTCGCCCAGTACTGGATATACGGCGACGATCAGCCATTTGGTCCAGAATCTCGCGGGAATTCAGATGGGCGCGACAGCGGCGGCAGATTATGTCTGGACCTTTACGACAGGCTTGGCCCCGCCCCCCGTGCCGCCCACGGTCAGTTCCACGGTTCCGCTGCCCGGGGGCGTCTCGGCGCTTGGCAGCGCTCTGTCCGCGACATTCAGTACGCAGATGCTCGCCGCCACCATCACCACCGCAAATTTCAGCCTGAAGCAGGGAGCCACGGTGGTCCCGGTGACGGTGGTTTTTGACGGCAACGAAACCGCCGTGATTACGCCGACGAGCAGTCTCTCGGCCGGTGCTTCCTATACGGCGACGATCAGCCATTTGGTCGAGAATCTCGCCGGAACTCCGATGGGTGCGACAGCGGCCGCGGATTATGTCTGGGCCTTTACGACAGCCGCGATCCCGCCGCCACCCTCGCAGCCTTCGCAGCCCCCGCCGCCTACGCTGCCCACGGTGATTTCCACGGCTCCACTTCCCGGCAGCACCACTTTACCGACCAGCAGCGCCCTGGCAGCAACGTTCAGTACGGCGATGTCCCCCACGACCATCAACACTTTGACTTTCAGCCTGACACATGGCGTCACGCCTGTTTCGGGAACCGTAGCCTATGCCGGCGTCACAGGCACGTTTACGCCGACAACCAGACTGCTGCCCAATACTTTATATACGGCCACGATTACCACTGGAGCTTCGGATCTGGGGGGCTATTCGCTGGGTAGTAACTATGTCTGGAGCTTCACCACAGGCGCGAGCGCATCCACGGTGCCGCCTGCCGTGATTTCGACGGTGCCCCTGAACGGCGCTGTGCTGTCGGTAACCGCCGCGAACCTGGTGGCAAACTTCAGCGAGGCGATGAACCCCCTGACGATCAATACCGGAACCTTCATTTTGCTGCAGGGGACGACACCAGTAGCGGGGACGGTCAGTTACGCCGGGACCACGGCGACTTTCAGACCGTTAAACGATCTGGCGCCAAACACCCTGTACAGTGCTGCGATTACAACCGGGGCGACGGACTTGGCGGGCAATACGCTGCCTGCCATTTATCAGTGGAGTTTTACCACCGGTGCAGTGGCCAGTCCCGGTCCGGGACCTGTGTGTCTTTCCAATTTCGCGATCCTGTCCGGCTCCGGCATCGTCAACTCGGGAACTACGGTAGTTACCGGAGACCTTGGGGTAAGCCCCGGCACCACCGTAACCGGCTTTCCTCCGGGGATATTACATGGCGCCGTACACGCGGGCGACGCGACCGCGGCCCAGGGGCTGGCCGACTTTTCCGCCGCGTATAAGGATGCGGTCGGGCGAACCGTTGGTGTTGTGTCCGTGGCCGGAGATATTGGCGGACAAACACTCACCGCGGGTCTTTACAATTCCACCGGCTCGCTCGAGATCCTGTCAGGCGACGTGACGCTCGACGGCAAGGGCAACGTGAATGCGGTCTTCATCTTCCAGACCGCATTGGCGTTTGCCACGGGCGCGGGACGCCAAGTCATTCTCATCGGCGGCGCCCAGGCTTCCAACGTGTTCTGGCAGGTCGGCACTACGGCGATCCTGGGGACCGACTCTATCTTCAACGGAAGTATCCTGGCCGGTCAATCCATCGCGCTCAACCCGGGTGCAACCGTGTATGGAAGACTGGAGGCCCTCAGCGGCACGGTCGCGCTGAATTCCAATATCGTTGTAAGTCCTCCACCCGCCATCGCGGCTGGGGGAATCTTCAACGCCGCCAGCTATGCGGGCACTGTAGCTGCAGGCAGCATTGCGGCCATTTTTGGCAGTAACGTCGGCTCCTCGACCGCGTCGGCCACGGCCTTCCCTCTGCCCACTACGCTCGGGGAAACCAGCTTCCTGATCGGAACTGAGGGCGCGCCTCTGTATATGACCTCGTGCGCACAGACGAATCTGCAGATTCCGTGGGAGTCGGCGGGTGAGACGCAGGTTCCCGTGACCGCTACCGTGGGAGGCCTGGTTTCCATACCGCAGTCCGGGACCATCGCTCCATTCGCTCCCGGCATCTTCGCGCTGAACCAGGCGGGCTCGGGCCAGGGAGCGGTCGAAATCGCCCCCACCACCGTACTCGCGGCGCCACTGAGCACTAACAGCCGTCCGGTGAATCCGGGCGAATACATCGCCATTTTCTGTACTGGCCTGGGGCCGGTTTCCAACCAGCCTGCGAGCGGCGCGGCGGCTTTATCCAGCCCGCTCTCGATGACCCCTACTCTGCCCACGGTCACTATCGGCGGTGTTCCGGCTCAAGTGACCTTTTCCGGATTGGCGCCCGGATTCGCGGGCCTCTACCAGGTGAATGCCGTGGTGCCGGCGGGGGCTCCTTCAGGCAGCGCCGTAAGCCTGGCAATCGGCATTGGCGGTATTCAGTCCAACACCGTTACGATAGCTGTTCAATGAACGCGTAAGCGGCCAAAGGCAAGCAGGGCAGCTTTATCGATGTGCCGCTGAACGGCGGAACGCGTAAGGTTGCCCTCTTGCGCTGTCCCATGGCCAACTGTCGCAGTAAGCTGACTGCGCAGTCGGCGCAAACTCGCGCAGCCCTGACCCTATTTGGTCATTCGATGGCCGGCATTCAGAGATGCAGGTAAGGGCGCCTTTCCACATGTAAGCTCTCAAACTGCATTAAAACGCAGCAACGCGGACCTGGATGGCCCGGAAACCCCGATTCGACGCCTCCGGCCCCCCAAGTGCCGTGTAGGTTGCGGGCAAGCCCCAGATCTCCCCTGCTGAACCGAAGTCAGCGGCAACCTATACAGTCTGGGACAAAGGAGAAAGAGAAATGAAGCTATTCAAGGCAGTAACAACGGTGTGTTGCGCGGCGCTGATGGGCGCGGCACTCACAACAATTGCAAGGGCCGACGATTGGAACAGGAAAACCGTGTTCACCTTCAGCGGTCCCGTGGAGATTCCAGCGGTTCACCTCAAAGGGTGGGGTGTGTTGCCCGCCGGCACCTATGTGTTCAAGATCGTGGATTCGCAGTCCGACCGCCACATCGTGCAGATCTTCAGCGCGGACGAAAAGACCGTCTATGCGACGATCCTGGCGATCCCGAACTATCGCCTCAAAGTCACCGGCAAGACCGTAATCACCTTCAGAGAAAGACCGGCGGGCGAGCCGCAGGCACTGCGTGCGTGGTTCTATCCCGGCAGAAACTGGGGCGAGGAATTCGTCTATACGAAGGCGAGAGCGATCGAACTGGCCAAGTCTGAAAACACAACCGTTCTCTCCACGCCGGCTGAACTTCCTCTCGAAGTTTCCGAGCCGATCAAGACAGTTGACGAGCCCGTGGTAGCACAGCTGCGGCAGGCGCCCGTCCAGGCGATCCAGCCCACCGGAGAAGAAGTGGAACTCGCACAAGCGGTAACGGCGCCACCGCCGGAGCAACTCGTAGCCTCAGCCGCTCTGCCCGGCACAGCGAGCGACTTGCCGCTGATCGGACTTTTCGGACTGATGGCGCTGTGCGCGGCCTTCGCGCTCGGTGCATTCGCAAGACGCTTTTCAGTAGTTCAATTGAAGAATCGTGATCTGTAGCGCGGCGCGCTTAACAGCCTGTGGGGAGCCGGCTGTCGGGGCTTCCTCCACAGGCTGTTAATCGCATTGCGGGGAACGCGGAGCGGGGAACGGGAATGCGACAGACAGTTATAACGGCGCTGTTCCTGAGCGCGCTCGCAAGCAGTGCCGAAGCTCAAATCCCCGAGTCTTTTCAAATCTCGGTAAACGTCGATCTCGTGGTGTTGAATCCCACGGTGCGCGACCGGAAGGGCGGGTTTGTTTCCGATTTGCGCGAACAGGATTTTGCGGTCTACGAAGACGGCATCCGGCAATCCATCAAGCTGTTCCGGCACGAAGACGTTCCGGTTACCGTGGGCTTGGTAGTCGATCACAGCGGAAGCATGAAGCCGAAGCTCACGGACGTGATTGCGGCGGCGCGGACATTCGTCCAGTTCAGCAGGCCGGACGACCGGATTTTCGTCGTCAACTTCAACGAGAACGTAACCCTGAGCATGCCCGCAATCCGGATCGGCGATCGCTCCGACGGCTTGGCGCGCGCGATCTCGGGCACGCCTGCCGGCGGCAAGACGGCACTTTACGACGCGGTCATCGCGGCATTTAGTCGATTGCACGCGGGTGTCTCCGGCAAGAATGTGCTGATCGTCATCAGCGATGGCGGCGATAACGCCAGCGCGCACAGCCTGGCTGAGGTCCTGAAGACTGCGGAGGAATCCAGCGCTCTTGTCTACACGATCGGCATTTTTGACGACGATGACGCCGACAAGAATCCGCACGTGCTCAGCCGTCTCGCCCGCGCTACGGGCGGCGATGCCTTTTTCCCCGGCGGGAATAGTGAAGTGGTGGCTGTTTGCGAGAGCATAGCGCGCGACATTCGCAACCAATACACCATCGGATATGTTTCGGGCAACGCGGCGCGGGCCGGCGCCTGGCGAAGCATTCGAATGACCGCCGCGGCGCCCGGACACGGCAAGCTGCTGGTGCGCACTCGCTCCGGCTACATTGACGGGGGTAAATCGCAATGAGCGCACAGGCCGAAAGGTCCGTTGTGCGCGGGTCGAATGCGATGAAGTGTGTCTTGCGGTGGCTTCAATTCTCGCTCTTTGCCGGAGCCGTCTCAATGCTGGCTTATTGCGCATTTGTGGTAAGGGACACCTGGACTTTCCAGAACGAGGAACGCCGTCGATTCGAGCAGTCGCTGGCTGACCGGGCGTTCGCCCCTTCACCGCCGGCCGCGGCCAGCGGCGCGATCGGCATGCTGGATGTCCCGCGTCTCGGACTTTCCGTGATGGTGATCGAGGGCGTGGGCACAACCACGCTCCGGCGCGCGGCCGGTCATATTCCGGGTACGGCGCTGCCGGGACAGCCGGGAAACGTGGGTATTTCCGCGCACCGCGACACGTTTTTCCGGCCGTTGCGAAATATCCGGCAAAACGACGTCATAACGCTAAGCACGCTGCTCGGCGAGTACCGCTATCGCGTGGTGTCCACCAGGATTGTCAGTCCATCCGATGTCGGGGTGTTGGATCGGAGCAACGATGAAGTCCTTACGCTGGTCACTTGCTATCCGTTCTATTTCGTTGGCCCCGCTCCCAAGAGATTTATCGTTCGGGCCGAACGTGTCGGTTGAGAGACCGGCCTCGACGCCCGGCGTTGGGGAACTTATCACGCCTTCGATCCGGGCAAGTTCGCGCAGCCCTGACTGTATTTGGTCGCTGGGCGCCCATACCTGAGGATTTGCGGCCATAAGCCCTTCGTCGGCAATGGCCTTAAAGTTGCCTGACTGGTAAGTGATCAGGAGAAAGCATGAAACCGAGCACAACAGATCAGATCAAAGGCAAGATCCATGAATTAAAAGGTGGCGTTAAGGAAAAGGCAGGGCAGGCCACCAACAACCCGAACCTGGAAGCCGAAGGTCAGGACGAGAAACTCACCGGCAAGATCCAAAAGAAGATCGGCCAGATCGAAAAGGTATTCGAGAAGTAAGTAAGCCCGCCGGGCCGGAATGCCGTCATAGAAGGAGGTTGCCGTGAAGGTAGCTGGAATGATCCTCATTGTTCTTGGTTTGTTGGGCCTTGCGTGGGGAGGTTTTACTTATACAACCAGGGAAAAGGTGGTTGACATCGGACCGATTCACGCCACTCGCGACGAGACGCATCGCGTACCGCTGTCGCCGATCGCAGGCGCAGTGGCGCTTGTTGGCGGGGTTGCGCTGCTGTTCGCCGGGAAAAGAACATAACTTCAGCCGGCCGGCGAAATTAAGGCTCGGAAGAAAGGAAGAGCGGCAATGCTGATACTCATCATCGTTTTGATATTGCTTTTTGGCGGCGGCGGAGGCTACTACGGTCACACCCGCTGGGGCCCGAGCGGCGGCGCCGGCATAGGATTGGGGACAGTACTCGTGATTCTCCTCATCGCTTACATGCTCGGCTTATTCCGCTGAACGCGATGACCGCGATGAATTCAGGTTGAGGCTCGCATGGAGCCTCTTGTCACTGAAACAGGAGCTGAATACCATGAAACTCGCGAAAGTAACCGGAACCGCCGCGATCCTCTTGTTTTTCGGAACCATAATACCCGCGTACGGACAGCGCGGCGAAGAAGGCGGAAAGCAGGAAGAGAAGCAGGCCAAGCCCCAGCAACAACAGCAGCGCGCCCAGCAGCCCCAACAGCAGCACGCGCAGCAGCCTCAGCGCGCCCAGCAGCAACCCCGGCAGCGTGCCGAGCAACCCCGGCAGCAGGAGCCGCGGCAGCGCGCGGAACAACCGAAACAACAGCAGCCGCAGGAGCGCGCTCAGCAGCCGAAGCGGGAAAAGCAACCCCAACAGCGGGCCGCGCAGCCCAGGCAACAGCAGCAACCGCAGCAGCGCGCTCAACAGCCCCAACAACAGCGTCCCCAGCAAGCCCGGCAACAACCGCAACGCACCGAGCAGCAGGCGCGGTCGTGGCAGCAACAGAAAGGATGGGCGCAGAAGGGCGCCTGGCAGGGGCACTCTACCTTTCAGCAGAGTCGCTCTCAAAACTGGTCCTCCGACCATCGCACTTGGGCGCAGCGCGGAGGCTACGGCGGTTATATGATCCCGCAGGACCGCTTCGGTCTCAATTTCGGCAGCCGGCACTTCTTCCGCCTCGGAGGGCTCCCGGTTATGTATCTGGGGTATCCGCGTTTCTCGTACGGCGGATTTTCGTTCCTGATGGTCGATCCATGGCCCGGAGACTGGCCCGCAAACTGGTATACGGCCAATGACGTTTACATCGACTATGACGACGGCTACTATCTTTGCAACCGCAGCTATCCTGGAGAGAGGCTTGCGATTACGATTGTGCTGTAGTCCGGGCGAGCCGAACTTAACCTGACCTGGGGCAAACACGGAGGCCGGCGACCCGTGTCACGATAGAAGATTCGCGGTTTGCATCAACGCGGTTTGCGCCAACAATGAAACCAACGCTCGTCACCGGCGCCTCCGGATTCGTGGGCTGGCACGTCGCCGGACTCCTGCTCGAACGCGGCCACCATGTCCGCGCGCTCGTTCGCGCATCGAGCACGATTCCCGAGCTCGATGTCGAACGCGTCACCGGCGATCTGCGCGACCCCGCATCGCTGGCGCGCGCGGCGGCCGGATGCGGCCTCGTCTTCCACGTGGCCGCGGACTATCGACTTTGGTCCGGACATCCCGATGAACTGTACCAGTCGAACGTCGAGGGCACGCGGAACATGCTCGCCGCCGCAAAAGCCGCTGGTGTCGAACGCTTCGTCTACACCAGCACCGTTGGCTGCATTTCCGTGCCTGACGGAGGCGTGGGCGACGAGACCCAGCCCATATCTCTGCTCGAAATGACCGGCGACTACAAGCGCTCAAAATTTCTCGCCGAGCGGGTTGCCCTCGATTTCGCGCGCGGCGGTTTTCCGGTTGTCATCGTCAATCCCACCGCGCCCATGGGCGATCATGACTTCAAACCCACCCCCACCGGCCAGATCGTGCGCGACTTTCTCGCCGGAGCCATGCCCGCTTACATCGATACCGGACTCAACGTCGTGAACGTCCGCGATGTCGCGTTGGGCCACATCCTCGCCTGCGAAAGCGGCAAAGCCGGTGAGCGTTATATCCTCGGTTCCGAAAACCTGACCTTGCGTCAAATCCTCCTGGAACTGGCACGGATCACCGGCCGAAAGGCCCCCGCAATCGAACTTCCGTACTTCGCCGCATACGCCGCCGGAGCGGTCACGACGGCTTGGGCGCATCTCACCGGCATCCCGCCCCGCGTACCCCTCGAAGCCGTGCGTATGGCAAAGAAGAAGATGTGGGTCTCCCACGAAAAGGCGGCGCGCGAACTTGGCTACACCCCGTGCCCGGCCGCAAGCGCGCTGGCGGACGCCGCAGCCTGGTTCAAACGATGAAACAATCCCTCCTCTTCATCGCCGCCGACCCGCGCGAATGCACCGGCCTGCTGTCTCACTGGGAACAAGTCCAGCCCCTGCAACTCCCTGTGCATTGGGCCCGCACGGGGCGCTGGAAGGGCCGCGAAGTAACCGCTGTCGCCAACGGTGCGGGAGCGGAGCGGGCATTCGCGGCAGTCCTCGTCGCCCCGAAATCATCCGCTGTTTGCAGCATCGGATTCTGCGGTGCCCTCGACGAATCCCTCCAAATCGGCGATGTCTTCGTCGCCACCGAAGTTCGAAATGGCGCTCACGCGTGGCCCGCGCTCCTCGCGGATACCCCGGCCGCCCCGACAGGTGTCGTTGCCTCCATCGACCACATTGCCCAAACGGCCGCGGAAAAAAGCAACCTCCGGGCTTCCGGCGCATCGATAGTAGAAATGGAAGCGGCGGGGGTTGCGCGAGCATCCGAGGATCTGGATTTGCCTTTTTACTGCATTCGCGCAGTCAGCGATCTGGCCCACGAGGATTTGGCAAACGATTTCAACGCCGCCCTCGGACCGGACGGCCGCTTCGGCATTTTGCGACTTGCAAAGCAATTAAAATTCAGAGAGCTCCTCCGATTGAAAAAGCGCACTGACCTCGCCTCGAAAAAACTGGGAGACTTCCTTGCCGCCACAACCTTTTGACACCCACTTGACGGTGGGGCGGACCATGCATGCCGCCGTCTATCGCGGCAACAGCGTCGTCTCCGTCGATACCATCGACACGCCCGAAATCGGCCCCGGCGAAATCCTCATCCGCGTGGAAGCCTGCGGCGTCTGCCACACCGATCTCAAGAAAATCGAATACAACCTGCTCGCCCCGCCGCGCATCTACGGCCATGAAACCGCCGGCATCGTTGTCAAGGCGCGGGCGCATGGGGGCGCCGGTGTTACCCGTTTCAAACCCGGCGATCGTGTCATCGTTTTCCACCATATTCCCTGCGGCGAATGCTTTTATTGCCAACGCAAACTTTACGCCCAATGCCCGGTATACAAGAAGGTGGGAGTCACTGGCGGGTTCGAGCCGGCCGGCGGCGGTTTCTCCCAGTACGTCCGCGTCATGGATTGGATCGTCGAGCGCGGTGTCGAAAAGATTCCCGATGGCGTGCCCTTCGAAATCGCCGCCTTCGTAGAGCCGCTCAACACCTGTCTGAAAGCCGTCCATCAGTGCGATCCGCAGCCGGATGACGTCGTGCTCGTGCAGGGTCAGGGCCCGATAGGCCTGCTCTTCACCATGCTCCTCAAACTGCGCGGCTGCACGATTCTCGCCACCGACACCATTCCGCGCCGCCTCGAACTATCCAAATTGTGCGGCGCGACCTTCGCGGTGGATCCTCGGACTACAGATGTGCAAAGAACGCTCGGGCAGTTGACCGAAGGCCGTGGCGCCGATATCGTCTTCGTCGCCGCCAATGTGAAGGGAATCGTGGAAGAAGCAGTGTCCTCGTCGCGTCCCGGCGCGAAAATCATGCTCTTCGCCCAGACGTCGGATAAAGAGAAGATAGAGCTTTCCGGCGCCGGCATCTGCGTCGGTGAAAGATCCCTGCTCGGGTCCTACAGCGCCTCGGTCGATATTCAGAAGGAGTCGGCCGATCTGGTTTTCAGCGGACGGCTGCCCTTGCATTTATTGATATCCCATCGCGTGCCGCTTGATAAGATCGAGTTTGCATTTCGTCTGGCGACGCACCCGGGCGAGTTTCCAGGTGAAGACCCGTTGAAGATCATCGTGCGTCCGCAGGAGTTTGCGGGTTTCCCAGTCGATGCCAAAAGATAACTCCATGCTCGCGGCCATACTCTACGGGAAAGAGCACTTGCAGCTGGAAAGAATACCGGTTCCCGCCATCGGACCCGGCGACATCCTCGTTCGCGTGCGCGCCGCCCTTACCTGTGGTACAGACGTCAAGGTTTTTCGCCGCGGCTACCACGCCCGCATGATCGTTCCGCCCGCGGTCTTCGGCCATGAGTTCGCCGGCGACGTTATCGCGGTCGGCGATTCGGTCACGCGCTTTCGGCCCGGCCAGCGGGTCGTGGCCGCCAATTCCGCTCCCTGCCTGCAATGCTTTTACTGCAATCGGGGTAAGGTGAATCTCTGCGAAGATTTGCTTTTCAACAATGGCGCTTATGCCGAGTTCATCCGCGTACCCGCCCGCATCGTCGAGCGCAACACGTACGAGCTCGCGCCTCACCTGAAATATCAGGCCGGCGCGCTTGCCGAGCCTCTCGCGTGCGTCGTAAAGGGATTGGAAGATACGGGCATGGAAGCGGGCGATACCGTCGCTGTGATCGGCATCGGCCCCATCGGTTCCATGTTCGTCAGGCTGGCGAAATTGCGCGGCGCCCAGGTGATAGCCATCGGACGCCGCAGATCGAAACTGGAGCACACCCTGAAACTCGGCGCGGACCGGGTAGTTGCGACCGAAGAAACACTGGACCCTGTCGCCGCCGTCCGGGAATTGACCGGGGGCCGCGGGGCCGACATCGTCATTGAGGCCGTAGGCCGTCCGGAAACCTGGAACTGGTCGGTGGAGATGCTGCGCCGGGGAGGGGTAGTGAATTTCTTCGGCGGACCGCCCAGCGGCACTCGCGTCGAGCTCGACACCAACCTCCTGCATTATTCGGAGATCACCTGCAGGGCCAGTTTCCATCACACGCCCCGCGCGTTCAGAGAGGCCCTCGACATCATCGAGTCCGGCGGCGTTACCGCGCAGGCTTTTGTGCAGGCCGAAGAGCCGCTGGCGAGCCTGTCGAAGGTCCTGTTCCGGCTGATGGAAGGCAGCGGTCCCCTGAAAACCGCCATAATTCCATGAGGCTGAACGCACAGGCCGGAGGGTCCGTTGTGCGCGATACAAAAATTGCGACAATGACAGTGGCCGAAGCCGAGCGGTACACGCGCCGCCTCGCGACCACTCACTACGAGAATTTTCACGTCGTCAGCTTCCTCCTTCCCAAACATCTCCACCAGGATTTCTATAACGTGTACGCCTACTGCCGCTCGGCGGACGATCTGGCCGACGAAATCCCCGATGCGGCCGAAAGTCTAGGGCAGCTGCACTGGTGGGGCGGGGAACTGGATCGCATGTATGCGGGGGAAGCCGAACACCCGGTGTTTGTCGCGCTCCAGGGCACGGTCGCGAAGTACGGCATCCCGAAGCAGCCTTTCGCCGATCTGATCCGCGCATTTATCCAGGACCGGAACGTGAACCGCTATCGAACGTGGGATGAAGTGCTCGATTATTGCGTCTATTCCGCGAACCCCGTCGGCAGGCTGGTGCTCTACCTTTGCGGTTACTCCGATGCCGAGCGGCAAAGTTTGTCGGACGCCACCTGCACGGCCCTGCAGCTGGCGAATTTCTGGCAGGATATAACGGTCGACCAGCAAAAGGACCGCGTCTATCTCCCGCTCGATTTGTTGGCGAAGCACGACTACACCGTGGAGGAGCTATTCGCCCGCGAGTTCGACAAACGCTTCGTCGCCATCATGCGGGAAGCGGTCGACCGCGCGCGTGAGCTTTTTCTGGCCGGCTTGCCGTTAGCCCGCATGGTGAACCGGCGGCTGGCCGTCGATCTCGAGCTTTTCACGCGCGGCGGCATGCGTGTTCTCGACAGGATCGAACGGCAGGGTTACGACGTATTTTCGCGGCGTCCGAAAATCTCCAAGGTAGAGCGCGTCGGCCTGCTTTTCGGCACCCTGGCCAGGGTTGCATTGGATAGAGCCGCCTTCAAGCCGGCTGCATGATCCCGCTCGATCGGTCGTTCGCGCATTGCCGCGCCGTAGCGAAAAAACGCGCCCGCAACTTCTACTACTCTTTCATCCTTCTCCCGCCCGAGAAGAAGAACGCCATGTGCGCGATGTACGCGTTCATGCGTTACTGCGACGATCTCAGCGACGAGCCGGGCGCAACCCGCTCCGCGATCGACCGCTGGCGCGATGCCCTGACCGAGGCTCTCGCCGGACGTCCCGGCAACAACCCCACGTGGCCGGCATTCCTCGATTCGGTCCAGCGATACTCTATTCCGCACGAGTACTTCTACGAGATGATCGAAGGGGTCGCGTCCGATCTGCGGCCCCGGACCATCGAGACGTTCGACGACCTCTACCGGTATTGCTACCGAGTCGCCTCCGTCGTGGGACTCACCACCATCCATATCTTCGGTTTCACATCGCCCGAGGCTCTTCCGCTGGCCGAAAAATGCGGCATCGCTTTCCAGCTCACAAACATCCTCCGCGATGTGCGCGAGGATGCCGGGCTCGGGCGCGTCTATCTTCCCGCCGAGGATCTCGTCCGCTTCGGGGTCTCCGTCGACGATCTGAGAAACGCCCGGCGCACCGAGCAGTTCGGCCGTCTGATGGAGTTTGAAACCGAGCGCGCACGCCGCTATTACCGCGAATCCGCCCCGCTGCTGGATCTGATTCAACCCAAGAGCCGTCCCTCGTTGTGGGCCCTGATTGCGATTTACTCGCGCCTGCTCGATCATCTCGCCGAATCCCACTACGACGTGCTGATGCGCCGGATATCGCTGTCGAGCCTGGAGAAAACCTGGATCGTCTTACGCGCTGCTCTTGGGTGGACCTAACGACTTATAGAGCCCCACAAATTCGTCGACGCTCAATTCCTCGGCACGCCGTTCGATCTCCGGAGTTGGGTCGTACGCCCCACGCAGATTGTTCCTCAGCGTCTTGCGTTTGTGCCGGAAACAGACTGAAACGAAACCGAGGAAGCCGTCAACGTCCGGCACCGCCAGGTCGGATCGCGGCGTCAAGCGGATCGCCGCCGAATCGACCTTGGGAGGCGGCCGGAACGCTCCAGGCGCGACAGTGAACAGATACTCCGCTTTCGCCAAAAACTGGCACTCGACGGAGAAGTACCCGTACTCCCGGGTTCCCGGCTTCGCCGTGATTCGCTCAGCGACTTCTTTCTGAATCAGAAAGACCGCCTGGCTCAGCAAGCCCGGCTTGCGCAGGTACCGGGAAATAATGGGCGTCGCGATGTAGTAGGGCAAGTTGCCGGTAAGCACTCCCGCGCCCCACTGCGACCAGTCCGCTTCGAGCGCGTTCGCTTCAAGCAGTTCCAGCTCCGGCCAGCGGGCTCTAAGATGTTCGGCCAATGCCGCATCGAGCTCGATGGCTGCCACGCCATCCGCGCGCTCCAGCAACTTTTCCGTCAGTGCGCCGCGTCCCGGCCCGATCTCGACTGCGAGCGGCACGTGCTCACCGCAAGCGGCGTGCGCGATCCGCTCCAGCGCTTTGCCTTTGATGAGAAAATGCTGCCCGAGTCTTCGACGGGCCAATTTACGCCTTGTCCCGAGAACGCTAGCCCCGGACGTTGATGTGGAGAATGTTGACCAGAATCTTCCCCGTCACCCGCTGGCCGAACGCCGTCGCGGGACTGAACGAGCTGTAGAGAACGAGGTTGCCGATCTCGCGCATTTCTTCCGGCGACGCGGTTCCCTGCGGAAGCTCGAAACCGCTGACCGCGCCATTCTGGTCTATGGTGAGCTGCACCATCACATCCTGGCCGTTGACCGAGAAGGGCGATACATCGTCGATCGCCACCTGCGTGTACAGCCCGACCGGGATATCGTTTTGCCATTCGGGATGGTAATGCAGGGTGTCGACGATCGCGCCGAAGCAGAGGAACGAAGCCAGCATGCCGCCGGCTGCCGGAACCGCGACGGGCCGCAGCAGATTATCGAAGACCAGCCTCGCGCGCGAACGCAATTCGGCCATTCGCGCCGCCAGATTCCGGCGCAGCGCCTGCCGCGAACGCTCACGGGAAGCGATCACCCGCAGCCGCGTCAGGAGCAGCGGAGACACACTCTTCTGCGGCAAGCTCTTCAGGCCCGTGCGCAGAGACCGCACCTTGGCGCGATGCAGATCGCACTCCCGGCACTCGCCAAGATGCGCCGCCACCAGCAGCCGGTCGCTTTCGCCCAGCGTGCCCGCCGCGAAATCCCACAGCGTGCTTCGAATGGACTTGCAGTTCACTTCGTCGGTCATCGGGCGGTCCTCGGAACCAGTTGCACGGATGCAACCGGACCCAGCCGGGTCGCGAGATTCCGTCGCAGGGCTTCACGGCCTCTTACGATTCGAGATTTAACGGTGCCGATGGAAACTTCGAGAATGTCGGCAATCTCTTCATAGCTCATATCCTCGACCTCCCTCAGGACGAGTGCGGCGCGGAAAACGGGGTTAATATCCGCGAGCGCTTCTTCAAGCAGGACTTGGGCTTCACGATTCATGGTGAAGTCAAACGGTGTTTCCCCAGAGTCCATCAGGGGTTTTTCGCGGCTCTCGAAATCGTCGAAAGTCTCTTCGATTCCGGTTTCGCCGCGGCGGTGACGGAACAACCAGCGCCGCCGGTTATGGGATTCGTTTACGGCGATCCGGTAGACCCACGTGCGCAGACTGCTGTCGCCGCGAAAATGTCCGACGTTGCGAAAAATCTTCAGGAACACTTCCTGCGCCACGTCGCCGGCATCGGCCTGATCGTTAAGCAATCGCCAAGCCAAGTTGTAAACCGGAGCCTGAAAGCGTTCGATCAACTGCTCATAGGCGGAGTCGTCGCCTGCCTGCAGTCCGGAAATGAGCCGGTGATCTTCGAGCACAGCCTCCTGTTCGGCTGTAAGGTTCGAATTCAGATTGAGATACGAATTGCCCGCCAAATGTTGCCTCTGGACTGCCTCGATTATAAGACTCCGCCTGCCGCGCGTAAGTTCCCGGAGTTTTTGAATCCCGACTCCCTCACGGTTGCGGCCTGTGAGGGGCGCGCGCAACATTGGCGGCTTGGGCGTGATAGCCGTGAACGAATTTCCGAAAAGGCGATTCTGCAAAACGAAGCCAATTTCGGGGTATCCGATTTGAATTCAAAGGATTGGCAGGCGCGCAAACAAGCTCGGCTTGGCGACGAGCGAAGTTGAAGCGCAGACGTTATCCGTCAATTCAGCGATCATTCGTGTGTTCCTCCTTTGTTCAAGTTCTGTTCGGACGCACTACGTCCCCCGGCCGAGGAAAAACTGTGAGAAGGAGCCGGTGAATAGCCCTTTCCCGATTCGAGTAAATCACATGGAAAGTGAGCTGGAGCGCAAATTATGCGTAAGCCATTGAGCTGATGGGTAAAATTCTACAGCTTCGCCTGTCACTTGGCGGACCGCTGCCGGCGAGTCCCGCGCGCGCCCGAAGCCGCGCAGCGCCCAGCTTCATTTCGAGTCGAGAAACCCAGCCCTAATTCAAATCCGGCGACTGTAGTAACGGATTGTGCCAGGCTTTGTTGCGCACGTGCGTCCGTGATTGAATGCGCCATCCCTGGGCGGTCTTCACGTAAAAATCCTCGTAGCCCCCGAAGCGCTCCACCGAATTCGGGCCTTTGGCTCCGATCGTGACCAGATAAACGCGACCGCGAGCACCGCCCGGCGCTGGTGTGATCACGTGATTCAGCATCAGATGGCTCCAGCCATTCCAGCCGACGCTCCTGCAGCCGAGCGTTCCGCCCCCGGCGGCTCGGGCGAGTTCCTCGCGGCCGCGCGCCCGCACCAGGCCCTTTTTGGCGTAGCCTTCGTCGGTCATGTCGTCGGTGAAAGTGCCATCAGCCGTGTAGAGATCGGCATAGTCGTAGCCGTTGTTGGAGCAGGTGTCGATGGCGTGCGCATAGCGATTGGCGAGCTGACCGATCTCCGCGTAGTCCAGTGCGGAAAGCGCCGGCGCCTGCCGCTGCGCGTGCAGTGTGACCCAGGCCGCCGGCGCCGCCACAAGGAGCAACGCTACAAAAGATCTCGCCACAAAGACCATGGAACGTGCATATTTCGGTATCTTCATCGATTGCCTCCTTTGAGGAACACGCGCAAAACGGGTCGCGTCCGCGCCCTTTGCGCTACGCGCTGCTTTCTTAAGGAATTCGAGCCCAGCCACCCGGATAGGGTGCGGACCACCCTGAGGTGGAACGCGCTGTCCGGAATCTCCACGTGCCCTGTTCCGAAACGATCCGGCCTTCGAAGGCGCCTGCCGTCCAGTAGCCGGCGCCTCCGGAAGTGCCACCGAGATCCAACAGGCGCGCGCGAACCTTCGCACTCCTGCCGTCCGGCGCGACGTCGATCACCGGTTGCAGGATTTGGTTCACGAAGATGGAACTCCCGGAGGTGGTATTGCGGCCAGGCTGCACAAACAAGCCGGCCAGGTCGCCCGGCGATTCATCCAGGTAGTAGCCATAGGCGCCGATCAGGTTCTCGGCAGCGTCCCAGGCTTCCGCTGCGGCGAGGCTGCGCTCGGCATCTTTCAAACGAGCCTCCAGTTCCGCCGCGTGGCGTACCGCGGGTTCGCTCGCAGGGTTGTTCGCGGAGCCCGGGGCAGCCGTAGCGGGGCTCGCGGCAGTCGTTGTGGACCTGGTGGCCGGAACCCCCTCGGGATATTGGGGCGGCTTTCCGGTCACGGGGTTGTTGAAGTGGAACGGCGCGACCGCGAACTTGGGATAGATCTCATAGGAAGCGGTCGGCGGGCGGTCCGGAGGAAACTCCTTGCTGGGACCGGGCGCGGGCTTCGCGCTCTTGGCCCAGCCTGCGGCGGCATCGACGATCATGCGCGGGTAGAAGTGCACGGACTGAATCTTCCACGTCCCGCCCTGCCTGGCGCCGTCCTGCTTGACGAATGTGTTCTCGAAGACGCCCTCGCTCAGTTCGCCGTTGCGGCCGCCGGGAGCACTGGACATGATCAACTCGACGCCACGCGCCTTCGCTGTGCGCCCCTCCGGCGCGACGGACACGATAGTCTGCAGGTAGATGTGATCGTTCAGCTCTCCGTCCAGTTCTCCAACGGCGAGCCCCCGCGGCCCGAATTGATCGAGAGCGTGCCGGATGCTCGCCTTGCCCACGTAGACGCCCTGCAATCCCAACTCCAGAGTTCCGTTCCCGGCAAAAAGATCCGCCACCCGATCCCAGAGTTTGCGCTCGACAGCGTATCCGTAGGTGTCCTGGAGATTGGTGACCTCGGCCTGATCGTTCAGCCGCGCGGCACGACGTGCGAGTTGGTTGACGCGATCGGCGAGCGATGTAAGCGAGGGAGGTGTGCCGTTCGCAGACTTGGCACTCCGGCTCGCTGAGTCCGGGATCGGCGTCGTTACACTCGTCGTCACGCTCGCGGCAGTGTAGTGAAAAGGGACGTGCGCTCCCGAGTCCTTCCAGCCAGCGGCAGTGTACGCCGCCGTGACCTTGGGTTCCGAGTGAATCACGCTGATCTTCCACACGCCTTCGTCCAGGACATACTCATTCTCGTAGACGCCGCTATACCAGGTAGCCGAGCCTCCATAGCGTCCCAACATCGCCAGAATGCGCCATCGCCCCTTCGCGGTTCGGCCGTCCGGCGCGAGGGTGATTACCGGCTGGAACAGGATGTGCGGGTAGATGCGGCCTTCGGCGAGGCCGAGCCTCCCTTGCCCGACCTGCTCGAAAAAGAGCTTACGGATCGCGGCTTTTCCCCGCACGCCCGACTGATAGTTGGTGACGGCATCCTCGGCGAACAGGTCCGCGAAGTCGTTCCACAAACCGAGTTCGACGTAGTGTCCGTAAGCATACTGCACACGCTTGATGGCGCGGACGGACTCGACGCTTTCAATGTGGGCTTGAAGGCGTTCGACCCTTGTTTCGAGGGCCGGCAACGGGTCCGACTGTTGGGCGGTGGCCAGTACACTCCACGCGCCTGTCGCGAGGGCGACGACCAGGATGTGGTTCGAGGGCATCGGCAGGATTCTACCACCTGGAGCCGCACTTGAGTTCGATGGGCCGTGGCGGCCGTGGAAGCCGGCGGACAGATGGTAAAGACGGACACCCGCACTCCCCCAGGGGCCTTCCATGCGGGCCAAGACAACTCAACATGGGTTCGCAGACTGACGGTACCGCTAACCGGAATCACGGGAGAGTTGGTGCAACGTGTCGGGAGTAATCCCGCGACGTTTCCTCGAAGGCCGTATCTCGGGAGTGTACAGGCTGGACAATTCGACGTGATGCAGACTATTCCTCGGAATGAAATCATTTCCGATGAACGCGATCACACTCTGGCGCTCCGGATGGCCGCCGACCGCCGGATCGTGCTGAACTAATCGGGCTTGACAAGGAAAGCAAAGCACCTGATAATCGTTAATCGATATATCGTTATTCGTTATGCCAAGACGAAAGCTGGACCCACTGCCCTCGGCGGCCTTTAACATCCTTCTGGCCCTGGCAGGTGAGGATCTACATGGTTACGCCATCATGCGCCAGGTTGAGCAACAGACATGCGGGCGGGTGCGATTGGGGCCCGGGACGTTGTATGGCTCGCTTCGAACACTGCTGGAAGCGAGTCTTATCGAGGAGCTCGAAGACAGCACCGGCCCAAAGGATAGTGCAGAGCGCCGTCGTTATTACCGCCTAACGCCCGCAGGTCTCAAGCTCGTTCGAGCGGAGGTAGAATCGCTCGCCCAGACGCTCCGAATTGCCCGGGCAAAACCCATATTGGGAGGGGTAGATGTCTGAGAAGCTCTATAACCTTCTGTTAAAGCTCTATCCGAATCATTTCCGTCGCGCATACGGTGACGCGGCGTTGCGTCTGGTTCTCGATCGCGCTCGTGATGAAAAAGGGTTTCTTTGCGGGTTGCGTCTTTGGCTTGATCTGCTGGTGGATCTCGCCATATCCCTGCCCCGCGAATACAGCAAGGCCCCGAGAACGCGAATCCTGGCGGCCAATCCCGCAAATGGTAACCCTTCGTTTCAGCTTCTGACGGGACGATCGCTGAACCCTGCTCTGCTGTTGGTTGCCGGCTTGCTGACAGCGGCTTTATTTTGGACATGCGTCACTGCAGCAGCGCACAGCCGGACATTCCCCGCACGATTTCCCGCGGATTCGTATTCGCTGCAGGCGATTGTGCAGAGCGATGTCGCTCTGGCCCGGTCTGCCTCCGAAGCTGAATCGGGTATTAACAATCGAGACCGTAACGCAGAATCGGGCTCTGTCGGCCTGTACAGTTTCTGCATCACGGCACACCGTGACATGCCGCGTAATTCGTTACAACCACTTCTACGTTTTAGTTTTGCGTCTCCCGGTGCATCCGGGGCGGCGCTGATCGATGGAAAAATCGTCAAGACATTTAAGAACGAACAGCACCTCTGGATTAGTGCGGATATGTCCGCTGGAAATCACGCGTTTGTCCTGCGTGTGGACAGGCGTGCCGAGAATGCTTCGATCTCCAGTAACAAAGATTTCGGATATTGCCCGGCAAAATAGGGGGCCATATGACGACGGAATGGCGCGTTTAGATCCGGCCAATGGTGAAGGCTCAATCTACACCGCTGCCTCCTGCGCCGCGGTCAGCGCACAGGCCGGAGGGTCCGTTGTGCGCGAAAAGAAAAGTGCCATAGGTAGACAATTCCGCCGAGAGGATGAAGTGACGCGCGCCGCCGTCTTTGCGATTTTTGTGGCGGCGATAGCCGCCGCTCAGCAGGATACGCCCTCACCGACATTCAGCGCAGCAATCAAACTTGTCGAGGTGGATGTGGTCGCCCGCAGCCAAGGCGCACCCGCGACCGGCCCGACCAAAGACGATTTCACTCTGCTCGACAACGGCAAGCCGCAGAAGATCGCGTTTTTCTCCGTGCAATCGGGCCGGGTTGCGGCTCCCCCCGGCGCGGATGTTGCGCTTCTTCCGGCGGGGGTTGTCTCGAACCGTTCGGAACCCGAGGGCCACCCGACGGGGAATACGAGTGTCGTGTTTCTCGATCAGAGAAACACGCCGATGCCCGACCAGGCGTTTGCGATTCAGCGCATTGCAAAGTTCATCGCGACCCGCGGTCCGCAGGACAGGACTGGCATCTACACCTTCGGGAGAGACGGATCGCTGAAGGTCGTCCAGGAAATAACCAGCGACAGCGAACTGCTCAGCCGCGCCGCCGCCAGCCTCAAAGCACAGGACCCGGAATTCCGCTCTCCGGACGTAAGCGGATTAGAAGGCAAAGGCGGTCGTGGGCTATCACCCACGCGGCAAAAATGGGCAGCGCCCCCCGGACTTAAGCGGATTACAAGGCGATGGCGGTCATGCGGCGGCCGATGAGTTTAGCGCGCTTCTCATGAGAATGCGCGAAATCGATACCAGGCAAGTACTGGAGCAGGCCGCCCGCCACCTGGCAAACGTGCCCGGGCGCAAGAGCCTGATCTGGATCAGTGAGGCGTTCTCCCTTCACTGGAAGTATCTGGATTTCACACCGGACATACTGGAGGCCGGCCGTAAGCTGAACGACGCTGCCGTCGCACTCTACGCCATCGATCCGCGCGGCGTCGGTGGCGCTCTGGAGGGCCAGACCTCCGTAGCCAATGCCGAGTACGGCGGCGTGCACACCCAGGAACAGATACGGGCTCCGATGATCGGGGAAGGGCGTTTCCCTGCGCCCTTCGGCTTCGACACGATGGGCTTTCTGGCAGGCCTGACGGGAGGCCGGAGGTTCGTCAATGACAACGGTATTGAGAAGCTGATTCAGGCCGCCGCGGACGACGGCGAATTTACCTACACTCTGGGCTTCTATCCCGCGCAGGAAGATCGCGACGGAGTCCGCCACAGCCTTATGGTCGCGGTGGCGAAACAGGGCATTAACCTTCGTTATCGGCAAAACTACCTTGCGTCGCCCGCGGCCACCGCGAATGATAACCCCGCATTGCGGCAGTTGCTAACGGATGCCGCCGACAGTCTGCAGGTGGAGCTCTCCGCTGCGGCATCCCCGGATGAGGCGAACCCTGGCTCATGGCAGGTAAAAGTGAACGTAAACGTTCGCGGCCTGCAGTTGACGCATGAAGATGCGAAGTATGCGGGCGGCATTGATGTCTCTTTCCACGTCGAGGGGGCGGGGAAGGTTGTTACAAAGACCCTGAAGATCGCCATTCCGGACGATCAATTCGCCGCGTTCCTGGAGAACGGCATCGACACAAGTCTGACCATTGAAACAACGGGAGGCGCCGGTGCCGTTCGCGTTGTGGTGCAGGA
>Ga0181521_10002162_pt1 | contig 23883 bp, 16 predicted proteins | sample PEATcosm2014_Bin_32_FD_119764 | JGI IMG/M metagenome (GOLD analysis project Ga0181521, IMG submission 119764) | Peatland microbial communities from MTU Mesocosm Facility, Houghton, MI, USA - PEATcosm2014_Bin02_60_metaG | ecosystem: Environmental > Terrestrial > Soil > Wetlands > Peat | place...
CCGTCGCTTCTTTCGCTTTCTGTTTAACTTACAACAACTTGGGGCATCTGCTTTTCGCTCGAAAGCTAAGCCCAACGGCCAAAACAGATAGGGTTTGACACAGTTCTGACACAGCTGTTCAGCCTTGAACTGCGAACCCTGCGAAGTGAACCCCTCGTTGAGACAAAAGTGTGCATCACACTACCCGCCGATAAATGTCATCGCAGCCGCTGGATGAGCCGGCCCTTGTTCGGCGTGCGCTTCCTCCTCGAAGTCCGCACGCGAGCAGTAGCCGAACACTGAATGTAATCGGCACCGACGTCCTCTAGTGCGACTGAACCGTCGGTACGCGGTCTAGGCGCGGACTCCGTGGCTAACGAACTTCGACGATAACAAGGGACACGTCGTCGGCAAGCGGGCCGTGACTCCACGCAGCAACTCCGTCGAGGATTGCCTGTTTCATTTCCGGCAGTGGTCGCGTCGCAGAGTGGCGAATCAACTCTTGAAGGCCCTGGATGCCGAGCATCTGTTCGAGGCTGTTGAACACCTCGACGAGCCCATCCGTGTAGAGAACCAGACGGTCGCCGGGCGCGAGTTCTATTTCGTCCGCGGGCGCGGACGGAGCAAGCTCGGGCAGGCGACCAAGGATGGCATTCCGCGAACTAAGCAAGCGGAGAGTACCATTCGAGACGAGTATTGCCGGGGGATGGGCTGCAGCGGCAAAACTCATGCGGTGCCCGGATTGACGAAAACGCGCTGCGGCCATGGTGAAGTAGAAATCTTCCTGTGCGAGCCGATCACTCACAAACTCGTGGAGGCGCTGCAGCAAGGCGACAGGCGCAGTCCTACGTTCCAGGGCATGGAGGGTTTCAGAGTAGATGCGGCCGGCCATGAGAGCCGAGCCAACTCCGTGCCCTGAAACATCGCAAACAATGATATTTAGCGATTCGTCGCCTTGCGACAGAACGACACCGAAGTCGCCGCCAATCTTATGCGCGGGGCTGTAGTAGGCCTCGACAGTGAGGTCTTTCCATATCACACTGTGCGGCGCGAGTGATTGTTGGACGCGCGCTGCAATCGAAAGATCGGCCTCAATTTCTCTTTGGCGCTCCTCAAGGAGCGCATTGGATTCACGAAGCTGTTCCTCGATTCGCTTTTGTTCGCTGATGTCGGTGACGGTAATCAACGAGTAGTCCTGTCCGTCCGGACCTTGAATGATCCGCCCACTGAAAATCACCGGGATTTTCTGCCCGTCCTTGCGCGGAAGATAAAACTCGTCGCGATTCCGGCCATACCGGTGTCCCGATTCGTGCTGGCGCATAATGTGCGGAATATCGTTGGGTGGGAAAATCGCGTCGGGTGTGCGGCCCTGAATTTCCTCGCGCTCGAAGTGTCCCATCCGCGTAAGCGCTTCGTTTGCAAAGATCACTCGAAGCTGATCGTCAACGATGACTACACCTTCATTGAGTTCCTCCAGGATCGTCCCCATCTTGCGAAGCCAATCAGGAGTTTCGATGGTGGTATCAGGCATAGCTTTGCTCACTCGAATTTGGTGAGTCCCCAAGAGCTACCGGACGGCTTGCGTGGTCCAGCTTTCGAGAATGACGTGGGTCGCGGTAGACCAACCGCGTGATCGTTGCGAATAGAAGGCAGACTGATACTCCACACATCAGTACTCCGGCCATGCTCTCCAAAGGTCCCAAAAGTCTCCACCTGCTCGGAAGGATCACGTCGCCGTATCCGACGGTGGCATAACTGCTGGCAGAGAAGTAGAAGCCGAGTTCCCATGAGGGGAAACACTGCAACCGATAGAAACTCGCCCACAGCAGGATCACGAGCCCATGGAGAATGATGATGGCGACCGTCGATTTCACCACCAATACGGCAGAACGAATCGGGCCAAATTTGGCGCCCCTGACGGTGACGCTTCTTAGCCACTCGATGAGCGTCGCAACCCCAGCACACTGTAAACAGAGCGTAAGGATCAAGAGAAGAACGGCGGCCGCGGCTTGAGGAATGAGTGTCATTTTCATTGGTCTCAGGTTGTTTGCGGAACGGTCTTAGGCGCTTCAAGCACTTCGCCTTGCGTGGCTTGGGATTCTTTCGTTTCCCAGCGGATGATCTTCAGGTCAAGCACGAAGATGCTGTAAAGGACCGGCACCAAGAGCAGCGTGATAAAGGTTGCGACGGCAAGGCCGCCGATCTGCGCATAACACAGAGGCTGCCATAGTGGGCCGCCTTCAAGCGCCAGCGGAAAAAGGGCTAGGATAGTCGCCCCTACTGTGATCATCACGGGCCGGATACGCTGGATGCCCGCGTCTGGGAGGGCCTGCTCCAGCGGCTCTCCCTTCGCATGCATTTCCTCGATAAAGTCGAACAGCACGATCACGTGGCTAACGATCACGCCGATCAAACTGGCGATGCCCAGAAAAGCCATAAATCCAAAGGGTGTATGCATGATCGCGAGAGCGATGAGAGAGCCAATGACACCATAGGGAGCGGCGGCGAATACGAGAAGTGGTTTCACCGCGTTATTGAACTGAACGAGTAGGGCCAGGTAAATGCCGATCAAAGAAATCAACAGAACGATTTTGAGGTTCGCGAACCCGTCTATCTGTTTCGCTCTTTCGCCCCCGATGCGGAGCTGATAACCCGGAGGAAGATTTTTCTGAAACTCTTGCAATTTTGGAAGAATCGGATTGAGCACTTCAGAGGCAAGAACTCCGGGCTCCGGATAACAAAGTATGGAGATGGTGCGGAAATGCTCGCGCCGGACGATGCGACCAGTTTCCAAAGAATTTCCGACCGTCGCGACCGAAAGCAGAGGTACTCGGTTGTTCGCCTGCGAGGAGTAAACGTACAGGTTCTTGATGTCAGCCAGCTGGGCACGCTCGTCCATGCGAAGGCGAGCCACAATGGGGATGTTCTTGTCGCCCTCCTTGAACACGCCCACCATGGAGCCGCTCATCGCCGCGGTCGACGCGTCGGCGACATCTGAATTGGTGATGCCAGCCACGTTTGCGCGGTCTGGATCGATCTGAATCCTCTGCTGAACATCGTCAGGGAACCAATCATCACGGAGAACGGCAATGCCGGGAGATTGACTGACGATGTCCTGAGCCTGCCGGGCGATTTCTCGAAGCGTTCGAATGTCGCTAGCCTCATTTCTTGCGTCCACGTCCTCCTGCCCAGAGATCAGCAGCTCCACGGGATTCTCAACAGGATTCGTTTGAAGCTGGCGAACCGTGACCCAGGCGCCTGGTATTTCTTTGGCCAGAGCGTCCTGGATGGGACGAGCTAACTTTGGCGAAGCCTCTTTGTCGGTGACTTCAACGATCATTTGCGCGTAGTTGGTCTGCGGCATTTCCGGCGAAACCGAAAACCAGAAACGAGGTCCGCCGCCACCGGCAAAGGTCGTCAGCGACTTAAGGAGATGCCCGCCCTTTTCCTTGCTAGCGGCATCAGGAAAGTTCTCAACCACCTGCCGGACCACCCTTTCGGCCTGTGTTGTGGCATCGTTGGTGACGCTCAAAGGAGCGTCATTCGGCAGCCAAATATCGAGATAAAACCAATACTGGACATCTTCAGGAAAGAACTGGGTCTTCAGCTGAGAACCGAACAGCCCACCTATAATCAGGAAAACTAATGACCCGCCGAGGACAGCCCAACGGTGTTTTATGGCTTTGCCGACGAGTTTGTTGTAAAAACCGTAGAATCCTCGCTCTCGTCTCTCCTCGATTGTCGGCTCTCGCTTTGCTGGAGCACGCAAAATGTAGTAGCCCAGGAACGGAACAAACGTCATCGCAACACAGAGCGCGCAAAGCAGAGACGCAGTCATCACCACGGGTAGGCTCTTCAAGAATTCTCCGGTATTGCCGGTGAGCATCAGGAATGGCAGATAGGCGATGATATTCGTGATCGTCGCGTAGAAAATCGCGGTTGCAAGTTTCGTGGGACCGAGCCAGCACGCGACGGTGCGTGGCAGCCCTTCCGCCAAGCCGCGTTTGATCCCGTCGCCAGAGACTACCGGCACATCGACAAGAAGGCCCAGGGCGATGATCAGCGTTGCGATGGACACTTGTTGAAGATCGATTCCCAACATATAGACAATGCCGAACGTCATCGCGAGAGTGATTGGTATGGCCAGAGCCATGATCAGAGCCAGACGCCATTCCCAAAATCCAAGCAGCGAAACAATAACGACCAGAATGATGGCTTCGACAAGAGCCCGCAGGAAGAGGTGAATATTCTCTTTGACTTGGAGCGGTTGGTCCGACGTGTGCGCAAGAATCAGGTCGGCTGGAAGAATTTGGTGAAGGTTCGAAAGCTTCGAATTCACGGACCCTCCGAAGCGTGCGATTTGCTTCCTATCGCGCATATAGATCGCTAAAGTGATCGCGCGGCTGCGCTGCCAATGCCCATTTGAATCTCGCCAAGTGTAGTAATTGAGGTATTGGGCAGGAGCCTGATAGCCCCGGCTTATTTGCACGAGATCCCGTAAATATACGGGGGTACCCTCTGACGTAGCGGAGACGGCCACATCGCCGATGCTTTGAGCGCTTTCAAATTGTCCCGAGGGAATGAGAGTGACCCTGCGTTCGCCCGTTTCAACACTTCCGCCCGGCGCGATGATGTTGCGGGCCGACAGTACTTTGGAGAGATCAGCAGGACGCAGTCCGTAGGCCGCGAGCCGATCCTGCGAATAATCCAGATAGACGGTCTGCGGCAGAACGCCCCGCCGCTCTATCTTCGAAACTTCGGGAGCGCCCTGCAGCGTTCGTCCAATCAAGTCAGAAAAATTGTCGAGCTCGGCATAGCTGTATCTGTCGCCGGCAACGGCAGCCAGTTTCGCTCGCGTCTCGGCCGGATCGCGGATGATCACCGGCTCCCAGGCGTCGGGATGCAGCTCGGATCGTTTTAACCGCTCCGACATAAACCGTTTGATGAACGCTTGAATAGAGCCGTCATCCGCATCGGAAAGACCATCGAAGCCGATGAATCCGCTTCCCTGTAGGATTTGCGAGTCTCTGATGATTCCGGCATCCTGCGCTTGCTCTTGAAACAAGTATCCGGTGTCGAGAACCTCGCGAGCCGAAATCGATTGCGGAAAGGAATCGACGACTGTGATGCGCTGACCCGCTTGATTCGGCTGACTTGCGTCACGAGCTTTACGAATCGCAGCCTCAACGGAATTGGCGCGCGCCGCGATTTCGATATCGTCCACTTTCGGGCTCGCGACAGTTAGCATGAGCGCGGCAGTGTCTCCAAAATCGCTTTGGAAACTGATGGGGCCGGCGCCCTGCGGCAACTGAGAATTCAGGGCATCGAGCTTAAGATTGATGTCACTGAATTGCCGCTTGGTATCGGTAACTCCCTCATCGAGTTGTATGTAGACGAACGCATAGCCTGGAAGAGAGATGGACTTAATACCGTAGTCCGCATCTGTTCCAGGGTGGATCGTCTTATTCTCAGCGGCAACGTCCTCAATCCGACGCGTGATGAATTGTTCTACCTGTTGCGCTGTGGCTCCGGGCCAGGGACACGCCGCGACCCCAACTCGCACCGGAATTTCGGGGTCCTTTCGCTGAGGCATAGATTGGTAGCCGAACCAGCCCCAAATCAGCACTCCGGCGAGAAGCAACCAGGAGATCTGGGGATGCTCGACGAAAAACCTCGGGACATTGCGGCGACTGCTGATCTCTTGCGCGTTTTCGTGTGCCATGTGTTCCATACTCCTTATGGAAGAACCTGAATGAAATCTCCGTCCTTCAAGCCGGCCGCCCCAACAACGATGACCTTTTCTCCTGCCTTCACGCCATCGACTGCCACATCGCTTTCATGGGTTTCACCGAGCTTAACCTCGCGCACATGCGCCACCCACTTACCACTCTCATCTGTGGCGACGAAAACAGCGTAGCGGCCAGATGAAGCAGGATCCGCAACGACGGCGGTAAGAGGCACGGAGGGAACTGGAGCGTTTTGAACGCCCACCAGGTTGAGCGAAGCAATCATCCCCGGTTTCAAATAGCTCTTGGGATTGGGTACGGTGACTTCGATAGCGAAAACGCGATTTTTCTCATCCGCGCTCGCCGCAATACTCGTGACGCGCCCCTGGTACTCTTTCGGGTCGTCCTGCAGGTGAATGCTGAATTGTTGGCCCCACCGGAGTTGCTTCACAGCATGTTCGGGAACGCCAAAACCGATTTTGACGGCGCTCGTGTCGGCGATCGTAAAGGCCGCCATGCCCGGCGCGACAAGGTTTCCTAGTTCGATGTTTCTGGAAAGGATGTACCCGGAGAAGGGTGCCGTAAGATCGGCATCCTCAAGCGTCAGTTGCGCCTGGTGTAGATTTGCCTTGGCCTGATCCACACCCGCATTGGTCGAATCGAACCTACTCTGCGCTTGATCGAATTCGGGTTTGGTCAAACTCTGCGTGGCGTAAAGCGCCTTCGCACGTTCGTAGTCCAGCGTTGCCTGGACATGCTGCGCCTGCGCTTGATTCAGCATTGCAGCGGCTTGGTCAAGCTGATTCTTCAAATCCTGATGCCGGATCTGAGCAAGAACAGTGCCCCGGCTGACATAGTCCCCGGGGCCTATGTCCCGGCGCCGTCCATCTGCGCCGACGACCTGTTTAATTTCCGTCACATACCCTGAGGACTTGAATGACGAGGTCCCTTCTGCGAAGGGCAGAACGGAAGCCGAGTACCGCAGACTTTCCGAGGAAGAAGAGAGCGCAACATCCGCGAGACGTACAGGGGTCGCGGATTTTGCTGCTACCTTCGTCGGTTGCTGACATCCGCTTGCACCTGCTATTAGCACCAATAGTGCGGCTACTACTTTCAATGGTCCTATGCTTGACTTGTTTTTCATGGCTTTAGTCCATCCCTATCGCTTTTTCAAAGTTGGCCCGTGCCGTCCAAAATCCCGCGAGCGCTTGCTGGTACTGCGCCTCTGCGTCCGATACTGCTGCCTGTTGCTGCATGAGATCGGCCAGAAGCGCTGCTTTCTGGTTGTAGCGGTCCGTCATCTCGCGGAGCTTTGCCTGCTCCGCCCCGCGTTGGTCAGTCTGCGCGTCCAGCAGCATGCGTGCCTCTTCAAGCTTGCGAAACCTATCTTCGACGTCCAGAAGAACCCGCTGTTCAGCGTCCTGTTCGGCAGTCGCCTTCTGCTCTGTCGTAGCCTTGAGCTCTGCGATCCGGTGCTTCTTGTACCCCCAATCGAAGGGCTGCCATTGAAATTGGACTCCGACAGTGCCGGCGTTCTGCGGGAGGAAATTGACGTTTTGGAATCCGAGATAGCTGACCTGGAGGCTCACGTCCGGAATGTATTTCGCATGCTCGCGACGGACATCCATCTCTGCAATCTTGGTCTGCAGCTTGGCTTCCCGAAGCTCGGGGCGCTGTTCCAATGCCTGCTTTCGAGCGGTATCGAGATCCCATTCAACTAGCTCCCCGAACGGAAGTATCTCCACCGCGAAGGGAGTGCGCAGGTCGCGCCCCAGGAGACGATTCAGGTTCTGCTTCTGTAGCTCAAGAGCGTCTTGTGTCGTGAGCAACTGATAGCGTTGTTGTTTTAGCTTGGCCTTCACTGTGAGCGAATCGGATTGCAACACGGTTTCCTGTGCGAGCCGCCGCTCAGTTAACGTGGACAGCTCGCTCAAAGCCTGAACAGCTGCTCTTGCACTGGCGATTTGCGACTGTAGCTCCGCCACTTGGTAGTAGGCTTCCTTCACCTGTCGCGCAGTGTCCTGACTCTGAGCGCGCACTCCTTCCTTGGCGAGATCGACTCCGAGCCGGGCCTGCTTCACCGCGAGGTTCACCTTGAAGAGTTGAGTGAGCGGTTGTGCCGCTGACGCATTCACGAACGCGCCGAACCGCACCGGTGAGTGAATGTTTGAATTTGTTGCTGGAATAGGACCGATACCTGGATACGTCCCGAAGCTGCCGGCAGGAACTCTAAAATTCAGCGGCTGCAGCGGCGCTCCCGCAAGAACGTTCGCATCCAGCTTCGGGAGGTAATTTGTTTTGGCCTGCGCGACTGTCTCCTGCGTCTTGACCACTTCAAGTTTGCTGATTTCGATGTCTCGGTTGGCGCCGGTTGCGATTCGGATCGCTTCGTCCAAAGTCAAGACTGGCGCTGGAGAATCTGGCGCCGGCGTCTGCCCCCAAGCAATCCCCACGAGGGTGATCTGGAGGCACAGGATCAGAGAGACGCGAGATAGAAATGTTGTCAGGACCGAACGTCCTGTGCGCCTCTGTATCGTTTTGTTTCTTGAATTCATGTGAGCTCCTGCGGTGGTATTGCAGGGGCCATGCCAATCTGTGCAGCTCGCAAGTTGTTGGATTTATTAGGAGAAGCCGAAGCCTCAGGAGTTGGCCTGCCCGAATGCGGGCAATGCTGCCGCCGGTGACCATCGCCAGTTGGGCATTGGGGGTGTGGGCACACTACGGACCTTGTGCAATTCCAGCAGGGCACTCAGCAGAAGAAACGAGTTGGCAAAACTGAATTGATGGGGAGCAGGTCAATCGCGCCAAATTTCTAGCAACAGGAAATTATGGCAGCGGTCAATCACCCTGAGTGTGTTCCGATTCCAGTCGTTGTTTGATCGTAAGGAGAACGCGTTCGAGGGAAGATCGAGCTTTATCCACCGCCACTTTGCGCACGATGCTTCCTTTTAAGCCGGTGAGGCCGGCCTGTTTCGAGCCCTTGACCGTAATGATGTAGAAGCCGGGGCGTTGCACGTCTTTGACGCAGACTGTTAGATCGAGCGCCGTTTCAAAGTAGTGGCTTGCATAAAGCTGCTTCTCAGCCACTGCGTACGCTGGGTCCGCTGGGCTCGCTCCCCGATAAACGATCCTCTGCACGATCCGAAAGGTTGGTTTCAATCCGAAGTTCACTTCCTCCCAATAGAAGCCAACTTGTACGTTATCCGACTTAGCCTTCGGATATTCGAGAAGATATTCGTTGAGTTCGGGGAGGTACACTGGAAGCGCGCTTAGTCGTGTTATCAGCGACGCGAACGTTTCGGCGACTGCGGCGGGATGATTCTTGTCGCGATAGACGCCCAGGGCAGCGTTGCCTCCATGCATGTAGTCGAGCAATGCCTGCAGCGCCATTCGGCGGGCCAGGTGGTTAACGCTGTAGTCGAGGTCGGGCGCGGACCAGTCGAGCGATTGCTTGACCTCCTCGATGGCCTCGGTGGGCAGTTGAACCTCGCAATGTCCGACCTTGCAGGTTTTCAGTTCCTCGATGTCTTGGTGTTCGAGAGCGAAGCCGTCGAGGTCTGAAAGCTGGGGCGGATCACTGAATCGTTCGATTGCGATATAGCCCGGAAGGTTTCGCAGGGCGTCGATGTTGGACGCAAGTTCGAGATATTTTTCGGGACTCGCCTTTATATAAACTGCGCCGAAGACAAACACCTCGTCCGGCGTCGTGGCCTCGACAACCTTCGCAAGCGCCTTCCCTGAGCGGATCGTACCGATCTGATCTTCGTTCAAGCCCACAAATTCGCGAAAGAATCTGTATGGCTCGTCTTGGCCGTCGGCTTTAGTCGCAGGGGACGCCAGAAGCAGCACGAATGCAAGCGTTATGCAAAGACAGGTCCTTATCATCGCCCTTCACCTCGAATTTGCCTACCGGCGTGCCTCTCCTCATTATGGCTACGCAAGCGGCCCCTACCGCTGCCCAGAACATGGCCCGCGCACGCCGACACAACGCCAACGTCAATCCAGCAGTGCCCGAAACACCGAGCAGACTTGCAATGAGAATATTTCCACCCTCGTAAGTCCCGAAGTTGCCTGGACTCACGACGCCAACGAGGTTGATCACCTTTGTCAGGCCCTCCAGCGCACACGCGCCGACCACGTCAATCCTTGTTCCCATGAAATGCAGGACCACATATACCTCCAGGACGGCCATCGCATGCCACAGAGAATTGAGCGTCAGGTTCGCATAGAATGCGGCAGGGTTCTCGCGATAAAAGGTGAGCAGGTTGCGTTCGGCTGAATCTATGATCGGCAGCTTACCGGTCACGAACTTATAAAGCCACGGCAATCGCCCAATCGCTCTCGCCGCGTTCCCCATAAGCTGCCACCGACTTGCGACGGCCACTGCGCCCAGTCCCACGACTGCGATGAGCACCGCGGCGACCACCAACGCGTAAACTCGCCAGCTACCGGGGACCCGAGCGAGCAGTAAGGTTGCAGTGATTCCTAATACTGTGACGACTGCCGCTGTGAACGTATGCAGCCCTCCATCAATCGCGGAAGACGATATTCCATCGGCGAGTGGCACAGTAGCGCCGATCATAGATACGCGCAGGCCCTCTCCAAGCAGTTTCCCGGCAAAACCGAATTGCCCGACCGCATCAGAGGCCAGCTGCGCGCCAACACTGCGGGACCAGGAGAGTGCGTGGATATCGCATGTAAGAGTTTGCCGCCAGGCACAGGTCTTAATTAGCTGAGACAAACCTCCAAGGAAGATGATCACGGCTAAGCCCCAGCCAACTTCCTGAACTTGCTTGCAAACCGCTGCGGGGCCGGCTCGAAACACCATGTACCCCAATAGGCCAGCCCCAAGCAGCGGCAGAAACAGTCGGCAGGAAATCCAAATTAGCTGTCGGATTCTACGCACTGGCCACCCCACTGGCCTTTGCCGGAATCCGCATCGGAACGAGAAAATCGCTTGCGAGAAGATAGGCATAGAGGTGATCTAGAGGAGGCTTGAAACGCAACTGTTCAGCGGAAACGTTTCCGTTCGTTTCAGTCCATTCCAATTCGATAGCTGAAAACGGTTTGATTGCCTCCCGCAAATCTGCCGCAGTCATCGGGTGACTGTAGATGCGTATGTTCTGGGCTAAGAGGCGAGCAAGAGCTTCCAGAAGTCTGCCCTCCAGATTGAAGTAGGGATCATCGAAAGCTCGCACCACAAGCGAAAGACCTGCGATAAAGCGCACGGGAGCCTTTGTGTAGCGATTCACCAGAGCCGTCATGTTGTAAAGCTCCCGTTCTCGAAACAAGAGGACGTGACCGCCTCGCGCGAGAAGGGCATCAATTCGGCGCAACAAGTCGGAGACTTCTGGCGCTGACTCTTGCGGAGCGAGTGGAGCCGCCGTCACGCAAAAGCAGCCGATAGGGGTAGGAGCGCCTTCCCCCAACTCCTTTTGAAGCTCTTGAACGCCTGCTGCCAGCAATTCTGCATGGATTTGCGCATGAACAGGGTCTGCATGGCCAAAGTATCCGGGCGCGAGCACAACCGCTTTGTTGTGGAGGAATTCATTGGGTGGAACAGGGGCATCGGAAGCGGGGAAGCACACGGCCTCGGCGAATCCAGCATGCACGAGGTACGCTAGGATAGTCCTCCGATCCCAATTTGCGAAGGCTGGCCCGCGAAAATCGACGAAATCGATCTCGATCCGCTCCCTTATAACGTCTTGTGCGAGTCCTTCGAAAAACGATTCCTTTGTCTGTAGCTGATAGAACGCAGCGTAGATGAGATTGACGCCCAGAATACCAATGGCCTCCTGTTGCAGAACGTTGGAAGAGTCCCGCATGTTGATGTGCAGGAGAATGTCACTGGGTTCGTCGCCAGGATGCGGTTGGAACCGAAGGCCAACCCAGCCGTGCGAATCGTTTGTTCCGGCGTAATTTCGCGCAGACACGGTATCGACAAAAGAGAAGAAGCGCGTCTCTGGCCCTCGCTTCTGGTCCAATTGCCTGAGCAACTGAGTCCACTCAGTCTCCAGCATTGTTTCCAGTCGTTGCCTCGAAACATAGCGCGAACCGGCGCCGTACAAGCTGTCGCTCACTTCCTTATCGTAAGCGGAAATACTTTTGGCGACGGTGCCGGAGGCACCGCCAACAACAAGGAACCAGCGTGCGACTTCCTGCCCAGCACCAATCTCGGCGAAAGAGCCGAATTTGGACGTATCGAGATTCAGACTTAGCGCTTTGCGATGAGTATCGAGTTTTTCAGTGGACGGCATAGCAGCCTCCGCAAATACCCGATGATGCAAGAAACATGCCAATTTGCGCGACGCGCAACTTGTTGGAACTACGATGCCAGCCTACGCCTTGTTGGCGTTGGGTTGCCCGTATTCGGGCACCGCTGCCGACGTTCCGACAATGCCGAAGGCGGGGGATTCGTGTGCGAGTCAGTCAGCGGGTGCGGCCGCCATCGCAACTATTGGATTGATCTTCAGCAATTTCAACAATCTCACACACCTTTCGGAATCCACATTGAAAGCGCAGTGACGTTTGGCATGTGCATTGCGCTTATGCCGCCGTGGCGCAACGTCAATGGTCAAGATGGATAGTAGAAACCGCTGCTCGCCTGCAGAGGAGGAAAAATGACCGGTTTAAAGATGCACTGGCGACTAATTAAGGAATCCGACGGAAGAACGCACCTCAACATGCAGTGGGAAGCTGCGCACTCCGGGCTGATGCGCGGTTTTGCACGGACGCAAATTCACAGCAGTGCAAAATCTTACGCCCGGTTGCAAAGCGCGAGGGTTGTGCACAGCTCGGGCTCACTGCAACGTTAGGAGTGAACCCTAAAGCTGAGCGGCAAGCCGCTCCGGGTCTTCAAAGAAACGCGCAGTTAGCGCCCCAAACGCGGCACCAGCAACATCAGCGGCGTAAGCCACTCCGCCTGTCTAGGCCTCCGTCACCGATCCCAAATTAAAGAGCTGCGTGAGGAACCACAACCCGATTAGACCCGTCAGTATGAACGTCACACGCGCGAACACGAAGATAATCAGAATTGTTTTAATCCGGTCGCGAGGATAAGTCATCAAGAATGCGCCCATGACGGCGGCGATGGCACCGCTCGCAAGATTCGTCAGACCTCCTACTTACTTCTTTCGCGGGGGCTAGAAGGACGCGATTGGGGGACGGTGTGGGAACTGCCCAACGCGTTCTCGGGCGCGATGCCATTCGGAGCGACAGAAAGATTTAAGCGCTCGCACACATCGAGCGTATACGAATTGCAAGCTACGAACACAGCTCCCAACCGTCCGAGAAACGAAAGCACCTGTTCCCCTACGTTGTCAATAAACACAACTTCCGTCAGATCTACAATCAGCTTTACGCTGACGGGGCAGCGCGTTATCTGTATCTGTACGTGTTCGGCATCGTCACCCGTCAATCGACCTTCCAGCATGATGTGCCATTTTTCGCCTGAATTGCGTATCTCAAACCGTAGCATTCGTTTCCTCGTCGAGTGTGAGCAGCCGACAACGGATCACCGAGTGTCGGTCTGTTTGGGCCGTCTGCTCCTATGTGAAGTCGCAACTCACAACAGCGGAGCGACCACGTTGGAACGCGAAAACGACCAGCTCCTCCGACCAATCACAACTCGCCTCTAACAAAGTCCCTAGGCCAAGGTTGCAGGTCTCTTGCCAACTACCCCTTAGCCTAAGTTGCTGAAGTTACACAGGATTAGGAAGGGAGCTCAAGGCTAGGCGTGCCCTATGTTGGGCAGCGCCGCGATATGGGCACGTCGCGCTCGCCGAAAGAGGCCCGCGCTTGCGTGTTTGAAGAGAAGAAACGACTGGCGTTCGCTTACAAGCTGAACACTGAACCGTCAGCCAGAATAGTCGGCTCGACTGATGTTCAGCTTGCGCATCTTGTTCTGGAGCGTTGTGCGTTTGAGTCCGAGGCGCTCTGCCGCTCCACCTTTGCCGGATATTCTTCCGGACGCGTCTTTCAAAGCACCGATAATTGCCTGACGCTCCACTTCTTCGAACGTCGATGCTCCCGTGGCAACGGGTCGGCTGGACGTCTTCTTCAGCTCCGCGCGCGGGACACTCAACTCGTCCCCTTGCGTGAGAATCACGCAGCGCTCCACGAAGTTTTCAAGCTCGCGAATATTCCCTGGCCAATCGGCGTTCACCAGCGCCTCCATCGCCGGTTTCGGAACAGACCTAATGCGCTTTTGCATTTGGCGGGCGAAGCGCAAAACAAAGAAATGAACCAGCAACGGAATATCTTCACGCCTTTCGCGGAGTGGAGGAACCTCAATCGGAAACACATTTAACCTATAAAAAAGGTCTTCGCGGAACTGGTTGTTACGAATCATGCTCTGCAGATCGCGGTGCGTTGCGGCAATGAGACGAACGTCAACCTGTATGGTTTTTGTACTCCCCAGTCGTTCAAATTCGCGTTCCTGCAGGGCACGCAAGAGCTTCGGCTGTAGGTCGAGACTGATGTCCCCGATTTCGTCCAGAAACAGAGTACCGCGATCGGCCAACTCGAATCGGCCTCGTTTCTGTACCAGTGCGCCGGTGAAAGCCCCCTTTTCATGGCCAAACAGTTCGCTTTCCACAAGACCGGAAGGTATGGCTGCGCAATTCAATCGAACGAAAGTTCGCTCGCCACGTGGGCTACGATTATGAATCGCCCGCGCGAACAGTTCCTTGCCTGTGCCGGTTTCACCGTGCAGAAGCACAGTTGATCGAGTCGGTGCGACAATCGCGATCTGGTCTAGCACTTTGCGGAGGGCGGCACTCTTTCCGACGATGTCTCCAAAGTTGTACTCAGACTTAATTTCCGACTCAAGGTAAAGGCGTTCTTCTTCCAGACGGACCGCTGAAGCGTTTAGACGTCCGTATGCGAGAGCATTGTCCAGCACGAGGGAGATCTGAATACTAATCTGCGTCAGCAAATCTAAGTCCTCTTGTCCGAAAGCGTCGAGCTTCCGGCTGCCGATCGCTAGCAGACCCAACGGTCCGCTCCCGGTTGCAAGCGGAGCGACGGCGACCGATGTTATGGACTCGGCTCGCAAAGTGTCGGCAATCGTCGTCGGAAGTCTCTCGATATCATGGACTGACCATATCTCGGACCGTCGAGTGCGAAGCTTCTCATAGTCCGTTTCGGTCAGATCAGTTGAGCCGATTTCCGCCAGCAGTCCTTTGCGGTCAGGAAAATCCAGCACTACACCTTGAAGGCGGGTTGAGTCCTTCTCAAGAAGCCAGAATCCCGTCAAATGATTGCCGAAATACGAACGAATCGAAGCCGAAGCCGAGCGAAAAAGGTCGTCCATATTCAGTTTCGAAACGACATGATTATTGATTTCGAGGAGAAGCCGAAGACGGTCGCGCTCGGTGGCGAGTTCCCGCTGATACTGTTCTGCGCAATCCCTAGCCAGCGCGCATTCGAGCGCAATCGCAACGTGCGAAGTCAGAGAGCGGAGTAGTTCGACATCTTCGCGCGCAAACTCCTGACCCCGCTCCTTAGTCACAGCCAAAACCCCGTATTGTTGCTGGGCGGTAAACACAGGAAAAACGTAAGTGCTTCTGCCAGCAGATTGAGCTGCAAACGGAGCCAACTCGGGATGTTTCAACATTTCCTGCGATACGTCAGGCAGGAAAACTGGTTCTTGCTGCTCTAGTGCTTCTGCCGCCGCGCCAATACGCGAAATCTTGGTGCCAATTCTGATGGTGGGAGCGTCCGCTGCTCGATCAAACTCGAGAAGATGCAAAGTTTCTCGACCGCTGTCCAGAAGATATAGGTCGGTTCCATGGAGACGAACGCTGCTGGACAAAACCTCGCGCAGGCTGTGGAGGACGGCTTTTACCGTCGGCTGCTCGACCAGCGCAGCGGACACATCGAGCAAGGCTCGATACCTGCTATCGGTCGGGGCTAGCTTGGCGCTGGTTTCTCCTGACATGGGCTCGCGACTTAGCTTTAATCAGTGCGAGCAGCTTACTATCGAGCCTCGGGGAAGAAAAGCCTTGCCTTGGCTGGTAGTCCTGCAATTCATGCGAGCCTAGGGCCGGGGTAGACGCCTGCTCACGAGGCAGGTGCGCTCCCGTATCAAAGGAAAGGGCTTGATATGCCGGAAAAGGGCTCTGCCTCAAATCATCGAATCAATGAGTTGCGGAAGGGCTAGAAAACACCTTTTGGTACGCGAGCGCGCAGCACCTAAATGCAACATTACACATGAAGCTGGGTGGGCCAAGGAGGGTGCAACGCCTTCGGATCCAGCCCGTAATACTGAATAATGCAACAGAAGGGGTATTCTGTTGCACTCAAAGGCCCGGAAGTGACCAGTTTCTGAGAGGCACGTTGATGGACCGGTGCAGATGCTAGTCTTACGTAGTGACCCATGAACAACCGAGACGTCCAGGCGACTTGGAACTATCACGATGGTACGAAGCACTCCTACTGGAGCATTCGTAACAATCCTCACTTCCTGGACTGGGCGAATCGGCCGCAGCCTTTGAAGATCTATCCGAAGATAGAGGCGTTTCCGCTGCCGCGGGACGTGCCGCAAACAGGGGTGGCCGCGCTCTCCGCAATCTCGGAACCAGTGCACTCGTCGGCGACCGATACGGTCCCTGAACTTCAGGCTCTGACGCGCATCCTCTACTTCTCGGCGGGGATTACCAAACAGCGCGCAGATCCCGGAGGAGAAATCTATTTTCGCGCCGCAGCCTGCACTGGAGCTCTTTACGAGATCGAGCTGTACCTCGTGACTGGCGATCTCCCGGGTCTGGATGGCGGCGTGTATCATTTCAATCCGGCGGATGTATCACTACGGCTTCTGAGAAAAGGTGATTTTCGCGGAAACCTGAGTCAGGCGACGGCGATGGAACCCGCGGTGGCTCATGCGCCCGCGACCATCATTTGCACTGGAACGTACTGGCGGAACGCGTGGAAATACCAGGCGCGCACCTATCGCCATTTCGGCTGGGACAACGGCACCCTGCTGGCGAATCTGCTAGCCGTTTCTGCCGCTTCGGGGCTGCCGGCCGAGATCGTCCTCGGGTTCGTGGACGCCGAGGTCAACCGCCTACTTGATCTCGATACGCGCCGTGAGGTTTCGTTGTGCCTCGTGCCGATCGGGTGCAGATCGGAGAGTCCGCTACCAGCCCCGAGAGAGGCTCCGGCGCTCGGCCTAGAGACGATCCCGGTTTCGCAGCGTGAGGTTGAATATCCCGCCATGATGCAGATGCACGACGCGTCTTCGCTTGAGTCCCAGGAGGAAGTGTCGCAGTGGCGCAGGAACCAACCGGTCTTTCCATCTTCCGCTCTGGCAGGCGAGCCCGTTCGCCTCCAGCCACTGCCGGAAGAAGAACAACCGAAAGACACGATCGAGCAGGTGATTCTGCGCCGCGGCTCTACCCGAACGTTTGACAGGGCGGCATCCGTCACACTGGCACAACTTTCCACCATTTTCGATGGCGTCACGCGAGGTCTTCCGGCTGACTTCCTTGAGCCTCCCGGCGCACAGCTCAACGATCTTTACTTGATCGTGCATTCGGTGCAGGGGCTCAAGCCGGGTGCTTACTTCTTCCGGCGTGACCGGAACACCCTGGAGCTTTTGAACGAGGGGGAATTCCGCGCCGAGGCGTACCATCTTGGACTGGAGCAGGAGCTGCCGGCGGACGCCTGCGTGGATATCTTCTTTCTCGCGGATTTAGAGCGAATCCTGGAACGATACGGGAACCGCGGCTACCGAGCCGTCCAGCTGGAGGCGGGCGCCATCGGCGGCAGGATCTACCTGGCTGCGTATGCCCAGCACCTGGGCGCGACCGGGCTGACCTTCTTCGACGATGACGTGATTAAGTTTTTCTCGCCACACGCGAAAGACAAAAGTGCCATCTTCTTGCTCGCGATTGGCAAGCCTCTGAAACGCAAGCCACAGTAGGGGCGGTAGTGAAGTTCGAAATCAGAGAAGTTGGAAGTCTTGGCGTCCCATTTGAGGGCCCGTACGCGTAGGTCCGATTCCATGTCAAATCATTTCCTTTGATACGGGAGAGCATATGCCTCGTGAGCAGGCGCCAGGGCAAGTCGCCGCGCAACGCAGTCCTACTCGCCGACGACGAAGCAGCATAGCTGATTCGCCCGAGTTCCTCTTTGCTGGTGCGGAGTGCTTAGCGCTACGGAAATAAAAGCCGTCTTCTACAAGGATAAGTTTAACTACAGCAACTCATTGATTGCATGGGGTCCGCGAGTCCAAATGATTGCACTCATCGCCGAGATGAAAGGGCTCATCAAAGAAGAACAGGAGAATGCCCCGCCCGGCGTGAAGGTAGTAATCATAGACGCCAAGAACAGACCGCCGCGCCCACAGCAACCGCAGCAATGATGGCGCAACGTTCTCTATTCTAGGTCAGTGCGGCCAGAAGAATTGGTTCGCGAACGCCCGCAGAGAACTTGCTGGTTCGGCCCTCGGCAAAAGGTAAGGATTGGAGTGTGCCTTCACAATCCCGGGTTGCGTGGTAAAGGCCAGCTCGTAACCCGAAGCACGGACTTCCTCGTCCGACGTCGCAACGAAATCACCATTCGGATAAGCGAAAAACCTGCAGCGCGTGGCCAGCCTGTTTTCTAACACGGCCTTCGATTCGGTCTGCTCGAATCGACGGACAGATTCCGGTTGAGCGGCATGGTGGATTTCGTGATTCACGCCGTGGCTACCGATTTCGACTCCCGAGTTTCGCAACTGGACGATCTCTTCCCAGGCGAGCATCTGCATGGAGGGAAACTCGTCCAGCAGGCGCAGCGTTTCCCCTTCCGGGAACTGCCGCCGAAGCGAATCCATGGCGTCTCGGCGCGACGCCGACGGCATCGTCTTGAGCGCATGGCGAATCTCGTGAAAAGCGGATTCGCGTTCCCGGCGCCCCTCCATACTCCAAGACTTGTTGAGAGCTTCGAGCCGGCTTGACGCGCCCCTCAACAGGAGCAGCGAAAGCTCGGCCGTCCAAATAGGCTTGTCCCGCCCGACGGCACCTGTTGGGATAAACAGCGACCAAGGCAACCGGAACGCAGCCAGAACCTCAGCCGCCAGAAGGTTGTTGGCATAACCGTCGTCGAAGGTAATCACCGCGGCCGGCCGGGTCCTTTTCTTAGGGTGGCGGAGCTCCTCGACAAGTTCAGCGAGACTCAGCACGCGGTATCGTCTTAGGAAGCGAAGATGGGATTGGAAATCATCCAAAAGACGGAAGTTTCGTTCCAGCAAGCGGTCCTTCTCGCGCTCTAACACGCCGTGATAGGCGAGCACCCTGATTCCCGACTCCGGCCAGCTATCGCGGCGCAGGCCATCAAGAAAGCCAAGGGTTGTAGCTGCCCACCAGGGATTCACGCCATCTCCTGCGCCGTCCGCTTCCGCAATATTGATTGAAACAGCTGCTCGTAGCGAGCAACCATCGTTTCTTGATTGAAGTTCTGCTGGATATGGGCTCGCGCTGCGGCGCTCATGCGTCGCTTGTCTGACTCGGGAAGGCATAACGCGCGGAGCATACCCTGAGCCAGCGCCTCTGGTGACTCTGGATCCACAAGGAAGCCAGTGACTCCGTCTAGGATCGTTTCTGGGATTCCCCCCGTGCGTGCACCCACGCATATCGCTCCGCAAGCGCCGGCTTCCAGTGCCGTTCGGGGCAGCCCTTCATTGCGTGACGGTAGGACAACGATTTCGGCAGCCCGGTATAGGGAGGGAAGCTCCTCCTGTGCCCGATACCCTTTGAATCGGACCGACTTGCTAACGCCAAGGTGGTCGCTAAGTGACCTCAAGCTCCCGAGCTCCTCACCTTCCCCAACTAGCCACAAATTTATTCCAGCTACGTGCCCCTGCAACAACGACCAGGCACGCAGCAGAATGTCAATTCCTTTTACGATATGAAACCGTCCGACAAATAAAACATGGCGCTCGTCATCTGTAGGCTGCACCACTGGTTTATCGAACCAGGAAGCGTCAAGACTGTTTGGGATTACTTGCGCCTTGTCGCGCATCGAGGGGTACAGGTTCAAGGCATCCCGAAGAAGTGATTGACTCACGGCAATCACCGCGTCCGCCCTTTCGAAAAGATGCTCTTGCCACGGTCCGAGCAGTGGAAATGTCTTGGGAATCACACGAATGTCACTGCCGCGCACGGTGATGGCAAGGTGCCAGTGATGTGGTAACCGAGACGCGCCCACGGCAAGAGCGGTTTGAAAAACGGGCGATTGAACGGAGAAGATGTCGGGCCGAAACTCGCGCAACACAGCCAGCGTTTGCCAGACACCGCGAGCGAAGGCGGCTGATGATCGAACGTCCTTGGGTTCGGGCGCGCGGGGAATACTCCAGTAAGGGACCTGCAGCGAACCAATCGATTTCTCGGTCGAACCCTGTTTCTGAACATCCGCGATGGCAACGGAGTGGCCAGCACGCAGCAACCCCTCCGCCAAACCCAGTACGGAAAATTCCGCGCCGCCGACCTCGCGTATGGACCAGCCGAAGAAGAAAAGAACTCTCAAGATTTGAACCCGGTCCTTGGCGTGAAATCGCTGGGAAAAACGGCTGGCGTGGTGCACCTCTCCGCTTGCCACTGATTTAGCATCCCACCTTTCGAATCGCTCTCGCCAGGGAAATGGAGTACACTGCACATAGGAGTAACAACCAAACAGTTGCACCGGGTCATGAACTCTTCTAGCCGGGACCGCGACACTCGTCGTGCTGCCGCAATTGCTTAGTCCTGATGAGTCGGCGCGTCGTAAACGTCGTAAACCGAGAGTCGACGCGAAACCTCACAACAACGTGTCCATTTCCTCCCGCTACTTCATCCGTCCGAAGATGCGGTTTTTGACGCCATTTCTCGGCTGGCTGGGCACAAGATTGGGCACAGTGAAGAATGGGCCTCGATCTCGGACAGAGTTGCGACCTTACAAGATTCACAAAGGATAACCCGTCTGATTCAGTCGCTAGACTTAGCGCTAAGCTGTGCCGGTAGCGAATCATTTCCGGAAATGAAAGCGGAAATGAAACGTGCGACGCCGGGGCGAGCTGCGCGGGCTTCTCTAAGTTGGACGGCGCAAACGTCGACGGTTTCCAGAAGTTTTCTCGTGCCGGATCGCGGGCTATCCCGCCTGTCCAAGACGGGCCTGAAACCGGAATTGGCCGGAAGAGATAGAATCTAGGAGTTTCAAACCCGCTTCTAAAAAACGGTTTGGAGATCGGCGAGGAATGGATGCGGAGCCACAAACTGGGGCAGCTCAGCTGCGCTTGTTTGACGTGCAGCAGGCGGCGGAATACTTGCGCTCGATTGGCGCGACGTGCGCGACGGTCTGGTTCATTCGCAGCCTGATCTGATCGGCGCAGGTGCTGCATGTTCGCATCGGAAGGCGCCCGTACCCAACATCTCGATTGGAGCCACTGCCCGATAACTCCCGGATCGTCGCCAGCTTGGAAACTATCCAGAAACGGGGTTCTGGGAAGCGAAGGATTAGGTTACGGGCGGATAGTCGGCGACTCGGAAACTATCCTGATGTCTTGCTCCCCATTTGGACATTCCGCGGCCTGCCCAAAAACCCTTCGTGTCCTCGGTCTGCAACGAACTGAATCTGCACGCCGAGAATTCCGCCAATCTCGTGCCCAGAAACAGATGTTTGTGGGCGGTCTGGGAGGACTTTCGAGCCGAACAAGCACTTCGCGTGGCAAAAACCCTACGCGTGCTCGGCTCCTAAATCATTGAATCAGCGAGCCCGCGAGCGAGCTGCAAAAATGTGGCAGAAACAGTCCTCTATTCTGCACCCACGCTTTGACAGGCATTGAGGCTTTCGTTTGCTCATAATCCACACTTGGCGGGCGGTCGAGACGGAGATAACATTTTGCCCTCTGGGTCCGTTACTCGGGGGCGATCATGGAAAATCTACGCAGGCTTCTTGGCGAGGATTGGGTCACTCGCGAAGTTCTGTGTGCCGATCCCCGTCACGTCCTCGGTCGTTGGTACAAGAAAAGCCCTGACAATGTTGTGACTCGGCATGTTGATGCGTTGGCGGACTTCATACTTCACCACGACGCAGTGCGGTGCGATGCTCAAAGGCTGGCAACTAAGCTGAAAGGTGAGTTTGCCGATACCCTCGTCGAGATGGATTACGCCGTGTTTCTCGGAAGACAGGGATTTCAAGTGACAATGGAACCTTTTGCTCCGAACGCGGGACCTGACTTGCTCGCCGTTCGAGACGTCGAATACTTTCTTGAGATCAGAAGAGTAAGGCTTGACGAGGCGCGGGCAGCGGCTGACACTGCAACAGAGGATGTATTCCGGCGCCTGTGTGAGACGCCATCACGTTACAGTGTCATCATCTCGATGACTGATGAATATTCGGCGCATTCGCCGCGCTTGAAGTTAGCTTTGAAAACGGTTCGGCGAGTCTTAAGGGAGTTGAGTGAGAAGCGAGTACAAAGGGCAACTCTCTACTACCGCGGAATGAACGACTACGATGTCTCAGATGGAGAGGAAAGAGAACCGGACTACGATTTCTCAGATAGGCAAAAACTTGCCGCACAACTTGAGCAGGTCGAGCGGGCACGAAACGCGCGGTTTGTCGCTCGCTTCGATGACGCGGGAGAAGACAATCCACGCACCGTGGTTGCTGTGCATCCGTTGGGTCCCAACCCTCACTTGCTTAAGCCGGACGAAACGTACCTGAGGCTGAGGGACATCCTCAAGAAGAAGCGTGAACAACTGCCAAAAGCATCTCGGGGCATCATCGTGTTCGACGTGAAGGATCTGGAAAAACTCATGGTGGACCAAGAGACATTTCAGGGGGCGGTCTACGGTGATTTAGTCTTCATTTTGCGAGGGGAGGCCAGCGCCTTTGAATCGGACTTGGGTCGCAAGCCAAACGGGTTCTTCACGCAGACATCCCGCGTGTCGGCATTTGTCGCTCAACGATTGGAAATTACCGATCAGAGCCTGGTGGCGTGGCGCGAGGTATACCCGACGAACAATCCGCAAAGCAAAATACTCACCTTGAAGGAGCTGGCGTCCTTCGGCCAAGTTGCGGCGGGGCTCGAGGAACTATGTGCCGAAAAGTTCGGGAAGGACTTGTGATGCAGCGGCCGCGCCATTTGCCCCGCCAAAACACCTGTTTCTGCCCCGAAAGAATTCCTGCACGCTCGGCTTGGTTCGCCGGGAGTTACAGAAGCGCTCCGCGAAGGGGTTTTTGCCCACTACCTGAACGACAAAATAGGGGTCGTGGGGTGCTTCCCCACTGCTCTAGCCAACATTCGCTAGAGGCTACGGCGCGAGGGAAACCTACGGGTGCTGCGATTTGGGTTCAAAAGCCGCTCGGGGTGATTGAACCGTTCGTTCAAGATCCTGGCGAACGAGGCATCGGTCAGTCTATTTCGGCTTTCGCTTGAAAGTGCACCTCTCGATTGTATCGGGAGAAATACTGCTAGCTTTCTCCGCTTCCGAGAAATGCGGCTAAATTGTGCCTAGCGGGTATCCCCAGATCCCCGCAATTATGCCCGCAAATTCGCGGGTTCCGCTGGAATCAAAGGAACGGAGAGAAACCCCAAGACTGACTGGCGGTGGACGCAGTCTCGCGCGAACTTTTCTCCGCCCCCCAAATTCCCTGCCAACAGGGAAAAATACAGGGAATCTCTCTCCTATGATCAAAAGCCTCCTGGGTAAGTTCAGGTTATATTGAGGGTTAGCCGAGAAAACTCGGTGTTCGTGACAAATCGGAACAGGGAATTAACAGGGAAAGAACAGGGTGAAAATCCCTGATATGAGATCCTCCGTGTTGTTGCTGCCAGCTAACCGTGAAAAACCCGAACAATGCACTGTTCAGTCCATACTTATGGAGTGGTGTGACGCAACACTTCCGGTCTAACAAAGTCGCCTTGGTTTCGTCAGTTGGGACCTTGGTGGATCATCGGGTCCTCTAGCTGAAATGGATCATCTGCAAAGAGCTGCTGCGATACTAAATAGATTACTTTCGCAAAATCATCCAAAGACTTTTGGCAGTGCGTGGATTCTCAAACGTGCTCCTGGGTGTTACAGCTTCATCCGCAAACACATTCGGTCCGAAGTCGGCGGCATCGACTGGGACAAAATAACCTATGCCCTTGAACCGAAGTATCAACGACTCTGGACACCGCGGTTAAAGAGAAAATCTAAACCGTATAGAGACAGAG
>Ga0181521_10002164_pt1 | contig 23876 bp, 15 predicted proteins | sample PEATcosm2014_Bin_32_FD_119764 | JGI IMG/M metagenome (GOLD analysis project Ga0181521, IMG submission 119764) | Peatland microbial communities from MTU Mesocosm Facility, Houghton, MI, USA - PEATcosm2014_Bin02_60_metaG | ecosystem: Environmental > Terrestrial > Soil > Wetlands > Peat | place...
CCGAATATGAAGGCTGCCTTCTCCTCTCCTGGAATGATGACAATGCACTTCGCCTTTTCCAGCAGGTCACGGGGGATGGCTTTATCGGGCGTCGCCATGATTTCATGGAAGACGCGAGCGGCTTTTTCGACACGTCCAATGTCATCTTCGCGATCTGACGCGAATACGGGCAGAAGCATACCCAGGCTTGCTACCGATACGATCAACACGTTTTTGTACATGCAATTTCTCCTTAACTTTTCTTGTTTTTGGGGCTGGTGAAGGCCCGGGTTACACTGTCTATACCCGACTATCGGGCGCCAGCCAGGGCCGGCTGCTCGCGCTCCGCGGTGTGGGAAGCAATGTCCAGTGGGTGCGTCGCCTGCAGTATGCTCCTGGCCGTGGTCACGTCGTCCGCCGTGCCGTGGGCCAGAACCAGAAACTTGTCAGCCTTGAGCGCTGCCTCGTACTGGACTACGCTGTCCCTGGGGATTCCAATGCTGTACAAGCCCGCACCGAGCGCGCTCAATCCGCCTACCACGACGGCGCCTTCCAATCCGCCCAGAATCCATGCGACCAGAGGGCCGGCCACCAATATCGGTCCAAGGCCCGGTATGGCAAAGAAGGCGGCTCCAAACAACATCCCCCAGAGACCACCCCAGAATGCGCCTTGCTTGCCCCAGTACTTCATGCGGTCGCCAGCGTTGTAGTATCCGACGACGCTCTCGTCAGTATGATAGTCCTTGCCGACGATCGACAGTTTCTTCATGTCAAACCCAGACCTTTGCAGTTCCTTGACCGCTTCCTCCGCCTGGGTGTGAGTTCCGTAGATCGCTACAACCGAGTTCGTTTTCGTCATCGCTTAGTCCTTTCTTTCCGGTTCGATTTAGACGCACTTTTCAGCCTCGTGAACGGTTTCTAAGAACCTCCGCATCGTCGCGATTGGCCGCTTCCTGGCATCGACGGCACAAGGGAGTCCAGGGTTCTGCCGTCAGACGGCTCAGTCCGAGCGTCGCTTTGCAGCACAGACAGACGCCGAAGACGTCGGTCTTTAGGAAGGTCAGTGCCGCTCGGAGCCTGCGAACGAAGCCGGGGCACGGGGAAAGGCTGGCGTTCGGGGTGTTCCGGTCCGCAACACGCCAGATTTCTTCAAGCACGTCAGCACCTTTTTCGAGGCCGGCATTCCGGTTCGGTTGCATTCTCGCAGCAGCATGGGCCTGCCCCCCCTCGGGCCTCGGTCCGCTCACTACTGAACTCCTTGGCCACGGAAGGCGCCAGCGCCGCGTTAGACGTTCTGCTATCAGATTCATCATTTTGCCGGGCCGCTCAGCAAGCTCTTGAGCGCGTCCATCGCTTTGCCAAAACCTCCCCAGTCCCCTTGCTCCATTGCCTTCTGAGCTTTATCGAATGCCGCTCTCGCTTGCCCCGATTCCAGCGGCCGGCCGGGCGACTGCCCAGGAGTCTGGGGTTGTTGCGTCCCAAAGACGGCTTGGATGGCCTCATCGAGCGTAGGCTCCATCGCCACCTTATCCCCGGAAATCACGATCACACGTTTGAGTTGAGGGAAGTCCGTGCCTTCCGCCGTCAGGTACACGGGCACGACATAGAGAAAAGAGTTCTCGATCGGCACCGCGATGAGGTTACCGCGAATCACTTTCGAGCCCTTCTGGTCCCACAGGCTCAGTTGTTGCGAAATAGTAGTGTTCTGATCGATCATGGCCTCGATTTGCATCGGCCCATAAATCAGTTTCTCCTTCGGGAGTTGATAATACAGCATCTTCCCGTACTCGGGAAAATCACACCTGGCGGCGATCCACGAGATCATGTTGTCCCGCTTCTGCGGCGTGAAGGGCGTCATGAGAAGGTATTCGAGCTGGTCGCTTCCGGGAAGCTTCATCAGTATGTAATAGGGCTTGATGGGGGCGACCTTGCCCGCATAATTCTCTTGGGGAAGCACCCAGAGGTCCTCCCGGTTGTAATAGACCTGCGGAACCGTCATATGGAACGACGTGTACAGGTCGGCCTGGATGGAAAAGAGATCCTCCGGATACCGGAGATGCGCTTTCAGGTCCGGCGAAAGCTGATTCAGATCCTGGAAGACGCCGGGGAATGCACGACGGTAGACCGCCAGGATAGGGTCCTGCGGGTCCATGGCGTAGAAGCGGACGGTTCCGTCGTACATGTCCACAACCACCTTGACGGAGTTCCGAATGTAGTTCAGGCCGTGATCGGAGGCCTCCGCGTGAGGACTGGAGTAGGGAAAGTGATCGGAAACCGTGTAGGCGTCCTGGATCCAATATTGCTTGCCCTGGCTGATCACGGCGTAAGGATCCTGGTCGAGGCGGAGGAACGGCGCGATCTGCTGCACCCGTTCCTGAACGCTCCTCCAGATCTGAATCTTGCTCTCCGGCCGAAGATAGGAAGTGAACAGGATGTTTACATCGGTCTGCGTCCAGGCGAACAGCAACCGTCTCCACATGCCGTCGAGCGGAATGCCTCCCGCGCCGTTATAGCTTGTGTAAACATTCTGGTTCCCTTTCGGATAGTCGAACTCTTTAACGCCCGTGGCGACGATGCGATACCCGGGCATGGATTCGCCGTAGTAGATGGAAGGCTGGTTTACGGTCAATCCGTAGTTAGATTCCGGCGGAATGTTCTCCAGGACGTACTGTGGAAAGCCGCCCCCGATGGTCTTCGAGACGAAGCTCATGACCAAGCCGTAACCATGGGTGAACTGGAGTTTCTGGTTAACCCACGTTTGGGCCTCAGCAGGAAGCTCCGCGGAGAGCTCTCGCGCCGACAGCATCACCTGGTGATATCCATCCGGCAGGTGGTAGCGGTCCACATCGGCATGATAGAACTGGTAATACAGTCGTATCTCCTGAGCTTGCTGATACATTTGCAGCAAGGGGCGCCAGTCCCACAGCCGGACGTTCTGAATCGTGTCCTGATTTCTCGCGATTACGTCAGACGTCAGGTCCGCCAGCGCAGGGTAGGACGTTTCCTGGATAGAGTCGAGGCTATAGGCTTTTCGGGTGAACTCGATATTGTGTGTGAGGTACGGCGTCTCGAGGGTCAGCTCGTTCGGCTGCACTGCGAACCGTTGAAAGAGTGCCGGAAGGAGTATGACTGCTAAGACGTACAAGGCTACGTAGGCGCCGGCTCCCATGGCAACGATCTTGAAGCGCGGCCGGAAAACATTGAAGACAAGCAGGGCACACAGTGCCGCCGCGGCGCCGGCCATAATCCAATAGGCGACCCGCGTCACATGATCGGCGGTATACCCGGCTCCGTAAACAACTCCCTGGGTGGAAAAGAGCAGTTCGAAGTGGTCGAGGTAAAAGCCCCATCCCCAGGTAGCTACAAGGACAAGGGCCATGATGGACAGATGCGGAACAACTTCCGCGCTTCGGTGCTCGGCCCTTGCACTTCGGTGGAGGGGCAGCAATCCGAAGTAAGCGTAGAAGGCAGCGACAACCAGGAGCGCGACGAAGCCTAGAGCTGTGAGCGAACCCTGCAAGAGCTCATAAAAGGGCAGACGAAACAGATAGAAGCCGGTATCGACCCCGAAGAGCGGATCGGACAATCCTAACGATCCGCCATAACGGAAGCGGAGAAAGGTGTCCCATTGCGCATAGAAGATGGCTGCGAATACCAGGGCTGCGGCAACAGTGATAGCGGCTGTTGCCAATGTCAACACCCGAGGAGAGACCTGAATGCCCAGTTCGGCCGCAATCGTCGGTCTTCTTGACTCACCCCCGCTGAAAGCGGCACCGTTTCTGAGAGCAAGGCGAAGATTGATTCCCAGATAAAGAAGCGCGACGACAAAGGCAGCGGCGAACAGTTCCCAGCGAACAGACCAGATCGTCCAAAAGACGCCGGCATAGCCGACTTGTCGCATCCAAAGCCATTTTTGTACCCAACCGGGGATGATAGCCATCAGAGCGATAAGCACGACCACCGCGGCAATGATGAATCTCAGCGGCCGCCATCGGGGGAAGCGGTAATTCACGACAACCGCCCGTCGCTCGATTGCGGGTGGCCTTGGCGGCTCGAGGTGCAATGGTTTCTCAATCATTCCTTCGCCACCTTTCCATCAATTTGAAATGCCGGACAACGGCTACGGGTCGGTCCAACGAGACCGCTCACGCGGGTGCAGCGGCCGTCACACCCAGTGAAAGTCGGCTGAGTCCGTAAGGGAATACGCCATTGCGACGTTTGGAAGCGGCCTGCCCGAACGGGATGCGGTTGGAAGCGCAACGGCGGTTTCTCCCGATCATCTCTAGCAGTTGATGCGCCACTCGGAGCCGGATTTGCGGAACCCTAATGCTTAGAAAAAAACCAGAGAGCAATCGGGGACGGTGCCAAGGCGGAATAGCCGTCGAGGACCACGCCTGGCAGCCGCATTCGCAGACTGCGGATCGGCAGATTCCGCACTTTCAAGTGCAGCCTTTGCATCTCGTCCCCGGCGAAGTCCCGTTTGCCGACACTGCTTCCGGGACCTGTTGGGGTTCGAAACAGCGGAGTTTCTTACGGACCGTCTCGTGCTAATGACTGTTAGCGCTCGTCGACGCGAAGCGCGATGGCAATTGAGAGTTTCACCTTCTCTGGTCTGTATAGTCACGGTCGTGAGCCGATGCCAAGTTCGACACGAGCTCCATGGTTCAGCGACTACGATTTGTATTTGTTGGGGGAAGGCACGCACTATCAGGCCTACGAGAAGATGGGGGCTCACGTCGCCGAGGTGGACGGGCAACGCGGCGTTCATTTCGCCGTGTGGGCCCCCAATGCCAGGGATGTCAGCGTAGTCGGTGAATTTAACGGATGGAAAGCGGTGTCAGGCGCTCCAAGCTGCGCCCAACGGACTTCTCCGATCCGGCAGAGACTGGCCTCCTTAGCGCATATGAGTGGGATCGTATCTTACGCTTTCCGGGAGGCAAGACTATGCACGAGGCGCACTGGAAAGCCGCCGAGATGCACCAACTGGCGGCACAGGCACATCGCACTGCTGCCGGGACTGCACCACGGCAGGGTGGCATTCGGCAAGAGCGCGGGAGTATTCGGATCACGCTTATACGCTAGCCAAGCAGGCCCATAACAAGTCGGGCGAAATAGAGAGTCTATAAATGTCCAAGCCTCATAACGACGGATCGCATTACCAGAATCATCAACGAGCTCTTTTTTCGGCTCTGCGCGAAAATTCGGGGAACCCGCCAATTGGCGGGCACTTGAGCGTTTTGCCATTTCTGGGATTTCCGGCGACGGAATCACGTCCAGGGGGGACGACCTGGTACCGCGCACTGCTTAGAGGCGCGTTCTTTGGAGTCAATGAACACTGGCATCGGCGGGATCGTCTTGCGAGCTGATGGTGACCGTAACTCGTTATTGGAAAGGGACTTCGTAGGTTTGCCCATCCCGATTACGGGATTCGACTAGGCGCCATCAATCCGGCTGCGGCGTCGCGTTAAGCGGGTTCGGCGTTTGGGCTGCGCGGGTGTCAAACCGCAGCGGTCGTCGGCCGAGCCGAAAGCCGGGCGATCGTGGCCGGCGACGGTGTTGTATACCAGAGCGCGCCGAAAGGTCGATGAACATTGGCGACAACTCAGTTCCAGAGAAGCTGGCCCAGGTCAGCCCGGACGGTCCAAACAGCGAAAACCCAATGAAAATGGGGTGTCTTACAGATTCTCGCTCAGAGCCCTTTTTTCTTAGCTGGGTGACAGGGACCTTCCTGTGACCCACATCGCGAAGCGACAAAGATTGCATCCTTTGCGCACGCGTAGCGTCCGCCGCGCAAGCGGCTTAGTTCAAACGGCGTTATCGTAGAATGCGCGGGAGTACGCCGATTTGAGGAGGTGGGCCCGATAGCCTCAGCGTGCCATCTTTGCGCTGGCTAACAGGCGGTTGACTTCGTCGAGCGACCGCGTCTGAATCGAAGGTCCCACACTCATGCAGAGCATAAGCCGCAAGAAGCACGCCGCGAATATCGTGACCATCACCCGGCAGTAACTTACTTCACGGCCACCGTAACTCCGTTTTGCGTACTTACTCCGCCGATGGTCACCACCACCGGCACACTCGGGCCCGGAGTTACTCCTGCCGGCACCTGGGCGTTGATCTGCATCACTCCCGCTACCAGGCCGGGCGCCGCGCCCGCGTAATTTGTCTGGCAGGGAATGCCTCCCATCGTCACCGTGACGTTCACGCCGGCGGGCAATTGTCCCAATGGCGCGGTGGATACCATGCCGTCCGTGCTCGCCGGCGCGGTCACACCCATGCCGGTGCCGAAGATCGCCACCCAATCGCTGCGCGCGGCGGGGTTGGCGGCGGAATTGACCGGCGATCCGGTCAGATTCAGGATCGCGCCCTGCCCCGTGCCCGACGCGGCGGAGGTGAACAGCGCCGGCGATATCGCGGCTAACGGAAGCGTCACCGGCGCGGAAACGGCGCCCAGATATTCCACCTGCAATTGCGTGGCGGAATGGCCAGCGACCCCATACGGCACGACGGTGTTGATTTGCCCCGCAGAGGCGTACAGAATCGGAGCCGGCACGCCGTCGAAGAGCACGTGAACGCCCTCGAGAGCATTCGACACCAGCACGGGGTTGGTGAGCTCGAGATTCGCATCCTGCGCCGGTCCGAGCGCCGAGCCGAATAGCGCCACGATCTCTCCGGGAGCCACCGGGCCGGCGGCGAAGTTCGCCGCGTTGGCCACGCCCGCGGCGGCGAGAGCCGGCTGGGCATTCGAGAGCCGCAGCAGCGCCGCCCCATACCCCGGCAGCGTTACCTGCATTTGCGCGGCCGGCGTGAGCGATTGCGGCACCGGTCCGGTGGTGGGAGTAGAGGCGTCGAGCGTCACCAGCGTGGCGTTGGAGAACGTGCCCAGTGCCGAAAGGTCCAGCGCGAAGGTACGCGGAAGGCCGGGACCGTTGTTGTCGCCCGCGGCATTGAGCGCGTAATTCGACATCAGGATCACCAGCGAACCATCCACATTCCGCGCCGCCAGCGTTTGAGTGTCATATTGCAATCCGTTGCCGCCTTGCCAGGTATTCAGGCTGGACGTGAGGCAGCAGCCCGAGGTGGTCGTCGCGAGAATATCCTGTCCCGGCGGCGAGGGCAGCCAGTGCGAGAGATAGTAATCCACCCAGTAACTGAATTGCAGGTTGCCGGACGCGCCTACCTCGCCGAATTGCGCGTCGGTCCCGAACCCCCAGTGGTACAGCGCCTGCGCTCCCGCTTCGCCCAATTGTTCGAACACCAGCGACCGCCACGCGCCGAAGAACGGGCTCGATCCGCGCGTATCGAGCACGAACAACTGCGGCGAATTGCACGCGCTGATGCCGTTGCCCAAGTTGTAATCGGCATTGACGTTGTTCTCGGTGATCCACATCGGAACGTTGGCCAGGGCGGGATTCGGCGCCATGTCGCGGTACATTTCCTGCACCTGGCTGGCGAAACCGGGGACGGTGGCGAAGAGCGTGCGGTCGAGGTCCTTCTGATTGCAGGTGGAATAGAAATGCTTCGCGACCACGTCGACGTGAGCGGTGACGCCGTTCACAAACGTCGGGAAATAATTGCCGTTGCCGGACGGGTCCAAGGCCAGTTCCACCGCCACGAACTTGATGTTGGAGTCGGCCTGCGCCATGGCGGGAACCACCGTGTTGTAGAGCGTCACATATTCCGATGCCGAAACGCCGTTGATGTCGGGCTCGTTAAAAATGCCCCACCACGTGACGGGATAGGGCGTCGGGCTTTGATAGTGAACGCCGGCGTCGGTGAATCCGCCGGTATTGTAATACCGCACCAGGTTGGCGCTCATCTGCGCGAATGCCGGGATGCTGGAAGCGAGAATCTGGCCGCTCGAGTTGCTCAGAAACGCCGGCGCGGTGCCGATCTGGAATTCCGGGCTGTGGTCGCCGGCCGCCTGAATGGGCGAGAGCATGGTGTTCAGTTCGGTGAAATTCCAGGTGTCGGGAGCGGTGAGCGGAATGCCGTCGGAAACCACCTGGACCCGCGCGTGAAACGGATTGAGCGCCGTCAGGTTGGCGGGAGCGCTTGGCGCGCCGCCGAAAAACGTATAGCTCCAGCCGGCCAACTGAAAGGAAGTGGACATCGCAATCTGCAGACGTCCATTGACGCCTGACGACGTGTTCACCTGGTTGCTAACCTGCACGTTGACGGTGCCGGATTGCGCCGCCGCGGTTGCCGCGGCCAGAAAGCCGATCGTGCCGAGGCGCACGATCCCTGGGGTTTTCATGTAGGGGCCTCTGCCGCTGAATGTAGCAAAGTGCGAGTTACAAAAACACCGCTCCCTTGCGGTTGCGGCCCATTAGGCGCTCGTTTCAGCACGTGGTGATATATTCCGTTAACTTGGAAAGCCGATTTACATGTTCTAAACTACTATTAAAGAATGGGTTGGCTTCGCAAAGGCCGGGAGAAGCGGGCGCGCAATATCTCCAAAGCTCTGGAATCACCGGAGCCGGGGTCGGTAGCGATCCTCAATGGGGATGAGGACGCCTCCACGCCCGTCGAGGTCGCAAAGCTGGGAAAGCTGGCTCGCCTCAATCCCTTCAGCCCCGTCGCTGTCTCGGTGCTACAACTCTTCGACCGCGAACACGTCTCCACGCAGGAGATTGCGAAGTTGCTGCAGTCCGATCCCGCGCTGGCCGCAGAGACTCTGGCTTACGTGAATTCGCCGTTGTTCGCGGTGCCCGACAGTATTACCGACCTGCACAGCGCCATTCTGGTGCTGGGAGCGGACAACACCAAGCGCTTGATTGCGACGCTGGCCATGCGAGGAATGCTGCGGTCGGCGCCCAAAATCGCGGTGACCCGCCGATTGTGGCGGCACAGCCTCGCCACGGCTTTAATTGCGGCCGAACTGGCGCCACTATATGACGTGGCTCCCGACCTGGCAAATACCGCAGGCGTCTTGCATGACATCGGGCGCGTGGGTTTGCTCGCCAAGGACCGCGAAAAGTACACGCGAATCGTCCTGAAGCTCCATGATGACGTGGACGCTATACTTGCCGCCGAGCAGGAAACTTGCGGGATGGACCATTGCACCGCGGGATCGTATCTGTGCCGCGTATGGGCGCTACCGGCGGTGTTTCAGGAGGCCGCTTCCAGGCACCACGCGGCAAAAGGAGAGGCCGGCATCCCAGGTTTAATCAACCTCGCGTGTGCCCTGGCGGATGACATGACGTTTGCCGCCATATCGCATCGAGCGGTTATGGCCATTCCGGAGCGAATCGCGGAAAGAGTGCCGGAATGGCGGCGCGAGCGAGTGCCGGCCCTTGCAAGAGATTTCGAAGAACGGATCGCGGAAAAGGTGGAACAGTTCGATTTCTGAGTCTTGCCACGCCCTACTGATGCCGCAGCGCCACCGAGGGCGCGATGCCCGCCGCGCGGCGCGCCGGTACCATCGAGGCCAGCGCGGCCACGATCGCAACCATCGCCGCCACTACGACGAAGGTATACGGGTCGTTAGCCTTTACGCCGAACAGCATGGTCGAGAGCAATCGCGTCGCCGCGTACGCCGCGCCGAGTCCGAGAACGATCCCGATACCGGCGAGTTTCATTCCCTGTAAGACCATCAGACGGAGCACGTCGGCGCGCGAGGCGCCGAGCGCCACACGGATGCCGATTTCCTGCAACCGCTGCTCCACCGAATACGACATCAGGCCGTAGATTCCGATCGCCGCCAGCAGCAGCGCAAGCGAAGCGAAGACGGTGAGCAGCAGCGCGTTGAAGTTTTGCCGCGAAAGGGATTGCTCCAGCATCTGGTCCAAGGTGCGCTCGTTGGCCGGAGTCAGCGTGGCATCCACGGCGCGGAATTCGCGGTCGATGGCGGCGCGCAGCGTCATCGGATCGCCGGCCGTCCGCACCGCCCAAGCGAGCGGAACCACGCCATTGGCAAACTTCGTAAGGCCTTCGGCGACCTGCCCCTGCGGGATGTACATTACGCCTTCATTCACCGCCCCGAGCCCGGTTTCCTTTACATCGCCCACAATGCCGATCACCTGCCGCGGCGCGTCCTCGAACTGCGGGCCGAGCCCCCTGCCGATGATGATGATCTGGCCGATGGCGTCCTGGCCTTTCCAATATTTCCGGGCCATGGTTTGATTGATGATTACCACCGCGGGCGCGCCCAGAGTGTCCGATTCGGTGAACAGCCGCCCGCGAAGCAGGGGAATCTGCAGCGTCCCGAAGTAGTGCGTGGAAACCGAGCGCCATTGCTCATCGCCATCGTATCCGCCTTTGGGCGCGGGTCTTCCGGCAATGTTGAACGGAAGGTCGACATCGTTGCCATTGAGCGGCAGCATGAGCGCCGAAGCGGCCGATTGCACGCCGGGGAGCGCTTCCAACCGCTCCACCACCTGGCGGACCAGCCGGTCGACCTTCTCCGTGGAATCGAACGCGCCCGAGGCGAGCGAAGTTTCGAGCGCCAGAACGTTGTGCGGATTGATGCCGGGATTCACCGAACGCAGCCCGCTGAAGGTGCGAATCAGCAACGTGGCGCCGGTGACCAGAACCAGCGCCAGCGCCACCTCGGTGACTACCAGGAACGCGCGCGAGCGACGCCCCAACGATCCGCCGCCCGATCTGCCGCCTTCTTTCAGCGTCGAAGCCAGGTCGGGATTGGATAGCGACAGCGCCGGGAACAGGCCGAAGAGTATCGCGGTGAGCGCGGCGACCCCGATGGTGAATGCCGCGATGCGCCAATCGAGCAGTGGAAGTTGCTGGTGAAGACCTTCCGTCTCGGTGAGCCGCGGAATATTTCCGGGCGCCATCGCCAGCAATGCGCGCACCCCCGCCGCGCCGATAGCGAATCCGAGTACCGCGCCAGCGCCGGCCAGGATCACGCTCTCGGTAAGCAGTTGCCGCACCACGCGCCATCGGCTGGCGCCGATGGCCGCGCGGATGGCCAGTTCCTTCTGGCGGACGGCGGCGCGTGCCAGCAGCAGGTTGGCGACGTTGGCGCACGCGATCAACAGAACGAACCCAACCGCGCCCAGCAGAATCAGCAGCGCGAGCCGGACATCTTCCACCATCGAGTCCTTCATGAGGACTACGGCCACGCTCTCCTTGGGGTCCATCCATTTCGAGTATTGCGCGCGGAATCGCTCACCCAGCACCTTCATGGCGCCGCGCGCCTGCTCGAGGGACACTCCGGGTTTGAGCCGCGCCGCCGTGGCGAGATAGTGACCCTGATTGGTGCTGGCGGGGTCGGCCTGCAATGGCAGCCAGAGGTCCATGGGCGGGTTCGACTGGAAATCCTTCGGCATGATCCCGATCACGGTGTACGGCTGATTGTTGAGAACGATGGTTCGGCCTACGATTTGCTGGTCGCCGCCCAGGCGGTTCTTCCACAGGCGATCGCTGAGCACCGCCACTGCGGGACCGTTCGGGAGATCTTCGGCGGTGCTGAACGTGCGCCCAATGGCCGGGGAAGCGCCGAAGACCTGAAAATAATCCTTCGAAACGTGGCTCGCCTTGGCCTGCTCGGGGTGGTCACCGGACCCGAGATGTAAGCCGATCCCGCCCTGATCGTAGAGCGTCATGCTGTCGAAGACGTCGTTATTCCGCCACACCATGTATTTGGGGATGGAATTGGAATATCCGTTTCCCTCGGGGAACTTGCGTCCCAGTCGCACAATCCGGTCGGCGTCGCGATAGGGCAGCGGAGCGAGCATGACCGTGTCGACAACCGTAAAAATGGCGGTGTTGGCGCCGATTCCGAGGGCCAGGGCGGCGACGGCGACGGCGGTAAATCCGGTATTGGTGCGGAGGGTGCGAAAGGCGTAGGTCAGGTCGGATAGAACGGTGGCCATTGTCAGAGAAGACGCAAGCGATTCCGGGAGGTTCCACGAAAAAGGCACCGCTCCCTTGCGGTCGCGGCTCAGAAAGCGTCGCGGCTCAGTAACACAAGGCAAAAGCACCAGAAACATTTCGCGGTAAGGTGGAACCATGCGACTGGATACCGAATTTCTGCGCGGGCATTATGCCGACATGTCGGATGAGGAGCTTGCCGATATCAATCGCGACGATTTAGTGGAGGCGGCGCGGCGGATTTACGACGAAGAGGCGGCCGCGCGCAAAGCTGCCGCGCCGGCGGCTGTCCGGAGGCCGGCGGCCCCTAGCGAGCAGGAAGAACAAGTCGAACCCGATTGGCTCGAAGACGCGGCGGAAGCCTATTCCAGCTATCCGCGGCCGGGAACTATGGACCCGTCGGAGGGTTCGGTGGATGTGCGCGACGCCTTGGAAGCCGCGGGAATCCCGTGCCATCTGGAACTCCACGAGGAGCCGGACCAGGACGACAACATGCGCTACCGCTGGCGCGTCCTGGTGCCGGGAAAGTTGATCCATCGGGCCACCAGCGTGATCGACCGCGACATCTTCAACGCGGAGTTCGAAGCGCAGTGGCGCGCCCACCTGGAAATGCTGAGCGACGACGACCTGCGTATCATGGAGCCGCAATACGCCTTCTGCGGCCTGTATGACCGCCTGGAGCGCATCAATCGCGCGTACGACGAAGAACTTCAGCGCCGGGGGTTGACCGAATAGTGCGCGCGGCAATCGTTTCCGACATCCATGGCAACCTCACGGCCTTCGAAGCTGTGCTGGCCGATCTGCGCGAGACTGCGCCCGACCTGGTTCTGCACGGCGGCGACCTGGGCGATAACGGATCGAGCCCCGTGGAAGTGCTCGACCGCCTGCGCGATCTTGGCTGGCCGGGAGTGTACGGAAATACCGATGAAATGCTTTTCGACCCCCCATCGCTCACGCGGTTCGCGAGCGCGTCGCCGCACCTGAAATCCATGTGGGACGCCATCGAGGAGATGGCGGCCGATGTTCGCGAACGGGTGGGCGAGGAACGGCTGGCGTGGCTGCGCTCTTTGCCCGGCGCGCAAATCGAGGAGCACTTTGCGCTCGTCCATGCCAGTCCTCAGTCGGCATGGCGCGCGCCCATGCACAACGCCGCGGACAACGACCTGGAATCGACCTACGGCCGCCTGGGAAAGCCCGTGGTGGTGTATGGGCACATTCACCGGCCGTATGTCCGCACCGTGGCGGGAATCGTGGTGGCCAATAGCGGCAGCGTGGGAATGCCCCACGATGGCGACCGGCGCGCCTCGTATCTTTTGTTGGACGACGGCCGCCCCACGATCCGCCGCGTGGAATACGATCTCGAACGCGAACTGAAGCTGGTGCGAAACTCCGGGCGGCCGCATGCGGAGTGGATCGTGCGCATTCTGGAGACCGCGAGCCCGCAGATGCCGTGAGCTTGTGGGGTAGCAAAAGCACCGCTCCCTGGCGTCGCGGCTCAGTAGCCCTTTACAAATGCAACTAACATGCCGTCCGGGTCGGTCACCATCAGCCTGGTGACGTCGCTCTGGATCGGGAGTCCCAGCCGCGCCAGCGCCGCTGCTGTCTGGTCCAAGTCCGAAATGCCGAATTGGATGCCCGTGTGGACGTCCGAGCCGAGCGCCTCGATGTCGAGTTCCGGCCCGATGAAAGGGAGCTTGTCCAGATAGAACTTCCGCATGGCCGCAGCATCGCGGGCTATCATTGTCACACCCACGAGCTTGGTGGAAACGCGATTCGCGCCCAGGTGCTTGCCGCGGTCCTCGAAGTGCCGCGATCCCGGCATGTACTGCGTGAACTCGATGGTCTGGCCCTCGGGATCTTTCATGGTCATCAGCAGGTTCCCCGCTCCCGCCTTGCGCACGTCGGAAACCGTGAGCCCGCGCTTTACAAGTTCCGCGTGCAGCGCCTCCAGGTCGCTGGATTCGTAGCAGATATGCATCAGCCCGAGCGCTTGCGAGGGGTCCGTGCGCGGGTACAGTTCGATGAACTGCCGGTCGTTGATTTTGAGGAACGCCTCGGTGGTCCGCTCGCCCTGCTTCATTTCGAAGAACTGCTCGAACCCGAGCTGATTATAGAAGGCGCGCGCGTTTGCGAGATCGGCCACGCGGAACGCCACGTGCGCGATTCCCGCCTGGTTCGCAGGCTGCGCCCACGCCATGGCAGCGCACAGCGCAGTCACCACCCAACACTTCGAGATCATTCCGACATCATACCCTTGACGCGGGCCATGGATAGGAAGATACTCGGGACGGGGAGCTGGTGCGTATGTCTCGCATCTCGGTGTATGCTTTTTCACTGGCGGCAGGCGCCGCTATGGCGGTGTCCGCTTACGGCCAGGCGGTGATTTCCACCCGTTCCGGCCTGGTCCACTTCTTCGAAGGCGACGTTTCGGTGGCCGGGCAGCCGCTGGAACAACGTTTCGGCAGGTTTGCCTCGATCCCGGAGGGCGCGGAATTGCGCACAGAGCAGGGCCGGGCAGAGATCCTGTTGACGCCGGGCGTCTTCCTGCGCGTCGGCGAAAAGAGCGCCATCCGCATGGTGTCCACCGCCTTGACCGATACCAAGGTGGAACTGCTTGCCGGTTCGGCCATGATGGAATCGGCGCAAGCAGCGCCGGGCACTTCGATGACGCTACTGTATAAGAACTGGACCGTACGCCAGGCGCATGACGGCAGCTATCGCATCGATTGCGAGCCGCCGCGCGTCTCCGTCCGGGGCGGATCGGTGGTAGTAGCGGCGGCTGGCGATGCTCCCGTGACTGTGGATCAAGGGAACGACTTGCCGCTCGAAGCGGTGCTGGCGCCCGAGAAAACCGCGGAGACCGACGCCCACGATTCGCTCAGCGACTGGGCGGACGGCCGTGCGCAATCGATCTCGGCGGACAACGCCATCTCGGCCGACATTCAGGATCCGGCCGCGTTGTCCGGGTCTTATACCCCGATGGATGCGTTCACGTATTTCCCGCTGCTCGGATATCCGCCGCTGGTTTCGAGCGTGGGCGCTTATGGCGGAGTTTCGCCGTACCAATCGTCGCTCTACGGGACGACGCTGTATCAGCCGGGCTTCTATTCCCTCTACCTTCCGGGATACACGTACCGGCCGCTGCTGCTGGGGGTGCATGGACTCGGGCTTGGACCCGGGTTCGGGCTTGGTTCCGGGCTCGGCCGTTCGCCTTATTCCCCGATTCGCATTGGTCCAGGCACGGGCCTTACCACTCCACGGTACCCGGTGACGCGTCCGATTACGCCGCCCATGGCGCACCCCGCGCCGGCGGTCCATCCCATCGGGCATAAATAGGCCAGGTGGCGGACTGAAGAGGCACTTGCAAAATTCAGGCAGATTACAAAAGCACCGCTCCCTGGGGAGCGCAAAAAAGGCGAGTCCGCTTGCCTGAGGCCCTGGAAAAAACGCGATTGCCGGCGACCGTTAAATGGTTTTTATCTGTGTGCATCCGTGTTCATCCGTGGCCAATTTCTGAGGCCCAAAATTCGACTGAATCCCGAAGTGTCGCGAACTCCTGGAGCAATAATTTTTTGGCCACGGATGGACACGGATGCACACAGATAAAACGGCACCAGTAGGCGCTGTTGTTTCAGCACTTGGTGAATCAGCCTCGCGCAAGCAGGCGTTTGCCGTTAATTCTGCAAGTGCCTCTGAAGTCCGCCGCAGACTAAAGTCTGCCCCACAGGAGCCGCACTAGAATCCCTGCCGATGGCCGTAGCTTGTCCGCAAGGCCTTGCCGGTCTCCCAGAGTGCGAAGGCGGCGGAGGCGGCGAGCGTGACCAGGCCCACCCAGTCGCCTGCGTGAGGCAGTTGTTGGAGCAGGCATCCGGCGGCGGCCGCGATTCCCAGAAAGCCAATGGCGTCCAGAGCGCGTGGAAGCCAGTGGAATCGCGGCGCGCGCGGTTCGGCCGCGATGCGGGCCGCCAGGCGCCCGGCGAATTCCGGCGAAAGCGACGGCGCCGCGAGCGATTTCGCCAGGCGCAGGTCGAGTTCCCGCTGTTCGCCGAGCCAGGCGCGGCAGGCGCTGCAAGCCGCAATGTGCGCTTCGAGTAGGGCGCTATCGGCGGGCGAAGCGGCGCCTTCGCAATAATCCATGATCAGATCTTCAAATTCAGGGCAGGCCATGCGGGTGCGCTCTCCTTTCGCAAATTTGGTTCGGCCAGGAGCACCGCCAGCTCTTTCTTGGCGCGATGCAGATATGTTTTAACCGTCCCCATCGGCAGCCCCATCGCCATTGCGACCTGCTGGTACGACCGGTCTTCGAGATAGAAAAGCACCAGCACGCGGCGGTATTTTTCGGGCAGGCGGCCGATGGCGGCGCGAAGATCCGATTCGATGGCGGGCGGAGGATCTTCGGAGGTGAAGGCAGCGGCGTTCACCTCGTCGAGCGAGCAGGTACGCTCACTGGCGGCCGTACGGCGGCGGGTGAGGCAGGTGTTGCGCGCGATGGCATAGATCCATGTGGAGATAGCAGATTCGCCGCGAAAATCGGGCAGGGCCCTCCAGATCTTGAGGAAAATGTCCTGGCTGGCATCTTCGGCGGCAGCCTGGTCGGCGAGCAGGGAACAGGCGAGGCGGAAAACTTTGTCGCGATATTCGTCGAGCAGACGCTCGAACGGGGGGTTGCCGCTCACTGATCTATTATCTCCGGCCGAAAGGCACCGCTCCCTTGCGGTCGCGGCTCAGTATTTAGACTCCGCGCGCGGTGCGAAATGTTTCAGCGCGCGATTGAAACATTTTGGTCCGTGCGCGGAGTCTCAATGGCCGGAGACTGAAATGGACAAACTTCTTGAGGCGATTGCCAATAACATCATCGTGCTGGGCGCACTCCTGGTGCCGATCGGCATCGTGGGGGTCACCAGTTATTTCCGCCATAAGCGACTGGAGATGATCCATCGCGAGCGCCTGGCGGCAATTGAAAAGGGCTTGCCTCCGGCCGGCGATCTGCCCGATCCGGAGGAAGAGGAACGCAAACAGAAACAGGAAGAAGAAGCGAGAAAATCGCCAATCGACTATTTGCGTACGGGATTGTTCTGGCTTTGCCCGGGACTGGGGTTGGTGGCGTTCAGTATCGTTGCTCTCAACGACGTTTTGCCGGCCATCCGTCTGCCGATTCTGGGCGTGTCCGTGCTTTGCGCGGGGGTTGGCGCGGCTTACATCGTAGTTCACGTGGTGGAACAGGAGCGAAAGCGGTCGGGCTTACAATAGAAGTTGATGCTTCGGTTTTCTGCCCTGATGCTTGTGGCGTGCGGCGCGGTATTCGGGGCGCAATTGGCTGAAGATGGCACGGTAATCGCCGTTAAGGCCGAGCTGGCACGGGTGCAAGGGCTGGTGGCCGCGGGCGTGCTGCCGCGGGCGAGCGTGGAAAAGGCGCAGGACGCCGTCGCCGACGCCGAGGACGGAGTGGTCCTTCGCCACACCGCGTATGGCGAGCTCACGGTCGACCAGGCCGACGAGATGCTGGCCGCCGCGCGCCGCCGGCTGGATCGCCGCCAGAAAGCTCGCGATGAGGCGGCGACGCTGGTGGCTGCCGGCGCCGCGCCGAAGGCGTCCCTCGACGCGCTCGACGGCGATCTGGAGGACGAGCGGCGCGAAGTGGGCCTGGTTGAATCGCGCGCGGAGTTGGTCCATGAGTTGGCCGAATCGGCGGCGGCCGAGAGCAATTATCTCGAGAAACTGGCGCACTCGCCCGCCGAAGCCACCGAATTGGCCGCTGGTTACACGCCCGATGGCACCTTCATCTACGCCACCTACGCCAAGGTGGAAGTGGCGTTCCGAGAGCGCTTCGGCAAACCCATGCCGGTGAGCGCCATGGGCGAAACCGCGGTGCATCGCGCCATGGGGTTCGACCACCGCGGCCGCGTGGATGTCGCCCTCAATCCCGACCAGCCCGAGGGCGTGTGGCTCATCGAGTATCTGAAACAGAATCACATTCCTTTTTTTGCCTTCCGTGGACCGGTGCCGGGCAAAGCCACCGGCGCGCACATTCATATCGGGCCCATGAGCACGCGGCTCGCGTCCGGCGGATAATAGAAGATCCATGTTGGACGAAAAACTGCGGGTCCTGATCCCGTCTGCCAAGATCCAGGCCCGGATTCGCGAGCTAGGCGAGCAGATTTCGCGCGACTTTCCCGATGGCAATCTGCACATGATCTGCATTCTGAAGGGCGCGTGCTATTTCCTCACCGACCTCTCGCGCGCCATGAAGCGCGATGTATTCGTGGACTTCATGGGCATCTCGACCTATGGCAAGGGCAAGACATCGTCGGGCGAGGTGAAGGTGACCAAGGACCTCGACATTTCGCTCGAGGGCGCCGACGTGCTGATCGTGGAAGACATTGTGGATAGCGGCGTGACACTGAATTATTTGATGCACGTGCTGGAGCAGCGCAGGCCGCGGTCGCTGCGGATTGCGGCGCTGCTCGATAAGCCGGAGCGGCGCCTGCGTCCGATTCACGCGCACTATGTGGGCTTCACGATTCCCGATGAATTCGTGGTGGGATACGGGCTGGACTATGCGGAGAAGTACCGGAATCTGGACGATATTTGCGTGCTGGACGAGCCGCCGGCGGCGAAATAAGCGGAGTTCGGTACATAATGTTCGGCGGGATTTCTTGTAAGCCATTGATTCCACCGGATCGGGGAGGCTGGCCTTCCGAACAAAATGTTCGGTGGTGGGGAGGGGCAGTGGTGGGAACGATCGATTTGCCGGCTTATCTCGAGCGCATCGGGTTCACGGGCGAGCTGCGGCCATCGGCCGAATGCCTGCGCGAACTGCACCTGGCGCATGCCACGCATGTGCCGTTCGAAAATATCGAAGTGCTGATGGGGCGGCCGATGCCGCTCGATCTCCCGAGCCTTTGGAAGAAGCTGGTGGAGGACCGTCGCGGCGGATATTGCTTCGAGCAGAACACGCTCTTTGCCGCCGTGCTCGAGGAGATCGGATTCACGGCGCGGCGTCTCGCGGCGCGGGTGCGCATGGGCGCGGCGGGAGTGCGGCCGCGGCTCCACATGCTGCTGCAGGTTGAGGCGGACGGGCGTCGATGGCTATGCGACGTGGGATTCGGCGGCGAGGCACTGCTGGTTCCCATCGCGTGGCTGCCCGGCAAGACGGCGGAGCAGTTCGCATGGAAGTACCGGCTCATGGAGGAGGCTTCGGAGTTCGTATTGCAGATGTGGCGGCCGGAAGGTTGGCTGGATTTGTACGCGTTCACCATGGAGGAGCAGCACGGGGTGGATTACGAGGTGGCGAACTACTTCACGGCCTGCCACCCCGATTCGTTCTTTCGCAAGCAACTGATGGTGCACCTGCCGGGTGCGGAAGTGCGGGTCACGCTGTTCGGTCGCCGTCTCATCGAGCGGCGCCCGGAGGGTGTGTCGGAAGTAGTGCTGGCGGACGACGCGGCGGTGCTGGACGTGCTGGCCGCGCGGTTCGGAATGCACTTTCCGCCGGGGACGAGCTTTCCGTCAGTGACAGCCTAAGTTCATCGCCGCGTTCGCTACTCTCTGGACGTCGGCGATGTTGACCACGCCATCGTTGTTCAGGTCGTTGTTCGCCGCTACGATTCCGAGAGCTTCATTGACGATGTACTGGACGTCGGAGATGCTGGCATTGGCATCGCCGGTCATGGTGCAGGTAGCGCCGGGGATATCGAAGTAGGCGGTGATGGAAACGGGGGCGTTCATGGAGAGCTGGAGGGGGTTCGAGGTCGCGCCGTTGCTCCATCCGGTAAAAACGAGGGGCGCGTTGGGAGTGGCGGTGAGGGTGACGGGGGTGCCGGAGCTGTAGAAGGCGGTGGGGGTGACGGTGCCTCCGGATTGCGGGTAAGTCGCGGTGGTCAGTTGATATTGTGTTTGGAAGGTCGCGGTGCAAGTGGCGGGGGTCGTCCCCACGGTAATGTAGTGAGACTGAGGCCCGCCATCGCTCCAACTTGAAAAGAGATATTGAGTGCCTGTTGTGGTTTGAGTAGCGGGCGCGGAGATGAGCGTCGTTCCCGGCGCTATGTTCATGGATGCCGGTGCGACTTGTGGGTTTTGCCCGGCAAACTGGACTTCGAGACCGCCGGGGATGGTCTGTAACGTGACGAGCGTGCCAACCACCTGGGTAGTGAAGGAGCCGGTGGCGGGAATATCGCCGGATCCGGTGACCGTGACCTGGTGTCCCAGAGGGCCGACGGAGGTCGCCGTAACGGTTACGGTCAGGGTAATGGGGGCATAGCTGGCGCCGGCGGCAAGAGGGTTGGGATTGGTGCAGGAAACGCTTGCCAGCGTGCAATTCCAACCGTTGCCGGCGAGACCGGCGGCGGTGAGACCCGATGCGAGGAAGACCGCTGCGGTGATTGGGGCAACAGCCGCGCCCGGACCGTTGTTGGTTACCGTGATGGTGTAGGTGGCGCCCGTTTGGCCCAGGTAGAAAGGGTCGCTGTGGGTATCGGTAAAGGTCAGCACAGGGCCCACACCGGCGCCTAGCAGGATAGTGACGGTGTCGCTGGTTTCGTCGGTAATGGCGAGATCCGTTATTCCGTCGCCGTTGAAATCGCCGGCGACAACGTGTGGCGTACCCACGGATTGCAAAACGACCGACGGCGATTGTAATGTCCCGTCGCCCTTCCCCAGATTTACGCCGGTCACAGAGGGGTAGTTTGTTGTCACGACGTCGAGCTTGCCGTCGCCGTTTACATCCACGGTTGACATGGAGACTACTAAGCTTGTTGGGGCTGTATAGGGAATGGGAGTTCGAAAAGTGCCGTCACCGTTGCCCAGATAGACGTCAGCAAAGGTGACGACGTCGAGTTTGCCGTCGCCGTTCATGTCGCCGGCAGCGATTGTGTTGTTGCTGATTAGTCCTGGAATGGTGCTGCTCTGGAACGTACCATCGCCGTTGCCTAGCAGGAGCGAGCCGGACGACGTGAGAAAGTCGATTTTGCCATCGCGGTTGAAATCGCCGGCCACGCCGTCGTACGCGGGCACGATTCCGAGCGCGGAATAAGGTTGAAACGTACCATCGCCGTTGCCTAGCAGGATAGCGCTGCCCTGTCCAAAGGCGATCAAATCTGCCTTGCCATCCGCATTGAAATCGCTGACGGCCAGAAAATTAAGGAGTCCGACAGGGGTATTGATAGCGGGGAGGAAACTTCCGTCGCCTCTACCCAGGAGGACGCTCACTCCACTGGCGGTTGCTACCGCCAAGTCGGGCACCGCGTCGTTATTGAAGTCCGCCACAACCACGAAAGTCGCACCCGGTGGAACTGGATAGTCCACCCTGGGCGCGAACGTTCCATCTCCGTTGCCGAGCAATACGCTCACTGTGTTGGCCTCGTTCACCGTAACGAGGTCCGGCTTGCCGTCTAAATTGAAATCGCCCATGGCAATACCGGCGGGGCCGACGGCGGTCGGATAGGTCACGGGCAAGGCGAATCCATTGGCGGGCGACGCCTGGACAGTTTCGTAGATCGCCGGCGACGTGCTAGGGCCATACGCGGAATTGCCGGCGTATACGCCCATCAACGATTGCACACCAGAAGGCAGGAGTCGGGTGTTTAACGTGGCGACGCCGTTGACCGCAATTGCGATCCCCACGGGTACTCCGTTATCCAGAAAAAGCACGGCTCCGGTGGCTCCTGCGGTCAAGGTCGCGGTGATAGCGACTGGCTGGCCGAGGGTGACGGGGTTAGGGGACACGGTCAGCGATGTGGTGGAAGGGGCAACGATGGTAGTGGGGTCGGTCGCTGAATAAGTGACGCCGTTGTATGTCACCTTCACCTGATTGTTGACAATTCCCGTCGCCATGCTCGGGGCTACACTTACCGTGAGAGCAATGGGGGACGCGCTGCTGCCGGTTCCGAGCGAGGGGTAAGACGTACAAGTCAATGTCGCCACCACGCAATTCCAGTTGTTGCCGGAGATAGCGGTTGCGGTCAGCCCGGGTGGCAGGATGTCGGTTACGCTAACCTCCCCGGTGACGCCCGCGAAGGTGTTGGTGCTTAGGTTAACGGAATAACTGCCCGTCTTGCCGGCAGTGAACGTGCCGGTATGCGATGAGGAGACGGTGACACTCGGGAATTGACCGGCTAGAAAAACATACACAGTGCCCAACTCATCACTCGTCACGGCGAAATCCAGTCTGCCGTCGCCATTGAAATCGCCTACCGCAATTCTGGTGACTCCAGGGCTATTGAAAGAGCCGGTTACAAAGGATGGCCCGGACTGGAACGTTCCGTCGCCATTGCCAAACACAAAGTCCACAGTGTCGTCGAATGGATCGGTGGAGTACGCGATGTCGAGTTTGCCGTCGCCATTGAAATCGGCGGCAATTGCAAAGGCTGCCGCATCCGTATCGATTGGGGTCACAATGGGATTTCCGAAGGTGCCGTCGCCGTTTCCTGGAAGCACCTCCACGGCCTCCAGGCAGACGAGGGCGACATCGGGTCTGCCGTCGCCATTGAAATCCCCTACCACCAATGCACCAGAGGAGCGAATCCCGTTCGAAACCGCGGGCACAGTCTTCGGCGCCTGAAAAGTCCCGTCGCCATTACCGAGGAGCACACTCAGTTGCAAGCCATTCTGTCCAATGAGATCGGGCTTGCCATCGCCATTCATATCGGCGACGGCCAAGTCTGAGTACGAGTCGCCCGGGCCACTTACGCTGACAGGAGATTGAAATGTGCCATCCCCGTTGCCGAAAAAAATCAGGATTGCGCCCGAGCCTAATACTACGAGGTCCAAATTCCCGTCTCCGTTGAAGTCGGCGGCTGCCAAATAGGTGTAGGAGGTGGAAGACTCCATGACTTGCGCGGCAGCGAGCGTACCATCCCCGTTGCCGGCGAGCACGGCGATGCCGTTGTTTCCAGCGACCGCTACGTCCGGCTTACCGTCGTTGTTGAAGTCGCCGATGACGGCGCTTGTCGGATACGGCCCCCCGGCTATCGGGTAGTTGACAGCCTTGCGGAATGTGCCATCGCCATTGTTCATCAGGACGCTGACGGTGCCCACGTTGTTACTGCCGTTGTTGGCCGTAACTAAGTCTGGCTTTCCGTCGCCATTGAGATCCCCGGCGACGACCCATTCGGGTCCCGTATCCACTGTGTAGCTGCTGTAAGGCTGCGCACCGTTGGCGGCGACTGGGTTCACCGTCTGTATTCGGGCGCTGGATTCGCTCGGTCCGTAGGTGGAGTCGCCGCTATAAGCCGCGCGGAGCGTTCTAATCCCCGGAGCCAGGCTGGACGTCGTGAACGTGCTCTGACCGGCGGCGACCGGGGCCGATCCGATCGGCAAGAAGCCATCGTAGAAATCCACGTGGCCGGTGGCGCCCGCGGTCACGGAGGCAATCAGAGTAACCGCTTGGCCTAACACTGAGGGGTTGGGCGATGCGGTCAAACCGACGGTCGTGGGAAACCGCATGAACGTCGTGTCGGTGAACACGTCGTTGCTGACGTTCGATTCTCCTCCGCCCGACACCGTGAATGTGCTGGTTACATAGCCAGTGAGCCCGTTGGCGAAACTCACCTGGAGATCGATGGCGGGGTAGCTGGCGCCCACGGCAAGGACGTCGTCTCGCGTGCAGGCCAACGTCGGTAGTACGCAGGTCCAGCCCGTGCCGCCTATGGTGGTGGCTGTCAGGCCGGAAGGGAGTGAGGCCACCATGCCGACCGCGCCGGAGGAGGCGTAGGCGCCCGGGTTGGACACCGTAATGGTGTACGTAGCGGTCTGTTGTCCTTGCGTGAAACCGATGCCGTGGGTTGCCGCGATAGTGAGGTCCGGCAGCGCGCCGCCAAGCATGACGGAAAAACCGGTGTTGTCGTAGCTGGCAAGTACGAGATCGGCTGTGCCGTCCCCATCGAAATCGCCCACGACGGCCAAATTAAATCCGGTGTTCAGGTGATAGTTGACCGCAGAGCCGAAGGTCCCGTCGCCATTGCCGGGCAGCAACTGGACATAACTGGAAACCGGCGTGCAGCACAAGTAGAAGAGTAGTGCCAGATCCGGCTTGCCGTCACCGTTGAAGTCGGCCACTAGCGCATCGGCCA
>Ga0181521_10002168_pt1 | contig 23865 bp, 23 predicted proteins | sample PEATcosm2014_Bin_32_FD_119764 | JGI IMG/M metagenome (GOLD analysis project Ga0181521, IMG submission 119764) | Peatland microbial communities from MTU Mesocosm Facility, Houghton, MI, USA - PEATcosm2014_Bin02_60_metaG | ecosystem: Environmental > Terrestrial > Soil > Wetlands > Peat | place...
ATCCCGAAACGTTCGAAGCGGAAGTCCACACTGTCGAGGGTAGCGTCAAGATCGACGACGGCATTCTGCGCGTGGCAGGCACCCCGATCGAAGTCCCCCTGCGCGCCCTCGAACTCGATTAGCCGCGCGTTCCTCCAAAAAACGAGTTGCACCTCCCGCACGCGATGTGATAGTGTCTTTTCCACTCGATCTCACTGTCCGAGACGGAGAGCTGTATCAGGCGGAGGAGTGTCTGGATGTTGCTTGCTCCCATTATTTGGGTTTTGACGGTTGTTATCTGCTATTTCTTCATTGCGAAGACCTGGTGGTTTCCGCCCCCGATCAACGACCATGGCCTGGCATACGACGCCCAGTTCATGCGCACCCTGGTAGTGGTGGGCGTCATCTTTTTCCTGGCGCAGTTCGCGCTCGGCTGGGTGATCATGAAATTCCGCAATGACGGCGGACGGGCCCAATACTCTCACGGCAATAACAAACTCGAGACGTTGTGGACCAGCGCCACGGCGATCCTGTTTCTGGGCCTAGTGGTGATGGGCACCAAGATCTGGGCGGGCGTCCATTTCGACGAGGCGCCGCCGGACGCGATCCCGATCGAGGTGATGGCCAAGCAGTTCGCTTTCAACTTCCGCTATGCCGGCGCCGACGGCAAATTCGGCCACACGGAACTCCGCCTGATCAACGACGCCAACGGCGATCCCTTCGGCATGGATCCCAAGGATCCCGCCGGCAAAGACGATATCATCAGCGCCTCGCTCAAAATTCCGGTCGGCAAGCCGATCAAGCTGCTCCTCCATTCGCGCGACGTGATCCACAACTTCTTCGTGCCCGAACTGCGCATGAAGCAGGACATCGTGCCCGGCATGGAGATTCCGCTGCACTTCCAGGCCGACAAGATCGGCGTGTACGAGGTGCCCTGCTCGGAACTGTGCGGGCTGGGCCATTTCCAGATGCACACCACCATGCAAGTGATGAGCGAGGCCGATTTCGAACAATGGAAAGCGACCCAGTTAGCCAACAAGTAATGACACAGGCGGCTCATACCCCGAGGTAAATTATGGCTTCTCCTTCCACACACACGGCGCATCACGCGCCTGAAGGCTTTATCCGGAAGTACATCTTCAGCGTCGACCACAAGGTGATCGGCATTCAGTATTACTTCCTCGGGCTGTTCTCCGTGTTCCTGGGGATGTCGCTCTCGCTGCTGATGCGCTTCCACATGGTGAACCCCAATACGGTGGTGAAGTGGTTCGGGACGTTATGGCCAACCGCCGCAGCGGGCGGGATCATGACACCGGAGTTGTACCTTTCGCTGATGACCATGCACGGCACCATCATGGTGTTCTTCGTGCTGACGACGGTTCCGCAGAGCGGTTTCGGCAACTACTTCCTGCCCATCCAGATCGGCGCCGAGGACATGGCGTTTCCGGTGTTGAACATGATGTCGTTCTGGACTACGTTCCTGGCGCTGGTGGTGATGGTGGCGGCGTTTTTCGTTCAGGGGGGCGCGCCGCTCGCGGGATGGACCGCTTATCCGCCGCTTTCGGGCGCCGGTCCGCTCACCGGCCCGGGTGAAGGCATGGGGCAGAACCTGTGGATTCTCAGCATCGCAATCTTCTGCGGCGCGTCGCTCATGGGCGCGATCAACTTCATCGCCACCACAGTCGATCTGCGGTGCAAAGGCATGACTCTGATGCGCATGCCGCTCACGTGCTGGACCTGGCTGGTGACCGCAATCCTCGGCCTCTTGGGATTCGCCGTCCTGCTGGCCGCCGGCGTGCTGCTGCTGCTAGATCGGACAGTCGGGACCAGCTTCTTTCTGCCTGCCGGCCTCTACATCAACGACCATATCATCGCCGACCATAAGGGCGGATCGCCGCTGCTCTGGCAACATCTCTTCTGGTTCTTCGGACACCCGGAAGTTTACATCGCCATCCTGCCCGGAATGGGCGTGGCGTCGCAACTGCTCTCCACCTTCTCGCGCAAACCGATCTTCGGCTACAAAGCGATGGTCTATGCCATCCTCAGCATCGGTTTCCTGGGCTTCCTGGTATGGGGCCATCACATGTTCATGAGCGGCATGAATCCGTATTCGGCCATGGCGTTCGCCACGCTCACCATGTGTATCGGGGTGCCCTCGGCCATCAAGACATTCAACTGGATCGGCACGCTGTGGGGCGGGAAGATTCATTTCACAACGGCCATGATGTTCGCGCTGGGGTTCGTCTCGCTGTTCGTAACGGGAGGCGTGAGCGGAATCTTCCTCGGCCAGCCGGCGCTCGACCTGTACTTCCACGACACGTATTTCGTGGTGGGCCACTTCCACATGATCATGGGAGTGGCGGCCATCTTCGGCATGTTTGCGGGCACCTTTTACTGGTTCCCGAAGATGTTCGGCAAGATGATGAATGAGACGCTGGGCAAGATCCACTTCTATTGCACGTTCATCGGCGTTTACTGCATCTTCACCCCGATGCACTATGCCGGACTCGCCGGAAACCCGCGGCGCTATTCCGATTTCAGCAATGTCGCCTATCTTGCTCCGGTGATGCCGCTTCACCATTTCATGACCTATGCCGCGTATTTCACGGCGTCGGTGCAACTAATCTTCCTGTTCAACCTGGTGTGGAGCATGTGGAAAGGTCCCAAGGCGCCGGTGAATCCCTGGAACGCCACCACGCTGGAGTGGACCGTTCCCTCGCCGCCGCCATTCGATAACTTCGCCGGCGTACACCCCGTGGTCTACCACGGTGCGTATGAGTACGGTGTGCCGGGCGCGGCCACGGATTTCATCATGCAGACCGACCCGACGGTCGTGCCCAGTTCGGGCCACTAGCGCATCATATGGGTATGGCCGCTTCACTTACACACGACGTTTATCAGGGACCGCCTCCTCCGCTCGACCCCGGATGGGGCGGCGGCGGGGACGATTCCGAAGGCCGCGGCGCCGAACGCCGGGCCTCGTTCACCGGGCTTTTTGTCGGATTGGCTGCGTGCACCATGGTTTTCGCGGCGCTGACCAGCGCGTTCGTGGTGCGCCGGGGGCTGACCGACATGAACGAGTGGGTCAGCATTCACAAGCCGCCCATCCTGTTCTGGAATACGGGCATTCTGCTGCTCTCGAGCGTGGTGCTGGACATGTCGCGGCGCGCGTTGAAGTCCGGCGCCCGCACGAAATTCAATGTTTGGTGGAGCGGCGCCACCGCGCTGGGCATCCTGTTCCTGGTGGGCCAGGCGTACGCGTGGTACCAGTTGCGGCAGGCGGGGATGTTCATTTCCACCACTCCCGCCAGTTCATTTTTCTACGTTTTCACGGCGGCGCACGCGGCCCACGTTCTGGGCGGTGTGGCGGCGCTGGTGTACGTCGACATCCAGGCGCTGCGGCTGCGATTGGGCCCGGCGAAGCGGACCTGGATCGACGTGACGGCCATCTTCTGGCATTTTCTGGATGGCCTGTGGCTGTACCTGATGATCTTATTTTACGTTTGGGGGTAACGGATGTCGTCGTCGCATGCCAGTGCCGTCGGTCCGGCCGGATCGGTTTGGGAAGGCGGCCAGTCGCCATACGCAACCAACTCGAAGAAATTCGGGATGTGGTTGTTCCTCATCTCGGATTCGCTGACGTTTTCGGCGATGTTGTTCGCTTACACATACAGCCGCGTCACCAATCCCGATTGGCCCAAGCCGTTCGACTTCTCGCCGGCCATCATCTTCTCGACGGTGATGACGTTCTGCCTGCTCTCCAGCAGCCTGACCATGGTGATGGCGGTCCATTCCATGAATCATGGCGACCGCAAGGCGACCGTGCGGTGGATTCTGGCCACCATGGTGGGCGGCGGCGCGTTCGTGGTGCTGCACCTCTCGGAGTGGATGAAACTGATCAACGTGGAGCACGTGACTCCGCTCAATAATCCGTGGGGCGTACCGCTGTTCGGCGGCACATTTTTCGCGCTCACGGGCCTGCACATGACCCACGTCATCTGCGGGCTGATTTATCTGGCGATCATCGCGCAAGGCATCGCGCGAGGCAAGTTCAAAGCCGAGGATGTGGAAGTGAGCGGACTCTACTGGCACTTCGTCGACCTGGTGTGGATGTTCATTTTCCCGCTGGTGTATCTGATGTCGGCGAGAGTGGGTTAGGAGCGAATATGAGCAATCACGCGGAAGAAGCCGTACATGTCGGGGGGAGTATCTCGACGTTCACCAAGGTTTGGATCGCGCTCCTGGCGATGACCGGGATCGAGGTCCTCCTGGCCTACGAACAGGTGCCGACGCTGATCATGCTGACCTGCCTGCTGGGGCTTTCGATCATCAAGGCGGCGCTGATCATCGCGTACTTCATGCACCTGAAGTTCGAAAGGCTGAGCCTGTTCCTGACTCTCTTCCCGATGCTGATTTTCTGCATCGTGCTGATGCTGATCTTCCTGGGAGACGCGGTGCGCATTCCCAATATGAGGCCGCCGGTATGAAGAAACTGATCGCTATGGCGGCGCTTTCGATCGCCCTTTCGCTTCCGGCGAGCGCTCAGTGCGTGATGTGCTATCGCACCGCGCAGGCGCAAAATCACGCGCGCGCGAACGTGCTCGACATGGGCATTCTGATTCTGGGCGCGCCGCCATTCTTGATTCTGGCGGGCTTCATCGCCTTCGTCTTCACGAAAGACAGGCGGTTCCAGGCGGAAGCGGAGCTACGCGAGCAGGTCCGCGAACGGCTTTGAACTGACGTTCCAGATACCTTTAAACGGATTGTCGGTGTCGCGCATTACCATGTTTGCCAGGAAGAGGACCAGCGCGAGAAGGGCGAAGCACGCCAGTCCCGCGCCCCAGTGGCGGAACGGGTAAAGGAATACCAGAAGGAGCAAGGCGCATGCCATGGTATCCACCAGCCGGATCAGGGTAGGTGGAATTTGCGTCAGGCTCTTCGAAATGCGATCGTCGCGATGTTCGCTGGTGCGGCGCGCCATTTCGATGAGCCGCGCGTGCATGGCCTCCTGTGACGGCGTGGAAGGGACGATATCGACGACGGTGCTAATCAGTTGCGCGAAAGCCTCCTCCGCCTGCTTGTCTCGCCGCCGTTGGCCGAGCGCGTCCCACTCGGATTTGAGCGCGCGGCGGACATAATCCTCGACAGCGCGCCGTACGCCGCGCCCGGCCTCGGGACCGAGGTACTCACAGAAGCGGAGCAGATCGCGCAGGGAGCTCGCTTCCCGCATGATGAAGTTCTCCACGTCGGTGAATTGCCCCCAGATTACGAAGATTACGAAGGCGAGCATCACGGCGTAGATGTTTCCGATGAGCAGGATCAGCGTGTTCAGGCCTTCGGCCTCGCGCGCGGTGAAGTTGTAGAGATCGGTGCTGCGCAGAGCTGCGTAGGCCAACGCCGCGGCGACGAGCAAGACAATGAAGCGCGATACTTGCCTGAAGAATTCTTCCCGGTTCATTCTCTAAGTATTGCGCCGAAGCGCCTTCAACGGCGAGGGATCTATTCGCCATTGATCCCCGCCAATACGATTATGCACTTCAGCAGGCGCTGGCCGACCAGAAGCTGCTGGAAGCTCAACGGATGCGCGGCGCCGGATCCGGCCACATCGTCTATCGTGGGCTCAAATTCACTGGCGACAACCTCATCAAACTCCAAGTGATCGCGCGTTTCCTTGCCAGGGAGACGAACCCGCCGGAGCAGGCCGGAGACATCAGTGTGACGCCGGTAAACTATACCTTCGCATTCGATAAAGCGTCGGATTACAACGGGCTCACGGCGTATGTATTTCTCCTGAAACCGCGCCGCAAGCGGGCAGGGCTGTTTCGCGGTGACCTGCGGCGGGATGCGGAAACGGCAGCGCCCCTACGAATGTGGGGCGATCTCGTGAAGTCACCGTCGATCTTCGTCCACAGTTTCCAGTTTGTACAGGATTACCAAATGGTCCGCGGGTGCAGCGAACCATTACGTCTCTTGTTGACGACGCGAACGCGAATTGCCGGTGCGGTCGAAATGACCGTCTGGCTGCACCCGGCGGAAGAACGGGAGGGTACCCGTTCTTCACAAAGGAAGCCCTCCTCGAAGATCTGATCGACGCAAAACGGGCTGATGCCGTCCAGAAATTGGCCGATGAGATTCTGGCGCAAGCAGAGCAACGACACCACCCTCAGGCCGAGGCAATTGTCTTGATGCTCGAAGCTCATATGGCGGCGCAGCGGCACGACGACGTGGCAGCTTTGCACACGCTTCAACAATCGATGGCGCTGTCTGAATCCGGCGGTTTCGTCAGGGATCTCGCGGATGCGCAGGCGCTGGCCTCCGATATCTATCGGGACCGCGGGGAACTGGAGAAGGCGACGGAGTTCGCAAATCTGGCTGCAACTTCGACTCAGCAAAGCGGCGATACATGGTCGGTCCCACGTCGGCTACAGTCCGTGGCCGTGGTGGATATCAAACAAGGCAAGTATGACGAGGCAGACCGCGTTTTTGACCGTGCGTCGGCTTTCGTCGACGCATTGATCGGCAATTACTCCAGCGTCCTGGAGAAAACAGCCCTGATCGCGGCATCCAGCGAATTATATTCGCAGCACTTTGCACTTGTCGCGGATCAATTCAACGACCCTTCCAAGGCCTTCTCGATTATTGAGCAGGTCAGGGGGCGGGTGACGACCGATCTCCTTATGGCTGGCGCTGTCGCTCCTGCGCAAGCGAAGAAAGACCAACTTGCCATTTCCGAACTACGTCTCAAGTTGGCGGCAGCGCGATCAACCAGCGATGTTCGCCAAATTCGTGACCAGATCTTCCTGGTGGAACAGACCCGGTGGATCACTCCTGAGGTCAGTATTCTAAAGGAGAAGTCGCACGACCCCGTTAGAATGGAACAGGTCCAGCGTAGCCTCGATCCGGCAGCGGTTATCCTGGAATACGTTGTGTCTGATCCCCGCTCGTATTGCCTTGTCATTTCAAAGACGGATGTCCGTATCCTGCCGCTCGCTGGCAAACAAAAGATCGAAGCCCTGATCGCTGGGTATCTGAAGGCTGTGAAAGCGAAGGCGCCGGCCCACAACGAAGCGCGGAGCCTGTACGATGCCCTTCTGGCTCCCATCCCGATGGCGGCACAGAAGGAGCATCTGTTCGTGGTGCGTGACGGCCCGCTGCACCTTGTGCCCTTCGATGGGTTCATCGATGACGGAAATCGGTACGTCGCAGAAACCCATACGGTGGTTTACGAACCGTCGGCAACGAGCTTCTACTTGCTCACGTCGCAGAAGCGCCGTCCCACCTCATTGGGGCACGCCCTTTTGGCGGTGGGCGGCGTTCCGTACAGTCCCACCGAGCTAAGACAGGCCAGTATCACCCGAGGCTATGACCCTGGAGCACTCAGCGACCTGCCCGCGTCGAGGGACGAGGTGATTGCGGCCGAGGCCGCCATACACGGCCCTGGTGATCTACTTTTAATCGGACCGCGTGCCACCGAGTCGGCTTTCAAACGGGCTGCCACGTCGCAATACAGTATCATTCACCTCGCGGTGCACGGTTATGCCAGCACAACGGAGCGAAATCGTTCGGCGCTGGTCTTATTGAGCGATCCGGCCGCGGGCGAAGACGGCTTTCTTCAAGCTTCGGAGGTTGTACAACTGCCACTGCATTCCGACCTTGTCATCCTCTCGGCCTGCGATACGGCTATCGGCCCACTAGAGGGAGAGGAGGGAATTGCGGCGCTTTCAAGCGCGTTCTTACTGGCGGGCGCGCGTAGCGTAGTCTCGACCCTCTGGTCGATTGACGATACGTTTTCGCTTTTCCTCATGAAGCAGTTCTACAAACACCTGGAGTCACATGAGCCGCCTGCCGCTGCGCTTACGGCGGCAAAGCGCGACATGTTGCGGAGGTACGGCGCGGCGGCGGTTCCGTACTATTGGGCCGGGTACACGTTGGAGGGCGCAGCCAACCTGGCCGTGGCAAATCATGACTAAAACCTATTGGCCTGTAGTCACGCAGACAAGCCAGAGAGTCTATGAGTTCAGAAACCATGCATCGAATTGTCGGGATCATCGAGGCCGAAGTGAGAGAGATGCCCTCCGCGATTGAGTTTGAGATGGCCTACCAGGCCCGCGTCGCGATTGATCGTTAGTTTCGACCTTCAAGACTTGTGTCCTGCCCGCCATCGGGCAGATCCGCGCTAACGCGGTAACGGCTAGTCAGCTTCAAGGTTTGCTGAACGCCCTGGCGAAGGCTGATCGTAGCCACTCTGCAATCAAGAAGGCGCGTACGCATCTCCAGGCCCTGTTCGACTTGGCCGTTGATGACAGGATCCTAGACACGAGTCCGGCGCGTCGTATTGACCAGCTTCGATGGCAACGCCTGAATCCCTTTGAAAAGCTCGCATGGATGCTGCTGGATCACCTGGAGGGAATCCTCAACCACTGCCGGACCATTCCTTTTGGAGTCGTCGAGGCCGTGAATGGGAACATCAAGTCCCTCCTACGCCGCGGGCGCGGCTATAAGAACCTCCGCTACCTGCTGCTCAAGGCGCAACGCATGGCAGCCATAAAGACGGAATTCGTCGTGAGCGGAAAGCCGCGTAAAATGGCCATTCCACCGAATTCCTGCTCAGAGCCGAATTCTCCTTGAAGGGTTCCGGATGCAAATATGGGGCAGCTACAACGCTTCCAACCCTTCTTGCGCTCGTCGAATTCACCAGAGCGGAGTTCTTCGGGATGGCCTGCTTTGCAGTCGCGGCGATGGCGACGGTAGAGGTTTAACGCCATAACCGCATTGTACGACATTGCCCGACGGATTCTAAGAAATCGGCTAATAGCTTTAGAGTGTGCTGGCGGAGAGGGGGGGATTCGAACCCCCGGTACAGCTTTAGACCGTACGACGGTTTAGCAAACCGCTGCTTTCGACCACTCAGCCACCTCTCCGGGGATGAAATTGGTCTGAAAAAGCATGGTACCACACCGAGCCGCCCTCTATCGCGCCGGCGTGCGGTACAATAACGATGCAAACCACCTGTGCGCCCGTAGCTCAGATGGATAGAGCGTTTGCCTCCGGAGCAAAAGGTCGGTGGTTCGAATCCACTCGGGCGTACCATAAAAATCAACATCTTACAGAGAATTAGTCTAAAAATAGCCCACCCATTTACCCACCCACTTCGAGTTGCTCGGTGAATCGAAGGTGCGTATACTGCGGCCATGGCGGACCGCGCAACCGCGGCTTTCGATTCGGGAAGATCAATTGGCGCAGATCCAGACCCGCTTGGCGAACCAGTCGATTTTGATGTCAGAGGTCTTGGCCGCCGCCTGCCGCGCACCGAGGCACCAGAGGGTTGGATCAAAAAGATCGAACGGCGCCGCGAAGGGAAGGTCTGGGTCGGGTTTTTCCATCTCTGGACAACCGACGTGAATGGCGGGCGCGTGCGCCAGAAGAAGGAAAAGACGCTCGGACCTGCTTCGATGCCAAAACACGAGGCGCAGCAGAAGCTGGCCGATTACATTCTCGAATACACCGGCAGGCTCAACAGGCAAGGCAATTCGATCTCTACATTCAGCGAACTGTGGACCGCGTTCTGCGCGGTGAAGTCCGGTCAGTGGGCGGCGAGGACGAAGGAGATTCTTCAGTGTCTCTTTGCAAAACACGTTGTCCCGATCATAGGGCAGCAGTCGCCGCGTGAGGTCACGCTCACGTCGTTGCAGTTGCTTGTGAACAAAATGGCGGAAGACGGCTATCGCAAGTCCGCAGTAGGAAAAGTCCGCACGTACCTTAGGGCTTGCTTCGAGTACGCCGCCAATGAGGATCTGATCCAGAAGAGCCCCGGCCGGAAACTCGCCATGCCCAACATCCGAACGAAATCTTGCGAACGTTTCCTGAGCATAGATGAGCTTCGCGCGCTGCTTGATCAATCGTCGCCTCGTGAGCATCTCGTCTTGCGGATTCTCGCCGTCTGCGGCTTGCGCCCGGCCGAGATCCTCGTCTTGCGGATTGAAGATTTCGAAGGCGCGCAACTCCGAATCGACGAAGCACTGAAGGAGCGCCAGAAAGGGGAGGATCGGATCGGCGAGACAAAGACAGCGGAGAGCGATAATTACGTTCCGGTACCGCTTGACCTAGGACGCGAGATTGAGGCTTGGATTGCGGGGCACCCAGATCGCGATAATCCTCGCGCGTTCCTCTTTCCAAACTCGGCCGGATCGGCGTTCGGTGTTGGCAATTACCTAAAGCGCCATTTGAAACCGCTCGCAGAGAACGTCGGGATCCACGATCTCACCCACCAAGCATTCCGGCGCACCTCATCCACTCACATGCAGAACCATGCGACCGTTAAAGACATGCAGCGCCACCTCCGGCATACTGACCCCCAAACTACTTTGAAGCATTACGCCAAGGTCATTCCCGAGAGTTTACGTGCGGCCGTTACTGCGCTGGACGCACAGATTACTGGCACGCCGCGGAATGCGAAATAACGGCGGGTTGCGCATCTCTCAGTCTTTGGATTCGTCCAGTTTGCAGTGGTAAGGTTTAGCCCACTCGGACCGATTTCCAAAAGCTCCCTTGACACCTGCGAAATCTCTGCTGATTTTTCAAATCGTCCGCCGGGCGGTCTGGGTACGTGTCCACTTGGCACCGGGCAGGCGGCCTCTGGCGCATCGCTGGGTGCCTGCTCATTTGACAGAATCTTGCCTTTACCGTAAACAAGAGGCATCTGCAGCGATCACCATGAATGAGGCGAATGATGCAACGTTTGAATGGAAGTGACCAGGCAATCCATTTGCCGGCTCTCGCCTTCGAGAGCCGGCCCATACGTCAGCTAGTTAAGGCGAGGGACGTGGCAACGAAATTGGGCGTCAGCACGTCATGGGTTGTCCAACACGCCTCCGGTAAGCGCAAGCCATACTTGCCGGCCGTAAAAATGGGGCCTGGCAGAAGCCCCTTGAGGTTTGACCCTAATGATGTCGAGAGGTTTATTGAAGAGTGCCGGCGCCTTGCCGGACAACGGGCAGGATATGCCAGCCGCTGAAATGGAAGCGGACTTCCAAAGGGCTGCGCACACGGACTGTGTGGCCAACTTCCTTACGGAACTGTTGTTGAAGCGGCAGTTGCGGTCATCCATCACCCTATAAACCTGTCCGAAACGAGAGCGGCGACAACGGAGTAATCCATGCATTCAGAAGATGGCGATAGGAAGAATGTCGACGTGGTTCCCTGCGTTTAGCTGCTGAACTACATTGCCGAAGACGCGCAGGGGGGACCCATCGGCGATTGGCTCGGGGCTTTGCCGCTTCGGTGGAGAAAAACGGAAAAGGACTCGTTGCAGGGCATAACCGAAAGTCTTCTCGAACAACTCAACCTGGTCGGAAATACGTTCATCTTCAAACGGGCGATTTACAGTTGGTTCACAATGGTCTGAGTGTCCCCTCGGCCGGACGACAAATCGGGCTTCAGTCAACACCGTCAGGGCAAGCTCAAGATGTTCTGGCGGCGCCTTGCACAGGGCTTCAGAAATTGTTTCCGGAAGGGATGGTTTCAACGTCGTAAGGGTAAACAAATGAATAATGAGATTGTTCCGAGCTTCCCTGATGGCAAAGAGTTCACTCTGTTTAGAGAGACTCATCCGAATGTTTTAAGGAGTATGGACGACGTCGCTGGCGGTTACGCGCAAATCATGTTGGCGATGGAGCAACTGGATTCAAACCGGGATAACGAAATTCTCTTTTTGATGGTCGGGGCCTGCTATACGGAGTACGAAGAAATCCTGCTGCTCTCGCTGAACGGCTATGGGTCCGGCGGCACCAAACTGCTTCGCGCGCTATATGAGCGAGTAGTGACTGTGCTCTACCTTGCTAAAAATCCCCAAAAGATTCAGCAGTTCATCGACTATACGCACGTCCATTGGAACAAACTGTTAATCGAGGCTGATACGAACGGGGTGGCCAAGGAACTGGACGAAGAACGACGGAAAGAAATTGTCGCCAACTTCGAGGCAGTCAAAGACCAGTTCTCTGAACCCCGCTGTACTCAGAAGACGTGCAAGAATTTCGGTAAAACCCAACTGCAACTCTCTTGGACGAAGAAGCCGGTGCCGACGCAAGCTCGTGAAGTTGTGCCCGAACTGGGGCTCCTCTGCTTTCAAACCTACATGATGCCGACGTTCTTTTTGCATACCACCCTGTGGGGGATTTCTCAACAGATAAAGGAACATGAAAACGGCAAAAGGGAGCTCCATAACAAGGAAATGGAGCGAGGTTACGCGCAGAAAGCCGTCTTGCTGAGCAGTGTTCTGATGGGCCATCTCGCATCAGGACTGCTGGAGCATTTCAAGTTCGAGATGCACGAAACTTCGGAGCGAATGATGGAAGCGATAAAGTCGATTGGACGGGAGCTATCAAAAGCGGATTTAGAATCTGCTGAACCTCCTCCACACTCGGCCCATCCCACCGGTTCCTGAGATACGGCGTCGGGGCAATGATGATTACTATCGTTCAAGTCGGCTTCGCTCTCGTAATCCGGCAGAAGATCAAGTTGACGAGAAACGCGCGTTGCTGAGATCTGCAGATTAGGAGAGGATTTCCCTTGACGGCGCGCGGAGCGGGCCAGCACACTCAATTAAGGCGGCGTTGAGGGCGAAAGCTGGGAAGCTTTTCGGACTGTTCCTGATAGCGTGGATCGCCTGCGCTTCGGCGGGCGTCTTCTGAGCCGCACTCCTATGAAGCCTTCGCAGCTTCGGAACGTTTCAATGCCCACCGCTTCTTCGTGGCGGCGATTATCGCTTTTCTACCGGCCGCCGAGAGCTTCCGTTTCGGTTTGGAAGCCACTTCCGGAACTGGCCGTTCAGCAGCCTTTTTGGAAGCTGCCCATCTCTTTCGCTGCGCCTCAGCGATCGCCTTTCTTCCAGCGGCACTCATCTTCCGGCGCTTGTGCTTTGGCGGCGCGGGCGCGGCGGATGGTTCGGAGGAGCCACCAGCCAGCAGTGTTCGGAGTTCAGCAATCTGATCGTCTATGCGTTTTTTCTGCGTCTCAAAGCCTTCGATGGCGGCAGTGATAATTTCGTGAGTGAGTTTTGGTGGCATATCTGCTTTCTCTTTACACGGTAGCGCATTCCCGAATCGAGGCTGGATGCTGCTGGCCACGCCTTGGAGGTCGCCGCGCAGCTCCGCGACATACACGAGCAACGATCAGGACCAAGAAGTGGCGATCGTTGCCATTAGCAGGCGCACAAACCGCGCACCTGGTGCGACCCTGCACAGCCAAACGCACGCAGGACGATCCCAGGCCACAGCATCGCGCCCAAACTTCCCGCTCGCCTGTTTTTGGTGCTCAGGAACTCTGGTGCAGCGCGAGATCGGGCGGCTCGCCGGTGCGCAGTCGGAGTTCCCGAAGCCATTCGGATTTGTTCTTGCCGTGAACGATGCGGCCTTGGAAACCGAGCGATTCAGCAATGTTGTTGCGGTTGTGACGAATGTCCTGCCGGGTGGTCTTGGCGTACTGCCAAACCCAGTGCTTAACATCTGGCGGCTTGCTGAAAACGTAAGTGGCGTGCCCGGCTTGCGGCACCTCAACGACCACGGACTTCTCCAGATCGAAAATGTATTCATCCCGAAAGACGTACATGGTCCGCGCACGTTTGTTGAGATGCTCGTAATAGTACGAGTCGTAATCGGGACGCCAGTTGATCTGTGCGATATCAAAGTCGCCTGGTAGACCTTGATTCCAGCAGAGCCGCCGCAGCTCATCACGTTCGGTAGGAATTTCCTCGACGTGGGCGCGCAGACGGTCGATCTGTTTCCAATATTGTCCAAAGCGCGAGTGCGCCGTGCGCGCTTTCAAGATGTCCTCTTCGAGACCATCGGGCACGGTGAGTTCTGTCCGGCTGGGCAGGGCGGTCTCGGATTCGATCAGCTTCCACTCGCCGCCGCGTTTTCGATAGTGGCCTGTGTGAACGAAGTCCGCCGAGATTTGCACGGTCGCGGAAATGAGGTTGCGCCATCGACTCCAGGTCGGATCCCATCGGAGAGGCAGCAACTGATGGTCGATGAGAACCTCGATCTTGCGATTGTGGTCTCGGAGAATGGCGTAGTCCTCGAAATAATCGAGTTTGCGGAGTGGCACAGGAACGGTCCTGTGGCGGCGCTCAGGAAAGAAGGCCAGAATCCGGTTTGCGAAAAAGACGCCACTGTCCGCCGATCTCTCTCCCCCTACGATGAGAGACCCAAATCCCGAATAAGGGAATGCAACAGGGGTCGTGGCATCTCTCAGCAAGTTGTCATACTGGGCGCGGATGCCCGGGTCCGCCAACAGGTTGTATGCGCGTTCGAGCGTGGCGAGCTCGGCGGCAGATGCGTTCTCCTTCTGCAGTTCCATGCGGCGGAGGCGATAGGCCAGGCGCAATTCCTTGAACGTCACGTCCCGTGGGAGGCGAAGCAGATAGTAGAAGGTCGGTTGTTTTGCCCAGGAGGCCCTTCGGTCGACAGCAAAGAAGTAGTCGCGAATCACGGAGCACGGGATGTGTACGGCGCCGATTGCGAATTGGCCGGCCGAGACCTGAACACGCACGAATGAATCTTCTCGTTTATCCTGCTTCGGCAACGCAGCATAGCCGGCCTTGAGCTGATAGACGTCGGTTCCTCGGACGGAAGGCTTGCGGATGTAGACCTCTGTATTGGCGGTTGCGGTACCCGCGGAATCGGCTACGGCCATTTCATCGCCAATTCGTACGTTCGAACCAATGAGGCGCGTGAGCATGAATTCGCGTCCGTCGGCGGTCGCGCAGGCGAGTTTTGAGTCTTGGGGTTTCAGTTCCAGCACCCGAGCCAGCACCGGCGCTGCAGGCTTGGCAGGGGTAGCCACGGCCGTTTCCATCATCGAACCCATGCTGCCTGAGCTTAGCCCGGATTCCAGAGGCGCGCAAACGAAGGCTGAATCGAGCCAAAACCGGGCGTATATCCGTGAGGAGTAATGGCTTACTGGCTCTGACGTCAGCCGCGAGAGTGGCAAGAGATCCGAGGTCCGATTGGGAAGGGAGGAGACATGCAACCAGTAAATGGTGTCGAGAACGCCGATTCCAGCGCGCCGGTACCGCCGCCATCCACGGAGAACTCCATCGATACGAGTCAGCTTCCTCAGGATGTAATGGCCAAGCTGAAGGAGCCGCTTCCGCGCGAGGCGGTTTCGCCCAATTCCCAGAAGCCAGGCTTGTCCGTAATCAAAGTGATCTACGTCGTCGAACGGCTGAACGACGTGTTCGGCCTCAATGGGTGGCATGTGGATAACGAGGTCGTGGAAACCGGCCGGATGGTGGTGGTGAGAGCGACGCTGTCGGTCCCGCGGTATGCCATCGCTATTGAGCAGTTTGGCGGAAATGACAACCCCGACCGTGGCGATGCGTACAAGGGCGCCTGTACCGATGCGCTCTCGAAGTGTGCCAGCTATCTCGGGATCGGCATGGACGTGTACAAGGGATTGTATGAACAGGGGCCGCGAGATGCCGGCGCTGGTGGGCAAAATGGCGCGAGACCCGGAACACCGAAGCCGGCGCCAAGGGCAACGTCCCCACAGAACGGTGCGCACAGTAGCGGCGCGTCTCCAACTGGATTGACAAGCCGGAACATGGCGGGGCGCTTCAGCAGCATGCGAACCGTCCTGGGCGCGCGCGAATACAGCGAAATTCTCGGCCGGCATGGTTATCGCGAGGTAACGGGCATTCCCAGCCCTGAGAAGGCCCGCGAGGTCTATCGGGTGCTGCTGGATGCGTTTCGAGCCCGGTTTGGCGAGGCCAAGAGGGCGTTGGGCACCGGCGAGTACGCGACCATCTTGCGGGAGCTGCGCTTGAACCCGAAGGCGAAGCTGAATCCCGACCAGGCGGTGCGGGTCTTCAATCACATGGAGGAAACTCTCAATGCCAGACAGTAATGGCGGGACCGGAGCGGCTGTGGCCGAGGTCGCGGAAGCAACGGACCTCGCGAAGACGCTCACTCTGTTTCAAATCGAAGAGAGCCTGGTGCTGTTGGCAGAGTCAGCCGAAGAGGAAGGGCTGACCCCGGAGATCGAAGGGGCATTGACTGCCTATCTGGAGGGAGCGGTAGAGAAACGCGACCGGGTAGCGGAGTTCATCCATTTCTGCGAAGCGATGGCGGAACTGGCGAAGGCGGAAGCAAAGCGCCTCCAGACCCGGCAAAAGCACTTTGAAGCGACGGCCGAACGTGTAAGCAATATGGTGTTGCACGTTCTCGACTGGCTTGGCGTGAAGAAGCTGGAGGGCCGCACGAACACGTTGAAAAAGCGGAAGTGCCCGCCCTCGGTGAACGTCATCGATGAACAGAAGATCCCGGCCGAATACAAGCGCGTGACCGTTACGCTCCCGCTTCCTCAATGGCAGCAGCTTCTCGCGGGAACTCCAGAGGACGCTCGGAACACCGTCCTGGCGGGCGTTCGGAAGCAGGAGATCTCGCTGGACCTGGAGACGATCAAGCAGGCGCTGAACCTTGAGAAGACAGTCGAGGGTGCGGACCTCGCGCTTAACCGGTTTAAGTTGCAGGTGAATTGAGGCCAGGATGGTTGGCCGGCTCAAGAGGGTCGGCAGCCGCCACTATCCTTGGGAACGCCCCGAGTTCAGCACACGTGCACGGGTGCATCGGAGAAAAGCTTGAAGATCCGGCAGGGCGTGGTTTCCTCGGCGCCGGGCATCTCCGTGTATTGAACCCTTGACACGGCGATCCTCCCACCTGAACGTTTGTAAGGCAGGATCACCTGAATCGTCAGAAGGGGGGAATCGAGCATCAGGAAGATCGCGGTTTTCTCGGGCACAACTTCCCGCTCGTCGCTTTCGAACGGACCCATTCGAACATCCAGCGTCAACATGGCCGCTTGGGGCGCCTTGATTCCCACCAGGGTACGCAGACAATCGAAGCTTCGCGCGGTCCGGATATCAAAGTGGTCCAGGACGGACGGATCTTCGAACTGGACCTGCTCGATGTGCTCGTCGAAATATAGCGCGACCAACGGTTGTACGGTCCCGGTGTCAACAAGCTGGGTCTTCAGAAGCTCGACGGCTTGCCGTGCTCTCGCGCGCATGGTGTCGGGGTTTGCGTGATTCATATTCTGGCTGGATTATAGCCGGATACGCGCGGGTGACCGCTTTGACGGTTGCAGAAGTTTCAACCGGGCTTCCGCGACAAGAAGCCCGCATTTCAGAGAGAAGCAAGGAGAGACAAACCAAGTGTTTACAGAATTGATGCCGCTGCTCAAACAGCGCGTTGTCATGATCACGATTTCGGATGTTGGCGAGGGATTACTCAGGGTCAACGTCATCCCACGAAAACTGGAGGGAAGTACCGACGAGAACGGAGCCCTCACCGTGCCTCTCTCGATTACGGGCAAGGCTGAGGAACTCGATCGCGAATTGCCGGGCCAGCTGGCGTCGTTCACCGCATCCATCACTCAGACCGGGTCGAACCTGAACGAACTACGGACCCAACACGCGGCCGCGATTAAGGCGGTGGAAGCTGAGAACAGGAAGAAGGTAGACGACAAGAAGAAGGCCAACGGGTCCAAGCCCGCAAGCTCACCTCCAGCCACCCCGACAGCAACTGCGGAGTTCAAGGACGGGAAACCGGTCTTCGGGAGCAAAGCGCTTCAGCCGCCAGTTGAAAGCCGGAACCTGTTCGACAGTCCGGCGTCAGAGGACGACGCCACCACTGGGGACACCGCCGGGGAAACTCCAACAACTTCCCAGCCGGAACATCCGGACGCATCAGCGACTTCTTAATCTGCCGCGGCCGCTTCGCGGAGTATGGTATGGACTACGCAGCCCGCGACAGGAATCCGACGCTTCCCAGATCGCGGGCGCGGCGGCGGATTCACTTCAGCGTAAAGGGCGTTTTACGTCAAGTTGACCGCCTGTCGCCCAACTTCCGGTTAGTGTCATCTGACCGGAATCCCCCCGTCGCAGTGGGCTGCCCCAAAAGTTCCGTTACGTTTGGCTGAGTTTTGGAGTTCACCCCACAACAGCCATATCAGCCTGAATTGCTTTTGTGAGGATCCTAGGGGAGTCCTTCCCTAAAGTGACAAATGCCAGATGACACTATGCCGGCATCGCGCCAGACAGCGTCAGCGATGTATATGGCCGCTACAGAGTATTGTTTAGATCGAGGCAACGGTCAGGCAAACGCCACTGCGGAGTTTTTGCGCAACATCTCAATCAACGTTCTTTCACGGGCCGAATACTGCGCGGGGGACCGCCAGAATTCTTGCCACGCCTGATTGAGGACTTCGTGGACCGGGTCCGCCGTTGCTGGGGATGCGATGCGGCATCCCATGGCCCGAACGCCCTGAAGAGAATTGTCGACGATCAAATTAAGAATGTAGTGCGGGAAACACCGCTGATATTCGGGATCGGGCGCGACACCCAAGTCGTCAATCAGGTCGCGCCAGCGCCGCTCGATTATGGTCGCGTGGTCCTTAAACCCAATCAAACAGAGACCATTCAGTATCGCCCTCATACGCGCGTCATCAGCCGGGTGGGTCGTAACTGAAATCAGCGGGATTTCGAACGGGTTGCTACCTCGAGCCGCACAAAGGTGAAGGTGTGACCAGGCAAACGCGGGTCCCAGGGTAAAGGTGGCGAACAGATCACAGAAGAATTCGATGCACCAGTCCTCCCAACTCCGCGTCCATTGCTTGATGTAGAACTGATAGCTGACCGGTCCCCGCCCGCGTTCTTCCCGCTCCAACTCCTCTTGCAGCCAGTTCGCCACGAGGTCAAGCGTTTCGAGCAAAGCGCTCCGGTATGGTTTGATCGCGGGGTAGCTGCTCTCCCAAACGAGCGGGTGGGCCAGTTCGTGGTAGATGTCCGGCAAGTGCAACAAGAAGTGGCCCTCGCCAAGCGGAACGCAGATGAGATGAAACTGGCCGTAGATGCGAAAGTAACTCTGAGAGAAGGGCGAGACGACCGGGGGGAGCAGCGGATACTTTATTTCGTTGCGGATTTGCTGGACGAGGCGGTTCAGGAACCGGTCTGAGTCTTGCGCCCGTGCAAGGGCCGGAACGGCGACGGTTTCCAGAAGGTCGAGGTCTTCAATGAGCCGGCGATATTGACGGATACGCACCTGGCAGTATTTAGGCTGGCGCATCAGCGGCTCCTGGATCAGTGCCCGGAGCCCGTCCATGACTTCAGTGAGCCTTTGCCGGCACGTTTGTTCGAGCAGGTGAAACTCGAAGGAGAGACCCTGAGGAATGCTGGCAAGCAGGTGCTCGGCGCGGGCGACGAGTTGGGGAACGACGCCATCGAAGTAATCGTGCATTACAGCCCGTTTTTCAACCTCGACTTGACGACCGCCTGCTCGCGCGCCAGCGCCTGGGCCAGTTTCTCCAAAGCAGCGATGACGGACGGGTTTTGCCCAGCACCCACAAGTGCTGCGCCCAGACCGGCAATCTCCTGCGGCGTCATTTTGACCGAATCGCGGAGTATGAGCCAGATCAGGCGGGCCGATAAATCGTGGTGTCGGAGCGTCTCCAGCTCTGAAAAGAGCTTACCGAGATTCTCCCGTTGCGTATTGTGCGGCTCTGCCGTACCTCCCGTGAGTTCGATCAGCGCACGGTCAGTGAGGTCGGCGTAAGAGCGGATCTGCTCGTAGAGGTCGGCGTTCAAGGCGGACCAACTCATGCTGTGGCCTCCTCGGCGGTTTCGTCCGTGTTCAAGCCCCACTCAAGCGACTCGGTGTCGTAGGGAGCGGCTTCATCGCCTAGATACCGATCATTGAGTTTGGCCGTGATCGGGTCACGCGCGCAGTCGTCGGGCTTGGTCCAGGCCAGCGCGCTGAGGAAGAAAATGTCTTCCAGGCAATGTTCGATAGGCAGCGGCCCTTCGATTTTCCTGGCGTGAAGCGGCAGAACCGTGCCGCCGTGGGGAAAAGCACGACCGGTGGTGCAGATGTAGGCTTCATCGCCCCGAATTTCATATTGGCCGATTTGCGGATTCTCAACCCGCAGGCCCATCTCGGTCTGACAAATGTCGAACAGACGGAATGGCGACGGCGATGATTTCGGAATTTCGAGTATCGTCAGAGCGGCGTCGGAGGGTAGCGTGCCCTCCTGCTTAAGACGCGCGAAGGCCCGATGGATACCCGTGACTTCAAGAGGCCATATGCGGCCATCGCGCTGGACGACAATAACACGCAGCGACTCCGTTCGGCACGTCTTTGCTTCCGCGCGGATCAGTTCCAGCAGGTAAGACTCGATCTGGTCATCGCGCAGCTTCTCCTTCTGTTTCGAGGTCCGGAGCAGCGGACGGATGTTCTGGCAGTGGCGATCTACCAACACCATGCCGGCGGTGTGATTCTTGACGTCGATGCCGATCGTGAGGTCGGCATGGAGCGGTGTCGCGAGGACGAAAGGCCAGCGCTCATTAAGCAGCAGTACCTTGTTGAGAGCGACGAGTTGCAGATAGCCAGCCAACCTGCCGCGGCGCTTCGGGTGGGGGACATAGAGGGGCTCGCCGGTCTTGGCTTTGCCCAGCGTGTAGCAGTCCAGGCCCGTTTCGGTGTGAACGACGCCGACGATGAGATCGCGTCGTTCCCGCAACTCGCGCACGACCATCGCGGCAAGCTGGTCTTCCTCGTGGTTCCGGCGTGCGGGCAGGTGATGGATCATAACGAGAGCGTGACCCGGCTTGTCGCACTTCTCCTCGACCGCCTTCAAGATCGAGCGTCCCTGTTCAAGGAATGTCTTCGGGACCCGGTCGTTGTAAGGCACGATAACCGGCGCGTAGGAATCCTCTTGACGAAGGAAGCCATCGACTTCGCCACCGAGGCCTTTGAGAAAGCTATCGCCCCAACTCTGCATCACACTGAGCGGGACGACAAAATACTGACGCCCGAGCGGCCGGGCATCATAGAAGCCTGCCCTGGCATCCTTGAGCAGGCTGAGCCTCTTGGCGCCAAGCTGTTCCAGGGATACCTGAATCGCGCCTTCGGTCCCGCGCACCGAGAGGATCTGCGAATTCCCGAACCTCAAATCGGGCACCGTAAACATGCGGGTAGGGACAGCGACCGGCTCGCTTTCAACATCAAGACGCGTTGCGCCAAACTTGAGCAGTGACAAATACCGCTTGACGAAATCGACCGCCATGCCGCGCCGGCCCCATGCCGGTTGAATCGAATGCCGGTGAAGCTTCTTCGTTTCGAAATCGTGTGGCCCGAAAACGCGGTAGCAGAGGCTGGAAATGGCCGCGCGTTCCTCGCTCCTGTTGTTATAGTAGACCAGCACCGCACAGTCGTGTTCGACCTTGGATAATTCAGGCGGAATCGGCTTCTGCGATTGCTCGGCCGCAAACTCCAGCAACGACATACGGCGGCCGTCCTTTGCCTTAACCGGGTACTCCGTGGCGTTTAGATCAGACAGGGCGTCGGCTCTCACTTCGTACGACTGGTGGCCGTAGTGATAGATGAAGTGCTTTTTCCTCAAGCGCCCGAACTCATCACGCAGGATGTGGACTGGCAACGCCCAGCGGCTGATGTATTTGTTCGCGATGTGAACGCGCAGAGCGATTCCGCCGTTGGGAGCGATCACGGGTCGCACCGAAAAGCCCCTATAGTGGTGAATATCGCTCACGGGGTCTTCGGCATGCTTGGGAAAGAACGCAGCGCCCGATTTGGGCTGCCAGAGGTCATGGTGGCCGTAGAGGGGAGCCTGAATCAGGAATTCGAGAAACCGCAAGCAAATCTTGTCGTTCTCGGGCGTGCGTTTCGTGTAGTCCAGATTGAATGTTTCGGAGAGAGGATCAAACCGCGCTTCCCTGTCCCTGACCAGCGGCAAAGACAAAGGCATCAGGGGAACATCGGCGGGGATTACAAGAAACGGCGCGTCTTCACGCTCGATGATCGTGACCGGGCTTTGCAGGCGATAGCTGAGTCGGCGGATGATGTATTGGCAGTTCTGGTAGAAATCGTTGCGATTACGGTCATCCGCTCCATCACGGTTCAGCCCCCTGATCCTGTAGAGCCTGTACGCGGAAGAGAGCATCGACAGGTTCTTTATAAGAAAGTCATTTGTACCGGTTTCTGACATTTCACATCCTCCGTGCAGATCCTCCGGAACGGACACCACCGGCAGTTTTCCGGGTTTGCCGTTACGGGAAAATCGAACGGGTCAATATCGCCGTTCGATTTACCATCGGCGGCGAGCATCATCTCTATCGCCGCGTCGGCGATGTAATCATCGACCTCGGCAATGTCGTCGTCTGAGAGCTTATATTCGCGCTGCTGCTGGGTGAGAAGCTGCGCTTCGATGAGCCTTATGTCTGTTGGCGACCAGCGTGATAAGGAGCATGGAAAATCGCTATGGGGATTGCAACGAATGAGCGCAAGCGCGTAGGCGGCCAGTTGGAGGCGGTAATCGTGGGTGCCTTTGAAATGGACCTTCCAATCTACGATCAGCGGCGGCTCGTCGGTGAAAAAGGCAATCACGTCGGGGACCGCCCTGAAGTTGACCTGGAAGTGCGGAAAGGTGAGCGGCCTCTGTGCGATGAGTTTGTCGGCTTTCTGCATAAGGGCCAGAAGCTCCTGCATCTCAAGCAGGTTCGTGAGCGCCTTCTCGACGTCTGTCCATGCCTGTTCGACCTCGTCTTCACTCAACCCGAGCCCGTATTCGACACTGGCCAGCGCCGCGAAACTGTCGGCAGCCTTTTCCTTGGTCATTCCGGGCTCGCGCATACGGTTCTGACGCGCGAAGACGAGCTGGTCGTGGAACATGGTTCGAGCGTAAGCCAGCAGGTTACACGGCTTCACGTGCCAGCCTTTTTCGATGGCGGGGAGAACGCGGCGGGTAATGATCTGATCCACGAGATTGCCGCGCCATGCGGCGACGCTCTGAACCTGCGATAGCAGATGCACTTCCCGCCGCGGTGAGTCCGGCTTGACGTGTGCACTCGCGATCAATGTGTCGTAAGACCACTGCCGCGCACATCGGCGGAACTGACGGATACCATTGATCGAAATAATCACGAACGCGAGCCTTTTTTGCGGCGCGAGCGCAGAAAGGCGAGGTACTCAACGAGGGCATCTTCCTCTGCGCTTGTAACCGCACCAATCCGGTCAGCAACGCGGTTGCGGCCGGCCGGGGGATGATCCTGTTGCGCGATCTGGGCCGTCGGATAGCCGGCTAGCTCCATGCTGTCCTTGTAGGAAACATTATAGAGTTCGCATATTTTATGCAAAAGGTTCGGTGAGGGCCGTTTAATCTTGTCTCCTTCTAATTGGCTCAGGTAGGGGTTCGATATCCCGGTCTCCTTCTCGACAGCCCGAAGAGTCAATCCCGACGCATCACGCGCCCTGCGAAGGAACGCCCCCAAAGTCTCAGATCGCTGGCTGTCCGCCATCTGCTAAATATAGCAAGCAGTCGCTAAAAATAGCAAGCGGTTTTTTGGCCCTCGTATGTGAAGGCCTTCAGCAGGACTGACGATCTACCGCGGCGGCACGTGCTGCAACCTCGGATCGATCCATGGCATACCGCCTGCAAATCAACGCAGGTCTGGCTTGATCAACCTGTGGGCCTGATAGATCTCCGGAGGGAAACGGCCGAGAACCCCGGGATTGCGTTCCGCAGGCATTCTCATCGTCGCGGAGCGTAGCGTTGAAGGATTCACGTCTACATCTGCTTGTGCCCATCCCGCCCGGATGGTCGGCAAGCCGGAAGCAATCCACATGAGCGAGAAGTCGACTCGTATACTGACCCCGAGACGGCGTTCGGAGATCGGGCGGGAGGGGCGGACACCTTCCCTCGGGACTTCCCCCAAGTGGACTGCTGGGCCTTTGCTGGTGGGAACGGGATCTCGCAACGGAAGTGCAGGGTTCCGCCGTGAGCGGTGTTGGGCGAGGATCAGGTCTGAGGCAGCAGAGC
>Ga0181521_10002170_pt1 | contig 23856 bp, 24 predicted proteins | sample PEATcosm2014_Bin_32_FD_119764 | JGI IMG/M metagenome (GOLD analysis project Ga0181521, IMG submission 119764) | Peatland microbial communities from MTU Mesocosm Facility, Houghton, MI, USA - PEATcosm2014_Bin02_60_metaG | ecosystem: Environmental > Terrestrial > Soil > Wetlands > Peat | place...
CAGGTTGACCCACCAGGAGCTGATCGCATCGAGGTAGCGCCGGCCGTCGTGGTCCTCGAGCCACACGCCCTGCGCGCGGCGAATCGGCAGCGGCGGCAGCAGCTCGTAGTCCTTCATCTGCGAGCAGGGGTGCCAGACGACCTCTAGGTCGCGGCGGGCCAGTTCGGCGTTGGTGGGCTGAGTCTGCATCGGGCCGTTTCCGCGCGCAGTGTACCGGCGCCGCCGGTTCCGTGCCGGCCGGCTGTGCCGTAAGCTCCGTCCATGCCGAAGGGCCCAGCAGTCACGATCGATGTCGGGCGCGGGCTGATCGAGGGCGCGCGCTTCGTGCCGTCGCCGAACCAGGACGCACGCCCGCCGGGAGCCTCGATCGATCTCGTCGTCGTGCACGGCATCGGGCTGCCGCCGGGCGAGTTCGGCGGGCCGTGGGTCGAGCAGCTGTTCCTGAACCGCCTACCGGGCGGCGTGCACCCGTTCTTCGAGACGCTCGCCGGCCTCAAGGTATCGGCGCACCTGTTCATCCGCCGCGACGGGTCAATCGTGCAGTTCGTGCCGTTCCACGCGCGCGCCTGGCACGCCGGGGCCTCCGGCTGGCGCCACCGCGAGGCCTGCAACGACTATTCGGTCGGCATCGAGCTCGAGGGTGCCGATGAGGTGCCGTACGAGGCCGTGCAGTACGAGGCGCTGGCGGCCGCGGTGGCGGCACTCAGCGGCGCCTACCGCACGCTCGCTCCGGATGCCGTCGTCGGCCACAGCGACGTCGCGCCCGGCCGCAAGACGGACCCGGGGCCGGCGTTCGACTGGGCACATTTCCGCCGCCTGCTGTCGGCCGCGAGGTCCGCATGAACTTCATCGCATTCCTGGTCGGGCTCGGCATCGAGCGGCTGCTGTCCGCGCGACTCGCGATCCGGGAGCCGGGCTGGCTGCTCGTCTACGTGCGGGCCGCGTTGCGCGCCGTCGCGTGGCGCGACGAGACCGGCCTGCCGCTCGCGATCCTGTGCGCCGTGTTGCCGGGCATCCTGGTCGCCACCGTGATCGCGCTGCCGGAGGTGGCCGCACACGGCCTCGTGCGCGTGCTGCTCGCGGCGGTGGTACTGTTCTTCTCGCTTGGGCCGCGCGACCTGCGGCAGGAAGTCACCGAGTACCGTGCGGCGCTGGCGCGCAACGATGCCGCCGGCGCAGCCCGCCTCGCCACGGCGATCCTCGAGCACGATGCGGCGCAGCGCCAGGGCCCCAGCCTCGAGTCGGTGGCCGAGGCGGTATTCGTGCAGGCGAACAACCGGCTGTTCGGCGTGCTGTTCTGGTTCGCGATCGCCGGGCCGTTCGGCGCGCTGACGTTTCGCGTGACGGACCTGATGCGTCGCGAGGCTATCCTGCGTGCCGAGCGGGCGGACGCGCCACCCACTGCGGCGCTCGTCGGCCACATCTGCCAGCGCGTGCACGGGGTGATCGCATTCCTGCCGGCCCGGCTGCTGGCGCTGACTTACGGCGTCGCCGGCAGCTTCGAGGAGTCGTTCACAGGCTGGCGCGGCTACCTGGCAGCTGAGTCCGACCACTTCTTCGACGCCAACGACCGGCTGCTGCTGCACGCCGGGCGCGGCGCACTCGGGGCCAGCTGGGAGCGCGCGCCCGATGAGGCCGCGCGCGCACACGCGGCCCTGGCGCTCACCGATGCCGCGTTTTATGTCTGGTTGGCCGCGTTCGCGCTGCTGACGCTGGTAGCCTGGATTGCCTGAGCTCTGGCGCGCCCGGGAACGGCCGCGCGCGGGCGGCAGGTTCGGGAATAGGCAGGGTCGCGCGGGGGATTGCGGTACGATAAGTAGCGGCTCCGGAAAGGCACGCCGGCGGCGGCAGTCTCGATCGCGGGCCGCAGGCGAGGGTGGCGATCGACCGTTCAAGAGCTTAGTGCCGGAGACCGACCGTGGGGACTCCCTACCGCGAAGGCCAGTTCTTCCTGCTACCGATCGACCGCGGGGTGTATGCCGTCGGACTCGTGGCGCGCGTACCGCGGCGCGGTGGCGTGCTGCTCGGCTACTTCTTTGGTCCGCGTCGCAGCCAGGCTCCGGACGTCGACTGGCTCAATGCCCGGCGTCCCGACCAGGCGGCACTGGTCTGCCGCTTCCGGGACACGGCGCTCAACTTCGGCGAATGGCAGCTGCTGGGTGCGCTCCCCGGCTTCGAGCGCAGCGACTGGCCGGTACCCGCATTCCACCGGTTCGACGGCTCCGTCACCCACGTTCCCGGGAATGATGCAGTGCAAAACTGGCGGGTCGAGTACAGCGACGACAACCTGATCTTGCCGGTCAGAGAGACGCCGGCGCACGGCGACGACCTCAAGCTCGGCGAGGACATCGCCTTCGACCCGAGCCTGCTGGGGACCGAGGTCGGGATGCGCGTCACGGACATGGTCCCGACGGCCGACGGCGCACTCTGATTCGGCACGTGATGCGTCAGCGCCGGCCGCGCTGCCACAGTACTTCGCCCCCCTGCTCGTGGCGCGCGAGCACCCGGGCCACGACGAACAGCAGATCAGACAGGCGGTTGAGATAGCGCGGCACCTGCGGGGCGAGCGGCTCGAGCTGCGCCAGCGCCCAGGCACGCCGCTCGGCGCGGCGTACGACGGTCCGCGCGAGGTGGCACGCCGCCGCGGCCGGCCCGCCGCCGGGCAGAATGAACTCCTTGAGCGGTGGCAGCGGGTCGTTGAACCCGTCCAGTGCTTTCTCGAGCCGCTCCACGTCGGCATCGGTGACGACCCGGTGCCCCGGAATGCACAGCTCGGCACCCAGGTCGAACAGGTCGTGCTGCACGGCGGTCAGACACTCGGTCACGGCCGCCGGCAATCCCGCGACGGCGAGCACGAGCCCGACGCAGCTGTTGGCCTCGTCGACCGTGCCGTAGGCTTCGACCCGTGCCGATTCCTTCGTCGTGCGCGTCCCGTCGCCGAGCCCGGTCGTGCCGTCATCGCCGGTCCGCGTGTAGATCTTGCTGAGTCGATGGCCCATAGGTTCCTTCGGCGCGCCCGTCAGTGGTACTGGTATCGCACCGACACCATCAGGCTGCGGCCCATCGTGTTATAGCCATAGGCGAGTGAATACTGCTTATCGAGCGTATTCTCAAGCCGTGCCTGCAGGCTGAGCCCCGGGCGCAGTGCGAACCGGGCCGCCAGGTCGATGAGCATATAGCCCCCGAGGCGCACAGCGGCGGGGTAGTTGATGTCCATCCGCTCGCCGACCGCGAGCACGTCCGCCGAGTACTCGCTGCTGCCGAGCTTGCGCGCGATCGCGAGCGTTGCGCTTTGCCGGGCGCGCCGCAGCAGCTGGGTATCGTCGACCAGGTCCTCGGGGTTCTGCCGGCTTCCCTCGACTCGCGCGCGCCACCCCTCGTTCTCCCACTCCCAGCTCGCCTCGACGCCGCGGATCCGCGCCCGGTCGACGTTCTGTTCCTGGCCGTAGGTCGGCGGCGTCGGCAGGTCCACGAACTCGATCAGGTTGTCGATGCGGTCGTCGAAGGCCGCGAGCGTGATCAGCTGGTGGGGTCCGAGCTGCTGGCGCAGGCCCAGTTCCAGGTTGCGCGAGCTTTCCGGGCGCAGCGCCGGGTTGCCGCCGTAGCCATACAGATCCGTGGTGTCCGGCGCCCGGAACGCGGTGCCCCAACCGGCGGTCAGCAGCGTGCCAGCCCGCAGCGCGAAGCCGTACTCCGCGTTCCACGTGAGATGGTCGCCGAACACATTGTTGTGCGTGTAGCCGACGGCAGCCTGCACCCGCTGCTGACCGAATGTCGCCCGGTCCTGGAGGTACCAGGTGTCGGAGTAGGTGTTGACGTCGAACGCGGTGCCGTAGGAGAGCGTCTGCGCGTGCTCCTGCCACGCGAAGCCGCCGAACGTGACCTGTTGCGCGCCGATGTCGATGTCATTCTGCCAGTCGATCGTGTCGCGGTGCGTGATCGCGAAGTCGTCCGCGGGCGGGCTCGCGTAGGGATCGAGCTGAACCTGGCGGATGTTATCGGTGGCCTGCGACAGCGTCACCCGCGTCCGCCAGTGATCCGTCAGCATGCCGCTGGCATCGACAGCGTAGGCGGAGGTGTCGAAGTTCTGGTCGAGGGGCGTGAGGACGTCCTCGGAGTACTGGGTCGTACCGCTCGCGTGCCAGGCGCGGGCGCCGAGGTCGACGCCGCCGAGCGTCGTGCGGGCGGCGAAGTTCACCGAGTCGTCGCGATAGCCGCGGTCCTGGGTGCTCCTGACCAGTGTCGGAAAGCCGGTCGAGTCGAGGTAGTTGGCCGACAGCGAGACCAAGCCGGCCGGGCCGCCGTACTGGCCGCTCGCGAATGCCTGGCGGGTGTCGTAGCGCCCGTAGCCGACCAGCGCCTGCAGCTCGTCGCCGTCCGGGCGGCGCGTGATCACGTTGATCACGCCGCCGATGGCGTCGGTTCCGTACAGCGTAGACATCGGACCCTTGACCACCTCGATGTGGTCGATGAGCTCCGGCGCGATGTTCTGGATCGCCGGCGTCCCGAGCGTGCCGGGATTGATGCGCACGCCGTCGACCAGCACCACGGTCTGGTTCGAGTTCGCGCCGCGGATGAACAGCGAGGTCTGCTGGCCGGGCCCGCCGGCGCGGGCGATGTCGATGCCGGCGTGGAATCGCAGCAGGTCCGCGATGTCGGGCGCGAGCGACTGCTCGATCGCATCGCGGCCGATGACGATCACCGGCATCAGCGCCTGTGCGGCATCCTCCGGCTCGCGGCTCGCCGTGACGATGATCGGGCGCTCGATGCTGTCCGCGGCGGTCGCAGCCTCATCGGCGGTCGCGGCAGCGGCGGCGGCGAACAGGGCACAGGCCCCGATGACTGGACACAGGACGAGCAGCCGGCGCACGTCGTGCAGGTTCATGCGGTCTCTCCCTGCACGCCCGCAGGGCTAGGTGGCACACCCGCAGTCGGTGGAGGGAAACGCAGGTCCAGGGAAGGATCCAGCGTCGCCAGCGCCCACCGCGCTGCGGGAACGAACGCCAGGCCGGTCTCCGGACTTCCGAGTTGGTCACGTGCGTGACCGGGAACCGTCGCCTTCCCACGAGCTCCAGTGATCCTGGCGCTTGCAGTGGCTGCCGCGTTGTGCACGGCGGACGCGTTCGCTGCTCGGCTACCGTTGCGGGGGCAGCGTCGGAATGACAGGACCCGAGGGCCCGGTACCACCGACTTCCCGTTTCATTCCCGGCTGCACCCGTGTGCGGCCGGGATCACCTGACGGCCGCACTCTGGCGATGCCGGCTGGCGGTGTCAAGCATTTGACAGCGCGGGCGCCGGCTCGGATAAAAGGCGACCATGAACCAGAGCGCCGAGCTGCGCGCCGCACTCGAGGCCGCCGAAGCCGCCGCCCGCGTGATCCGCGGGCAGTACGCGAAGACCATCGCCGTGCGTCGCAAGCAGGACGGCTCGCCGGTCACCGACGCCGACCTGATGGCCGAGGAAGCGATCCGTGGCGTGCTTACGGCGCGGTTTCCCGGGCACGCCTTCTACGGCGAGGAGACGGGGCGGACGGGTTCCGGCGATTCGCTGTGGCTCGTCGATCCGATCGATGGCACCAAGGCTTTTGTCCGCGGCTATCCGATGTTCTCGACGCAGATCGCGCTGATGCGCGCGGGCACGCTGGTGCTCGGCGTGTCGAGCGCGCCGCTCTACGGTGAGCTGGCCTACGCCGAGCGTGGCGGGGGAGCGTGGCTCAACCACCGCCCGCTGCGGGTGAGCGAGGTGGCGACCATCGAGGCGGCCGCGCTGTCGGCCGGGAACCTGAGGACGCTGGCCTCGGGGCCCGGCTGGGCGCGCTTCGGGGCGGTGGTCGCGCGGGTCAACCGCATCCGCGGCTACGGCGATTTCCTCCACTACCACCTGCTGGCGGGCGGCAAGATCGACGCGGTCGTCGAATCGGACGTCAATATCCTCGACATAGCGGCGCTGGTTACGGTCGTCGAGGAGGCGGGCGGTCGTTTCACGGCGCTCGACGGCACGGCGGTCGGTCTCGGCACCACCACGGTGCTCGCGACGAACTCGCGCCTGCACGGGCCGCTGCTGGCTGCACTCGGCTGAGCGCGGCTCGCCATGAGCCTGACCGCCCAGGTTGCGCTGCTGCTCGCCGCCGCCGTGGTCGCGGTGCCGCTGTTTCGAAAGCTGCGGCTCGGCGCGGTGCTCGGCTATCTCGCTGCCGGCATGCTCGTAGGACCCTCGGGTCTCGGGCTGATCACTAACGTCGACGCGATCCTCGGGCTGGCGGAATTCGGGGTCGTGCTGCTGCTGTTCGTCATCGGGCTCGAGCTCCAGCCCTCGCGCCTCGTGACGATGCGCCGCACAGTCTTCGGCGTCGGCGCGCTGCAGGTCGCGGTGTCGACGCTGGCGCTCGCGGTCGCGGCGTGGGCCCTCGGCGCGACCCCGGCCAACGCGGTGCTGCTCGGCTTCGCGCTGTCCCTGTCCTCGACCGCACTCGTGCTGCAGGTGCTCGCCGAGCGCGGCGAACTCAAGGCCCAGCACGCGCGCGCGGCGTTCGGCACGCTGCTCTTCCAGGACATCGCGGCGATGGGCGTGCTGACGGCGCTGCCGCTGCTTGGCTCGGCGAGCGCGCATGCGGCCGGCGGCGCGCGCAGCTGGCTCACGGGTCTCGCGGCGCTGGTCGTTGTGATCGCCGGCGGCCGCTACGCCCTGCGCCCGCTGCTCAGGATCGTGGCCGACACCGGCATGCGCGAGACCTTCACGGCGACCGCGCTGCTGGTGGTCCTCGGCACGGCGCTGCTCTTTTCGGCCACCGGCCTGTCGATGGCGCTCGGCGCGTTCATCGCCGGCGTGCTGCTCGCGGACTCGGAGTACCGGCACGAGCTCGAGGCGGACATCGAGCCGTTCAAGGGCCTGCTGCTCGGCCTGTTCTTCATCGCGACCGGCATGTCGGCCAGCATCGCGACGCTGGTCGAGCGGCCGTCGACGGTGCTCGGCCTGCTGGCGCTGCTGCTCGGGCTCAAGTCCCTGACCGGCTGGGTCGTCGCGCGGCTCGCGGGCTATACGGACGCGGGCGCACGGCGGTTCGCGACGGAGCTGTGCGGCGGCGGCGAGTTCGCCTTCGTGCTGCTTGCGATCGCGGCCCGCGGCCGGCTGCTGGATCCGCAGACCGGGGACCTGGTGGTCATCGTCGTCACGCTGTCGATGATCGTGACGCCACTGCTGATCAACGCGCACGCATTCCTCGAGGCGCGGCTGGCGCCGGCGGGTCCGCCTGCGCCGTTCGATACGCCGGAACCGACCGAGCCGCGCGTGCTGATCGCGGGGTTCGGCCGCTTCGGCCAGATCATCGGCCGCGTGCTGCGCGCCAGGGGCATCCGCTTCACGGCGCTCGAGGTCAGCCAGTCGCAGGTCGACTTCGTGCGGCGCTTCGGCAACAAGCTGTATTACGGGGACGCCTCGCGGCTCGAGCTGCTGCATGCCGCGGGTGCGGGTCAGGCCGAGGTGCTGGTGATCGCGATCGACGACGTCGAGGCGTCGGTCCAGACCGCCGCGCTGGCGCGGCGGCACTTCCCGGCACTCAGGATCCTGGCGCGGGCCCGCAACCGGCAGCACGCGTTCCGGCTGATGGATCTGGGCGTTCCGTTCGTGATCCGCGAGACCTATGCCGCGAGCCTCGAGGTGGCGCATGAGGCGCTGGTCGTGCTCGGTGTGCCGCCGGCGGAAGCCCGCCGCAGCGTCAAGCTGTTCCGCGCGCACGACGAGCAGACGCTCGCCGCCCAGCAGGCGATCAAGGAGGACCAGGAGAAGCTGATCGCCGCCGCCAAGGAATCGGCGGCCCAGCTCGAGCGGCTGTTCCAGTCGGACCTGAACCGCGACTGACCTACGACCGGCGTCAGTCGCTGAGGAACAGCCGCCGGCCCTCGACCACGATCTCGCGCATCGCGACGCCGTAGATTGCCGACAGCGACTCGGCGGTCAGCACCTCGGCCGTCGGGCCGTGCACCCAGCGGCCGTCGCCGAACAGCAGCAGCGTCCGGTCGGCGAAGCGCGCGGCGAGCGCCGGGTCATGGAACGTGGCGAGCACCGCGCGCCCGGCGTCGGCGCGGGCCCGCAGCAGCTTCAGCACGTCGAGCTGGTGGTGCGGGTCGAGGTGATTCTGCGGTTCGTCGAGCAGCATCACCTCCGGGTCCTGCGCGAATACCGCGGCCAGCGCGACGCGGCGCCGCTCGCCGCCCGACAGCGTGTCGATCGCCCGGCCGTCGAAGCCCGCGAGGTCGCACTGCGCCAGCGCCTCGCGCGCCACCGCGACGTCCCGGGCTCCCTCCCACTGCCACAGCTCGAGGTGCGGATGCCGTCCGACCAGTACCGCGTCGAGCACGGTGCCGGGAAACGGGTCCTCCGTGACCTGCGTCAGCAGTCCGAGGCGTCGCGCGCGCTCCCGGCGCGGCCAGTCGGCGAGGTCGCGGCCGTCGAGCGAGACCGTGCCCGCCGCCGGCGGGCGCAGTCCCGCGAGCGTGTGCAGCGTCAGCGACTTGCCGGCGCCGTTCGCGCCGAGCACGCAGCCGAACTCGCCCGGGCGCGCCGCGAAGGTGAGTCCATCGACCAGCCGGCGGCCGGTCACCGACACCTCGAGCGCCGCGGCCGCGAGCATCGGTGCGCCGGACCCGCGACTCAGGGCTGCAGCCGCTGGACGTGCCAGGGCGAGGCCGCGAACGAATGGCCGTCGCCGATCGGCGAGAGCGAGCGGGTCCAGCGGGCGCGGTCGTGGATCCGGTACTCACCCTCGACCCACAGCTCCACCGCCTCGGCCCACAGCCGGTAACCCCCCCAGTGCGGGGGCCGCGGAACCTCGACCCCTCGCGGATCGTCGTTCCCCTCGTCGGCGTCGGGACCGACCGGCGGCGTGTCGAAGCGCGTCGCTGCCGAGCGCAGCGCCTCGATCAGCTGATGTCGCGTGCCGATCGGCCGGCTCTGCTGGCTGGCCCAGGCGCCCAGCCGGCTCTGCCACGGTCGGCTCGCAAAGTAATCGTCGCTCTCCCGCGCCGGCGCCTTGACCACGAAGCCCTCGATCCGCACCTGCCGGTGCAGCGCGTCCCAGTGGAACAGCGCCGCGACCCGCGGCTCGGCCGCGAGCTCCGCTCCCTTCCGGGATTCGTAGTTAGTGAAAAACAGCAGGTAGCCCTGCGGCAGGACGATGTCCTTGCACAGCATGACCCGCGAACTCGGCTGGCCACTGGCGGCGACGGTCGACAGCACCATCGCATTCGGGTTCGGCTGCACCTGTTCGTCGAAGGCCTGGCGCAGCCAGGTCTCGCCGACCTGCAGCGGGTCGGGCGGCAGGGGATCCGGCAGCCACTGGGACGGCATGGGGTTCATGAAGCAATGTTAAGGCTTCGGTGAGCCACACGTAATCAGGGATCAGCCGCAGTCCGTCCTCCCCGCTCCATGATGGGACCGTCGCAGGCGCAGGAGAATTGCGTTGCCCACGGCCCGGACCGCCTATCGAAGCGCGCTCGTCGACGCGGCGCTTGCGGCGGGCGCCATCGGCGTCCCGCCTGCGGCGCCGGCCGAGACCCCCGGCCGGTGCGGCGGTCACGGCGGGCCGTGGGGCTCGGGCCGCCGCTGGTACGGCTGGTGCCCCGACTGGCAGGGCGGGAGCCGGGCTGCGCCCGCCGCCTCGTGGCCGGGTCATGGTGCGGGCCGTCCGGATCATGAGCCGCATGTGGCGCTGACGGGCACCGCGGCGACGGGGCGCTGACGCGGCGCTCGGGAAGCTGACAGAATCCTCGTGGAGCCCCGGCAGTCACCGGGGCCAACGAGGAGACGACGTGCCGGAGCCACAGACCCTCGAGCAGCTGCGTGCGCGCCTGACCGACATCGACCGCGAGCTGATCGCGCTGATGGCCGAGCGGCAGCGCCTGTCCCGCGAGGTCGAGCGCGCCAAGCGGGCGACGGGCCACGCGACCCGGGATTATCGCCGCGAGCGCGAGGTGATTCTCGCCGTTCGCGCCCACGCCGAGCACCAGGGCGTGTCCCCCGAGGTTGCCGAGCAGATCCTGAGGCTGCTGATCAGGAGCTCGCTCGCGACCCAGGAGCAGGCCCGCGTCGTCGCTGCCGGCCAGGGCAGTGGCCGGCGGGCGCTGGTGATTGGCGGCCGCGGCAAGATGGGCCGCTGGTTCGCCGACTTTCTCGCCTCGCAGGGATTCGGCGTCGAGATCGCCGATCCGGCAGGGCCGGTCGAGGGCTATGCGTACATCCCGCGCTGGGAGGACTCGCCGCTCGACCAGCACCTCATCGTGGTCGCGACTCCACTCGGCATCACCGCGGGCGTACTGCATGCGCTCGCCTCCCGGCGGCCGCGGGGACTGGTGTTTGACCTGGCCTCGGTCAAGACCCCGCTGCGCGCAGGCCTCGATGCTCTTGTGCGCGCGGGCGTGCGGGTCACCTCGCTCCACCCGATGTTCGGGCCGGACACCGACCTGCTGTCCGGGCGCCACGTGATCTACATCAGCCTCGGCGACGCCGGGGCGCTCGCCGAGGCCCAGGAGCTGTTCGCACCGACCATGGCGGAGCAGGTCGTCATGGGACTCGACGAGCACGACCGGCTGATTGCCTACGTGCTCGGCCTGTCGCACGCGGTCAATATCGCGTTCTTCACGGCGCTCGCCGAGAGCGGCGAGGCCGCGCCGCGCCTGGCGCGCATGTCGAGCACGACCTTCGACGCTCAGCTCGATGTGGCGAGCCGCGTCGCCGAGGACTCGCCGGCGCTGTACTTCGAGATCCAGGCGCTCAACGAGTACGGCACGGAGTCGCTGACGGCACTGCTGTTCGCCGTCGAGCGGCTGCGGGCGACCGTGCGCTCGCAGGACGCCGCCGGCTTTCGCCAGATGATGGAGCGTGGCCGCAGCTACCTGCACACCCGGCCGCAGCCGGGCCGGGAGCCGGCGTGACCGCGAGCGGGGAGCGGCGCGGTGGTACGACCGAGCGCGCCGAGGTCGACGCGCTGCGCGCGCGCCTGCGCAGCCAGCGCGAGGCGGCGGCGGCGAACGAGCAGAAGTGGCAACGGACGCGCGAGCGCGAGCTCGCGCTGTTCGGTGCCGAAAGCCTGCCGGACCTGTTCAGGCTGCTGACCAGCGGCATGGCTGCGAGCTACGCGCTCGATGCCGTGCAGCTCGTGCTCGAGGATCCGAACCACGAGATCCGGCACCTGCTGCTCGGCGGCGGCGATCGGCCCGAGGAGTTCCCGGGCGTGAGCTTCGTCGACACTCTGGTGGGCCTCGCGCCGCAGCTCGCCGCGCTGCGCCAGCCCTGGCTCGGTCGCTGGGTCCGCGCCGACCACGAGCTGCTGTTTCCGGGCCAGCGCGAGCTCAGGTCACTCGCGCTGCTGCCGCTCGCGCGCCAGGCGCGGCTGGTTGGTGTGCTGTGCTTCGGCAGCCGCGACCCGGAGCGGTTCAGCCACCGGCTGGGCGCGGATTTTCTGCTGCACCTCGCCAGCGTCACGGCGGTGTGCCTCGAGAATGCGGCCAATCGCGCGCGCGTGCTGCGCAGCGGGCTGGCCGACTACCTGACCGGCATGCACAACCGCCGCTACCTGCAGTCGCGGCTGCGGGAGGAGCTCGCCCGTGCACAGCGCGGCGGCACGATCGTCGCGTGCCTGATGATCGACGTCGACCACTTCAAGGCCCTCAATGACAGCTGCGGTCACCTGGGCGGCGACGAGGCGCTGCGCGACATCACGGCGCGCATCGAGGCCCAAATCCGTGCCAGCGACACCGCAGCGCGCTTCGGCGGGGACGAGTTCGCACTGCTGCTGCCGGATGCGACGCTCGAGGACGCGGTGCGGCTCGGCGAGCGGATTCGCGCGGCGCTGAAGGCACCGGTCAGCGTCGGCGGCACAAAGACCCGCAGCGTCACGCTGTCTATCGGTGCTGCGGCGGTGTCGCCGCGCCGCGGCGAGGCGGACTTGAAGGCGCTGGCCGACCGGCTGCTGGCCGACGCCGACGCCGCGCTCTACGCGGCCAAGGCCGCCGGTCGGGACCGCGTGGAAAAGAGCGCCCCGGCCGCCTGACCGGCCGCCATCAGGTCGCCGGCTGCGCGCGGCGCATCAGCGCCAGGAACAGCGGCACGCCGACGATCGCGGTCAGCGCGCCGACCGGCAGCTGTCGCGGGGCGAGCACGGTGCGCGCCACCAGGTCTGCGATCACCACGAGCGTACCGCCGGCGAGCGCAGCGGCCGGCACGACCCGCCGGTGATCCGAGCCGACCAACAGGCGCACCAGGTGCGGCGTGACGAGGCCGACGAACCCGATCGACCCGACGTTGGTTACCGTGGCTGCCGTCAGGATGCTTGCGGCGACGAACAGCGCGCCGCGCAGCGGCGCGACCGCAACGCCGAGCAGCTGTGCCTGCACGTCACCGCGCGCCAGCACGTTGAGCGGCCGTGCCGCGAGGATGCCGAGCGGCGTCGCGACCGCCGCGAGCGACAGCAGCGCGACCGGCGAGCCCGCCCACGACAGGTCACCCATCAGCCAGAACACCATGCCGCGCAGCACCGTCGGATCACCAACCGCGAGCAGCAGGCTGACGAGCGCACCGGTGCCGGCCGCGACCACGACGCCCGTCAGCAGCAGGCGCGTCGGGGTCCAGCCGCCCGGACCCTTGGCGAGCGTGAACACCAGAAGCGTCGCGGCGAGCGCGCCGCCGAAGGCCCCTCCCTGCACGCCAAAGGTGCCGGCGCCGAGCAGCATCGCCGTCAGCGCCGCGACCGCGGCTCCGCCCGAGACGCCGAGCACGTAGGGGTCTGCCAGCGGGTTCCTGAGCAGCACCTGCATGCACACGCCCGCGAGCGCGAGCAGCGCGCCGGCGCCGAAGGCAGTCAGGGCCCGCGGGAGGCGCAGCTGCAGCACCAGCGACCGGGCGAGCGGATCGCTGCCGGCGATCAGACCGCGCCATAATCCCGCCGGGCCGGGCCCGGCGCTGCCGATCGATACCGATGCCACGAGTCCTGCCGCCGCGAGGAGCGCGAGACCGGCGAGCACGATCCAGGGGCGACGAACCAGGGATACGAACACTGACGGGCCTCGACGACGACGAAGCGCTCGCCAGCGTACCCGGAACGGGGCGTCTGCGGCAGGTTGGCCCGGAGGGGACCCTGTGAAAGAATCACCGCCGAAGCATTGCGGGAGACCATGAGCGACTGGATCGACGAGGACGGCTACCGCGCCAACGTCGGCATCGTGCTGATGCGCGACGACGGGCGGGTATTCCTCGGCGGTCGGCCCGGCGGGCGCGGCTGGCAGTTCCCCCAGGGCGGCATCCGCCGCGACGAGTCGCTGCAGCAGGCGCTGTACCGGGAGCTCGAGGAAGAGATCGGACTCGCGGCGGCCGACGTCGCCTACCTCGGCGAGACCCAGGACTGGCTGCGCTACAAGCTGCCGAAAAAGTACGTGCGGCGCCACGGGGCGCCGCCGTGCATCGGCCAGAAGCAGCGCTGGGTGCTGCTGCGCTTTCGGGGCGGCGACGAGCGCCTGCGCTTCGATGCCACGACCGAGCGGCCCGAGTTCGATCGCTGGCGCTGGGCCGAATTCTGGGACCCGGTGCGCGAGGTCATCTTCTTCAAGCGGGACGTGTACCGCCGGGCGCTGCACGAGCTCGGCCGGATAGCCTTTCCCCAGGGATTGCCACCGTACCCCGCCTGGTGGGACGCGGAGCAGCCGGCGCCCGGCGCCCAGGGCTGAGCCGCCGCTATACCGGCTTGACGACGACGAGTATCACGATCGCGACCAGCAGCAGCGTCGGAACCTCGTTGAACCAGCGGTACCAGCGCGCCGGATGGCGATTGTCACCGTCGTGGAACTGGGACACGAGCCGGCCGCACCAGATGTGGTACACAACGAGCGCGAGGACGAGCCCGAGCTTGAACCGCAGCCAGCCCTGGGCCAGCAGGGCCGGCTGCAGCATGAGCAACTTGACTCCTAAAAGGCCGGCGGCGAGCCCGGCCAGCGTCATGAGCGCGTACAGGCGGCGCTCCATGAGCTTGAACCGGGACTCGCTCGGCGCGTCAGTAGCATCGGCGTGGTAGACGAACAGCCGTGGCAGGTAGAGAAGTCCCACAAACCAGGCAACGACGAAGATCACATGCAGCGCCTTGATCCACAGGTACAGCAATCGAGCGTCTCCCACCGGCCGCGGTGCGGGCGGTCATTGTAGGGTGGTCGCGAGCGCATGCCCACCGATACGCAGCGGTTGATCGTCAAGCGCCATACGCCCATCCGGTCCGCACTCCTGTGGGGCATCGTGATCGTCGGCGGGGCCGTATGTCTGGTCGGCGCTTTCGAGGCCGGCCGCATCCGCGCCGGCTATTCGCTGCTGGCGGTGGAGCTCGATCAGCGCGCGAAGTCGGCGGAGATTGAGGACCTCAGGGCGCAGCTGCGCGCAACCCAGGCGCGCCTCGCCGATGCGGAGGTCGCAAGGCGCGTCGATCGCGAGGCGTACCAGCAGGTCGAGAAGTCGCTCGCCGATTTCGAGGCACGGCTGTCGGCGCAGAGCCAGGAGCTGACGTTCTACCGCGGCATCGTCAACCCGTCGGATGGACTCGCCGGGCTGCGGATCCAGCGGCTGCAGATCCTGCCCGGAATCGCCCCGCACCGGTTCCGGGTGCGCATCGTGCTGATTCAGGCGGCGCGCCAGGACGCGGTCGCGAGCGGCACCGCGGAGCTGTCGGTCGACGGGTCGCGCGGCGGGCGGGCCCTCAACCTGCCGCTCGCGCAGATTGGTACCTCGTCGAACACGCTGAGCTTCTCGTTCCGCTATTTTCAGGAAGTGGAGACGGAAATCGAGTTGCCGGCCGACTTCCTGCCGGAGCGCGTGGTGATCGAGGTCCGGCCCGCCAAAGCCACCGCGTCCATTCGCCAGACCTACCCCTGGAAGATCGAGACGACCTGACCCGGAGGATCGCGATGTTCGGGCGACGCAAACAGCCTGCCGCGCAGATAGAGACCCTGATTGCCGCGGGCACGCGCGTCGAGGGCAACCTGGTAGTCACCGGGGGCGTGCAGCTTGAAGGCTACGTGCGCGGCAACGTCACCTGCGATGCGGGCGCGACCGCGTCGCTGTCGATCGCGCCGAACGGCGTGGTCGAGGGCATCGTCGATGTGCCGCGGGTGGTCGTGCACGGCGAGGTGCGCGGCGACATCCGGGCGACCGACAAGATCGAGCTCGGCCCGACCGCGCGGGTCCATGGGAACGTGACCTACGGTGTGATCGAGATGGCGGCGGGCGCCGTGATCCGCGGGCGGCTGTTCGCCGCTGCGGGTCCCGGTGCCGTCGACCAGCAGGCGCCGCCAGGGCCGCCCGCCGCCAACGGCTGACGCGGGCCTGAAGCGCTCACAGCAGCGCGACGACGTCCTTCTCGATGCTCTCGGGCTTGTCGGTCGGCGCGTAGCGGGCGACCACTTCGCCGTCCCTGCCCACGAGGAACTTCGTGAAGTTCCACTTGATCGCCTCGGTCCCGAGCAGGCCCTTCGCCGCGTGCTTGAGGTACTGGTAGAGCGGGTGCGTGCCGCTGCCGTTGACCTCGATCTTGGCGAACATCGGGAAGCTCACGCCGTAGTTGAGCGCACAGAAATCGCGGATTTCTGCCTCGTCGCCCGGCTCCTGATGCCCGAACTGGTCGCACGGGAAGCCGAGCACGGCAAAGCCCTTCGCCCCGAGCTTGCGATACAGCGCCTCGAGTCCCTGGTACTGCGGCGTAAAGCCGCACTTGCTGGCGACGTTGACGACGAGCAGCACCTTTCCCTTGTACTTCGCCAGCCGCTCATCCTTGCCGTCGATGGTCCGGGCGCTGAAGTCGTGGACGCTCGCCATGGTGCTCGCCTCGCGTCAGTGCTGGGATTGGCGCTCGCCGTCAGCCGGTGGCCGCGGCGCGGGGATTATAATCCGCTGCCGCCCCAGCGCTCCGGGAACGCCCGACAGTGACCGTCAGCCAGGAGTTTCTCGATTTCGTCGCCGAGCAGTTCGCGTGCGGCGGGCAGGTGCGCGTCAGGCGCATGTTCGGCGGCGCCGGACTTTACGTCGATGAGCTGTTCTGCGCGATCATCGGTGCCTCGGATGTCTACCTCAAGGTCGACGAGCGCAACCGGGCGGCGTTCGAACACGCGGGCATGGGGCCGTTTCGGCCGTTCGCCGACGATCCGAGCTATGCGCTGGACTACTACCAGCTGCCGGGTGGGGTTCTGGAGGACACCGACGAGCTCAGGCCCTGGTTGCGTGGTGCGATGGAGGCGGCGCTGGCGGCGCAGGCCGTGCGCGGCGCTGCGCGTGCGCGCGCGCGACCGCGGACGCGCGGCTCCCGCTCGCACCGCCGCTGACGCTGGGGTTCGCGCACCGTGTTTTGACCCGCTTTGACGGGGGTCCGGGCGGGGACTAGACTTGCGCATAAGTGCTTGATTCAGGATGCGTGTATGAATGTTCCGCTGGATTCTGCCGGACCCGCTCCCAGCGATGGGGCTGGCGAACTGCCGCCGCCGCCACTGCTGTTCACTGATGCTGCGGCGCACAAGGTCGGGGAGCTGATCCGCGAGGAGGCAAATCCGGCTCTGAAGCTGCGGGTCTACGTGCAGGGCGGCGGCTGCTCCGGGTTCCAATACGGCTTCACGTTCGACGAGAGCATCGAGGAAGGCGACCTGACGGTCGCCAATCAGGGCGTCACGCTCATCGTCGATCCGATGAGCTTCCAGTACCTGATCGGGGCGGAGATCGACTATCGCGAAGGTCTCGACGGCGCGCAGTTCGTCATCCGCAACCCGAACGCGAAGACCACCTGCGGCTGCGGATCCTCGTTCTCGGCCTGACGTTCCCCGGATCCTGACGCGGCCCTGAGGCCGCCGGCCGCGACATGCCCAAGTCCGAGCGTATTCCCGACGTACTCGCCGCCGTCGACCTCGGTTCCAACAGCTTCCACATGGTGGTCGCGCGCTACTCGCACGGCCAGGTCACCATCGTCGACCGGCTCCGCGAGATGGTTCGCCTCGCCGCCGGGCTCGACGAGCGCGGCCGCCTGTCGAAGGAATCGACCGACCGGGCGCTCGCCGTGCTTGCCCGTTTCGGCCAGCGGCTCCGGGACATGCGCGCCGAGAGCGTGCGCGTCGTCGGTACCAACACGCTGCGCAAGGCGCGGCGCAAGGCGGGCTTTCTCGAGCGGGCGCGCGAGACGCTGGGCCATCCGATCGAGATCATCTCCGGCATCGAGGAAGCGCGCCTGATTTACGCGGGCGTCACGCAGACGATGCCGCTCGAGCCGGGCCGCCGGCTGGTCGTCGACATCGGCGGCGGCAGCACGGAATGCATCGTCGGCGAGGGCAACGAGCCGCGCATTCTCGAGAGCCTGTACATGGGCTGCGTGGCCCTCAGCGCCGAGCATTTTCCCGACGGGCGCATGGCGGCGAAGCGCCTCGAGCGCGCCGTCGTCGCCTGCGAGGTCGAGCTAGAGCCGATTCAGGTGCCGTTTCGCGGCGTCGGCTGGGAACATGCGGTCGGCAGCTCCGGCAGCGTGCGGGCGGTCGGCGATGCGATCCGCGAGCTCGATCCGAGCGCGACCGCGATCACCCGCGACGGCCTCGCGGAACTGACTGCCCGCCTGGTACGGGCCGGCAACGTGCGCGCCGCGGGGTTCGCGTCGATCACCGAGGAGCGCGCGCCGGTATTCGGCGGGGGGCTTGCGATCCTGACCGCGGTCTTCAACGCCCTCGGCGTCGAGTCGATGCGGGTGGCCGAAGGAGCGCTGCGCGAGGGGCTGCTGTACGACATGCTCGGCCGGTTCACCGACGAGGACGCCCGCGCCCGCAGCGTGCGCTCGATGGCGGCCCGCTTTCACGTCGACAAGGACCAGGCCGCGCGGGTCGAGGCGACCGCAATCGACTTTCTGCGGCACGTCGAGGCTGCCTGGGGACTCACCGACCCGCTCGCCGAGCAATCGCTGCGCTGGGCCGCGCACCTCCATGAGATCGGCCTCGACATTTCGCACTCGGGGCACCACAAACACGCGGCGTACCTGCTCGAGAATGCCGATCTGCCGGGCTTTCCGCGCGAGGAACAGCGGCTGCTCGCGTGCCTCGTCGGCTGTCAGCGACGCAAGGTCGCGCTGGAGCGCAGCGAGGACCTGATACCGCCGTGGCACGGCAAGGTGCTCTATCTGATCGTCGTGCTGCGGCTCGCGGTGCTGTTGCATCGCGGCCGCTCGCGCGCGCCGCTGCCGGCCATGCGGCTGTCGCCGAAAGGGCGGTCGCTCGGGTTGCGCCTGCCGCGTGGCTGGCTCCGCGAGCACGAACTGACCCGCGCCGACCTCGTGCAGGAAGTCGACTTCCTCAAGGCGGCCGGGTTCCGCCTGCGGGTGTTCTAGGGAAAGGCGTCAGCTTTCGGCGTAGCGCTCGAGCAGCACCTGCTGTGACGCGCACGGCGGCTCGTCGCCCGGTTGGGCGCGCTCGTAGCTGCCGTCGGGGCGCAGCAACCACGCATTGACGTTGTCGGCGAGCCACGTCTCGAGGTCCCGCAGCACCCTCTCGCGCAGCTTCTTGCGCTCGATCGGGAACGCGACCTCGATGCGCCGGAAGAAATTCCGTTCCATCCAGTCGGCGCTCGAGCACCACAGCACCTGCTCGCCGCCATCCAGGAAGTGGTAGACCCGCGAGTGCTCGAGGAATCGCCCGAGAATCGAGCGAACGCGGATGCGGTCCGACACGCCCGGCACGCCGGGTCTGAGCGCGCAGATACCGCGCACGATCAGGTCGATCTCGACGCCCGCGTTCGATGCCTGGTACAGCGCCTCGATGATCTGCGGCTCGATCAGCGAGTTCATCTTGGCGATGATCCGCGCCGGGCGGCCGGCGCGGGCGTGCTCGGCCTCGCGCGCAATCGCGCGCATGAGCGTTTCGTGCAGCGTGAACGGCGACTGCAGCAGCTTGCGCAGCTTCGGCGTGCGCGTCAGGCTCGTCATCTGCAGAAACAGCTCGTGCAGGTCCTGGCCGATCGCCTCGTCGGCGGTGAACAGCCCGTAGTCGGTATAGGCGCGCGCCGTGCGCGCATGATAATTGCCGGTGCCGATGTGGCAGTAGCGGCGCAGCTGTTCCTCCTCGCGGCGCACGACCATGATGAGCTTGGCGTGCGTCTTGTAGCCGACCACACCGTACATCACGTGGGCGCCGGCCGCCTGCAGCCTGGTGGCAAGCTCGATGTTGGCAGCTTCGTCGAAGCGCGCCATCAGCTCGATGATTACAGTCACGTCCTTGCCGATGCGTGCCGCCTCGACCAGCGCATCGACCACCGCGGAGTCGGAGCCCGAACGGTACAGCGTCTGCTTGATCGCCAGCACCTGCGGATCGCGCGAGGCCTGGCGCACGAAATCCACGATCGGGATGAACGACTGGAACGGGTGATGCAGCAGCACGTCGCGCTCGCGGATCGCGGCGAACAGGTCGCTGCCGCCAACGAACCGGGCCGGAACGCCGGCGGTGAACGGTGGGTACTTGAGGTCCGGCCGGTCGACGAGATCGTAGACCGCGGCGAGGCGGTTCAGATTGACCGGCCCGGGCACCGGGTAGAGATCCTGTGGCCCGAGCTGGAACTGCTGCAGCAGGAACGCCGTCAGATCGGCGGGGCAGTCGTGTGCGGTCTCGAGGCGGACCTCCTGGCCATAGCGGCGCTCGGCGAGCTCGCCCTCCACGGCGCGCCGCAGGTCGTCGACTTCTTCCTCGTCGACGAACAGGTCCGAATTGCGCGTGACGCGAAACTGCCAGCAGCCGTTGACCGTCATGCCTTCGAACAGCTTGCGGACGAAACGGTGCACCACCGTCGACAGGTAGACGAGGTGCAGCCGGTCGCCGTCGCCGTCGACCGGCGGCACCTTGATCACGCGTGGCAGCGAGCGCGGCACCTGGACGATCGCCAGGTGCGTATCGCGCCCGAAGGCGTCGGTGCCCTCAAGCTTGACGATGAAGTTGAGGCTCTTGTTCTGGATCTTCGGGAACGGTCGCGCCGGGTCGAGACCGAGCGGCGACAACACCGGCTCCACCTCGCGCTCGAAGTAGCGCTCGAGTACCGTCGACTCGGCGCGCGACACGCGCTGCGGCTGCAGCAGGCATATGCCGGCCTCGGTCAGCGCGGGCGTGAGCTCCTCGTTCAGCACCCGGTACTGATCGGCGACCAGCGCGCGCGCCCGCGCATGGATCGCCTCGAGCTGTTCGGGGATCGACTGGCCGTCCGGGCCGACCGAGATTGCGCCGCGCTCGAGGCGTTCCTTCAGCCCGGCGACCCTTATCTCGAAGAATTCGTCGAGGTTGTCCGAGTCGATCGCCAGGAAGCGCAGCCGCTCGAGCAGCGGCACGGCCGGGTCCTGGGCCAGGTCGAGGACCCGCTGGTTGAACTCGAGGAACGACAGCTCCCGGTTGAAGTAGTAGTCCGGGGCCTTGAGATTGACATCGTCCATAGGCCGCATCCGTGCTGGAAAAACACGATACCACGGCTACCCGGGGCGGCTGTGTTACAGGGGTCGCGGTTCAGCGGGCGGCGGCCACGTCGGCGCTGTGGCTGGCGACATCGAGGTCGGCCAGCAGCGACCGGGCCTTGGCATCGAAATCGGCGCGCAGTGCCGCAGTGAGGGGCTCGGCGGGCAGGCTCTTGATCGAGGCGGGGTTGCGGTGCACGCCCCCGACCCGGTACTCGTAGTGCAGGTGGGGCCCGGTCGCGAGACCTGTCATGCCGACGAAGCCGATCAGCTCGCCCTGCTTGAGGCGCTTGCCGACGAACAGGCCCGGCGCGAAACGCGACATGTGGCCGTAGACCGTCTCGACCCCGCCTGCATGCGCGAGCATCACAACGTTGCCGTAGCCGCCCTGCACGCCGCGAAACGTCACCCGGCCGTCGCCGGCCGCGCGGATCGGCGTGCCTACCGGCGCCGCGTAGTCTATGCCGCGATGTGCCCGCATCCTGTTGAGGATCGGGTGCCACCTCAGGCCAAAGCCCGAGCTGATGCGGGAGAACTGCACCGGCGCAAGCAGGAACGCCTTGCGAAGGCTCTTGCCGTCGGGCGTGTAGTACTCGCGCCGGCCATCCGGCAGGGTGTAGCGGACGGCCCGGTACGTATGGCCGTTGTTGACGAACTCGGCCGCGATGATCTCGCCGTCGCGCACGAAGGCACCGTCCCGCCACACCTTCTCGAGCACGACCGTGAAGCTGTCGCCGGGCTGCAGTTCCTGGGCGAAATCGATGTCGTAGCGAAACACCTCGGCGAGCTGCAAGCCCACCTGGTCGCTCGCGCCGAGGTCGTTGACCGTCTTGAAGAGCGAGGAGGTGATCCGGCCGTGCAGCGCGGCAGTGCGCACCTCGAGCGTGTTCTCGATGATGCTGGCGGCGAACTCGCCGTCCGCCGCGCGCCGGACGCTGAGCGTCGCCGTGTCACTCACCCGGCGCTCGAGCGCCGTCAGCTCGCCGTTGAGACTCTGGAGCTGCACGACATCTCCCGGCTTCAGGAAATCGAGACTCTGCCGGATCCCTGGAAGGCTGCGGACTGTCGCCAGGTCCTCGATCGACAACTGGAGCCGCCGAAAGATGGCATCGAGCGTGTCGTTGCGGCGCACCACGACGTTGACGACCGATTCGAGGGGTTTCAGGGCTGCAGTCGCCGCAGCGCCCAGCTGCGAGGTTGCCCCGGCACTTGCAGTACCCGCTGGCGTCGCTGAGGACGGCGGGAGCGATGGGACCGGCGGGGCCGCCAGGGCCGCCGCGGCGGTCCCGGGGTCCGATTGCGGGTGGATGGCAACCCACGCCGCCGTCACCATCGCAGCGCCCACCAGCATGCCGACGGCCACCAGCGCCCACGAGCGGCGCGGCGCAGCAGGTGCGGGTGGGGATGCGGCGTCGAGCGTAATGGCGGTTTGCGGCACTGCACCAATATCCTGTGTCGCAGTGGCGGAGAGGCTACGGAGGCCGTTCGGACGGGTCAACCCCCGCGGGCCGCCGAGAGTGTGCAGGCACAGGCGCTTGAAGTCTTCATACTGGCGCACAGGCCGGAGAGAACGGGGCGGCCCCGCGATCCTGCCGATTTGCGCTCCTGCCGCACCGCACCTAAATTGGCGCACCCGCGCGGCGGGTCGCGGTGTGCTTCGATGGGGGTCCGGGATGCTGAGTGCGGCTGAACAGCTGATCGAGCTCAAGCGCGGGGCGCAGGAGATCCTTCTCGAGGCGGACCTCAAGCGCAAGCTCGGCCGGGGCAAGCCCCTGACGATCAAGGCGGGATTCGATCCGACCGCGCCCGACCTGCATCTCGGGCACACCGTGCTGGTCAACAAGATGCGGCAGTTCCAGGTGCTCGGCCACGACGTCGTGTTCCTGATCGGCGATTTCACCGGCCTGATCGGCGATCCGAGCGGCAAGAACGCCACCCGGCCGCGGCTGACGCGCGAGGAGATCGAGGCCAACGCCCGCACCTATGAGCACCAGATCTACAAGATCCTCGACCCTTCCCGAACCACGATCGACTTCAATTCACGCTGGACGGTCGCGCTGGGTGCCGCCGGGATCGTCGAACTCGCATCGCAGTACACCGTGGCCAGAATGCTTGAGCGTGACGACTTCGCACGGCGCTACAAGAGCGGCCAGCCGATCGCAGTCCACGAGCTGCTGTACCCGCTGGTGCAGGGCTACGACTCGGTAGCGCTCAAGGCCGACGTCGAGCTCGGCGGCACCGACCAGAAGTTCAACCTGCTCGTCGGCCGCGCCCTCCAGGAGAACTACGGCCAGGAGCCGCAGGTCGTGCTGACGATGCCGCTGCTCGAAGGGCTGGACGGCGTGCAGAAGATGTCGAAGTCGCTCGGCAACTACGTCGGCATCGCCGAGCCCGCGACCGACATGTTCGGCAAGCTGATGTCGATCAGCGATACGCTGATGTGGCGCTACCTCGAGCTGCTGTCCTTTCGCTCGCTGGCCGAGCTCGAGGGGCTCAAGGCCGCGGTCGATGCCGGCCGAAATCCGCGCGACGTGAAGTTCGAGCTCGGGGTGGAAATCGTCGACCGCTTCCACGGACCGGGCGCCGGTGCCAGGGCGCGCGACGAGTTCATCGCGCGGTTCCGCGACGGCGCCGTGCCGGCCGACGTGCCGGAGCTCGAGATTCCGATCGCGGCCGGCGGCGCGAAGCTCGCGGCGATCCTGAAGGAGGCCCAGCTGGTGGCGAGCACGTCGGCGGGCTACCGGCTGATCGAGCAACATGCCGTGCGCCTCGACGGGGAGCGCGTCGCCGACCGGGATCTCGTCGTCAGGCCGGGCGCCCAGCACCTGCTGCAGGTCGGAAAACGCGGCTTTGCGCGCGTGACGCTGCGCGCAAAAGGCTGATTTTCGAGCACGGCGGCGGCGGTGGCGACTACGGCTTTGACACCTCGAAGCGCGGCGATATACTGCGCGCCCCGTGACGAGGGCAGCCTCGGCGGGCGAGGCGAATGACGGGCTCCGCGCCACTCGGGCGACGGGCCGGCCGGTCGAGAATTGGCCCGTTCGGTGTTGACGGACCGGTAAACCCGTCTATACTAGCGGACTCTCTGGCGTTTGCTGCTTTGCAGCGCGCCAACCCCCGAAGCCTCCGCGCTGCGGGCGTTGTTTAAAAATCAGCAGGTAATTTGTGTGGGGACTCGCGTCACGCGTCATCAGACGCATATTGCGAGTACCAAGTATCCAAGCAAATTTAATTCTCGCCTTTAACAAGCGAGAGTCAGTTGTTCAGGAGCTTGGGATGAGCTTCTTTAGTTATTAACTGAAGAGTTTGATCCTGGCTCAGATTGAACGCTGGCGGCGTGCCTAACACATGCAAGTCGAGCGGCAGCGCGGGAGCAATCC
>Ga0181521_10002172_pt1 | contig 23854 bp, 21 predicted proteins | sample PEATcosm2014_Bin_32_FD_119764 | JGI IMG/M metagenome (GOLD analysis project Ga0181521, IMG submission 119764) | Peatland microbial communities from MTU Mesocosm Facility, Houghton, MI, USA - PEATcosm2014_Bin02_60_metaG | ecosystem: Environmental > Terrestrial > Soil > Wetlands > Peat | place...
ATTTTGGCGCACTTGCGATGCTGCCGGTTCGGAAACAACGAGAGATCATGCATCGCCAGCAGGATCCGCCGTTGCGAAGGCTTGAGGCCGTCACGCGCATCGGGCAGGGCACGCGAGATGATCACGGACATGGAGTAATCCAGAAACGAGTTCTTGATTTCCTCGGCCACGTTGACCTTGGCAATCTTTTCACCCGAAGCGAACAAGGGTGTGTTGCTTACCGGCAAATCGTTCGCTGGTTTGGATTCAGCCATAAAAAATTTCTGTAACCGCAATCCCGCCCCGCGGGATTGCGACACATCAAATCAAATATCCAGGTTCCGCACGTTGAGCGCGTTGTCTTCGATGAACTGGCGGCGCGGCTCGACTTCCTCGCCCATGAGCTTGGTGAACATCTCCTCGGCGTCCACGGCGTTGGTCAGATCCACGCGCAACAATTTGCGCCGCGCGGGATCCATCGTCGTTTCAAACAGCTCCTTCGCATTCATTTCACCAAGGCCTTTGAAGCGTTTGATGGACAACCCGCGCCGGCCGACTTCCTTGATCGCCGCCAGGATTTCCGGAATGGAGAACAGCGGTTTGACCGTCTCCCGGTCGCCTTCGCCCTCGCGAATTTCAAACAACGGCTCGTCCTGCCCGGCGTAGTGCTCAATGCTGAAACCTTTCTTGGCCAGCTTGGCCAGCAATTCGACGATGGCCTTGCTTTCGTGCAGTTCGATATGCCGCGCTCGGCGGGTTGAACCGTTTTTCTTCTCGATGGTCGTCGTGTCGCCCTCCTCCTCGCCGCCAAATAATTTCAAATCGGCGTTTTTTGCGCCGAACTGCGCCAGTTCCTCCTCGGTGTGGAAGTAATGAACCGTCTCGTCGTTGCCGGCGCGCACCTTGACCAGGTGCTTCGGCAGGTCGCCGCTCTTTTTCTGGCGATGCTCGACGTATTCCGCAAAGTCGCCGCCGTGACGTTTCAAGGCGTTCGCATATTTGTCGAGCGATTCGAGCAGTTCCAGGATTTCCGCGAGCTGGTTTTGGGACAGTTCCTTTTTGTCCGAAAGGTTCTTCAAACGCACCTCTTCCGTGCCGAGTTCAATCAGGATTTTGTTCAGCCGCGCGTCGTCATCTACGTATTCCACGCGTTTCTTGCGCGCGATTTGATAAAGTGGCGGCTGCGCGATATACACAAAACCGTTTTTGATCAGCGCCGGCATCTGCCGGTAGAAGAACGTCAACAACAACGTGCGGATGTGCGAGCCGTCCACGTCCGCGTCGGTCATGATGATGACCTTGTGGTAGCGGAGCTTTTCGAGGGTGAACGCGCCTTCGCCGTCGCCGTCGCCGATGCCCGTGCCGACCGCGGTGATCATCGTGCGGATTTCATTGTTCTGAAGCACCTTGTCCAGCCGCGCCTTCTCGACGTTGATGAGTTTGCCGCGAATCGGCAGGATCGCCTGAAACTTCCGGTCACGCCCCTGTTTGGCCGAGCCGCCGGCGGAGTCGCCCTCCACGATGAACAATTCGGTGTTCGCGGGATCGCGGTCGGAACAATCGGCCAGCTTGCCGGGCAGACCGCCGCCGGTGAGCGCGCCTTTGCGGACCGTCTCGCGCGCCTTGCGGGCGGCTTCGCGCGCCCGGGCGGCGAGCAGGCCTTTTTCAACGATTTTCTTGGCCACGCCGGGGTTCGCGTCGAAGTGCGTCATCAGCCCGTCATAAACAATGGACGACACGATGCCGTCAATTTCCGTGTTCACCAGTTTCACTTTGGTCTGCGACTCGAAACGCGGGTTCGGCAGCTTTACGCTGAGCACACACACCAGGCCTTCGCGCACGTCATCGCCGGAAATCGTCGGGTCCTTTTCCTTCAGCAAATTATTTTGCTTGGCGTACTGGTTGATGGCGCGGGTGAGCGCGGAGCGGAAGCCGGTGAGGTGCGTGCCGCCGTCCGTGTTCGGGATGGAATTGGCAAAACAGAGAATCTGGTCGCTGTAGCTGTCGGTGTATTGCAGCACACAATCCACAAACACGTCCTCCTCCCCGCCGCCTTCCATCTTGGTCAGGCGCTTGCCCGACAGTACGATGGGTTTGGGGTGCAACGGCTGCTTGCTGCGCCCGAGCTGGCGGACGAATTGCTCGATGCCATCGCGATAAAAAAACGTCTCGGTCTTCTCGTCGCGCTCATCCGTGAGCACGATCTCAATGCCCGGATTCAAGAACGCGAGCTCGCGCAGGCGGTTGGCCAGGATGTCGAACTTGAACTCCGTCGTGATGGTGAAAATCGTCGGGTCGGGTTTGAACGTGATCAATGTCCCCGTTTTTTTTGATTTGCCGATGACTTCTAGTTTTTGCGTCGTCTTGCCGCGCTCGAATTCCATCGAATAAACTTTTTCATCGCGCGAGACCTCGACACGAAACCATTCCGCGAGCGCATTGACGCACTTGGCGCCGACGCCGTGCAGGCCGCCGGAATATTTATAGGCGCCCTGGCCGAATTTTCCGCCCGCGTGGAGGTTCGTCAGCACCAGTTCGACGGCGGGCATCTTCCATTTCGGATGCATGTCCACCGGGATGCCACGGCCGTCGTCGCGGATGGACACCGAGCCGTCCACATTGATGGTCACCTCGATCTTGTTGCAATGGCCGGCCAGATGTTCGTCAATCGAGTTATCGAGCACCTCGAACACGCTGTGATGCAGCCCGCGTTCATCCGGGTCGCCGATATACATGCCGGGCCGCTTGCGGACGGCCTCCAGACCCTCCAATTTGTCTATCTTGGAAGCGTCATATTTCTCCGTAGATCCAGTGCTTGCCGGCTGCTTTTTTGATTCATCCGGCTCGTTTTTTTTCGCCATAAATTCTTTCAAAAACCCGTTTCCGGGCGTCAAATTTCAAGTGCAAAAATTGTATGAAAATTGACGTTTTGGCACAACGATAAATTCACGAATTTTTGGCCAAAAAACACCATTAGTTGGGCGGGTGTTTGATGGCTGACGGGATATGTTGTGGTCGTAGGGAAACCTGCTGAAACCATGATTTTCCTGACCCTCCATGCTTGGAAAAAGCCCTGACCGACCGGAATTTTTCATGGGTTTGCAGGTCCAAAACTTGCCACTTCCAACTTGTCCCGCCTCATTTTACTCTCCTCGCGTGAGTCTTCGCCGCGACCAGCTCTTCGCGCCGCTGAAACAATACTTCGGCTTTGCCTCGTTCCGGCCGTTGCAGGAGGAAATCATCCGGGATTCGCTCGCGGGCCGGGACGTGTTTGCCGTGCTGCCCACGGGCGGCGGCAAGTCGCTGTGCTTCCAACTCCCCGCCCTCGTGCGACCCGGACTCACCGTCGTCGTCTCACCGCTCATCGCGTTGATGAAAGACCAGGTGGACGCGCTCCAGGCGGCAGGCGTGGCAGCGACGTTCTTGAATTCCTCGCTCGGCGCCGGCGGCTCGCGTCCACGATTGCGCGGCTTGCACGCCGGCGAATTCCGGTTGCTTTACGTCGCGCCGGAACGATTGATGTTGTCTGGTTTTCTCGACGATTTAAAAAAGTGGCAGGTGAACCTGTTCGCGATTGACGAGGCGCATTGCATCAGCGAGTGGGGACACGATTTCCGCCCGGAATACCGGCAGCTCTCGGCGTTGCGCGGTCTGTTCCCCGACGTGCCGATGATGGCGCTCACCGCCACGGCCACCGAGCGCGTCCGCGGGGACATCGTCAAACAACTCCACCTGCGCTCACCGGCGTGTTACGTCGCCAGTTTCAACCGCCCGAACCTGACTTACCGCGTCGCGGCCAAGTCCGGCGCTTATGAGCAGATTCTTGCCTACGTCCGCACTCGGCCGGTCGAAAGCGGGATCATTTACGTTCAGGCGCGCAAGACGGCGGAGAGCATGGTGGCCAAACTTTCCGCCGACGGCGTGCAGGCGTTGCCGTACCACGCCGGCATGGGCGCGGGCGACCGGACAAAAAATCAGGAGGCGTTTCTCCGCGATGAAGCGCGCGTTATGTGCGCCACCATCGCGTTCGGCATGGGCATCAACAAACCGAACGTGCGCTTCGTGATTCACTACGATTTGCCGAAGAACATCGAGGGCTACTACCAGGAAACGGGCCGCGCCGGCCGCGACGGCCTGCCGAGCGAATGCCTGCTGCTGTTCAGCCCCGGCGACCGCGTGAAGCAGATGCGGTTCATTGACGAGAAACCCGACGCGAAAGAACGCGACATCGCCCGCGCACAATTGGAACAGATGATTCATTACGCCGAAGTCGCGACCTGCCGGCGCGAGTTTTTGCTGGGTTATTTTGGGGAAAAAGTAGTGGCACGGGCGTCTCGCCCGTTCGATGAAAAGACCAACGCGAGTCTTGAAATTGAAACCGACGCGGCTCCAGCAATTCAGAATCGAGCGGGCGAGACGCCCGCGCCACTATTCAATTGCGGCGGATGCGACAACTGCCTCGCGCCGCGGCAGACGTGGGACGGCACGCTCGCCGCGCAAAAATTCCTCTCGTGCGTTTATCGCATCCGCGAGAAAAGCCGGTTCGGTGTCGGCCTCCAGCACGTTGTCGAGGTGCTGTGCGGCGCGGACACGGACAAGGTCCGCAAATTCGGTCATCAATCGCTTTCCACCTACAACATCGGCGGCGAACACACGCGTGCCGAATGGGGCGCCATCGGCCGTGAACTCGTGCGGCTCGGTCTGCTGTTTCAAAACGCGGAAAAGTTCAACATCATCGAACTCACGGACCGGGGCCGCGCCGCGCTCAAGTTGCGGCAGAAGGTCACCCTCACCCGACCAGTTGCGCCCACCGAGCCGGCGAAGCATCGCATCGGCGAAATCGCCTGCGACGAGGCGTTGTTTGAGAAGCTGCGCGGGTTGCGCAAACAACTGGCCGACGAACGCGGCGTGCCGCCTTACATTGTTTTTTCAGACGTGTCATTGCGGCAGATGGCGCGGTTTTATCCGGCGGACGAAAGGGAGCTGTCACGCATCAGCGGCGTGGGCGACCGGAAATTGCGCGAGTTCGGAGCCCTGTTCCTGGGCGAGATTGCGGCGCACCTGCGATCCAACCCACGTCAGATTTTCGCGGATGATTCGTTTGACAGTGGCACAGGCGTCCCGCCTGTTCGAACGGGCAAGCTGCCCGTGCCACAACGTTCGCGGCTCACGGACACGGTGCGTGAGACGCTGCATTTCTTCCGGCAGAACAAAACTGTTTCCGAAATCGCGCGTCTGCGCGGGGTGAAGGACGGGACGATTTACAGCCATCTCGAAGAAGCTCTGCTGGCGGGCGAGGCGATTGACGTGAACAGTTTGGTTTCCGCTGACGCGCAACGCGAGATTGCAGCCGCGTTCAAGAAGCATGGCTTCGGAAATCTCGGCGGCGCGGTCGAAACGCTCGGCGGGAAATACGATTATGGCCAGTGCCGCGTTGTCCGCGCCGCGATGCAAAAAGCATAGGACAGGCGTCGCGCCTGTCTCTGGCTCAATTTTCCGCTTGAGCGGAGCTCGAAGTTGGAGACAGGCGTGACGCCTATCCTACTTTGACTCGCTTTTTGCGAGCATGAACTTTATTTTCCACGGATGGCTTTGACCGAACATCCCGACCCGTTTGTCCGCCGCCACATCGGCCCGAACGCAAACGAAGCGCGCGAAATGCTCGCGCTGCTCGGCTTCAAAAATCTGGATGAACTGATTGATGCTGCTGTTCCAAAAAAAATCCGACTCGATAAGAAATTAAACCTTCCCGCCGCACGCAGCGAGTTTGAGGCGCTTGCGGAATTGAGAAAAATCGCCGGCGAAAACAAAGTTTTCCGCTCGTTCATCGGCCAGGGCTATTACGATTGCATCACGCCGGCGGTCATCCAGCGCAACCTTCTGGAAAATCCCGGCTGGTACACGCAATACACTCCCTATCAGGCCGAAATTTCCCAGGGCCGGCTCGAAGCGCTCTTGAATTTCCAGACCATGGTTGCCGAGCTCACCGGCCTCGACATCGCCAACGCGTCATTGCTCGACGAGGCCACCGCCGCCGCCGAGGCAATGACGATGTGCCACGCGCTCAAGGATGGGCGGAACGTTTTCTTCGTTTCCAAAACCTGCCATCCGCAAAACATCGAAGTCGTCCGGACGCGCGCCAAAGCGCTCAGCATTGAAGTGATCGTTGGCAAACACGAGAGTTTCAAGTTCAGCGAAAAGGTTTTTGGCGCGCTGGTGCAATATCCGGACACGTTCGGCGCGATTCACGATTACTCCGGTTTGGTCGGGCAAGCTCATGCCGCCGGAGTGCTCGTCACGGTTGCCACGGATTTGCTGGCGCTCACGTTGTTGAAACCGCCGGGCGAATTTGGCGCGGACATCGCCATTGGCAGCGCGCAGCGATTTGGCGTGCCACTTGGCTATGGCGGACCGCACGCGGCGTTTTTCGCCACGCGCGACCAGTTCAAACGCAACATGCCCGGTCGTCTTGTCGGGATTTCAAAGGATTCGCGCGGCAAACCGGCGTTGCGTCTGGCTTTACAAACTCGCGAGCAACACATCCGCCGCGAAAAGGCCACGAGCAACATCTGCACCGCCCAGGCCTTGCTGGCGAACATGGCTTCGATGTATGCCGTTTATCACGGTCCGGAAGGATTGAAGAAGATTGCAGAACGAGTTCACGCGCTGACCGAAGTTCTGGCAGTTGGATTGGAGAAGCTCGGCTTCACCGTAGGACAGGCGTCGCGCCTGTCTCCATCTTCAAAGGAAGACAAAAATGAAGTGAGACAGGCGCGACGCCTGTCCTGCTTTGACACTCTCGCCATTACTCTCGGTGCCAAGCGCATCGCCGACGTTTTAAAAATTGCCGAAACGCACCGGATGAACTTCCGCATTATCGATGACAAAGCGATCGGCCTTTCCCTGGATGAAACGACGAGTGTCCACGATGTTGTTGAAATCCTTCAGATCTTTAACGGCGACAAGGCGCCCGATTTTAACATCGGCGATTTGGCGCAAAAGACTGTGGACAGCGGACTGAGGACTTCGGGCTTTTTGAAGCACAAGGTTTTCAATTCCTACCACTCCGAAACCGAGATGCTCCGATACATCAAACGGCTGGAATCGCGGGATCTGTCGCTGACGGCCTCAATGATTCCGCTCGGTTCTTGCACGATGAAATTGAATGCCGCGGCGGAAATGTTTCCCATTTCCTGGCCGGAGTTCGCGAAAATTCATCCGTTTGCGCCATTGAAACAGACGCACGGCTACCAGACGCTCTTTCAGCAACTCGAAGAGTGGCTGGCGGAAATCACCGGCTTCGCGGGAATTTCGCTGCAGCCGAATGCCGGCGCCCAAGGTGAATACACCGGCCTGCTGGTCATTCGCGCCTGGCATGAAGGCCGGAGCGAGGGTCATCGCAACATCTGCCTGATTCCAACCTCCGCGCACGGCACGAACCCCGCCAGCGCTGTCATGGCCGGGCTGAAAGTCGTTGCGGTGGCGTGCGACAAGGACGGCAATATTGACCTGGCCGATCTCCGCGCCAAAGCCGAAGCGCACAAGCAAGACCTTGCTTGCCTGATGGTTACATACCCGTCCACGCACGGTGTGTTCGAGGCGACCATCAAAGAGATTTGCGAAATTGTTCACGCCAACGGCGGGCAGGTCTATATGGACGGCGCAAACCTGAACGCGCAAGTCGGCCTTTGCCGGCCGGCGGACATCGGCGCGGACGTCTGCCATTTGAATTTGCACAAAACATTTTGCATCCCGCATGGTGGCGGCGGACCGGGCGTCGGACCGGTTGGCGTGGCGGAACATCTCGTTGATTTTTTGCCCGGCCATCCGATGGTTGGAGTTCACGCTTCAGCGTGTTCCGGCGACGGACGCAACCTAAAGGTTGAACTCCAACGGATCGGTCCGGTCAGCGCCGCACCGTGGGGCAGCGCGGGCATTCTGCCGATTTCCTGGATGTATATCGCCATGATGGGCGCGGACGGCCTGACCGAAGCGACCCGGTTCGCCATCCTCAACGCGAACTACATCGCCAAGCGGCTGGAAAATTATTTCCCGACCCTTTACCGCAGCGACGGCCTCGTCGCGCACGAGTGCATCCTCGATTTGCGCCAGTTCAAGAGTGTCACCGTTGAGGACGTGGCGAAGCGGTTGATGGATTACGGTTTTCACGCGCCGACGATTTCGTGGCCCGTCCCCGGCACGATGATGGTCGAGCCGACCGAAAGCGAATCAAAGTTCGAGCTTGACCGGTTCTGCGACGCGATGACGGCCATTCATGCCGAGATGACGGCCATCGAATCCGGCGCAGCGGACCCGCAAAACAACCTGCTCAAAAATGCGCCGCACACGGCGGACATGATTACGGTGGACCATTGGAATCACCCTTACTCACGCGAACAGGCGGCGTTTCCGGCGAAAGATTTGCACGAATACAAATTCTGGCCGCACGTCAGCCGTGTGGACAATGTCTTCGGTGACCGCAACCCAGTCTGCTCTTGCGCTGGGATGGAGAATTATTCGTAGCCAATGAGCCTGTTTTCAAAGTTTAAGAACGAAGGGGAAAAACCAGATGCAATCACTTACGAGTTGCCAGAGGGTTTGCGCGTTCAAATTGTTCTGCTTTGGGAAAAAGGCTTTGGGCCTGATGAACGTTTCCATCCTGGCCCTGGTATGGCTTACCGTGAAATTTGTAGGATTCTGTGTGAGGAACACCAAATCTATTCGCTTTCACAGGTAACCGGCGAAGACTTGCCGTTACGCGAAAGCATCAAGGCGTATTTTCACAGTGTTGATACGGCCAAGGCTTTATTTGTGGTTCGAGTTGTGTTCAACGTAATGGAACAAATGCTCCATAGAAAAAACGATAGCAACGGCGACGTATTCTACAAGTCACGGTATCAGTCACCCGAACTCATTGACGAACTAAACCGCAGGTTCAGGGAAAACAACGTCGGCTACCAATATGTTCAGGGGCGCATCGAAAAAATCCCGCAAGATCCCGAACCCATGCCGTTAAAAGAACGATTGGTTGCTGGAGAGCCTGCTCGAAACTTAAGAAAAATCAAAGACATGATTGGCGGTGCCACCGTAACTGCGATTCATGACCCTTACACAACAACAGGTTCACTGGAGACAATATTGAAACTGGCTGATATGGGAGTCAATTTCAGTTCTTCTCTTCGCGTTTTGGGAACAGCGAAAACGCTGTCCAACTCCACAGAAAAGAAATCTTTTCTCGGCCTCCTCAACGACATCAACACGGAAAGAAAAGCCTCGTGGCAAGTCCGAATCTATCCCGCCACAACCAAGCCGCACCGCCGTTTCTTGATTCTCAACGACGGAAGTATTGTGACGTGCGGAATGTCATTGAACCATATCGATAAGGATGAGGTTTTGGATCATGAACAATCTGGTTCAGAGAATGCCAAACATGACCACCAGTTGTTTGAGGACAAATGGAAAACTGCGACGCCTATTTAATGCGCCATCCAAACCTCAGCGTCTTTGCGTCTCTGCGTTTCAAAATTCTTCGCGTCGAATTGAATCCGCGTATAGCGGCGTGGCCGCCACGCGGCTTTTACGCCGTGTTCATTCCGCCTTCACTTTGCTTTGGCGCGACAAGCCATGGTTGATTGCTTCATGCGCTGCGGCGTGAGAGAAGTTCGGCTTGGATGGCGGCCAATTCAGCGCGCGGTTCCTCGGCGACGCGGTCGGGTTAATCCATCGCTTTAGCCGGGCCAGCTCCGGGAAACCATTCGGTGTGCTGGTCACCTTGACGACCAAAATAGGTGACCCGTTTCCCGCGCAGGAAAGCAAAGTAGCCTTGGACACCGGCCTCCATCGCGCGCCGGGTGAAGTCGCGGTATTTCTGCCCATTGCGCTGGCTATCCAGAATGTCCGCACGCAGCGCAGCCGCGTCAAAATCCGCAGCCACCGGTGGCAGGCCTTCATAATTGATGGCGGTCACCACGGCGTCGCCGCTGGGGCTGTAAAAGGTTTTGCGCAGTCCGACGTAATCCACGTGGTAATATTCCACCCCGGCTGCGATCAATTGCCCAACGACTTCGGGAAAGGGCATGGTTCCTTCCAACGTGGCGCGGGCAGCTTGATTGATGATTTCAGTATTCATGATTGTGTTGGTTTTTTTGTTTCATTGGCCGCGGCGGGAGCGGAGTTCAGCCTGGATGGCAGCCAATTCCGCGCGCGGTTCGTCGTCGACGTGGTCCATCCGGCTGGCGCGACGATACCAATAGCGGGCGTTGCTTAAATCACCTTCAATCTTGTGCAGCACCGCGTGAATCCACGACGCAGTGGCGTCGTCTTCGTGTTGCTGGACCAGTTGATGCGCGGCGTCCCAGTCGCCGGCCAGAGCCAGTTCAATCGCCCGGAGCAAATCATCGTTTATCGCGCGCATAGCGGTTGTTTTATCCAATCGTCACGGTCAACTGGAAGTTTCGTGCTGCGCCGATGAAGTTTTTGGTTTGCTCCGGTAAAACCAATAAATCGGCGCTCCCGCCAAAACCAGCACGACACCAAAAACGGAATCCATCCGCGCCGGCGTTCCGGCGGCGATTGCCGCACGGTAGCCAGTGATGTCGTTGTAAACCGTGAACGCGAGGTAAATCGCGGCGAAGGTGATGAAAATCCACGGCACAAAGGGATAACCGGGAACTTTGTAAGGGCGCGGCGTGTCCGGCATTTTGCGTCGCAGCACAAAAACCCCGTAAGCGCCCGCCACGTAAAAAATCCAACTCACGAAAATGAGCATGTCCGTGAGTGTGTCAAAGGTGCCGCTCAACAACAGCAGCGTGCTCCACAGGCCTTGCACGATGAGCGATGCCGCCGGAGTGTGAAAGCGTGGATGCGTGCGGCCGAGGAATCTGGGAAACACGTTCCGCCTCGACATGGAAAAATAAACGCGCGCGCTGGCGAGGATCATTCCATTGGCGGTCCCGAACGTGGAAACCATCACGGCGGCGGCAATCCAGCGGCCGCCGCCGGAAAAACATTTTTCCGCGACATCCGCGGCGACCAATTTTGAATGTGCCATCACATCCACCGGCAACACATAGGCGTAGGCGAGATTGACCAGCAGGTAGATCACTATTACAACTCCCATCCCAATGGCGAGGCCAAGCGGGATGTTGCGCCGCGGTTGTTTCACTTCGCCTCCGATGTAACTGATTGTATTCCAGCCGTCATAGGCCCAAAATGCGCCCTGCATTGCCGCCATCATTGCCGCGAACAACGCCAGCCCTGCGGGATGAATGATCCCGCTGGAGGTGGTAAGGTTTGTTACACTCCCTCCCGTCGGCAACAGAAATGCCGCGAGCATCAGCAGCGCCATTGCCGCCACCTTCGCGATGGTAAAAATGTTCTGCACCACGCCGCCAAACCGCACGCCGAGGTAGTTCACCGCCGTCAATCCGACAACCAGCAATGCGGCAAGGCCTTTCGTGCCGATATCCGCAAACGGAGTAATGTCCGCGACAAACGGCACATGAAATGAAAGCGAGGCAAGCGAGGAGGGCAGTTCCGGCAGCGGCACAAATTTCGTGGCGTATTCCGCGAAAATATAGGCTACCGCAGCAATCGAACCGGTTTGGATGACAGCGAACACCGCCCATCCGTAAAGATAGGCAAAAAACGGCCCGAACATGCGGTCGAAATAAGCGTATTGCCCGCCCGTTTCGGGAACAATGCCGGCAACCTCGGCGTTGGTGAGTGCGCCAAACAGCGTGATGACGCCGGCCAGCACCCAGACGATGAGCAGCAGTTCTGGCGAGCCGACCTGCGCGGCCATGATACCCGATTTTTTGAAAATACCCGAACCGATAACGCTGCCCACCACCATCATCACCGTGCTGAACAGTCCCAGCGTGGGAACCAAGCCGGCGTTGGTGGAAAGAGATTGGGACGAGTTGACAGGCAAGGAATCTTGCGGTTTGTCCACGTTCAAAGCGCCGCAGGATAACTTTGGAAAAATGGAGAGTTCAAGGAATTTAAAGCTCGGCAGAAAAAACCGCTGGCGGAATTCTGCAAGTGCTGTTATCTCATAACGAAACATCGGAACGGGTCCAGGTCATGAAAATCACGGAAATTTTGATGGCGGAACACGTCGTGTTCCACAATTTGTTCGATCATATCGAAAAGACCCTGCCGCAGCTCAAGACGCTGGCGGAGGTCAAATCGCTGGCCGCCACGCTGGACGCGCTCATGCGTCCTCACGCCTGTACCGAGGACGACCTGCTCATGGGACCGCTGGAACATTGCCTCGAGCAAATTGGCCAGAGCGAGACCTTCCACGAGGAGCACGAGGAGATTGACGACCGACTGGCCGAGGTGCAAAAGGCGCGGGGACCGAAACAAGCGCGCGACCTGCTGCTGCGGGCGGTGCTGCGCTCGCGCGAACATTTCGACAAGGAAGAGCGCATTCTCTTCCCGCTCGCGGAACGGCTCTTGAAGGCCAAGACACTTTCCAGCCTGGGCGACGAATGGATGAAGCGGCGAGAGGCGGCATTGAAGTAGGACAGCGCTTCCAGCCTGTCGCAATTCACATTTTCCCTTGCCCGCTCAAGCGGGGGCTTGAAGCTTGGGACAGGCGGGACGCGCTGTCCTACGTTGCCAGCGCCGCGTTCACGCCAGCGACGAGCGCGTTGACTCGGGTTGACATCGGAAAATCCGAGGGGGCTTCGAGGGTGCAGCCAAGCCGTGATTTGTTCATGATGAGATAAAACGCCTCGGCCCACTGCGGCCGCGTGCGCGGGTCGAGATTCGGGCGGATGATGCCATTTTTCGCCGGACGGTCTTCGATGGTTTCCGATGGGTCAATCGGACAAACTTTTTGGACGGCACTGACAATGGTTTCCGCCAGCGATGATCTGCCGTCGGGATTCTGTTCGTAGAGGTAAAAGCCGTGCGATTCCCAGTCTTCGTGCAGGCAAAGGTACACGTCGAATCGCGGCTGGCGCTCCAGCCAGGCAATGTGGGCGCGGACTTCGGCGGTTTCCGAATGCCGGTAGTCGCGGTTCAAATCCTTGCCGTCGGCGTTCTCGCGGCGGTTTAAAACGAAGCCCATCGGATTCAGGCAAGGGCAAAACCAAAGTTCCGCGTTCGCCGGCCATCTGTTTTCCTGAAGCAATCTCAGCCCGGCGAGCGGGCCGGCCGGCTCGTCGCCGTGAATACCGGTGCTCAAGTAAATCCTGGTTGAGGGTTGAAGGCTGAGGGTTGAGGGCGGCCGGCAATGGAGGGCGAGCAGGTTGAATTCGCCTTGCTGGCCAAACGTTTCGGAGGTCCAGCCGTGCTGTAACGCCGCCAATTCGACATCACGGAGCACGGCGCGGATGTCAATGGTCTCGCCGTGGTAGCCGCCGTGATTTTTGCCAAGCCTTTCCACGCGGAGAATTCCAATCATTCGCCGCCCGATTTGCGCCATGCGGCCATGAACGCCGCCGGAGAAACCACTGCGCAGCCCCGGCGCTGGTCGGGCGGGTAATCCGACAAATTGCCCGTGACCAGAAAATCAACCAACGCCGCAAGCGCCACCGCGAGAAACGGTTCGTCATCCGCATCCGGCAGATTCAATTCGGGTTGATCCGTTGCCTCGACCGCCAGACCGTCGGTTTCAATCTTGGTCAAAACTTCGCGGACGCGTTTCGCGTCAAACTTGAAACGCGGACGCGCGAGCACTTCGGCATACTCGGCGAGAATTTGTTTGTCGTAGCAAATCTGAACCGCGCCGGCCAGTGCCAGTGCGAGAACCTGGGCGGGATTCCCCTGGGAATGGAGCAGGCCCGACACGACCACGTTGGTGTCGAGCACGATTTTCATTTCCGGCGGCGGGCGCGGCGGGCGGCGGCGATTTCGGCGTCAATGTCCGGCAGGGAAAGGCCGGCAGCGCCGCTGGCAGCGGCGGCCTGTTGCAGCGCCGCCTGCGCCTGCAACGCGCGGACGCTGCGCGCGAGCGCGCGGGTGGATTCCACGGACGCCGCCGCGATGCGCAGCAGCACGGCGACCGGACGGCCTTTGGCCGTGATGACCAAATCATCCTTGCCCGCCGACTTCAACCACTGGCTTGCCGGCTTTTTCTTCAACTCACTGATCGAAATCGTACTCACGCCGGAACAATAGCCGGAATTGGCTGCTCACGCAAGACGCGCAAGCTGGAGAATTTCACGCAAGACGCTAAGACGCAAAGATTTTTTGTCACGAATCAACCGTTTCTTTTTCCATTTTTATTTGAAGAGAGTTCTGAACAACCTGGTCCAGAAATTGGAGGCCGTGCTTTTTTCACCTCAAAAATTGCACCGCGCTCGCGCAACAGTTTCTTAAACCTCTGAGCTGTCCGAACGCGCCACACTCCTAAAAAATCTTCCTTACCATCAAGGCTGCGGGAGGCAATATAACCGCCGAATAATTTTGAAAACTCTGCATTAGGAATAAATTGCTCAACAAAGGCTCGTTCGCCTTGAACTACCAACCGACCATCTCCATACCAGTCGTATGCGTATTCATACAAATAATTCTTTTCTTGAACAGTCGGCATAGCAATTTGATTTCACGTTAAGCCACAGCTTCCGATTCGCAATTTTCTTTTCCACATCCACAGCCGGTTTCTTCCTGATCGCTGAAGCCGTGATTGTCCCAGTTCGGGTCGAGGCCGAGGTCCTTGAGCATCTGCAAATCTTTCTCCACCGGCTGATTGAGCGTGGTGAGGTAATTGCCGACCATCAGCGCGCTCGCGCCAGCCATGAAGACCATGCTTTGCACGTCGCGCAGGTTCACGGTGCGTCCGCCGGCAATCATGATTTCCTGTCGCGGCAAAATGAACCGGAAACACGCGATGGTTTTCAAAATTTCCAGGACGGGCAGCGGCTCGTTCTTGGCAAAGGGCGTGCCGGGAATCGGGTTGAGAATGTTGACGGGCACGACGTTCGCGCCGATGGCTTTCAGTTCAAACGCGAGATCGCAACGATCCTCGCGCGTTTCGCCCATGCCGATGATGCCGCCGGAACAAATCTTGATGCCGGCTTTTTTGAGATACCCGATGGTCTCGAGCCGGTCATCGTAGGTGTGCGTGGTGCAGGTCTGCGGGAAAAATCGGCGTGAGCTTTCGAGGTTGTGGCCATAGCATTCGAGTCCGGCTTCCTTCAAACGGTCGGCGACGCGCTGGCGCTTGATGATGCCGAGCGAGGCGTCGGGTCGCGTCTTGCCGCCGGCTTTCAATTCCCGGATGCGGTCGCAAACTTCGTCGAGCATCGGGCCTTCGTTCAGGCCTTTCCACGCGGCGACCAGGCCGACGGCGGTGACGCCGTTCTTGTTCGCTTCGTCGGCGGCTTCGGCCACGGGATCGGGGTCCACGAAGCCGTATTTGGGCGAGTCGGTCTGATAAAACGACGATTGCGCGCAGAAGCTGCAATTCTCCGAGCACGCGCCGGCCTTGGCATTGACGATGGAGCAGAGGTGAATTTTATTGCCCTTGAATTTCTCGCGGATCCGGTTCGCCCACGAGAGCAAATCAAAAACATCCGCGGAGTCTGCGAGATTGAACAGCCACATCGCTTCTTCGCGGGTGATGGTCCCGCCGTCGAGCACGCGCCGGCCAAGCCCGACGATTTGCGTGTGGTTCGTTACGTCAACCGATTTTACCGTCATGGTTGACAGCTTAACGCTGCCGGCGTTTGATGCAAGACAGGACTGACCGGGTCCGGTGCCGGAACAAATGATGGGGCGGCAAGGTTATTTAATCACCTTGCCGAGGATGTTTTGACGCGGGACAGCTCCGAAGGTGCGGCTGTCCATGCTGTTGTTGCGATTATCACCCATGACAAAAAACTCATCTTTGCCGATGCAAATGAATTCATCTTCACTCTTTTCGTAGGCGTAGGTTGGTGTCCGGGCCAAAAGGTAAGGTTCACGCAGCAATTTGCCGTCAACATAGACTTCGCCATTTTTGAGATAAATGGATTGCCCGGGCGTGGCGATAATGCGCTTGACCTCCGGTACATTGTCCTGCGGGTCTTTAAGTGCCACGATGTCATCCTGTTTTGGTTCACCCACAAGGTAAGCAAAGCGGTTCAGCCAGTAAGATCCCGAGTCTGCCAAGGTAGGATACATGCTCACACCCTCCACGCGAATGGGTTGAAAGGCAAAATGACTAATCAGAAGGTAACTCAATGTCCCTGCACCCGTCAAAACCACAACAACCCGGCATTGTTGGAAAAACCATGACCACGACATCCACAAGCGGCAATCTTTGAGAAAATAGGAAACGGAACTCGCATAAGTTCTAAAGGACGCTGAATTTACCATAGCTTGCCCTATTTACGACTGTTTACGACCATTTAACGACATGCCACTCATTTCTCTCTTACTGCCTAAATTCTAGGCAGTTATGTCCCATTTGGCAACAAAAAAATGGAAGATTCGGCTTGTGTAAGCAGAAGTTACTTGTTCACAGGGACTTGTGATGGAATCACTACATTCAAATAACCGGCGAGCGAGGCGATTTGGATGTCCGCGAGCGGACCGCCTTCGCTGGTGGCAAACGCGGGCATGAGCGAACCCGGTTTGCCGTGAGCGATCCATGTGCGCCAATATTCATCGTTGGTCGGTACTTTGAGGTTGTGCAAATCCGGCACCACGCTGGCGCGCTGCTCGGCCTCATGACAGATGGCGCAAGCCGAATCATAAAGCAGCTTGCCGTATTTGCCCTGGATATTGTTTGCATGGCACTTGGCGCAATCACCGTGGAAGACCGCCTGCCGGTCAATTTTCGCCGCCGCAATGCCGCGGGCGCGCTCCGCTTCGGTCATTTTGGGTACCACTGGCGGCAGAATGTTGATGCGCAGCATGAGGGTTTTGCTTCCCTTGTCCGTGGACACGTTGACAGTCTTGAGAAGCGTGCCGCTCCTGCCCTGGAGATTCACGGTGAGGCGAATTTGGCCGTTGGTGCCTGGCGCAATCGTCCACGGCGTAGGCGGCAGTTGGGCAGTGGTGCAACCGCAGGACGGATGCACGCTCAAAATCGTGACGTTGCATGGCCTATGGGTGGTGATTACATTGATGTTGGTGGTTGATGCGGTGATGTTCGTAACCAGTGTGATGTCGGCGGTCGTTGCTATGTTGGTAAAGTTGAAATCGAATTGCGCGGTGGCCTGGTCCGCGGCAGCGTCCGTGGACTTCGAAATCGCATCCCAGGCGAGTATGCCGTCCGGCAACGGGCCATTGGCATGTGAGAGGTCTGGCACATAGACCGGCGGGGTGGTCACGATGGTGTTGCTGGATGGCTGCCCGGCGGCGAAAACTGTCGCGCCGGTGAGAAATAATCCTGCTGCCACAAAAAAAACTGCCCGCTTCAATTTCATAATGTCTTGGAATACTAGACGATTCGCCTGTTTTTGACGAGCAGGATTTCTTCACATTTGAGCCAGGGTCAGGACCGGTTCAACGCGCTCAAGACAGCGCGCACGGACGCCAGTTCAATGTTGGTGTCCACGCCCGCGCCCCAGCGGGTTTGGCCGTTCGCGTGCTTGATTTGGATGTAGGCGATGGCTGCGGCCTCCTCGCCGGAGCTCAAGGCGTGCTCGCTGTAGGCCGTGATCTCAAAACGCGGCACGCCGATTTTTCCAAAACCATGAACCAGCGCGGCCAGCGGGCCGTTACCCTCGCCGGAAAGGGCCACCGCCTTTCCATTGCGAAGCAATTTCGCACGGCAGCGGACGACGCCGTTTTTGCTTTCGGTTTCAAATTTCTTGAGCTGCCACGGCTTGCTGCGCTCGATGTATTCGCGCCAGAACATCTGCTTCAGTTCAGCGGCGCTGACTTCGCGACCGAGCTTGTCCACCTCGTCGTTCGCGATCGGCCCGAATTCACGCTGCATTTCCTTGGGCAATTCGATGCCGAACTCGCTTTCAAGCAAATAGGCCACGCCGCCCTTGCCGGACTGCGAGTTGACGCGGATGACCTCGCGGTATTCGCGTCCGATGTCCGTCGGGTCAATCGTGAGATACGGCACGTCCCAATTTTTCCGACGGTCATTTTTCCATTCGTTCAAGCCTTTTCGAATCGCGTCCTGATGCGAGCCGCTGAACGCGGTGAAAACCAGTTCACCCGCATACGGCTGGCGCGGCGGAACGGTCATGCCCGTGCAACGCTCGTAAACCTCGATGATGGAATTTAGGTCCGTGAAATCCAGCTTCGGGTCAATGCCGTGCTGGTAAAGGTTCAACGCGACGGTGACGATATCGAGGTTGCCGGTACGCTCGCCGTTGCCAAAGAGCGTGCCTTCGACGCGCTCTGCGCCCGCAAGCAAGCCAAGCTCCGTCGCCGCCACGCCGGTGTTACGGTCGTTGTGCGTATGAACGCTGATGATGATTGAGTCGCGATTTTTAATGTTCCGGCAGACCCATTCGATCTGGTCGGCATAGACATTTGGCATCGCCACCTCGACGGTGTCGGGCAAATTCAAAATCATTTTCCGTTTTGCCGTCGGCTGCCAGACCTCCATGACGGCTTCGGAAATCTCCCTGGCGAACTCGACTTCGGTGCCGCTGAAACTTTCCGGTGAATACTGGAGCATGATTTCCGTGCCCTTGAGCCTTGGCAACCGTTCTTTGATCCACGTCGCGCCGCGCACGGCCACCTGGATGATTTCGTTCTTTGACAGGCCAAACACGATGCGGCGTTGGGCGGGCGAAGTGGAATTGTAGAGGTGAATGATCGCCTTCCGGGCGCCAGCGAGCGATTCCACCGTGCGTTCGATCAAATCCTCACGCGCCTGCACGAGAACCTGCAACCACACGTCATCGGGCGCGCGGTTTTCCTCGATGAGCCGGCGGTTGAAGGTGAACTCGGTGTTCGAAGCGGACGGGAAGCCGACCTCGATTTCCTTGAAGCCGATTTTCACGAGCGTCTGGAACAGTTCGAGTTTCTGGCTGACGTTCATGGGCACAGCGAGCGCCTGGTTGCCGTCGCGCAAATCCACGCTGCACCAGATGGGCGCGCGGGTGAGGACGCGGTTGGGCCACTGCCGGTCGGGCAGGCTGACCGGCGGGAGCGGACGGTACTTTTTCGACGGATTTTTTTGCATGTTGTCTATCAGTTGTGGCAGTGGCGCTTCCGTTTGGCAAAACAAAAACCCCACCGCCGATTGGCAGTGGGGCTCGATAAATCCTGTGACGCAATCAGAACCCGACCGCCGCGCGGCGCAACAGCAGCGCGTTCAGCAAGAGGTTCAGATTCAAGTTTCGATTCACAAAGGCACTATAACAAATCATTTCTACAGGTCAAATTGTTTTTTCTTTTCAAATCGCCCCTTTTCCCGATTCCATTCCACATTCACTTTTAAAGTTGAATTCAATAACGGCGCGAGCAAGTGGATCGCCGCCTTGATTTCGGTGGCATTATCAAACTCGCACTTGATTTTCTCTCCGTGCCGCACCGAAAAATTCAGCCGTCCGGCCTTTCCGCTGGTCTGAAAATATGCCGGGGCTTCAATTGCGGCGTCACGAATTTCGGCCAGATTCAACTTGAAATTATTTTCGCTTTCACGAAGTAATTCCTCCGGGTCGCCTTCTTGAAGACGTTGAAGTTTCGCCTTTGTTTTTCTTTTGGTGAACAACCACAGGGACAGTGGAATTATATTGCCAACTGGACCAATCAAAGGGGCCGCCGCTTCCAAAATCGATCTTGATCCTCCCTCAAACTGAATGAAAATAAGGTCGCTCCGTTCAACAAAAATCCGGTATTTGCCGGCGGACGAAATGGGAGAAACCAGTTTGACGTTGAATGCTGTTCCAGCGGCTTTGGGTTGGGCCACGACCTTTTCTTGTTTTTCCTCCTGATTAATGACCGGCTGCCCGTCAACCGGGCAAACCGCAACATCGTCGGCATATTGCTTTCCGCAGTATTCGCAATTTTTCATTTCTCCTCACACAACCGGTGGGGGCCAGGCAGCGACATCAGCCGATGAACGCCGCGTGAACGGCTTTCATCGCGGCTTCACCTTTGGCCAGGTCAATCACGACGGAAATTTTTATTTCGCTCGTCGAGATCATGTCAATATTCACCCCTTCGTTGGCCAGCGTTTCAAACAATTTGCCCGCCACGCCCGTGTGGCTTTTCATGCCAACGCCGACGATGGACAGCTTCCCGATTTTCTCCGTGGCAATCACGTTCCGGAAGCCAAGCTCCTTTTTCAAGCCATCAATGACCTTCTGCGCCTTGAGCAAATCCGGCTTGTCGGTGGTGAACGAAAGGTCGGTCGCGGGCGTGCCGGTGCCGTGGCTGATGTTTTGCACAATCATGTCCACGTTGACCGTCGCATCGCCGAGCGCCTTGAAGATGCGCGCGGCCACGCCGGGCTTGTCGGGCACACCGACGAGCGTGACTTTGGCCTGGTTTTTGTCGAGCGAGACACCGCGCACGACGACGCCTTCCATGTTTTTGGTTTCTTCTTTCACAATGGTTCCGGGGTTTTCGTTTAAGCTGGAGCGGACTTCAAACACAACTCCAAATTTTTTGGCAAATTCGACCGAGCGGCTCTGCATCACCTTCGCGCCGAGGCTCGCCAGTTCGAGCATTTCGTCGTAGGAAATTTCCGCAAGCTTCTTTGCGTCCGGCACGATGCGCGGGTCGGCGGTATAGACGCCGTCCACGTCCGTGTAAATCTGGCAAATATCGGCCTTGAGCGCCGCAGCCAGCGCGATGGCCGTCAAATCCGAACCGCCGCGGCCCAGCGTCGTGATCTGGCCTTCGGGTGTTTCGCCCTGGAAACCGGCGACGATGACGACGTTGCCCTGTTTCAAAAGCTCGCGAACTTTTTTCGGCGAAATGTCGTGGATCTTTGCTTTCGTATGGACCACGTCGGTGACGATGCCCGCTTGCGCGCCCGTGAGCGACGCGGCAGGAACGTTCAGCGCGTGCAAGGCGATCGCCGTGAGCGCGATAGTCTGCTGTTCGCCGGTGGCCAGCAGCACGTCCATCTCGCGTTCGCTGGGCAACGGCATGATGTCCTTGGCCAGTTTGATCAAATTGTCCGTCACGCCGCTCATGGCCGAGACCACAACGACGACCTGGTCGCCACGCGAATGGTATTCCGCCACACGGCGCGCGACATTCTGGATGCGGTCGGGATTGGCCACCGAAGTGCCGCCGTATTTTTGGACAATTAAGGCCATGTTAGTTTTCAGAGGCAGGGTCATCGCGCTGCAATCACCGGACGACGCGACGCACCGTTCCTACCATTCTCAAAACGGGAACTGGAGAATAGTCAGACGGCCAGCGTTTGAAAAGTGCGGAATTGGAATCAAAGTCCGCGCAGGAGCTTTTGCACTTCGTCGTGATTGCCGGCCATCACAAACAAAAGGCATTCGGCGCGGTTTTGGAACACCAGCCGGATGTCAAGTTCGACGCGAATTTCAAAAAAGTTTCCCGTCAGCTTGCGGATGCCCAATCCTGGATGCTGGTGCGGCTGCCCGAAATCCCGCTCCAGAAGTTGCAATGCCCGCCCGATTTTGCCGCGTATTTCCCGGGGATAAGCCCGCACGCGATTGCGGAACGGCCCGCTTAAATCCAGCGGTTTCAATCAGCCAGGTCCTTTTCGAGATTGCCGGAAAAGCGTTTGATTTTTCCGCGCTTCCGCTCCGCTGAAATTTTTTGCTCCATCCGTTTCTCAAAACGCGCCAATTCCGCCGGCGTCGCGCCGTATTCGCGCCACGCGTAATCATCGGACGACACCGTCACGGGACGCAGCGCCACAATCTGGTCGCCGGACACGATGCCGATGTCCTCGCCTCGCTTGGCTTTTTCCAGCAATTCAGAAAGATTCGCGCGGGCTTTGGTAATAGTTAGCGTCGTCATATCGTCTATTTAGAGCCTTTGACGCGACTTGTCAAGTGGCGTGTTTTGGGATCAAATACTCCCTGAACTTCTCGTAATCCGCGCCCATGCGGTCGAAGTCCTCCGGCATTTTGTTCGTGGTCTCCATCGCCGGCGGGATGTCGGGCGACCAACCCATCATTCTTTCAATTTCTTCCGGGAACTTCGCCGGATTTGCGGTTTCGAGAATCACGGTCGGAACGCCGCCTGTTTGGAGTTCCGCCTTCAGGCGGTCCGAACCGGCTAAAGCCGGAACTCCGAACTGTTCCGATTCCAGCCAGTCTTGAAAGCCACGCCACGCGACCGCGCCGTGCGGTTCGAGCAGCAATCGGTATTTGTTCCAAACTTCCTTGATCGTTGCGCGCGTGCGCTCGTCTGAAACCGAACTGGAGAACAGGTCACGGCGCATGGCAGCGAGGTCGGGTTGCTGATGAATTTTGCCCGTCTCGTCCATGCGCCCGCCATAAACCGCCACGAGCCGCGCGAGGTTGCTCGGATGGCCGACGTTCATCGCGTTCGAGACCGAATTGCGCGACGGCACGACTTTTTCGTAACGGCCGCTCGCCAGAAAACGCGGGAACTCGTCGTTCTCGTTCACCGGCACGACCAGTTTTTTAATCGGCAGACCCATTTGCTTCGCAACGACCGCGCCCATCATGTCGCCAAAATTTCCGCTCGGCACGGAGAAGACCATTGGCTCACCCGGCTTTGCGATTCGCGATTGCGCGTAAAAATAATAAACGCTCTGCGGCAGCAATCGCCCGATGTTGATGGAGTTCGCAGACGACAGCGGAATGTGTTTCAGCGCGGGATCGGCGAAGGCGCGTTTCACCATCGCCTGGCAGTCGTCGAACTTGCCGTCAATCGCCACCGTGCGGACGTTGCCGCGCAATGTCGTCATGAGCTTGCGCTGGCTCATGCTGACTTCGGCGAACGGAAATAGCACGATGACGCTCACGCCGGGCACTTTATGAAATGCGTGCGCCACGGCCGCGCCGGTGTCGCCGCTCGTGGCCGTGAGAATCGTGAGTTGTTTGCCGTCCTGGTGCAAAAAACGGCCCATGAGCCGGGCCATCATGCGCGCGGCGAAATCCTTGAACGACGCGGTCGGGCCTTGGTCCAGCCGCATCACGTGGACGCGATCATGGACTTTTTCCAACGGAATGTCGAAGTCGTAAGCTTCACGGCAAAGCGCGGCGAGGTCATCGTTGGAAATACTGCCTTCGGTGTAGCGCGACAGGACGCGAAGGGCGATTTCGTGATACGGCAGTTTAACGAACGCGGCGATTTCTTCAGGAGCGAGCCTGGGAAATGTCTCCGGAAGATAAAGACCACGGTCCGGCGCCTGACCTTGCAGCAGCGCCTCGCGCAGGTTGACGGCGGGCGATTGGCCGTTGGTGCTGTGAAAGAGAAGTTGCGCCATTTTGCTTTAACCACGAATGAACACGAATGGACACCAATTAAAATCCGGCTGTATTTTCGTGTTCATTCGTGTCTATTCGTGGTTTGAGTTCATTCAAAATTTTCCACGCGCAGCATCACGGGCTTGCCTTTGATCACGGGCAGCTTGCCGATTTTCTTCAATGCGCCAGCCACCGCGCCGTTGGTTGCGTAGTGCAGCATGAAAATGAGCGGCACACTTTTACCTTCGTGACCTTCGGGCTGAATCACGGACGAAATGCCGATGTTTGATTGCCCGAAAATGGCCGCGATTTTTGCCAGCGTGCCGGGACGGTCCACCACATCGAGCCGGACAAAATACTGCGAGATGACGTCTTCAATCGGCACTACCGCGCCGGCGCACTCGTGCGGGACAAACGGCGGCACCCGATGTTTCGTGCCGAATTTCAAATCCAGCGCCGCGTCCGCCAGGTCGCTCAAGACGGCGCTGGCGGTGGCGTCCTTGCCCGCGCCGCGTCCGTAAAAGAGCGTGTCGCCGACAATGTCCCCGCGCACAAAGACAGCGTTGAAGACGTGATTGACGCTGGCCAGGACA
>Ga0181521_10002174_pt1 | contig 23843 bp, 19 predicted proteins | sample PEATcosm2014_Bin_32_FD_119764 | JGI IMG/M metagenome (GOLD analysis project Ga0181521, IMG submission 119764) | Peatland microbial communities from MTU Mesocosm Facility, Houghton, MI, USA - PEATcosm2014_Bin02_60_metaG | ecosystem: Environmental > Terrestrial > Soil > Wetlands > Peat | place...
GGGACCGGTTGAGCGGCCAGCCCCGGCGCGCCGGGGAGAATGACGGGGCGTATGTCCGCTCTTTGCCGGGCTACCGGAAGCTGTTTCACGAAACGGGATACGGCGCGGTGCGCGCCTTTCACGCCTGGAACGGCAGCATGGACACCGCCGTTCTGCTTCCGCTGAACAATTCCAAAGCGCTGAGGTATTTTGTCGATCTTTGCAATTTCGCCGGCTTCGGATGGCGAGGGCGGATCAAGCAGACGATGCTGCGCACGGCGGCCCGCACGGGATTGTGGGCGCGGTGCGCCCCGGAAGTAATCTTCCTGGTCGAGAAAGGCTGATGTTTTATCTTGCCGCCCGTTATCTCCGGGAAGCCGGCTGGACCGAGTGGGACATCATCCAGGTCAAGCGAGGCATATGGCTGATTTTTCCACCGCGGCAAGCTACCCCGGCGATCGTAGGTAAGTTCTCCAGCCTGCCGGAGCGCCGGGCGGCGGCGCGTAGCGAGTGCGCTGCCCTGAAAAGCCTCGCCTCCTGTGCCGAACAACTGAGCATCCCTCGCCTCCTGTTCGAGCGGGAGACTACCCAGGGCTTCCTCCATCTCCAGTCCGCGCTGCCCGGCAGACCATTGCGGGACGAACTCTTGCCCTCCGATGACGCCCGAGTCGCGACGCAGATCGAAATCGCCGAACGCTGGCTGGAAAAGTTCCGCCTCGTGCCTTCGCGGGGCGACCTGGGAACAGCCTTGCGGGAAATCCTGCCGCTGGCCGCGGGAAAGCTGCCTCAAGCGCTGCTGGATGCCGCGGCCGCAGACCTGCCCTTGCTCTCCGCCACCCCCGCCGTAGCCGTGCACGGCGATTTCTGGGGCCACAATGTGCTGGTCGACCGCGGCCGGATTTCAGTCGTGGATTGGGAGGCGTTCCACTATGGCGCGCCTTTGGAGGACTTTTTCACCTTTGCGCTGGGAACCGTTTTTCGGCAGTTGCTGGGCCTGGAGCGTTGCGCGGAGCTGATCCGCAACGTCTTCCTAGGGTCCTCCCCCCTGTCAACACGGATCTGGGAGGGGGCGGCCCGTATACTCGCACGGGAGGGGCTTTCGCAGAACCTCCTCCGCACGATGTTCCTGATGTACCTGATTAACCGAACCGTGCGCGTACGTTTCGCCGACACTGCCGCGTTGTGTGCGTTTGCCCGCCATTACGTCGATATGGGCATGCCGGCGCCGGGACGCTTCTGCTAGCGCATGTTTGCCATGATCGCCACTATCACGGAATTTGAGGCTTTCACAGTTCATATTGTGTTAAACTCGATTCGGAATCTTGCTATGGACCGCCAGACTTTTCTTCGGCAGGTGGATGAACTGTTCGAATTGCCGCCCGGCACATTGAACGGGACCGAAGCGCTTGAGTCCCTTTAGAGTTGAAATTCTGAGGGCGGCCGTCGGAATCGGGTATCCGACCGCTCAGTATCCAAACGCCCTCCTCAATAGTCACCTCGCGGTTTACTGTGATGTGCGAATTCCAGCCAATTCCCGCTCTGCCTTTGATGATGAGCCGAAGTTCGTCGAACATCCGCCCGGACGAGATCGAGATGTGATCGCCCAGGCACGCAAGGCCAGGCGAGTGTCACGGACGAAGCTGGAGGCCGCTCATCCGTGGCAGCAGCGGGCGGTGGCGGAACTGACGAGTTCCATGTCTCCAGAGGGGTATTCAAATCGAGGCTTGACACCCGGTGTTCTGCGCTTGAATGGAGACCTGGGGCGGTGAGACACTAGGGTGTTCCGCTTGGTGACGACCACAGATGGGGCTGCTTGAAGCACTGTCGATCATAAAGTCGGGGGATTCTCTCACTGGTCCTTCCTTTCGGGTGCTGCTCGCCACCGGATTTACGCAGCTTCCTCTTGAGATTTTTTTCAAAGCGCACCTGTACCAGTGTGCTCCCAATAAGCGAATCTCCGTCGAGGGGGGCCTTTTCGGTGATCTGGCGGGCAACCTGGAGCGCGCCGGCCGGGTGGACGCGGTTGCCGTGGTTATGGAATGGGAAGACCTGGACCCGCGATTGGGTGTCCGCACGCTCGGCGGTTGGACTGTGGCGGCCCTGCCCGACATCATACGTTCCGCACGGCTTCAAATAGAACGGATCGCCGCGGCTTTGCGAAGCATGGCGGCGCCGGTGGCGGTCTCTCTTCCGTCCCTTCCTTTTCCTCCCGTTGCCTACTCATCGCCCCGCCAGTGCAGCCGCCTGGAAGCGGAGTTGCGTGCCTCGTTGCAGCAGTTTGCCGCGGAAGCGGGCGCGAATGTCCGCGTTCTGAATCCCTACGAACTGGATCGTATCTCCCCGCCGGGGGCGCGCTTTGACCTGCAGGCCGCCATTGCCTCCGGCTTCCCCTACGTCCTGGGCCATGCCGAGGCGCTGGCTTCTCTGCTCGCCGGTTTGCTCGTACGCCAAGCTCCGAAAAAAGGCCTGATCACCGATCTGGACGACACCCTTTGGGCCGGCATTCTGGGCGAAGCTGGGATTCAGGGCGTCCGCTGGGATCTTGATGGGAAGGCCCAGATCCACGGCCTTTATCAGCAGTTTCTGGCCTCCCTGGCCAGTGCCGGGGTGCTGATCGGGGTGGCCAGCAAGAACGACCGGAAGCTGGTGGACAAGCTCTTCGCCGAGCGCCAGGATCTGCTGTTACCGGCTCAGAACGTGTTCCCGGTGAAGGCGCATTGGGGACCGAAATCAGAATCGGTGGCGAACATTCTCCGGGACTGGAACATAGGAGCGCGGGACGTAGTCTTCCTGGACGACAGCCCGATGGAAGTGGCTGAAGTCCAGGCGGTTTTTCCGGAGATGGAGTGCATTGTTTTCCCTAAGAAGAGACCTCCGGAGTTCTGGGGCCTGTTGCACCGGCTGCGCGAGACGTTTGCCAAGAGCAGCGTTTCCGCCGAGGACGAATTGAGACTGCGGAGCCTCAGGGCAGGCAGCGAATTCCGCCAGGAGGCCGGGAGCGGCTCGGTGTCCGAGCGGTTTCTCAGCGGTGTGGAAGCGGAGATCTCGGTAAGCCGGGACAAGGATCCCGATGCCCGCGCCTTCGAGTTGATCAACAAGACCAACCAGTTCAACCTGAACGGTCTCCGGCTCACCGAATCGGAATGGAATGCGCTGCTTTCGGAGCCCGGATCGTTCCTTCTCAAGCTGGCTTACCGTGACCGCTTCGGGCCGCTCGGTTCCATCGCCGTGGTGGCCGGACGCCAACATGGCCGGCAGTTGCGCGTCGAGCGTTGGGTGATGAGCTGCCGTGCTTTTTCCCGGCGCATCGAACATCAAGCCCTCAAACTGCTCTTCGAAGGCTTTGAGGTGGATGAGGTGCTGCTTTCCTACACGCCAACACAATACAACGGCCCCCTGCGGGAGTTTCTGGAGAGCCTGCTCAGCCCGGTGGCGGAAGGGACGGTACGCATTGACCGGGGGCAGTTCAAGGAGAAGTGCCCCGCGCTGTATCATTCCGTTAAAGACGCGGCGATGCAAACTCAATAACCGCACGGCGGTTAAGCGCCTGCGCGTTGCAGCCCTTCAACCATGGCGGTCAGCTTCTCCAGGGTGACGGCCTCAACGAACTGTTCGTCGGGCACCTGGATCCCGAAGTGCTCTTCGAGCACCATCAGAAGCAGCATGGCTTTGACGGATGGAACGCCGAGCGTGAAGTAAAGGTGGGCCGTGCGGTCGAAGTCGGGCGCGATTCCGCAAACTTCCACGAGGATTTGTCGCAAGTCTTCTTCCATAGCGATCTTGTTTCGCTGCCGGACGGAACGGCGGAATCGAGCCGGCGGTGCAAACGTTTAGTTCAGCATAACCGGAGAGCGCGGCGCAAACTCGACTTCGCAGGATTCACTTCACGTAACAGACTTGTCCGGGCCGCGCCTCGGTGGCTGCGACGGATAGGATGCGGAGTGCGGCCACGGAGGGGTTCTCGGCGTTTGCTCTCCCCAGGGGCGTATTTACCAGGTCGGTAAGAAGCTTGGTTGGCCGGGCTATACAGAAGGACACCTTGGGGTACTCTACCGCTGTTGTCCGGGCCAGCCCTTCGACCGCGCACTTCAGTGCCACATAGTGCGGCCAGGCCGGGGGAGGATCTTCGACGGCGCTGGAAGAAATCAGGAGCACGGAACCGCCGCTGTCGGAAAGCAGATCGACGAAAGATGAAAGCGGCGCGAGGACCAGGGCGAATCCATCTTTTAGAAAACGCTCCATCCGTTCAAACGCGGCGGTTTCCACGCGTAGAGCCTGCAGAGGAGGAACGCCGCTGCAGACCAGCCAATCGAGCCGGCCGTGCCGGGCCAGGACCTCTTGCCGGACCGCACGGCAAGCTGCCGGATCAGTGGCATCGCACTGCCTCGGAAGAATTTGCCCGGGCAGCGTTTCGGCCGCCGCCTGAAGTTGCGCGGCATCTTCGGAACTACGGGCATAGAGCACAATCACCGAAGCGCCTGCCGCTGCCAGGGTCAGCGCCAGAGAGGAACCAAAGCCCCGGCTGCCCCCCACTACGAGCGCGACCCTTCCCGCAAACCAGCCGGCCATTTCCGGGGCGAGCGGGCCGGGCAGCGGGGCGATTCCCACTCTTGGCGGCAGCAGCAATGCCTGCATATCCCCGCTGGACCACACCGAATCGCCGCTCGAAAAGCGGAAACGTGATTTAACCATGCCCCGCCGATCGCAACCAGTCAGCTCCTGGCGAAACGCGGCGGGCAGTTCAAACGGAGCATTGGCAAACCTGGCATTCAACTGGAAGTACAGGGCCCGTTCACCGGGCATTTCCATGCCGGTCAGGTAACTGGAGGCCATCAGAGCGATTGGGAGTGCGTCGCCCCACGCCTGGCGAGCGACGCCAAATTCCCCCAGCAGGGCTTCGTAGCTAGAGCTGCACGGGCTATAGCACCCCTCGTATGCCAGGCCGGGGGTAAGATCCGCTTCCGACAGAGTCCGCGCCGCGTGCCGAGGGGCAACTGGGTCGCCATGCAGGGTTGCCAGGATCGGCGTGCCCGGAAGGAACTCGAAGGTGATCTCCATTACCTCACTACTGCCATCCATCAGTTTGATCACGGTACGCTGCGGCAGGGTAGAGGTTATCCGCGGCTCATAGTCGAGGTCCAGGAACGGAGGCTGGTAGAACAGGACGCGCAAGGCGGAGGGAAAGCAACCTGCTGGCGGAGTGAACAGGCCGCAGCTCGCTAGCGCCCCACAGGCGCCATGTGCCACGCGCCTGCCGAAGGGCGTGGTCCGGGCGCGGACATCGGACATATGCAGCGGGTTGAAATCCCGGGAGGCGTCCGCAAAGCGCTCCACAGTGTCGCTAGAAAAGCGCACAGTCAGCTCCGTGATCTACATGCCGGCGCTTGCTGCCGGCTGGGCTTGCATGATCGCCCGGACTTGCCGCGCTGGATTGCCAGCCACCAGGACATTGGGCGGAACCGATGTCATGACCACGGAACCTATCGCCACAACGCTGCCCCGCCCTATGGTGACACCGGGCAGGATAACCGCGCGCTGGCCAATCCAGACATCGTCTTCAATCACCACAGGTCTGACGTCTTCCCTCATGGCCGGCTTCCCCTCCCGTCTCGCTACCGGATCGAGCGGGTGTCCGGGGGAATCGAGGATTGCTACTCCCATTGAAATCTGGCAGTGGCGTCCGACGGAAATTCGTTCTCCGACCGTGAAGCTTGTGCCGTGCCCGACGATCGTATGGTCGCCAATGACCAGCGTGGGACGATCCGAATAGCGGGCGGCGAAGGTGAAACCGCACTTACCGTCAATCGTCACGTTGTCTCCGATGAGCAGTTCACCGCGGCCGTGTACCCCATGAAAGAAGACATCGGTGTGCAGGTTACGGCCATATTTCGTGCAACACGACTTAAAGAATGGCTCGCAGAAGAAGACCCGTGCGATGAAGTAGTAAACCGAGCGGGCAACCAGAAAGACGCCGGCCAGCGGGACAGTCAGGACGCGAGGCGCCGGAACCGAAAAATTCCGAACTATCCGCAAGCCCGCGCGCAGAAGCCGCGGGAACCGGTGACTGGAGCGCGCAATCTTCTGATACAACATGCCACAGGTCTCCTTTTGGTGTGGGTCAATGGTGCGCCGGCACACCTAGCGTATATGGTGTCGGCAAGAACGACTTCGATATGGGAAACTCGACTATAAACCGAATTTTACCTCATATTGCGATGGGGGTGGCGGCAAGTCAAACAGCGTGTGCAGCGCTTCACGCGCCACCCGATGCAGGCGCTGCGCAAGCCACGTGTAGACACCGAGGGCCATGGCGCCGTGCGACAGCCGGGCTTCAGCCGCAGCGTTGAGCGGCACGGCGTGCTGAATGAGGCTTAATCAGGCCCAGGAGGTCCTTGAATCCGCGGCCTTCAGGGCTGGATGCATGCGCCGTTGGCGCGCACTATGGTCTAACTGAATGCTCTGGAGTGCGCGCCGGCGAGGTCGTTCGAAAGTTAAGGCGTGGGGACACCCCCGCTTATAGGTTTCGCCGCCTCATCTGGGAGATGCATTTCGGCGTGATCGGTTGGCGACAGCGTAACCATCGGCATTTCCACCCCCGCGAAGCCGGCCTTCGCGCCCAGAATGCCCCTGTCGATCTGGCGGATATCCGCCCCGTGCGGATCTGCCGGTATGCCTGGATCGGCAACGGCTGCCACATTATGAAAGGTGTCACCATCGGCGAAGGCGCCGTGATTGTCGCCAATAGCGTGGTGATCTCCGATATCCCGCCGTATTCCCTTGCCATGGGCAACCCGGCCGAGGTATATTTTCGGAACTATGGCCGTCCGTCCGGCACGACCGCGGATTCCTCCGGCTCAAGGCCGTAGGAGTTACCAGGCGCAGCGTGTTATCGTGGCACTAAGAAAGGGTTTGTGCTCAGCCGTACAGAATTTCCGACTCGCATTCCCGTTGTTCCGCACCAGCCGGTAATGGCCGATGCGGGAGATGCGCCCGAAGTTGTCCCGCCGGATCCCCTTCGAAGCATCGCCTTTCATCTGGGATTGCTGCTCCTGTTCTTGCGAATCAGCATGCTTCATCAGGTCCAGACCGTGATGATGGGGTTCAATCTTTACCTGCTTTACCTTTTCGGCATACCCGCCATCATCGGAGTCGTCGCCGCCGGGGGCCTGAGACGCGCGTTTCGGGGCCGCCCCGCCTATTATTGGACCGGCTTCGCGATATGGATGTTTCTGGCAATTCCTTTTAGCTCCTATAGAAGGGGTTCCGCGGAGTTGCTTCTGACCTACCTCAGGACCGATCTGATTATGCTCTTCGTCACGGGGGGGTTGGCGGTCACTTGGCGGGAATGCAAGCAGTTGATGCACGCCATCGCGTGGGGCGCGTTCGTGAACCTGATGTGTGCGCGGATCTTTCTGAAGGGGATGGGTTCCGAAAACCGGGTCTCGCTCGAATTTGGCTCGATCTCAAACCCCAACGACTTAGCCGCGCACCTGCTCCTCGCTCTGCCCTTCTTGCTGTGGGTGGCCATGAATTCCAGGTTCATCCTGATGCGCCTCTTTGCGATGTTGGGGGTAGTCTATGGCCTCTATGTTATTCTAGGCACCGGATCGCGCGGCGCGTTGCTGGCGTTGGGAGCCGCCAGCGTGTACTTTTTGGTGCGCGGAACGGCTCGCCAGAGGCTGGTACTTGTCGGAATCGCGCCCATCGCCGCCGCGGTGTTGCTGACCGCCGTACCAACGCGGATTCTGCAGCGCCTTACTTCGTTTTCGGCCAACAGCGCCGACTCGGTGCAGGAGGCCATCGAGTCGTCCATGCTGCGCGAGTACCTGCTCAAGACGAGCATCGATTACACCTTCCAGCACCCGCTTTTCGGCCTTGGCCCGGGACAGTTCTCTTCCTTTGAGGGCATGCACAACCAGATCATAGGAACGCACGGATACTGGCACGAAGCCCATAACACGTTCACCCAGGTCTCGAGCGAGTGCGGAATTCCAGGGGCCATATTGTTTATCGCCGGAATCGTCTCCACATTCCTCTTGCTCAATCGTACATTCCGTCAGGCCCGGAACCGGCCGGACTGCGCCGATATCCGGGCTGCGGTGTTCTGTGTCTCCCTCGCGCTCGTGGCGTTTTGCACGGCCATCGCGTTCGTGAATTTCGCTTACTTCTTCTACTTGCCGGCCATGGCGGGACTCGCGATCGCTATGTCCAAAGCGGCGCAAGTCGAGTTCCAGTCCAGATCGCAAACTACAATGCAGGCACGCGCCGCATCCTGACATTCTTGTGAAGCCCGCCGCCGATAGACGCCGTTTTTCCATTCTTCTGGTCTCCCATACGTATCCACCTGTTCTGGGCGGTTCGGAAATCGAGGCGCAGCGGGTTTGCTCCGCTTTGCTGCGGCGCGGACATTCCGTGACCGTGCTCTGCGCGGGCGGACCGCCCATGCCGGACCTCGCGGCCTGGACGGATCCCGCCGGCGTCCCGGTACGAATCTTCGGGGGCCGGCACTTTGCCCGTCTTCGCGATTATGCGTTCGCAATAGGCGTAGCACGCACGTTGTTCCGGGAGCGCGACCGATATCAGATCGTCTACTTCTTGATGCAGGGGTTGCACTTGGCCGCCGGCCTGCCGGTCGCGCGCTGGCTGGACAAGCCCATCGTGATGAAGGTCTCCGGCAGCGGCATCATTACGGCCATGCGGCAGTCCTGGCTCGGCCGGCTGGAATTGCGGTATTTGCGCAAATGGGCGAAGCGCGTGATGATTCTCAATCGCGGCATGGCGGAAGAAGCCGCCTCGGCCGGATTCGAGCCGCAACATCTGCTGTGGATGCCCAACCCGGTGGATACTTTAGAGTTCGCCCCGTGCGATGCGGAGCGCCGCCTGCAACTGCGCGAGCGTTTCAGTATCCCCGCTTCCGCGCCTGTTGTTATTTTCGTGGGAAGACTTGCGCCGGAGAAGGAATTGCAGTCGTTGATTCGGGCTTTTGCCGCTTCTCTCGGCGACCAGCCCGATGCCGTGCTGCTCCTGGTCGGCGATGGCCCTATGCGAGACGAGTTAGAAACTCTGGCTGCGGAATTGCGCCTGGGCGCGGCGGTGCGGTTCGTTGGCAGAAAGACGGCGGAGGAAGTCTGCCTGTGGCTACAGGCAAGCGACGTTTTCGCGCTGGTCTCTTCGAATGAGGGCTTTCCCTGCTCTCTCCTCGAGGCCATGTCGGCCGGGTTGCCCTCCGTGGTCAGCGCAATCCCCGCTAACGCTCAGCTAGTCGAAGATGGTATCCACGGATTTCAGGCCGAGTTGGGCAACGAGGTTTCGATCGCCAGCGCCTTGAAGCGCCTCCTTTGGGATGGAGCCCTGCGCGCCCGGATGGGCGCCGCGGCCAGGGGGTTGGCGCTGGCCAGCTATTCCGTCGACCAAGTAATCGATCGGTATGAAGCGCTCTTCGCGGAAGCGATGGCGCCGCCCATTCGATCCGGCGCCCGCCGTTCTCGCTGACTGGACTATCACTAACCCCAGTACTTCCTCGTGATCGCGGACAGCGTGGTCTCCAGTTGCAACCTTTCCACGGCCCCGTAAGCCGCCACCACGGGACGAGGAGAAGGATTGGACCATCCTCAGGACAGACTGCGCGCGCTTTCACTCGCCAGCGCCGTTGGTTGCGGCCGTGCGGCCGGCCCGGGACCGGGCCCGCTCAAACGCCTCGATGTATTGCGCGGTCATCGGCTCCGCGCTGTGATTCGCGCGAACCCAGACGCGGGCAGCTTCGCCGATGGCGCGGCGCATTTCGGGTGAGCGCCACAACTCGAGGATGCGCTCGGCAAAACCGGTCACATCGCCGGGTGCGCACAGTAACCCCGTCTTGCCGTCGGCGATGACGTCGGGAATGCTCCCAACGGCCGAAGCCACCACAGGTTTGCCGCAGGCCTGGGCTTCGAACACCACCAGAGGCATTCCATCCAGAGACGACGGAACCACCACGACATCGGACAGCGCCATGAGGGTGCGGACATTGTCGGTAAAGCCTGGCGCGTGGATTCGGTCCTGCATCCCATATCGTTTGATCAAGGACAGCACGGCTGCCCGCTCCTGGCCCTCGCCTGTCATCAGGAAACAGATCTCGTCATAGGACCGGAGCAGCTTGGCGATCCTCACAAAATCCGCCGGAGCCTTTTCCTTTGAGAGCCGGCCGAAAAAAGAAACCAGGAACTTGCCCCGGAAGTGTTGCGGCAGTCCGCTCGACTCAAACGTGGGGTCCGGCGCCGCCGCCATTTCCTCAATGTCGATTCCATGGGGGATCACGAATACCTTGCCGGCTTGCTCGCCCCCTTCGGAGATCAGCTTGTCGGCCAGCGACGGGAACGGCACAAACGTGGCATCAATGTGTGCCGCGTAGCGACGGTTGGTATGGTAATGGACCTCATCGTTAAACAATTGATCGAGGATCGCAATATGTGGGAACTCGCTGTCGATTTCAGGCAACAACCGGTAGACAAAATCACAGCCTGCGATCAGGATCGTTCCGATCTGGTGACGTCTTAACAGGTAGAACAGGAAGTCTCTCCAGCGGTCCTCTTGATTCTGAAGCACGCGCGGCAAAGGGTAGAGGTAGGGCGTAATCGCCTCGAAGCTCTCTGTGCAGTCCCGGATGGTCTCTGCCAGCACGAGTGTCGTGATCACAACCACTTTATAGCCTCGCCGGATCAGAGAACGCGCCAGAGCCTCGAAGACCTTTTCCGCCCCGCCGATGGCGATGAACGGCAAGGCAAACAGTATAGGTGGATGGGAGCCGGCAGGTTCGATCAGGTTGTCCCAGGAAGTGGCCGGACGATCGAGCGATGCGTCGGCTGGGACGGACCAGTCGACGAACAACTGCGGGTTGGCCTCGCGAATGGCTTGACGTTGATGCTCGAGAGCCACCCCGGATGTAGTCCATAATCCGCCGCCATGGACGCGGTACAGCATCAATGGCTCGCTGATGCTCTTGCCGCGGAATCCATGACCCAAAAGGCGAACCCAAAAATCCCAGTCCTCCGGCACATATCGTTCACCCTTGCCCCAGTCGCGGAAGCCGCCGACGCGCTCCCAAGCCGCTCTGCGGAACATCGCCACGGTGGAGATCTGGTTGCCATCTGTAATTTCCGGCCAGGTGGGATCGCGCAGAAGCCAGTGAGAATCGGATTCCCCAATGCAGCGCACAGAAGGATAAACGAAGTCATAGCCGTAAAACTCGGCCAGGAATACCGCGATCTCGATGTAGATTGGCTTGATCAGATCGTCCGCGTCCAGGCAGCAAATGTAGCGGCCCCGTGCAAGACCGATGCCCCAATTGCGATTATCGCCGACCAGATGCTCTTCCGCGCGGTAGACGAAGCGGGTTCGCGGCAGCCCTTTCCGCTCCAGATCCCGAAGAACGTCGGGCGTCGTTCCGTCAGTGGATCCGCCCTCGACGACGATGATCTCAAGGTTCGTGAATGTCTGCGATAGGACGGAGTGGATGGCCTGTCCCACGTACTGGCCGTAGTTAAAGCACGGTATGACGACGCTGACCAGGGGCGCGCCTCTGTCCTCCAGGCGAGGAGCGGTCTCCGCCGCAATCGAAGCCTCGCGGGGTTGAGCTTCCAGCGGCGCAGGAGAGCGGCGATTTGCAGCCGCGGGCGGTAGCGGCGCCGCCGCGCTCCTCTGCTCCTGGCGGCCGAACACAGCGTAATGCAAGAGTGGGTTTACCCCGGCATCGCGCACATCTGAGTAACGCAAGCGATAATAAGCCGAGTCGAAACTCTCCGAAGGGTTCCGATTCTCGAGGTATCCACGGAGTAGATAGTGAAGCCCGGGATGGATACCCGACCGCGTTACGTCGGCGTGGGCCCACCCGTAGTAGACGGCGTCGAAGTAAGCGCCCCATATCGCGCGTCCTTCGCCACCGCCGACGACCAGCCTCAACCCTAACAGAAGGTTCTTGGCGTTCGATAGGGCCAGACGGGGAGACCCCACCAACATCATGCCGCGGCAAACTCCCGAGATCCTCCGTAAAACCCCGACCGACCATTCCGCAGCTCTCCAGGCCCGGGTGGCACGCATACGAATGATCGTTTCTTCAAGAACGGCGATTCGTTCGCTTCGCTGCCTCGCCTCCAATTCGACTTCTTGCAGATCAGCCCGAATGTGTTGCAGCTTTTCTTCGCGATAGGCCCATAACGCGAAGAGGCGGTGCAGTGAGGGGGCAGTCAACTCCTCAGGCTCCAAGTGCCGGTGAAGGGCGAGGATCTCGGGGCGGCTGTGGGCGGCGTGCACCAAATCGAGGTGCCAGCGAAAGCGCGCTTCGTCCCCGCGAAGCAAAGAGGGATCGCCGGAGGTTAGGCGCAAGTATTCGGACCCGGCCCGCCGTGCGGTTTCCGCATCAGGGGAAGTTACTCCGATGTAAGTGCAGCCGAAGTCTTGCACGTCGATGACGGATCCCGTCAAGGGTAAGTGAAGGATCTTGCGGAACAGGTATTCGATGGAAGACTCGGTAGGATAGTGGAGGTGCTCCAACGAAGAGCGATACCAGACGTCCCCGGCGAACTGAACTACGGGAACTTCAAAAATCAAAATGCCGTCGGGCTTGAGGAGGGCGGTGGCGGTGCGGAATGCCTCCTTGAAGTCCGGAATATGTTCGAAGACTGCGATTGACAGAACGGCGTCGAAACATCCGGCATAGAGTTGCTCCACGCCGCTGTCGAGGAGATCGCGCGCGATCATCCTTACGCCTGCCCGGGTCGCCTGTTGGGCCATGCTTTCGTTCAACTCGATGCCAAAGCAATCGTATCCCTCCCCCAGGAGTTGCAGGGCACGACCGTTGGCGCAACCGATATCCAACACTTTTCCACCAGGCTTCAGAATGCGCAGCAGGGCAGCGGCCCACGCCACTCCATGCTCGGCGGCAAAAGCGTAGTCGTTGTAGCCGACGGCGGAGTCGGGTGCAGCCGAGAAATAGTTGTCTCCGTATAAGCTCTGGACGTCGTCCTGAAAGTGCTCGACAATTCCATGACCACACACAGCGCATTGCAACACGCGGACTCCGTCGGTGCGCTGGCCGAACGGGCGGAAATCGCGGGCGCCGCAAAGGGTGCAGACGGAATCGTAACGTTCCCTTTCAGCCATTCGCCGCCTCGTGAACGCCCGGCGCTGGCCCCAGACGCGCCTGAATCATTCGCCCGATCCCCTCCACAAGCGAGACGCGCGGCTCCCAGCCAAAGATGCGTCTTGCCTTTTCAACGTCGGCGACCATCTCCAGAACTTCGTCGGCGCGGACCTCACCCCTCGAGACAACCGGCTTCTCCAAGCCGGCGACCCTCAGTATCAACTCCGCCAGTTCACGCGGGTTTACCGAGCAGCCCGATCCGGCGTTGAAGGCATCGAAGCCTGGCGGGTTCATGGTCCGGAGCAGCAGATCGAGCAGATCGTCAATGAAGAGATAGTCCCGCCTGGGACGGTCGTCCGCAATCGAAATCTCGCGCGCCTCGAGATCCAGTGCCTGCCTCAGAAGGGTCGGGATGAGGAAGCTCTCAGCCTGTCCCGGACCGTAGACATTGAAGGGGCGGATGACGGTCACCTGTATGCCGAACTGCCGCGCGTAGTACCGGCACACCTCTTCCGCCAGCAGTTTCGTATGACCGTACGGGTTGAAAGCCGCCACCGGATGCTCCTCGGAAATGGGAAGAAACCGGGGCCTTCCGTAGACGTAGGAGCTCAGCATGGTCAGAGAAGCGCCATGACGCCGGCAGAACTCGGCCACGTTCACCGTTCCCAGTACGTTGGTGGCGTAGAAAGGCAGTGGGTCGGACCAGCTATCCGGCACGAAGGTTCTGGCCGCCAGATGGTAGACATGGTTCACGCCACCGCCGGGCAACGGACAGGATGCGATGTCCCCGTCGGTATCCGAATGGCGGATCACCGCACAACCCGCCTGCTCCAGCCGTTCGCTCAGAGGCCTGCCGATGAATCCCGAGGCGCCCGTGACGAGAACCGTTTTACTCATCCGGGAGAAGCGTCCTCCTGTACTGTTCAAACTCCTCGATGGCCCGCTCGTAATCGTGGGGCCGGCCGATGTCGAGCCAGTAGCCGCTGTAAGGTTCGACGTGGACCGGCTCGCCCCGTGCCAGCATGTCCCGCATGAGGTCGTCAAACCCGTATTTCACGTCTGGCGGCACGCGCTCCACCAGGGAACGGTTGACGGCGTAGACGCCCATGCTCACCAGGTACCGGTGGGCGGGCTTCTCGTGGAAACGGCACAACCGGTTCTCGCCGTCCACTTCGAGCACCCCGTAGTCGACGACGTGCGTACGCGGCGCCGCGGCGATCGTAAACAGGCGGCCGGCGGACACATGTGCGTCGCAGAACTCCCGGAAGTTCAGGTCGGTCAGCACGTCGCCGTTCATCAACAGGAACTGGTCGGGAAGGTCCTTGACCAGTTTCAGCGGCCCGATTGTGCTCAACGGCTTGGATTCCAGCGAATAGTCGATTTCGATTCCCCAGCGGGCGCCGTCGCCGAAGAACGCCTGGATCAGATTGGCTTGGTGATTCACGGCCATGGTAACCTGCCGGAATCCGTGGCGCGCCAGTTGCCGCACCACCACTTCCAGGATCGGGTACTGGCCAATCGGCATCAGCGGCTTGGGCAGGACGACCGTGTACGGCCGCAGCCGGGTCCCCATTCCGCCGGCAAGAATCACTGCGCGGTCACACATTGTAGACATGGCTCTTGTAACGCGCCAGGTTCTCGGGACGCCGGAACCAATCGATGGTCACGGCCAGACCCTCGCGGAGCGGCGTCGAAGGCTCAAATCCCGTCGCCTCCCGCAGTTTTGTATTATCGCAACACAGGCGCCGGACTTCACTCTTGCCGGGTCGCAGCCGCTCGGCATCGGTGACCGGCGCTGCTTTCGACCCCATCAGCCCGGCAATGAGTTGGAACAGGTCGCCAATGCGGATCTCGCGATTCGTCCCGATCTGAAAGACCTCCCCGGCTCCCCCTTCCATGCCGGCGATTGCCAGGAAACCCCGGCACGTGTCCTTCACGAACGTGAAATCCCGCGTCGGCTCCAGATCGCCGACCCGGATCTCAGGCGCCTGCGCAGCCATCTGCGAAATGATGGCCGGGATGATGGCCCGCGCCGACTGGCGCGGGCCGTACGTATTGAAGGGACGGGCGACCACCACCGGAAGGTCGAACGAATAGTAAAAGCTCAGCGCCATGGCATCGGCGCCTATTTTCGATGCGCTGTAAGGGGACTGGGGCGTGAGCGGATGCCGTTCGTCGATCGGCACGTATTGGGCCGTGCCATACACCTCGCTGGTGGACGTGTGAATGAACTTCCGGACACCACTGTTCCTCGCCGCCTGGCACAGGTTCAGCGTGCCTTTGACATTGGTATCCACAAAGCTGTCGGGAGCGCGATACGAATACGGGATTGGGATGAGCGCGGCGAGGTGAAAGACGATGGCGACGTCTCGCGTCAGGCCGAGACAAAAATGGGGATCCCGGATGTCGCCGGTCACTACTTCGATTTGGGAAAGGGACGGCACGTCCTCTAGCCATCCCCAGTGATTGAAGGAGTTGTATTGGCACAGGGCCCGGACGCTAGCGCCCTCTTCAACCAGGGCCTCGGCCAGGTGCGAGCCGATAAAACCGTCGGCGCCGGTTACCAGGACCTTTCTATTCTTGAGCAACATCTGTCAACCTCAAAACAGGCAGCCAGTTGGGCATCTACCCCAACGAGACCAGGCGACATCGCGGGACTGAACATGAACGGCTGCCATCAGTGTGGTCTCCGGTCCAAGTAGCTGTAGATCCGATAGTCACCGAACGAACGAACGAGGTCGCAATTCTGTTCGACCCATGACTTGAGGCGTGGATTCATCGCGAGGTTATCCTGGCCTCTCTGCACCGTGAATACCGCGTACCGAACCTTGCCGGCTGAAATCGCCGCTATCAGTTGATCCGCCGCATCGGGGCCGCCATATATGGCGCCGTAGTTTTCGATGTACTTTCTGCCGGCTTTAAAGCCGATGTCCTTCATGGATGCAATCACCTGGTCCGGCTGCGTGTTCATGCGAACAAAGCTGACCGTATCTTCGAAGCCGGTTTGGCCATAGTCATACGTGGTCGAATAACTGACCCGCGACTGATGCACCGCGACGCCGAGTGAATTGCCGGCCGCGGCGCTCAAGGCGCAAGCCAGGACCAGAGCCGCAAACCGAGGCGCCAGCCGCCGGACGGGCACGGCTGCGAGAAGAACCAACGCCGGAATATACAGCGACCAGGTGTACGGCCGGGAAAACCCCGTCAGAATGATGGTGTCCTTCACCCACACTGTGCCTGCCAGCGCCGACACGAAGTAGACGGCGGCGGCCATCGTCGCCCAGAGTCGTATCGGAACTTCGGACGCCCGGAACGACGCTTCCAGCAAGAAATCCAGCAGCAATGCGGCACACGCCACGATGATTCCCCAGTAAACAAACGTGTACTTGAACGGCGCCCCCCCGAACGTCATTGTTTGCCCGCAGTAGTAGCCCGTACAGCCCAGCGCCAAGCCAACTAATACGAGACTGTGAATGGATCGCTTGTCGCGGCATATCAACGCCTGCCAACCCGCAGCGAGACCGGCTCCGATGGCAGCCAACCAAGGCACTAGGCCCGTCCAGCCGACCAGTATGGGCACCATGATAACGAAGGTGTTCCTGTAATCACCGAGTCGGGCAAGGACCCCCGGTCTGCCACTTGAACCGCGGGTGAGCAGGCTCTGCAGTGTGAAAGCAAAAGTATAGCGGACATCCAACCCCGTGATGCCACCGTAGGCGAAGTAGGTCATGAGGAAAACCACGACCGCCGAAATTGTGACAGCGGTTGCAGCGAGAAATGCTCTCGCCAATCCCAGCCTATTCACGAGAAGCAAGAGAACAGCCGGTGGAAGAAGCCAGACTGTTGTGAGCTTGGCCCACAGCACCAACACGAGCGCCACGCAAAGGAATGCGTATTCGCCACCCCTCACCGGGTCGCTGCGCCACGTTCCATCGCGCCAACTCATCCGGACGAGGATGAGCAGAGTGCCACAAAGCAGCGGGCCGTAGATCGTGGAATCGATGTCGGCAATCGAGGCTGTCTGTAGCGTGTACGGGTTTAGTAAGAACAACAGCCAAAACCATCCCGTGATCCGCTGCGCTGTCTCACTCCCAAAGAGCGCTCGGACCAACTCCAGCACGATCCAACCCTGCAACAGGGCGCACATGTATCCGAAAAGTCGCACCTGCATCTCGCCAAAGCCGAGCAGGTTGATCCAGAACGCCAACATGTAGATGTACAACGGTGGGTGGTACAAGCCGAGGTGCTTTGGGTTATCTTCCCCCCGATAATACACAGGTAAGCCAGTTGCCGCGGTCTGCTTCCCGACCGCGGGGAAGTCCATGTTGTCGAGCTGCAAAGGCTTCCAGCCCGATGCCGCGAACAGACAAAATGAGGCGATTAGAGCCGCAAGGCCTAGACGAAATTGGACGGTCGTAAGCATCTCAACTCCAGACGGACGGGTCAGGGTGCATCGGCTGCACTGGGCCGATTCTCGCTCTTACCAGCATCTGCTTAGCACCGGGTTTCCACGGCGAGGCCAGGTAAAGGCGGATGAGAAACCGGGATACAGGAAGTCTCGACTTTACCGAGAGGGGCAGGAACCCTGCTCTGGACTCCAATACCTGGAATCCATGTGCAACCAGGAAATCACATAGACTCACGTCGGAAAAAACTGAGATATGCGTGTAGTCGTCAAAATATTCCCTGTAGGCACGGCGGTAGTTTGGCTGGAGGATTATCAGAGTTCCGTCCGGCTTGAGCTTCTGGCGCAGCTGGACGAGGGTCTCGGCGAAGTCGTCCTTGGCTAAGTGTTCAAACAGGTTGCTCGCAAAAACCAAATCCACCGAAGCGTCCGGGAGAAAGCTGAGGTCGGTGACGCTCCCAACCCTGGCGACGACGCCGGGGGCGGCATAGCTTGTCATCAGCGGCCAGATATCGACGGCGGTCCGGATGGCACAACGCACATTGTTGATGAAGTGGGCATACCCGGCGCCGAGTTCAAGAACGTGATAATCGGGACGGATGAACTTGCTGAAATAATAATTGCAGAGTGCGGCCCACAAAACCTCCCGCCTCCTGTCATAGGTCAGACGTGTTGTGTGGTAAGTGTTCATCTGGACCTCCACGAGAACACGATTCCCTTCATCATTCGTAAGCCTACGGCCAAGGCCCGCCGGTTACTGGTATTGCCGCCCTTGCTGACGCCGACACGGCTGTGAAAGGTGACAGGGCATTCTACAAGTCGGAAGCCGTGGCTGAGGGCGGTGTCCAGGAAATGAGCGTTGAACTCGAGATTAATGTCCGGGTTGAGTAGTGGCAACAGGGCGCGGAGGGGTTCATTGCGACACAGTTTGTATGTCGTTCCCATGTCGGTGAAAGTCCCCTTGCCAATGTGCTTGGCTTCGAAAAGCTTAGCAACTGAAAAATTGCCGTAATACATGAACGTCGTCAACTGCGTACGGACATCTCTTAATTGCTCCACGATTCGAGTCCCGTTCACTATGTCAGCGTGTGGGATATACGCCATGAACTTGTCAATATCATAGGCTCGAAAGGTCATGTCTCCTTCACAGAGGAGCGTCAGGTTGGTATCCTCGCAGCCTACGCCTTCGGTGAGTGCCCGAAAGACACAGTGTCCGTACCCGGCTTGGATCTCTCGCACGACGACGGCGCCGCTCCGGCTCGCCACTTCAGCGGTGTCGTCGGCGCTGTTGTTGTCGACAACGATGACGCGGCGGACCAACGCATGGCTGCGGAAGTCAGTGACCGCCTGGCCAATACTCTCCTGGTCATTGTATGCTGTTAGAACCACGGTGAGGTCTGAGCCGGCCGGCGGGTCGAACCGCACCAAGGGCTCGCGCCTCTTCTTAGGAAGAAAGAGGAACAGGTCTATGAGCGCCAGGACAATGCCGACCCATACGGCCATGCCAGTGGCCAGGTACGCGCTATGGCTCGACTGGGCCGGCCAGCGGCCAAGGAGCAGAGCCAGGATGACGTCGGACCCCGCTAAGAGGACGAAGACTGTAATCCCTGCAAGCGCCAAGAGAACCCCGTACAGAAGGCATGGGACGCTTCTCATCTTAGTTGTTTCGCGTTGACAAATCGTCTGAAAACTCGGCCAGTTCCGAACACGGCTGCACATGGGTTATGACGCCTTCAGCCGCAAACTCGGGGATATGCGGAGAGAGATCGATGACGTGCTTCTCTGCCGCCTGAATGTTATTAATGAAGTCGCAGTACCCGCCGCCTAATTCAAGCACGGCGGACGAAGTTGGAATTTCTGACTTCAGGTAGACGCACAACGCCTTCCACAGTTGCTGCCTGCGCGGGTCGTGAGAGAGCCGGGTGCTGAAATAGCCCTCGTCCACGTAGGCGAGCTGGCTGTCTGAAATCGAAGTTGGTTGCGGCTTGGGTTTGTTCACGTCTAGTTCGAACAGATTCATGATAACACAGGCTTGTGCCCGGGCAACTACGGCTGCGATTCGGAGCATAATGAGAGCCGGAGATTCGTGGGGCGGTCAGGCGGCCTTTTTGAGGAGTGCTTCGACCTTGGGCCGAAATCCGGATACCTGCTCCGGAAGGAGTTTTCCCATTCCTCGTTGAGCATCCGTGTCCGGATTTGCTGCTGCTTCACCGGAGTCGAGAGACCGCTGCATTGAATCAGCCATTAGGGCGAGAGCATCCATGGGCAGGTCACGTCTGCGCTTGTTTAGCCTCTCCAGAGAATCGCGCACTGCCATGCGGTCCTCGGTAGCGGCGCGGCGCATTTTCCCGCCGGTGCATACCGGAACTGAGCCCTTCGCATCCCAGGGCGGAACCCGCTCCAGGCGGACATCCAACCTCTAATCCACCGCTCTAGTTCAGCGCGGCACAACCGTCATGTCCTGGTTAACCCTGAAGGGTTGAACTGCCCTGTGGAACTCGCGCCCTTCGGGATTCCAGACGTACAGGAATTCAACTGTTTGGGGCGGCGTGCTGGCGTAACTTAGTTGTTTGCCGTCCCAGGTCAGGGTCCCTAGCCACGGGTTGTAGATCATGAATTTCCGTCGAGGAACCCGGGGATGCGTCAATTCCATGGCGTGGATCAGATCCCAGGGAGCGGCGAACACCGGCGCGCCGTTGACGCTATACGGACTCACCGTGAGGATGATTGCCTTCTCTTCGGTGGCAGCAATCCTCTCGACTGGCGCTTCGGCCAGGATCTGCTCCTGCAAATGCCACGCGGTCGCCCAGTCATTCAGGCGAACCAGATGCGCCATCGCAAGCACCACCCCGAGACCTATGCCGACCGCCATCATAGCAATGCGCCCAACCCTTGGCAGGCGCGCTCGAGCATAACCGGCTAGAATACCAGCGGCCACAACGATCCAGAAACTGAAAAGTGAGAACGTTCGCGTTTCGACGCCAAGGCCGTCCACGGACCGCGCTCCGAGGCTGAATGCCACGATCGAGAGCAGCCCTCCCGTGATGCAGGACGCTGCAGCCAGAGCAACATAGCCAGCCCCGGTCCTTTGCTCGCGGTCGATACACGAGCGCAAGCCAGCGTAAACGCATAGACTGGCGGCAGCAACGGCGCAGACCACGAATAACGCCTCCACTTCGTGAAGACTGCGCAGCATCTCGGGGATGATCCGTGCGAAATTTCCTGTGATTATCGCCTGCCACGCGGGCGCGATCGGCCTTTGGGTGCCAGTCAGGCGCTTGGAAGCAACGTACCAAGCCGCTGCCAATCCCTGGGCCGCCACCAGGCTGGCGCCGGTGAGCAGCACGTGCCGGATGCGCGCACGGCCTGCCACGACCAGGCTGAGCCCGAGCAAAATGACGGGGAAAAACTGAAAGTAGTATACCTCGTAACCAAGACACAACGCCGGATAGAGCAGGCCGGGGATTACTAGAGGCGCCCGTCCCCTCTGCCAGCGGTCCGTGAGATAGGCGAGCATCCAGGCGAATGCCAAGAGGAACATGTGGGCGCTGAGCACCACTGCCCAGAAGCGGAATCCTACAGCCCACGGCAGCAGCAGCCACGCCGACCCTACGGCAACCGCGGCGGACCGGGTTTCGATGCCGCACTTCCAACCGACGGTCCAAATCACCCGGGCAAGGAGCAGCGCCAGAGACAAGTTCGCCGCCAGCAGCGCGGACTGCCAGAGCAGGGGCTGGCCAGCCAGCAGCGACGAAAAGACGAAGTGAAGAATCGAGAACATGGGCCGAGATGGATCCATTTGCAGAATCCAGTCGAAACGCACCCGACCGAACGGCGCTCCGTGGCGAGCGACATCCGCTACAGAGCCCCAGTCGTCCATGGAGAAGCCCAACTCAAACGGCTGCAATGCGACGCAGAACGCGACCACCAGCAACCAGATCATCAGCCCACGCGATGGCCTCCACTGGGCGGTCAGCGCGCCATTAACATCGACGCCTTGTTCCGTAGGAAGATCGACGGCCTGTTCCGTAGGTGCTGCCGGAACCTCGCAAGCCGGTTCGGGAGCCGAAGCGGCATCCGCTGCGTCCTGCCGTGAGTCGCTCAAGACAGCCTCCGTGCCGACAGCTCTCATGAACGGCTTGCGTTTCCTTTTCTGTGATGACATAGACCACCTCACGGAAGTTGATGCATGATACCAGCTAAGCAGGCTAAGGCGCTTCAGAGCGGCGCAGACCCGGGGAGCACGCCGACACCTCACTAGCACCGAGAGCAAAATTGTTGTCTCTCTATCGCGCTGCACCCATTACCAGAGAGCAATAGGCCGGGGAGGCACCGAGCGCCCCGAGCACGAGTACTCCGCCCTGGGCGGCGAGCGGGCCGAATACGTACGGCTGATCGTCCAAGATCCGACCAACGTCATCGATGTAGTATCCCCGCGGCGGCGCCTGCCGGCGTGCCACTACCGACAAGAGGAGCACCTACCTCCTGAGCCGCACCTCGGTCTGGCTGAGACGCCAGAAGTAACCTTCGGCAACTTCGGACGAAGGCGGAATAGTATCAGTCATCTGGTTTCCTAAGACCTGGATCGTTCCCGGCTCAACGGGGACTGCTGGTCCGCCTGCCGTTGGTGCGAAGTGACGACTATAGCACACGGCAAATGGCCGACAAAGTGCCGCTTGAGATTCCGGTTGGCGTGCGGAGAGTCTGCCGACGTTTCGAACGTTGGTGTAAAGGGTAAAAGGGACGCTTCTGGAAGCGATCAAGGCGGTGGATGCAAGAAGGGGCACCATTCGCTGGCCCGACTACGTCAGGAGAAACCCCAGGCCGATACCTTCTATGGGTCGTAGGAGGGAACTGCTCGTTGAACTGCTCAATCCCTGGCAAAGACCGCTTCCCAACCGCCGACCATCGAATAGCTCCTTCGGAGCACGAACCAAGGCCACTTGAAAGCATGGGCAATCACCGTCCTTGACGGATGCGCCAGGAATTCCGTCTCGACGATAGCCGGGCGCGATCGAATGAGCCTGAAGGTGCTGCTGACGCCTAGCACCGTGAGCACGTTTTCCCAAAAGGGCTGGCCCATGTCGTGCACGTGACCCGGAAATGTGAAGTCAATTCTCACGCCCAAGAGAGCGGCCGTTTTGATGAGGGACGACATCGCGGGCGTCCGAAAATATGCGCGGCCGCCCCTGCTCAACGAGTTCAACAGTGCAAGCATTACGTCACGCGGATACGGTATATGTTCCACAATCCCGCTGGCGACGACGACCTCGAATCCGCCGCTACGAGTGGCCTCTGGCAGGCTCTGATAGCAGTCTACGATTATGGCGTCCCATTCTCTTGGGCAAGAAGCATTGTAGTCGACGAGCGCGATTTCGACGCTGCGCGTTCCGCGTTGAATAAAACGACGTGCCAGCGATCTGGAGATCGCCGCCTCAATGCCTCCGCCGAAATCGAGAATTCGTATGCTGCTTCTGGGCGCAACCCCCAGGGACCGGAACAAATGCCGGGAGAACCGGTCGCTCCCATCGAAGGTAGTTGTTCCGTCTATGGTGGCGTAGTAGTATTTGTAGTAGTCCCTCAAGACTTCCTCCCGGGGCATTCGAGAAGCGGAAATGCAGCCGCAACGGCATGCCAGAAGGTGCACCGGGGGCGCGTCTTGAAGCGCGATCAGTGGCCGTCTATACCCCGTGTATCCGCAGATTGGACACGCGCTCTCAGGCAGCAACTGATCCTCGGATACGTGTGCGCCCTGGTGATGGATTGACCTCAGCAGTTCTCACGTCCTTTCGTGTGTGCCCGGCCCGGGTGATCCCTTTATGGTACACCCGGCCCCGATTCCCAACCATCTTACCGGCGTCGCCATGATTCCGTCAGTGCACCCGCTCCAGATGCCGGGGCCATTGGCGACTGGCGCTACTGGGTAGCGCAGAGCTACTGCTTCTGAACCAGGACACCCTGGCTCCGTACTACGCAGCCTTGCCGAAAGCACACGGAGTACGGCGGGCTGAAGTCCCTGATCAATGAGCGTCTTCTTAGAGCGTCACACTCAGAATCTGTAGAACCTGTTAGGGGCCTGCCTCCAGGTCTGGCGGCAGTTCCAGCAAATCGTCGATGACGGGCTGTCAGTTGCCCCCCCCCCGCATTCCCTGCGGATCCGCAGATTGGACAATGGCACATCCTTTTCAGCTTAGCGCCCCCTCAGACGGTTTTCACGAGCTGAATGTGGCCGGACCCGCTAATGCTATTTCCGAATTGTGCCGATAGGACAACTGATGCCGAAGTGGATTGCAGCAATCGTGATCGGGTGCATGCCGTGCGCTTGTCTGGCCGCGGTGTCCA
>Ga0181521_10002175_pt1 | contig 23843 bp, 23 predicted proteins | sample PEATcosm2014_Bin_32_FD_119764 | JGI IMG/M metagenome (GOLD analysis project Ga0181521, IMG submission 119764) | Peatland microbial communities from MTU Mesocosm Facility, Houghton, MI, USA - PEATcosm2014_Bin02_60_metaG | ecosystem: Environmental > Terrestrial > Soil > Wetlands > Peat | place...
GACCACCTCCGGGTGTACGTGCAGGCCATCGGCGATGATGTCGGCGGTCAGTGTGTTGTCGGTCAGTGCCGCGGCCAGCAATCCGGGATCGCGGTGGTCGAGGCGGCGCATGGCGTTAAAGGTATGAGTCGCGTGCCGCGCGCCCGCGCGGATGCCGGCCCTGGCTTGCGCAAGGTCGGCGTTGGAGTGGCCCATGCTGACGCAGATGCCGCGGCGCGTCGCCTCCGAAATCAGCTCCAGCGCGCCGTCCAGTTCAGGCGCGATGGTCATCATGCGGATTTGTCCGGCAGCGGCCTCCCACATCTGGTTGAAGACCTTTGTTGAAGCTGATTGCAGATGAAGTGGCAAGTGCACGCCAGGGCGGGCGTGGCTCAGAAACGGACCCTCCAGGTGAATTCCCACAGGCCGGGCGCGCGCCGGACCAGGACAGGACCGGCTCCGGCGATCCACAGCTTTGGCCAGTTTTTCCAGCGCTCGCAGTGTGTGGTCCAGGGACGCGGTCACGGTGGTCGGACAATAGCTGGTGACACCGTGGCGCGCCAGCAGGCATTCGATAGCGCACAGTGCCTCCTCAGAGCCTTCCATCACATCGTGTCCGGCGGCGCCGTGAATGTGGATGTCGATCAGTCCGGGCGCCAGAATCGAGTCGCCGAGATCTACGACGCGCGCGCCTGCAGGTATCGAAACCGCCTCACGTCCACCAATGGCGGTGAGGGCCCCATCTTCCAGAACCAGGGCAGCGTCGTCGATCCGCTGCAATGGAGTCAGCAGTTGCCGGGCTAGAAGAACGGTGGCCAAGGTCGCACTCCTGTATTGAATTCTAGCCCCGCGGGATGACAATCGGTTGGAAACATGCTCTAGTAAGGGCGATAGTTAAAGCTATGGGCTAGTCACTGGTTGTTGATTGCTAATTGCTGCCTTATGGACTTCGATCAACTGGAAACGTTTCTGGAGGTGGCACGGCTGAGCAGCTTCTCACGCGCAGCCGAGCGGCGTTTCCGAACCCAGCCGGCGATCTCGGCGCAAATCCGCGCGCTGGAAGAAGAGGTTGGCGCCCGGCTCCTGGACCGCAGCGGCGGCAAGGTCGCCATCACTGCTGCCGGCAAGGTTTTCCAGAAATACGCCGAAGATACACTGGAGCAGCGCCGGGTCGTGCTGATCGCACTGGCCGAGATGCACCGCGTCCCGCGCGGCGAAATCGTGGTCGCAGCCAACGAAGGCACCTGCCTGCACATCCTCCCCGAGGTGTTTGCCGAATTCAAACGTCAGTACCCCAATGTGGGAGTCGGGGTGAAACGGCTGGAGCACAACAAAATCCTGGAGGCCATTATCGAGAACTCGTGCGATTTCGGCGTGGTCTCCATGCCGGTGAACGACAAGCGGCTCACTGTCGTCCCGATTCACCGCGATGAGCTGGTGGTGATTACGCCGCCCGATCATCCCCTGGCCGGGCGCGAAAAAGCCACGGTTGCCGAGGTGGTGGAGTATCCGCTGCTTCTGCCCAAAGTTGGCCGCACCCGCGACTCGCTGGAAACGCTTTTCCACGAGCGGCGACTGAAGCCAATCATTTCCATGGAGCTGGATTCCAGCGAGCTGATGAAGCGCTTTGTCGCTGTCTCGGTGGGAGTCGGATTCATTCCGCGCTCCAACGTGGTGGAGGATTTGCAGGCCAAGGTGCTGGCTGCCGTAACGCTCGCCGACGCCAGTATCCAGCGCGATCTCGGGCTGGTCTTCCGCAAGGACAAAGCTCTGAGCCGCGCCGCGCTGGCGTTCATCGATATTGCGGTCAAGCTGAAGACAGCCGCAGTGCGCGCGGGGGAGCAGGTCACGTAATTTCGTTGTCCAGCGGTGGACAATCCGTTCTGAATCTGGACGTTACGGCTCGAAGAGCAGCTTTAAGGCATAGGGTAATCGTCTCCGGCACAATTACTTCCGCGGATCCTGGTATGGCCTTCGGCGTGTAATTCATAGTTTGACCCCAGAGCACGTGCAGTTAACCACAAATCTCCTAACGGTCTGGTTGCTCTCACGTCTGAAGGGGTAGGAGGCAGTATGGAGCGCAGATACCTGGTTGCGGTTGTGGTGATTAGTGCGACCTTCGCGGTGACGTCCCACGGCTTCCGCGCATTGCAAAAGATGTCGCTGGCGCACGCGCGACACTCTGGAGCGATGGCCCACTCCAAGTGCGATCCGAGTGCGGCGCTGCGCGCCCTGGCGAGGATTCGCACTCGCCTGCGCCCGCGCTATCCGGAGGAGGCGCAGTTGCTGGCCGAGATGAACCTCCCCTTCGCAAACATGGAAACAACAATGACGGAGCAGATGGCAGATCAAATGGCGCAGCAGAGTGCTGCTATTTCCCAATGCACCCGTGAGCAGGCCATGCGCGATGCGGAACACGCCATCCGTTTGCAACAGCAGCGGATGACGCGTTTTGCCGGCAGTGCGGGCATGCCTCCGGCGTCGATCTCAGTGCTGCCTCCGGATTTTGAGCAGCAGGTGCAGAAGGCCACTGCCATGGCAACTCGCATGGCGGCCAACAAAGTGGCGATACGGATCGCCCACGGCTCGCTGGATGAGTCCTTGCAGCAGCTCGATAAAATGGAGCTGCCGACGATCACCGTCGCCGACGACGGCGTTCAGGTCTCAACCCACTTCCACGCCACTACGCACTGCAACGTCAAGCGCAAGCCTAGCGCACAGCAGCCACAATAGGCTCAGGTTTGCACAACCGAAGTCTCCTGATCGGTACGCCTACTTCATCGTCTTGCGCGGATCGTCGCTGGGATTCACGTAAACGAATTCCACCGGCGATATCCCGTGAATCTGGACCACGGTATCCCCGCTGGCCATGGCGTAGTGATGCATGCTGGGATCAAGGTAGGCAAAACTACCCATGGGAAAGCTAGCCATCTTCATCACATCGAAGCTGTCTCCCATGCCGACCTTCAAGGTCCCGGTGATTACCGTGACGTTTTCCCGCCTGGGATGCCAATGCGGCGCAATGCGATAGCCATCCGGCATCTTCACCCGAATGGTGAAATCCCCGCTCGCCGCCGTGGGGTCGCCTTCGAGCACGGCTACTTGTGCGCCCGCCGGCAAGAACGGCGGAGCCGGGCCCCACTTCATCTGGTCGGGTGTAAAGGCATTCTGAGAAGCAGCAGGTAGAGCCGCCAGCAGCGTTGCAGCCAGCAACATCAGAAAGAACGGTTTTTTCATGATCGCGCCCTCTTGTGCGGGCAATCATATAACAAAAGGCGAACGTCAGCTGTCAGCCTTCAGCCAGTGCTCGGGGTTGGCTTGATAGCTATGGGCTGATTAAGACAAGGGCGCGCCGGATTTGGGCTGATGGCTGACGGCTGATGGCTGATAGCCTGGTTGGGATTTTCGTCTACGTTCCCATCCTCGCCAGCCGCGCTCTGCGTTCCTGCCACTCCTGCGTGGCGAAGATGCGCGGGCCCACTTCGATCAGCCGTGGCAGCATTTGAAAGACGGAGATGGGTGTCCACCACATGCCCCGGCGCGTACGATAGCCACGGCGATTGAGCTCTTCCGCGATGACCGAGTAAGGCCCATCCTGGATGGTCAGCTCCATCATCACGAAGAGTATCTCCTGCTCGCTGGGGTTCTCTTCCAGGCGCGGCGGGGCTTGGGCGACTTGCAGGCCAAACGGCACTTCTTCGGACGCCGGAACGGCGGCTTCGGCTTCGGGAAGTTCGCGTTCCCATTCCACCGCGATCAGCCTCCATCCTTGCTCGGCTTGCCGCGCGACGTCCTCCGGCCCAAATGATGCCGGCGCTTCCTGACGAATGCGTTCCAGTCTTGCCATCGTGATCCTCCTACCAGCGGCGTGTCGAAAGACAAGTTACACGTCAGGGGCTACCGGCCAGTTTGCACAAGTACGCGGAAACAGCAGGGATAATTGACAGCGCAGAAGTTCGCAGCGCGGGCCGGCGTCCGAATTCATCTGGCCCTGTCCGGAAGCGGACAAGAATGCTTAGGCGGAATCAGCCGTCGCCTCCCGCATTTGCCGCGCTTCTTCTGCGGCTGATAAACTCGACTGTTTGCACATATCCTGATTTTCTTTTCATATACACATGCCAAACGGAACTGATATCGCTATTGTCAACGGCGCGCGAACGCCCATGGGGCGCTACTGCGGCAAGCTGCGAGATTTCACTGCTCAGGAATTGGCTGCGGTCGCATCGGTCGAGGCCATGAAGCGCTCCGGCGTCGAGCCGGGTGAGATTGATCACTGCGTGATGGGCAACGCCCAGCAGACCTCGGGTGACGCCATCTACGGCGCGCGTCACGTTGCCCTGAAGGCCGGCGTTCCAATTGAAGTGCCCGCGCTCACCGTGAATCGGCTGTGCGGATCGGGAATGCAGTCGGTCGTCACCGCTGCACAGATGATCCAGCTTGGCGAGGCCAAAACTGTTCTCGCCGGCGGCATGGAGTCGATGTCGCAAGCGCCGCACGTAATCCGCGGTATGCGCTGGGGCGTGGGCTTCGGCGAAGGCAAACTGGAAGATTCGCTCATGGTCGCGTTGCTCGACACCTACTGCAATCTTTATATGGCGAACACCGCTGAGCTTTACGCCGAGCAGCAGGGCATCACCCGCGAGATGCAGGATGAGTTTGCCCTGCGCTCGCAGAAGTGCGCCGACGATGCCTACAAGGCTGGCCGGCTGCCGGAGGAGCTGACTCCCGTGCCGTTGCGCAATCGCCGTGGCGAGCCGACCGGCGAAATGTTTACCGAGGACGACCATCGCCGTCCCGAGACGACGATGGACAGCCTGCGCAAGCTGAAGCCCGCGTTCGGCAAGAGCGGCACGGTAACTGCCGGCAATGCCAGCGGAATTGTGGACGGAGGCGCCGCCGTTGTGGTCATGCCGCTCGACGAAGCCGAGAAGCGCAATCTGAAGCCGCTGGGCCGAATTGTGTCGTGGGGAATTGCAGGCGTCGATCCCAGGATCATGGGCTCGGGGCCGGTTCCGTCGACGCGAATCGCGCTGAAAAAGGCCGGCCTCACGCTGGACGATATCGACCTGATCGAAGTCAACGAAGCGTTCGCGGCGCAGTGTCTCGCGGTCGAAAAAGAGCTGGGCCTTGATCGCAGCAAGGTCAACGTAAACGGTGGGGCCATCGCGCTGGGTCATCCGCTGGGCGCCAGCGGCACGCGGCTGCTGATAACGCTGCTGTACGAACTGCGTCGCCGCAAAGGGAAGTATGGTCTGTCGACCGCCTGCATCGGCGGCGGGCAGGGCATCGCGGTCATCGTCGAAAATCACCAGCGGTGAAGGGGACGGTCTTCAGGCCGTCAGTCAGGGTCGATATGAAATCCGGGCTTTAGCCCCGGAGATTGTCTCCCACCTGATGTCAATGTGTCAGGAAGCCTCGATGCGTGTCTTCAGCGGTGCGGTCCTCGGACATCTGATCAAGACGAAGCCAAGCGTGGGAAGCGCAAAATGACGACCGAAGAACGCGCACTGCACGCGATGGTCTATCACCTGGAAGCGGCGTGGAACGCTGCCGACAGCGTGGCTTTTGCCGCATTCTTCGCCGAAGACGCCGACTTTATCCATATCCTCGGCGGATACTACACCGGGCGCGCTGCCATCGAAGCTGGAAATCGCATGATCCTGGGGACGATCTACAAGGGCAGTACCATTCGCTTGAGCGTCGAGAAGATTCGCTTTTTGTGTCCGGATGTCGCGTTGGTCTTTCTGCGGCAGTGTTTGCAGTTCTTTGACAATGGCCAGCCGCGTGAGTTGGACGCGCGGCCTACTCTCATCGCCGAGAATGCCGATGGCGGCTGGCGGATCGTGGCGATGCAGAATACGCGCATCACGGAAGTGGGAACGCCGGCAAAATCGTAGTCGTTCCGCACCATTTATTTCGAAAGGTCTACTAACTCATCGAGGAAGACGCACACATGAATATCAAAAGGGTCGGAGTACTGGGTTGTGGTCTGATGGGGTCGGGCATCGCGCAAGTCGCAGCCACCGCCGGTTTCGATGTGGTGGTGCTCGAACAGGAACAGAAGTTTCTCGACAAGGGATTCGCCGGGATCGAAAAGTCGCTGTCGCGGCTGGTAGAGCGCGGCCCGGCAAAGGGCGGTATCACCGCCGAGCAAAAGGCGGACGCGCAGTCGCACTTGACGGGCACGCTCAAGATGCAGGACCTGGCCGACTGCGACATTGTCATCGAAGCCATCATCGAGAACGTCGAGGAGAAGCGCAAGACCTACGCGCAGCTCGACTCAATCGTCCAGAAAGACGCGATCTTCGCCAGCAACACATCGTCAATCTCCGTCACTGAGCTGATGACCGCGACCAAGCGACCCGAGCGCTTCATCGGCATGCACTTCTTCAATCCCGTGCCCATGATGAAGCTGGTGGAGGTGGTGAAGACCATCGCCACCGCGCCCGAGGTTTATGAGACGGCAATTGAGTTCGGCGCGAAGCTGGGCAAAGTGCCGGTGCGCACCAGCGACAAGACCGGCTTCATCGTCAACCGGCTGCTGGTGCCGTATCTGCTGGACGCGATTCGCGCGTATGAGGAAGGCGTCGGCTCGATCACCGACATCGACGAAGCCATGAAGCTGGGCTGCGGCTACCCGATGGGGCCGTTTACGCTGCTCGACTTCGTCGGGCTCGACACGACGTACTACATTACGCACGTGATGTTCGACGAATTCAAGGAGCCGCGCTTCGCCTCGCCGCCGCTGTTGCGGCGCCTGGTGCTGGCGGGATGGTATGGCCGCAAATCGGGCAAGGGTTTTTATGATTACGCCGACCCCAACAAGCCGGTGCCGGGAAAGTTTGTGTAGGCAGGAGACGAAAGATCATGACCGATTTTCAAAACATTAAGCTCGAAAAGAAAAATCACATCGCCTACATCACCATCGACCGGCCAAAGGTGCTCAACGCACTGAACATGGCCACCATGCAAGAGCTGAAGCAGGCGTTCGCTTCCATCAAGGACGACGCCGAGGTGCGCGTCGCCATCCTCACCGGCGCGGGTGAAAAAGCGTTCGTCGCCGGCGCGGACATCGGCGAGCTGTCGCAACACACGCCCGTCTCGGCCAAGGAGTACACGCACCAGGGCCAGGCGATCATCGATGCCATCGAAAATCTGGGCAAGCCGACGATCGCCTGCATTAACGGCTTCGCGCTCGGCGGTGGCTGCGAGCTGGCGATGGCCTGCACCATGCGTCTGGCCAGCGACAACGCCAAGCTTGGCCAGCCCGAGGTGAAGCTCGGGCTGATCCCCGGCTACGGCGGCACGCAGCGCCTGCCGCGGCTGGTAGGGAAGGGAATTGCCATGCAGCAAATCCTCACCGGCGAAATGATCTCGGCGCAGGAGGCGCATCGCATCGGGCTGGTGAATGAAGTCGTCGCTGCCGCCGATTTGATTCCGCGCGCCGAAGCCATTGCCGGGAAGATCATCGCCAACGCGCCGCTGGCAATTCAGTACGCGATGGAGGCTGTCAATCGCGGCCTCGATCTGCCACTGGCGGATGGCCTGTTCCTGGAAGCCACGCTGTTTGGCGTCTGCTGCTCGACCGAAGACAAGAACGAAGGCACCAGGGCTTTTCTGGAGAAGCGGCCCGCGCAGTTCAAGGGAAAGTGATTAGCGAGCGGTGGACGTTCCTGACTACGCAATACCTTTCCCGAACTTTTCCACGAACGTTCGCGCCGTAATCTCGAAAAGAATGCTGTCCCGGCCCTCGCGGTTGATGCATGGTCCCACGCGGATGCCGCCTATTTTCTCCACCGCGCGCTGCGAGCGAAAATTCTCCGGAGCGACGGTGAAGACCACGCAATCGACAAACCCGAAGGCATGCCGCAGCATGAGCTCTTTCATCTCGCGGTTGTAGGCGCCGCCCCAGTGCGAGCGCGCCAGAAAGGTGTACCCGACTTCAATTTGGCTTTTTTCCTCTTCGTAATCATGGAAGCGCGAGGTGCCGATCGCGCGCCCGTCTTTGCGATCGATGGCGATCAACGCTCCGCCGGAGGCCAGCGCCTTATCAAAAAATTTCCTGAAGCCCTCTTCCGTGCAGCGCTCCTTTGCCGGATGTTGCTCCCAGATGAGCGGATCGGAGGCGACAGCATAGAGGGCGCGATAGTCGTCGGGCCGCAGCGGCCTTAGTTCGAGCAGCTTGCCAGTTAGTGTCGGCTGCAGATCGAGAGCGGGGCCCTTGGTTCGCATTGGCCGATTATCGCTCTTTCGGCGCCCTCGGCGAAACATGCCTGCTTCAAGCACGGTTTGCGTTTTGTGCTCCCGATTCACAACCTTTTTTCGGACGCTAACCTGGGTCCCGAAGCCGAAGATTGGCGACTCCCGCTACAATGAATTCATGATCCGCTCGATTGTTTTTCCCCGCGTGCTGGGGAAATCGCTGGAAGACTTGCAGCCTGCTTTGGAACTTTTCCGCGCGCTCGGATTTGCGCCCGGCAATGAGTGGCATGAGGGCGGGAGTCACGGCATCGAGATGCTGGCTCCGGGTGGCGGCATAGAGACCATCGCCGCCTCCGATGCTCCCGGCGTCGATGCAATGGTGGAAGTCTCTGACGCCGACGCGGCTTGGGACATCGCCAAGAGGCTGGGCGTTACGATCCGGCGCGAGATCGGCGACACAGCTTACGGCGCGCGGCTCTTCGAAGTCGAAGTCGGCGGATTGCGAATCGGGTTTCTGACTTATGCTAGGAAGCCTGGCGAAACTCACGGTATGGAAGGTAAGCTCGATGCTCGCGGCAAGCGTTTTGCTCTGGTCGTGAGCCGCTTCAATTCCTTCATTACGGAGCGCCTGCTGGAGGGCGCGTTACAGGCACTCCGACAATGTGGGACAAGTGCGGGAGACATGACGATCGTGCATGTGCCAGGGGCATTTGAAATTCCATCGGCGGCGCGGCAACTCGCCACGAGCAAGCAGTATGACGCGATTCTATGCATCGGATGCCTGCTGCGTGGTGATACTTTGCACTACGAAGTGATCGCCAACGAAGTAACGCGCGGCGTGGGACAGTCGGCGCAGGAAACCGGCGTACCGCATGCCTTTGGCATCCTCACCTGCGACACCCTGCAACAGGCTATTGACCGCGCGGGGCTGAAGGCCGGCAACAAGGGCTTCGAAGCAGGACTGGCGGCGGTGGAGATGGCCTCGCTACGGAAGACGGTCGCAACACGGTCGCGCCGCAGTCCAAAAACGAAAACCGCAGATTCCTCGGCTCCGCTTCGCTCCGCTCGGGATAAAAAGGCGGAGCAATCGTCTGAAGTACCCCAGCCCTCCGCAGCGGACGGCAAGCGATGACCGCGAAGTCGGGCACTCGTCGCAAGTCGCGTGAACTGGCGCTGCAGATGTTGTTTCAACTGGACATGGGCCACCAGGACCCTGACCAGGTGCGGAAGACCTTCTGGAGCGAGCGCGAAGAGCTCGACGAAAAGGTGCGGCGATTCTCCGACGCGCTGTTTCGCATCGCCTGCGAGCGGCGGGAGGAGATCGACTCCATCATCGAACGCAACGCGGAGCATTGGCGCGTGGACCGCATGGCCGCCGTTGACCGCAACCTGCTGCGCGCTGGCGTTGCCGAATTTCTTGGCTTTCCCAAAACCCCCAAGCCGGTGGTCATCAACGAGGCGCTGGAAATCGCCCGGCGATTCTCCACCCCGGAGTCGGTGCAATTCATCAATGGAGTGCTGGACAGCGTTGCCCGCGAGTTGGGGGAAGGGAAGTAGTGGCGCTCGCGCGCGAAAGGTTCAAGGTTCCCGGGTGCGCAGCTTCTGCAGTTGCAGCTCTGAGCCGCCGTGCCGATAGTGGACTTCATCCATGAGGCCACGCATGAGACAGATGCCGCGGCCGTGCTCGGTAAGATTGGTCCCTGCATCAGTGGAGTCGGTGGCGGCGGAAATGTCAAAGCCCTCGCCCGGGTCCTTGATAATGATGTTGATTGCCTGAGGAGTGACATCAACCGCACAGCGAATGATTTTGCTGGGATCGTTGCGGCAGCCGTGCAGCACGGCGTTGGCCAAGCCCTCCTGCAACGCGATCATGATGTCGATTTCCTGGTGCTCGTCAGCGCAGTGCTGGTGAAGGAAGTCCATGATGCTGTCGCGCGTCGCAATCATAGCCGCCGCGTCACCCGTGAAAACAAATTGCCGGCGAAGTACCTCGTGCTCCACGGATTGACTGGCTTCCGGCAAAAGCTTCCTTCCCTATGCGGTCATGGCCTGCCGCTCGTCCTCGTCATCATCGGTGACCTCAGTGGCCGCCGAGCCGGCAACTTGCAAAACCGATTTCAGGTTGGTCAGCGCCATAAGCCGGCGAACCCACGGCGAAGGATTCGCGACCGTCAATCTACCGGCCCGCTGCTGGGCAAGGCAGTGAAGTTCGACCAGCAGTCCCAGCCCGGCCGCATCCATGGCGTAAATCCGCCGCAGATCGACGACCACGCGTCGCTCTGGCCGTGACATTGCCATACAGCGCAGAGTTTCGGCTTCCACGCCCAGCACGATCCGGCCCGCGCAGAGAAGTTTCACGACTGGCGGCGCGCTTTGAATCTCAATTCTCAACATAATGATTCCCGCAAGAATTCCTCATCCCTGAGTACGTCGTGGAGATGCAATTTGTTTCCGCATATCACTTTTGTTTCGCTGCTTTCAGTATGCTTCAGGTCGATTGCAGCTTGATGAATATGGGGTTGAATATTGGGGTTCTGGAAAACGAAGGGATTAGATTGTCTGACCGTCGCACTAATGCGGCTGCATGTTCTGCTGCGCTCGCTGGAAGGCGAAGTCGCTGACATGGACCGTTCCCTGGAACGGACGGTTGATGTTGACGATGGCCACCAGCACCAGCGAGATGAGCAGCGAAAAAACAAGGACCTGAAAGGCGTGCAGTCCGGCATTGGCCGAGCCAAACATACAGCTGGATACGATAGTCACGACACCTCCGACAATCAGCACGCACCAGAGCACGGTGGGAAGCCGCGACGTGCTTTGCAGTATGCGGGTCCGGCGATGCTCGGTAAGAGAGCTCAGTTCGTACAGGGCGTGATCTTCCGCCGTGATTTCATTGGGGGAAGCCACCTTCACGGACATCAACGTATTCCACATGTCGGCGTCGATCTCGGTCGTGCCGTCAGGGATTTGATCGTTGGACATTTGCGGCCAGTCATGGTTGACGGCTGCGTCGGCATAGGAGCGCGCCAGTTGCTGGAGTTGCACGCGTTGCTCAGCGGGCAGCCCGTTGGCGAGAAGATAGACATTTACCAGGGCATTAGCTTCCAGATCGACGTTCAGGTCCGCCGCGCCGAGTTCGGTCCATACCGTGTACAGCATGAAGCCCAGGATGACCGCGTAGGTGGTGCCCAGAACGCTCAGTTGCCAGCCGATCAAGTCGTTGTGGTTGCGACGGCTTTCCCACGGCCAGATCCGGTTCAATCCAGCCATGAACAGCAGCGCGCCGGCGACGGTGAGAATTATGACGAGGAAGTCTTGAGTAACAGTCAGCATCGGCGTGAGGGCGCTTGGATTGATGTCGAGTTTACAAGAGCAGCGGCGGGCATTCCAAGCAGCATGAATGCTAGCCGCTAATTGCTATTCCCGTTCTCTCTGCCCTTTTTCTTGATCTCGATGCTCAGCCGCTTGATCTTCTGATTGAGGGTTGAGAGAGGAATGCGGAAGCGGTCGGCGGCTTCGGTCTGGTTCCAGCCGCATTTTTCCAACATGTCGCCGATGACGCGCCGTTCGCAGTCTTCGATGATCTCGAACAGGGAAGCATCGGGGCGGTGGTCCATAAGGGCGAACTTGCTGCCGCGCCCGGTAAGGTTTTCGGGCAGCAGATCGGGGGTCAAGGCCGGACCGGTGGCCAGCACCACGGCGCGCTCGATCACGTTTTCCAGCTCGCGCACATTACCCGGCCAATCGTAATCCAGCAGCGGGCGCAGCCCTTCCGGCGTCAGGTGCAGCGGAGGTTTGCCATTCTCCTGCGCGAACTTCACGATGAAGTGTTCCACCAGCAGGGGAATGTCGTTCTTGCGTTGCCGCAGCGGAGGCAGGTCAATGATGATGACGTTCAGCCGGTAGAACAAGTCTTCACGAAACTTGCCTTCCTTCACGTGCTGCTTGAGGTCTACGTTGGTGGCGGCGATGATGCGGACGTCCACTTGAATTTCATTGACGCCGCCCAGATGCATGAACTTGCGGTCCTGTAGCACGCGCAGGATTTTGGCCTGCGTCTCCAGGCTCATGGTGCCGATCTCGTCGAGGAAGAGCGTGCCGCGATCGGCGACCTCGAATAGGCCTTTCTTGCTGGCGACTGCACTGGTAAATGCGCCCTTGACGTGACCGAAGAGCGTGGACTCCAGCAGATCGGCAGGCGTGGAGCCGGTGTTGACGGGCACGAAGGCGCGATCTTTGCGCGGCGAATTCATGTGGATGGCTTTGGCGATCAGCTCCTTGCCGGTCCCACTCTCGCCCTGCAGCAGCACCGTGGAGCGGCTGGGGGCAACCTGTGCCACCAGGTCGAAGATGCGCAGCATGGGCTCGCTCTTGCCGATTATGTGCTCGAAGTTATAGCGCTGCTTCAGCGCGCGCTTGAGCTGGATGACCTCTTCTTCCGCGCGACGGCGGCCCACGGCCGTGCGGACGTCCGCCAGCAGCTTTTCGTTGTCCCAGGGCTTCTGGATGAAGTTGGTCGCTCCGGCCTGCATCGCGTTGACGGCGTTCTCCACCGTGCCGTAGGCGGTAATCATGATGACCGGCAGCTCGGCATCGCGCTCGCGAATTTCGCGCAGTACCTCAATGCCATTGCGCTCGGGCAAGGCGAAGTCCAGCAGCACTAGATCGAAGGGACGCTCGGCGATGCGCGTCAGGCCTTCCTCGCCATCGTTGGCGACTTCCACCGAATAGCCCTCAAACTCCAGCAGAGTTTGCAGCGATTCGCGAATGGCAGCCTCGTCATCGATGATCAGCACCGAGCCGGGTGCGGCGAAGTCCTCGCGGCCAGTGGTTTCGCGCGTGATGATCGCCTCAGGCACTGACAGCCTTTCTGATCAGGGGGAATTCCATGGTGAAGGTGGTGCCGCGCCCAGGCACGCTGTCCACGCGAATCTTGCCGGCGTGCTCCTGAATGATCCCGTAGGTCACGGAGAGTCCCAGGCCGGTACCGCCGCTGTGGCCCGTGGTGGGCTTGTTCTTGGTGGTGAAAAACGGATCGTAGATGCGATGAATATGCTCCTGCGCGATGCCGCTGCCGGTATCGGAAACCTTCACCTGCACGTGACGACCGTTGTTGGTGCTGATGGTCAGTGTGCCGCCGCCCGGCATGGCATCCTTGGCGTTCAGGAACAGGTTGAGGAACACCTGCTGCAGCTTGCCAGTATTGCCGTGAATCGGAGGGAGTTCGGGATGCAAGTCTTGCTGCACCGTCACGCGGGCAGTCTTAAACTGGTGCTCCAGCAATGTCAAGGTGTCCTTGATGACACGATTCAGATCGACGTCGGTAAATTCCGTACTCGAGGTGCGGGAAAAGTTCAGCAGGCTGTTGACGATCTCCGAGGCACGGAAGGTCTGCCGCGTGATCTTGTCCAGCAGGACCGACTGCTTGTCGTCGCCGTGCACCTGCTTGGCCAGCATCTGCGCGTAAGATGAGATGACGGCCAGCGGAGTGTTCACCTCGTGCGCCACTCCGGCAGCTAGCAAGCCGATAGAAGAAAGCTTCTCCGCCTGCGAGAGCTGCGATTCCAGCTCGATGCGTTCCGTGATGTCGTCCACGATAATTAAGCGGCCAATCACGCTGAAGCTCTTGCTCACCAGGGGCGCTATAGCGATGTTGGCCACGCGGGTTTCGCCGCCCGCCGTGCGCAGCCGGAATTTATACAGATTGTGGATGCCCTGGGTTGGGCGCACCCGGTAATACTCTTCCAGAAACGCCGGTGGTAAAACTGCATTCAAAGAACGGCTGAGCGCCTCGCGGCGCGGCAAGGCGAACATCACTTCCATTTGCGAGTTCCATGACTCGATGCGGTCCTCCAGGTCCACCGCCATCACACCCACGCTGATGGACTCCACAATATTCTCGCTGAACTCCTTCAGACGTTCGTACTGGCCGGCTTTTTCCTCCAGCGACTTGTACAAGCGCGCGTTCTGCACCGCAATGCCAATGTAGCCGGCCAGCGTTTCCAGCAACTGCACGTCTTCGCTGGACAGGAAGTCGCCTTCCACCGTCTTGCCCAGGCCGAGCACCGCAATCATGCGGCCCATGACTGTGCAGGGAATGTAGTAATTCAGCTCCAGGCGGCGAATCGCCTCCCGCGCCGATGGATTTTCACGGACCGCCTGATTGGTGTTGTCGAAGAAGAGATGTCCGGCCTGCCACTCCGGGCGCTCCACGTGCAGAAAGTCGAAGCTGAGACCGCTAGTGTTGGCAATCCCGTATGATTTTGCCAGATAGAACTGCTCCGGCTGCTCGGCATCGGCGAGGAAGATGGCCAGGCGGTCGACCAGCAGCGTCCGCGACAAGCGATCGACAATCGAGGTCAACATCGCGTTCAGGTCGGTCTCGGAGTTCAGATCGCGGCCAAACTCAATCAACGTTTTGCGGTAGTCATAGCGCTTGCGGTAGAAGAACTTGTCGAGGCTCTCCTGCACCCAGTTCTTGAAGGGATCGAAGAGCAACGCTGTTACCGCAATGGCCACGACCAAGCCGATTGGCCCAACGCTGGGAAAATTCTGGTGGAACATCACCGAAGCCACACCGACCGCCGCGAAATACGCCGCGGTGATAGCACCGGCGGCGATGGTGTACGCCATACCGCGCTTGAAGATGAGGTCGACATCCATCAAGCGGTACCGGAAGATGGCATAGCCGAAGGTCAACGGCAAAAACACCAGCGACAACACGGAGACCTTCATCCCCAAGCCGGGCAGCACCCCGAACAGGTAAGGGATGATATAGAAGATCGTAAAGGGCGCAACCGACAGGATGGTACCGCGCGTGACCCACTTCATCTGCTGGCGCAGGATCGCGGACTGGGCATCGCGATAGCTGTGCCACAGGGTGACGGTAGCAGCGACGAAGTACGCTGCCAGGTAGACCCACTCCAAGCGATCCAGGTTCCAGCGCAACCGTTCACTTGGCTGCAACAGACAGAGAACGCAGATGTGCAGGGCCAGCAGGATCGTGCCCGGAGCATACAGTGCGGGGACTAGCCAGCGGCGGCGGACCACCAACGCCTTGCGCTCCGGAAAGGTCAGCGCGAAGTGCAGAAACACGGCCGGCTGCAACAGCCAGGCGACGACATTCGACCAGTAAATCACCCAATCAAAGTCGTTCAGCTTGCCGGTGTAGTGGAAGGAATAGAAGATGAACGAGACCAGGCAAAAGACATAGAAGTGCGCGCTCTTGGGGGCCGTCCAGCGCCGCAGCAGGACATACATGCCGATGCAGAGATAGACCAGGGCGATCAGGCGCAATCCGGTGTAGAGCGTGCGGTCCTCGGGAGCAAGAATCAGCGGTGCGTCTAAAGGAACGCCCTGCCGCGCCAGCGAATAGTTGGCCTTCGACCAGACACCCACTGCATAGAGCCGGCGTTCCAAACTGCCCACATTGGTGACGTTGTGTTCTTCGACCGCGACCAGCACGTCGCCGGGCTTGATGCCGGCCTTCTGGCCGGGACCATCCGCATCCACCCGCTGAGCCCGAAGATGTCCCCCGTCTTCCACCCACCAAATCCCATCGTAGGGGGCGGAATACTCGCGGTCCTTCTGGAAATTAATGCAGGCAAAGACAATGGCGGCTACGCTAAGCAACCCTAGGAAAACGGCGAGAAAGCGCGTCTGTAGGTCTCGGTTCATCGAAGCGGCTGGCTCGTAGCTCGGACGCACGGCTGGGACTACTCCCACCGGCTTCTCTTGTATGAGCAACTTCGATGCCACGGTATCCAACCCTCCAGCAGTAGCTAAGCCTAAGTCTTTGAGCAGCTTCCACCATTATAAATCGGCCTTCAGGAGAGAAATACTGTTTTTGGAATCTGTTTGTGAAATTGTGAAGATGGCAACGCTTATCCGGGAGCATGAACTACAGGTTTCAGTAACCCGCGTTAAACAAAGGGTTCTGCGTATGGTTTCATGGATTGTCGCCGCCGCGGGGTCGCCCGATCCGCATCGAATGGCCTCAAGGCCTATCGCCCAAATTCATTGGTGCTTCTTGGCATGGGCAGGAGGGCGACGTTCTGAGCGACGGGAAAAAGAGCTGTAGGCCGACTACACCCAGCCAAGCCAACATGAAGATGAACGGGAGGGCGCGCCATGGCCGGAGGAGCCTTCCAAAACCCTTGGACGGAGCCCACCGACCTATGCCGAGAGACTTGGGGTGGGGTCGGGGGGCATTTCACCAACCAGGCCTCGCACGGCCGGACTGTACATAAAAATGGCCGTCCCAATAGATAGCGCAGTCGCGATTCCGAGAATCGCGAGCAGCACTGAGAGCTTTGCCGACTTCTCCCAGGCGAACGCAAGGGCAGCGAAAAGCAAACCCTCGGACTGAATAAGCCAGGTAATACGCTGGTTAACGAGCTCATTTTCGTGGTGGATTTGCTCGCGCACGACTTCCACCAATCTGTCGGGCTCATATGCTGAAAACTGCTGTCGGTCGTTTGGCATCCCGCCTCCTGATCTTTGAGCCGTCCAGTGATTCTCGAGGGCCCCGACATTTTACGACTATTCCGCCGCTTTCGCGCACCCGGCTCGTCTGCTGCGGCTCAAGAGCTTCGGCGGGATGCAAGCCATCAAAATTGGGGATTCTCTAGAGATGTTTCGGCAGCAAGGAAACAATCGCCTTAAAGCCCTCCTGTGGCCGTAATTCCCCACGACAGCGGCGGATAAGATTTCGAGCCAAACGAAGATAGGCTTGGATGGGGCCCAGCAAAGGCCAACCCGGTTCCTTCAGGGACGGCACATTTGTTCGGCTGAGTTACGATTCTGTACCACCGGTGTCGCCCAGGCAAACTGGAAGATCGACAGCGGGTTCTCCGAATGCTTGACATCCAGATCGAGGTGGCTCTCGGCAACAATCCAGTAATACGTTTTCACGGTCGAGATCATGCGATCGATGGCCGAGTCCAACGCGCGCTGGGTTGCGGCGAGCGCCGGGAGGGTCCGCTCGTGATGACTGGCGTGAGGTGCTACTGCGCGCTTCAGCTCCGCCGCAGCCTGGATCAGGGCCGCGCGATCGTCCGCCAGTTCGCTCTCGGTGATTTTGTCGTGCAGTAGCTGCGGGTATTCCGCAAGCTGTGCCAGCACGCGCGGCAGTGAGACGCCGCCGTCTTCGCCCTCCAGCAGACGAAGCGAGCGGGCGGCCATGGCATCGGCATAGCAACCGCGCAGCATGTCGAGGAACGCGCTGCGCGCCTGGCAAAGCTGCGGGTTGGGCTGGATGATCTCGCGCTCCAGCTTCCAATAAATGTCGCGGTCGGTGGCCAGACTCAGCACCTGATTACCGATCTGGCGAAGCTCAATCTTGGCGCGCTCGCGGAACTGTTTTTCGCTCAACATACAAGGAAATTGTAATGGGACACGCGAACCGGCTTCTGTGATCTCGGTCACTGGAGCAAAGCTTTGCCAGGCGCCGCTGCCGTTGCAGAGGGACGGTCCAACTCGGCGCTACCGCTCTCCTCTCATCCCAAAGGCCTTATGATTACAGCAGTGTTGTAGGATGATCTCGACTGGCAGGAGGAGTGGTGGTCTGTAGCGCTTGTGGATTCGAAAGCCCCTCGGGCATGCGTTTCTGCGGCATGTGCGGAATGCCTCTGCCGCACCGTCCGCTTACCATGCCCGGGGCGCAAAGCACTCTGCACCTTACCAGGGTGCCGCTGGAAGGCGACGCTGGCTCGCCCGGGCGGAGCTCGTCCTCGGGCGCGGCGGCCGATCCCGGCGCGACTGTTGTGGAATGGCCTTTGGCCGTCGCCCCGCCGGTTCAGGAAGCGGATGTGCTCGATCCCGTACCGTCTTCGTTGCCCGACCTCGGGGCGACGGAGTTGGTTCCTGACGTTCCTCTCGATGAGTATCTGCAGAGCTTCCATTACCAGCCGCCCAGCGAGCCCACTGAGATCACGATGCGCGGCGATGCTTCTGTCGCGGAGCACGCCGCCTCAATTGCCGAGGAAACGATCGTCGCTTCATCGTCCCCTGCGGGCGTGACCGCACCGGTCGATGCCATTGCTTTAACTGCTGCCACCGAAACAGAGACGCCGCCCGTTATCGCGGCCGCTCCTCCTGACACGGTTGAAAGCCGCTTGGGACTGGAGCCAGAAGCGCCGGCGGAGGTTCGCTCCAGTCGTCCCAACTTTCTCGACCTCAGCGAATCACCCCAAAAGTCCAAGCCGACCGAGTCCCGGCCCTCTGCCACTACCATTACTGGACGGTCATTCCTGGGATTGGGCGAACCTCCCGAAACAGGGGTTGCTTCACGCCTCCCTAAACCTCGGATGCTGGGCAAGAGCCACTGGAAGGCGTGGTCGGCGGCGGCTATGGTCCTGGTATTCGCAGCGCTGGGGCTGATGCAATGGCGTTCGCAGGTTGACCAGACCAACAACGGTCCGGTGGAGATCATAGCGGCGAAAGTTCACGACTGGAGCCGAGGTCCAGTTGGGATCGCAGCGACCAGGGTTCGCGACTGGAGCCGCGATCGAGTTGAAATCGTAGCGACGAAAGTTCGCGAGTGGAAGCAAGAGCTATCGCAGGCCAAGCGCGCACCTGCTCCAGCATCCGCCATCAGCGACAAAACCGAGATGCAGGCGCAAGCGCGGCCCCGAAATCACGGGGGCCTTGCCAATGCACCGGAAGGCGTTCCCGCAATCTCCACGGCGGTGACCGCCGCGGCGCAACCCGGCGCTATGGCTGGAACGACTCCCAATTCCACCCTGCCGGCGATGGCGCAGACAGGGTCCACTGCTGGGGCCGCCGGCGCGGCAGCGAAGAAACCATCAGCCGCCAGCGGCCAACAATCGGCACCGGGGCAAAGACAAACTGCCTCGTCCCAGCCCATGGCGAATGACAATCTGAATTCCACCTCTGCTTCAGAGACGACACCAATCCCCGCGGCGAAGCCCAAGCCTTCCCGCCAAACCGCCGTCAGCAACCAGGAAGCTGCCGCAAAACCGAGTCTTCCTGGTTCTGAAGAGATGGTGAAGGCCAGGAACGCCAGCGATGGGGCGGCAGCCGCAGCCTGGCTATGGAAGGCCACCGCGAAAGGCAATCCCGATGCCCCGGTGCAGTTGGCGGATATGTACATAAAGGGTGACGGAGTGCCTCGCAGTTGCGAGCAGGCCGTGGTGCTGCTGAAAACCGCGGCGGAGAAGGAAAATGGGCGCGCTCGCAATCGGCTGGCGTCGATGTATTCGACTGGAACCTGCATACAGCGCGATCGCGTGCAAGCCTATCGCTGGCTGAGCTCCGCGCTGGTGGCCAATCCCAACAGTGAGTGGGCACAGCAGAACCGCGACCTCATTTGGCAGCAGATGACCCCCGAAGAGCGCGCGCTGGCGGAAAAGTACCGCTGAGTCCGTTGACCCAGGGCCCGCACTCGTCAGCCGTGCCTCCACGCGGTAGGATTGGTGTGCACTATTGGAGCGTGTGATGACACCTGCACTTACAGATCTGGAACCGAAGCAAGTTTGGAAGCATTTCGACGCGCTGGCGGCGATTCCGCGCGCGTCGACCAAAGAAGCCGCAGCCCGCGCATACGTGTTGTCGATTGCCGCGAAACACAAACTCGAAGCTGTCCAGGACAAAGTGGGCAACACCGTGATCCGCAAACCTGCCCGACCGGGGCGCGAAGCCGGGCCCATGGCCCTCTTGCAAGGACACCTGGACATGGTTTGCGAGAAGAACGAGGGCACACCGCACAACTTCGACACCGATCCCATCAAGGTGCGGCGCGACGGCAATTGGCTGAAGGCGGAAGGCACCACGCTGGGTGCGGACAACGGGGTTGGCGTATCAGCCGCGCTCGCCGTGATGGAGAGCACCGATATCGCACACGGCCCGCTGGAGTTTGTCTTCACCATTGACGAAGAGACGGGGCTGACCGGCGCAGCTGAGTTTCCTGGCGGAATGCTGCACTCCATATACTTTTTGAACTTGGACAATGAAGAGGAGGATACAATCTGCATCGGCTGTGCCGGCGGCGTCAAAACCACGGCGCGGCGCAAAATTACGCTGCGTCCCGCCACGGGCGACGCGGCTTGGCGCATCAAGGTATTCGGCCTGAAAGGCGGCCACTCAGGTGTGGACATTCATCAAGGTCGCGGCAACGCTCTGCGGATTCTGGGCGGCACATTGCAGAGCCTGATGGAGCGCCTGCGGGTTGAGATTGCCGATCTGACTGGTGGCAGCGCGCAGAATGCGATACCCCGCGAAGCTTCGGCGACGATCGTTGTCGATGCCGCTCGCGAACAGGAATTGAAAACGCTCGTGGCCAAGCTGCAAGCCGATTACAAAGCCGATCTCGGCAGCTTCGATCCAGAATTGCAGATCACAGTAGGGAAAGTGCTCCGTCCGGAGAAAGTAATCGATGCCACGGACGCGAAGCTGACAGTGGAGCTGCTGGCCAGCCTGCTCCACGGTGTTCTGGCCATGAGCCCCGACGTTCCCGGCCTAGTGCAGAACTCCACCAACCTGGCCACGGTGGCCACCAAAGTTGATGAGATCGAGATTGTCACCAGCCAGCGCAGTGCGATTGCCGCCAGCAAGGAAGCGGCCGCGCGCATGGTGGCGACTGCCTGCCGGCTGGCTGGATTCGAGACCGAATATACCGGCAGCTATCCCGGCTGGAAGCCGGAGCCTACCAGCGACATCGTTCGCAAACTGCAATCGGTGCACGAGAAAGTCTTCGGGCATCCCGCGAAGCTGATTGCAATGCACGCCGGCCTGGAGTGCGGCGTCATCGGCGAGAAGTATCCCGGCATGCAGATGGCGTCGTTCGGTCCCACCATCGTGGGTCCGCACAGCCCGGACGAGCGCGTCGAAATATCTTCGGTTGCAGGCTTTTGGAAGTATCTGAAGGCGGTGCTGGAGAGCATCTAAGCGGCAAACTGGTAGAGCAGGCCTTCAGGCCTGCGTCCAGCGCGCAAGAAAGAATCGCCGCCGCAGTCGAGATCTTTCTTGATCTCGACTGCGGGGCTAGTGGGGCGCCGGCGCGTGACGCGGGCCTGAAAGGGCCGCTCTACCAGCCAACTTAGGGTCCGAAAGGAACGAAATGCGTCTGCTGCTGAACTGGTTATTGAGCGCGATCAGTTTGCTGATCGTATCGCACCTGGTGCCGGGATTTCATGTGCGCAGCTTCACGGCGGCGCTGATCGCGGCAGTGGTGATTGGCCTGGTGAATGCCACTCTTGGCCTGTTCCTGAAGGTCATCACTTTTCCGCTGAGCATTCTTACGCTCGGTATTTTCTGGTGGGTGATCAACGCTCTTATGCTGATGTTCGCCTCCGCATTGCTGTCGCCCAATTTTGTGGTACGCGGCTTCTGGCCCGCATTTCTGGGAGCGATTGTGCTGTCGCTGGTCAACATGGTGCTGAAGGCGCTGGCGCGAGACGTGGAAAGAAGATAGAGCATCCCATGAGAGCCCATTGCGGGGAAATCTGGAGGTGTTACGGACTCAATGCCCTCTGGCACTAGCAACGTGGGCTGCCCGAAAATGCTCATTACCTACACTCTTAGCGAAAAAGAATTTGTTCAGACCGCGGCGAGTTTCACCAGGCGACCCCTTTGGCTATTGGCTGTACGCATATTTCTAATCGCAATAGTAGCGGGAGTTGGGGTCCTGTTCATCGCGGCCCGTAATGCTCCGACGGGTGTGGGCATTCTCGTCCTAACGTGCCTTCTCGCGGTGTCCAGACCGATTGCAGCGCGTAGGGCTGCCACGCGAACTTTTCGCGCTTCAAGGTTTATGCACGGCGAGATCACGGCCGAAATTGATGATGACGGTACGCGTTTGACCTATCCCTCGGGAACTTCGGACACCAAATGGGACGGTTACATCAGTTGGATCGAAACGAATAATATGTTCGTCCTATTCTTGTCCGACAAGTTCGTTCGCGTTTTTCCAAAGCGGGCGTTTTCAGAGAGCGACCTCAACTCGCTGCGCGCCCTGCTCGAAAGAAAGCTCCCAAAAAGATAGAAAACTATTCTTCATGCGAAGCCAAGAAGACGGCCAGATGCTTACAGCTCGCGCAATTTGAGCACAGTTTCCAACAGATCGCCGCTCTGGAATAGCCTGATGCCGGCCAATCCCGCGGCACCGGTTCGAAGACAAGCGCGAGCATTCGTAAGACTGACTCCGCCTAGCGCCAACACGGCAAATTGGCCCGACCCGGACCTTGCAAGCTCGCCCGTCGCCGAACAAGCCTGGCGCAGCGCGTCCAGGCCAATTCCTTTCATGCCGGTTTGTACCTTCTCGAAGATGGGCGCGAGCACGGCGAAATTTGCGCCCTGCGCCTCGGCTTCGCGCACATCGGCTAGCGAGTGAGCGGAAACACCGATGAGCGGACCACGATTGCAGCAGTTCCTCCACAGCGCACGAATCTCAGAAGCGGGAAGTTCGCCGGACGGCAAATGCACGCCGTCAGCGCCGCAAGCCAGCGCGATATCAGCGCGGCCATTGATGAGCAGCTTTGTGGTATTTGAGTTGTCACGCACAGCGCTTACCGCTTCACGCGCCAGGCGTTCGAGCTCGCGGGGCGATAGGTCCTTCTCGCGAAGCTGGATGTAATCCACACCGGCGCGAGCGGCCTTGGCGATTCTCCCCAGCAATGCGGTGTGCTGTCCGGCGTTGGTTCCAGCGAATCCCTTGCGGTCTGTGATGTAGTAGAGCAGCATCGCCGCACTCGATTGTATTCGTCGCGAGGGTTGCTGACGTTCGGCTAGAATCGGACTGTGCCTGCCGCTCATCGCAAGCCCACATCAGCGCCCGCTCTTGTTCGCCCGGCTCGCCCGGCTGTCGGCGGTCCGGTCAACATCTTGCGCGCGCCAATCCTGGCTTCGTTGCCGTGGCTGGTGCATGGCTTCAGCACGCGGCAAGGCGGCGTCTCCACTTGCTATGGAGACAACACGCTGAATCTCGGCCTTACGTCGCACGATACGAAGGACAACGTCGAGCGCAATCGCCGGGCGTTTCTGGCCGCGCTGCGAGCGACGGACGCGAACGACCATCCCTGGTCGCTGGTGCAGGTCAGGCAGATTCATTCCGCGATCGTGCATCGCGTGAATGCAGACACGCTTGGGCCCGTTGCCGGCGACGGCCTGATCACCAGCGCGCCAGCGCTACTGCTGGCGATCAAGACTGCCGACTGCGTTCCAGTTCTGATCGCGGACATAAAGCGGCGCGTCGTGGGCGCCTTCCATGCCGGATGGCGCGGAACTGTAGCGCGCATCGCCGAGAAGGCAGTTGGCGAAATGCGGCGCCAGTTCGGCAGCCTGCCCCGCGACCTGCGCGCGGCGATTGGTCCCAGCATCGGGCGCTGCTGTTATCAAGTCGGTCCCGAGGTGCGCGGCGAGTTCGAGTCGCAATTCTCCTATGCGGACGAACTCTTTGAAGAGGTCTTCGACGCCAATGCCATTCACGTGCGCTATCCGCTGCTATTCCTGAACCAGCGCCCGCCGGGCCACGGCGATCATGGCCCTGAGGTCCACTTGGACTTGGTGGAAGCTAATCGGCGGCAGCTGCAAGCCGCCGGCCTGCACGAGGAGCATATCAGCGTGATAGAGGGATGCACGGCGTGCGACACCACTCGGTTCTTCTCGCACCGCGTCGAGTTCGGCAAGACTGGCCGCATGATGGC
>Ga0181521_10002181_pt1 | contig 23791 bp, 26 predicted proteins | sample PEATcosm2014_Bin_32_FD_119764 | JGI IMG/M metagenome (GOLD analysis project Ga0181521, IMG submission 119764) | Peatland microbial communities from MTU Mesocosm Facility, Houghton, MI, USA - PEATcosm2014_Bin02_60_metaG | ecosystem: Environmental > Terrestrial > Soil > Wetlands > Peat | place...
CATGCAGCAGCGTCGCGAATTGGGCGTCGTCCAGCCGGTCTGCCACGCGGTACAGGCTTGCCGGCGTGTCGCCGTTGAAAGGCGAGGACGCCCTCGAGCATGAGCCGCTTGGTGTTCGACCACGTGCCGTCGAGGAAGATGCGGTCGCCACAGGTTGCTGTGCGCCAGGTCCACATGCGCCAACAGCCGCGCATCGTTGCGGCCGAAGGTGCGGCTTCTCAGAATGTAGAGCGCGGCGCGCCAGCCGGCGTCGCGCCGGCAAACCGCGTGCGCTCTCTAAATACGCGCTCACGTACCCATTGAAGCGAGCGAAATTCTCGCGGGCCCCTCGCGCGCGCACGGAGGGCCCCCCTCCCTGGCACGCAAAACGCTGGCTACTTTTTAGCCGAAGGCCGTGGGTCGCTGTTCCAGATGTCGGCAACGACCTTCCAGCTCCCGTCTGCCTGTTTCCTGTAAACTGTGACGTACTTCCCTGTGTCGGTGACAGGCTTTTTGGTCTTCGGGTCCGTCACGGTCACGCTGAAAGCGCCTTGGGCATAGCCCAGCTCGCCCGACTTGTCGGCTTCGACCTGCGTCGTCTGCCCCGTAAGTGCGAAGCTCGGGTCTTCGAACCCGGGCTTCATAGCCGCGCGGATGGCGTCTCTGCCCGTAACCACTGGCGCGTCGGGGGCGAATACGAAGGCGTCGTCGGCATAAAAGCTCATCGCCTTCTCAAAATCCTTGGCGGTGCTGGTAGTCTTACTTATCGCGGCTTCGGTATCTTTGATCGCTTGGATGCTAGCATCGCGCACGTCCGGCGCGGGCGGCGGAGCCTGTGTGCAAGCGGTGGTCAGAGCGAACAGCAGCAGGCAACTCAACGGCAAAACACGAATGTGCATCTCAGAAGCTCCCTCGGACGCTATTATCCAGGAATTTCCATCTCGGGCTCAAGCAACTGCGAGCACGACGTTACCGAATGATATCCAGAGCGGGAGATGCAGCCAATGATGGACTATCCATACGATGACGAACATCACCAGCGGCGCCGGGCTCACTCGCCCCCACGGAAGTTCCGCTCCCGCCGCGTGATAAGAATCGCTCCGTGAAACGGCAGATCACGGAAATTGGTGTCTGGAAAGCGGCCGCCGCCCGGCGCGGGCCCGCGGGGGAGCCCCGGCCTCATCTCCCAGGCGACTTCGGGCCAGTGTCGGGCCACTTTCCGGAAACGCCGTGTTTTGTCCACAACTCAGCTTTCATGCGCTGGGCCCTTTCAGAATGGCGCGTCAACCTCCCGGAGTCGGTGTGGACGATGAACCCGGGCGGCAGGTTTTGCAGACAAACTCGCTGCCAATGCCCGAGATCAGCAGCCTCTCCTTGCGGTTGGCGAGAAGACCGGCGGTCCAATCGGCAAAGCCGCCATCCACGATGGTCTCATCGGCCGTGTTCATGCGCTGCGAGACCTGCTGCGCGGACTTCAGCATGTTCGTGATTTCTCCCGCGTCCGCAGGGGCCGAGACATGGTAACGTCGGAACGAAAGGCCGCATCCGCACAGTCGCCGTCTTGACAGATTCCACGACTTCTCTAGACGTCACTTCGCGACGGGCGAAAGAGCCTTTCCATCAGCTCCTGAGGAGGTGTTGCATGAATGATCCATTGGTGCGGATCCAAACCGACCTGGAGAATATCAAGCAGGGACTGGAACTCCTGGGTATCAAGCAGTGCAGTCGCTGTGGGAAATTCTACCGCAGCGCTGATCATGGCGCTCTTTTCGAATCGATCGAAGTCGTCTGTTACGCGTGCCTCGGGGATTGGTGGAAGGAGAAGATCCCCCATGTCAGCACGTCCGAGCGCTACACGGTCGAGCAGAGCGCGAAACGTTGGCTGTGCGCCTACCACAAGGCCATTGTCGTCAGGCATCTGAAGAAGCTGCCTCAGAATCCTACGCTCAAGATCGTCACAGCCTGCGAGACGTGCGGCGGGACCGCCGCCGTGGATGGTCGGTGGTGTTCCAACTGCGAAGGGAGGGGGACGGTCTGGGTCGTGGTCGTGCCCGAACCGTAAGACCGCGGTTATAGGCGCGACAGGATGACCGCGCAGATCGGCGAAGATCCGCAGAACGACCGTTGGGCAAGAATGCAGCAACAAGGCCGCGTCATTTAGGGGCGTCGCGACGACCACCTAGCCGGAACGCCTGCAACTTCCAGGAAAGTGGGCCTTCTGGACTTCATTCAACAAAGCGGTTTGCCAAGACGGCATTGCGGACCAGTTCAGTCCGGTAACGCCGTCTATCGACCGTGAGGGCGATCTAAAGCGCGCAGGACTAGGATTAAGAGACTGCAATGTCCTTTCGCATCGCTGGCTTCCTGGCTGCCTTTGTGGTCGGCACGGCGCTTCAATCGGCCACTGAGGGCCCTGCTCCCGGCCACGTCTTTGGTGCGTGTGCCGTCTTTGCGACAGACGGAACATCTGCCGCAGATGTTGTCTATGCCGATAGTGTGCTTCTTGAAATAACGCAGCCGTCGGGCAAGGCGCTGCATTTGAAACTGCCCCTACGATACATGAACAGGTCTGGGGCCGCAGCTCGGAAAGCCTGTACCAGAACCCGCGGTCGTGGCTGGAGGCGACGCACCCCGATGACCGGGAGAGGGCAAGTTCCGTATTTGCACGATTGCTACAAGGGGAAACGACGGATTCCGAATATCGCATACGAACGCCGGACGGGGAGGAGAAATGGATTCGGGACCGGGGTTTTCCCATTCGCAACCAAGCCGGGCGGCTGGTGCGAATCGTCGGAATTGCGGAGGAAATCACGGAACGAAAACGCTACGAACATGATCTGATTCAAGCCCGCGAAGGCGCGGACGCGGCCAATCTGGCGAAGAGCCGTTTCCTGGCCAATATGAGCCACGAAATCCGCACCCCGATGAACGCACTCATGGCATGCTTCAACTGCTTGCGGAAACCGACCTCACTCCGGAGCAGCGACGATACGCCACTGTGGCGCAGGACAGCGGGCGCGCCCTGTTGAGCCTCATCAACGACATTCTGGACCTTTCCAAGATCGAGGCGCACAAGATTACCCTTGAGAATCTGAATTTCGACCTCCCGGATACTGTCGACGATATCGTCCAGCTTATGCGCATCCAGGCGAGCGCGAAGGGATTGGACTTCCATTCGCGAGTTTCGCCGGAAGTTCCAAGGCTCCTGCGTGCCGTGAGAACGGCGTTGCCCCGCGCCTGGACGGCAGCCTCCTTAGGCTGGGCCATGTCGCACGGGCTGTAGGGCGTCCACGATCAGGGCGCACTCGTTCCCGCTGGTACTCAAGTCAATCCTTATCTTAGCGCTTATGGAGGGCCCCCCTCCATAAGCACGCAAAAGCCTGCAGGCAGTTTCAACGGCCATTCATGGGGGGCTTGGATCGTCACGGCATCATTCCTACGGGAACGCCCGCGCAGGTCGAAGCTGAAATCCGTAAGGTAGTCAAGAACACACCGCGTCCGTTCATCCTCGGCGCAGACTGCACGGTGGAAGCCGACACCGGCTCGGACCGTTTGCAACAGGTGATCTCGGTGGCCCATCAAGTTGGGGAGTAGCGGCTCAAGGGTCCGGCGGAACGAGTGGACGTGAATCGAATCACCCGATTACCGATTGACGGCGAAACCGGGCGCGAGGAAGCTGATCCTACGGCTTCGTGATGCGGCGCGCGAAATTTCCGGATCAGCTGCCGATGCGGACCGTCACGCCGGGTTGCGCCACAATACCGCCCACGCTCGCCTCCAACGGAACCGCATCTCCCATCGGCGCACCCGCCGGGACACAGGCGTTCACCTGTGTCACTCCAGCGTAGATCAGTCCCGCCCAATTTCCGGAACACTCGCTGGGAACTCCACCCACGCTTACGTTGATCGGCGCTGTGGGATTTGGGAATAGCGGCGCGACCGGCAGCATGCCGTTGGCCCACGGCGTCGTCAGCTGTCCCTCGCCGGTGATGAAAAAGGTGAGATAGCTCCCAGGCGTCGCGGGACGCGCCTGGTTGTAAGCTACGGTCTGATCGGGGTAGGAATTAATCGCCACCGCCTGCCCCACCCCACCGGCATAACAGTAGATGCCCGGTGCGGCGCTCGTCACCGGAATGGACACCGGCTGGCTGCGCAGACCGGCGTATTCCACCTGCAACTGGGTAGCTCCGGATACCCCGTATGGGACCACGGCGCTCACTTGCTGGCCGAGCGAGTAGATCATGGGCGCCGCGACGTTATCGAAATACACACGCGTGGCCCCCACTTCCACTGGCAGATGTCCGTCGCTCCCGTAGCTGGCCAGGGCGATGGGGCTGGCACCGAAGCCGGTGCCGAAGATAGTCACCAGTTCGCCGGGCGACACGCCTCCACCAACGAAACTCGCCCCGTTCAGCACTCCAGCCGCCGGAAAAGCCACGTTGCCGCTAATCGCCGATTCGTAGGCGCCGCGGTTCACCGTCCCCGGAAACTGCGGACGCGAGAGGCCCTCCAGATCATCCGGCGGCGCCACCGCCAGGTTTCCGGTGCGCGCCGCGGGGCTGCTTTCGAGCAGGTGGAAATCGGAGCTGGCTGGATGGGTGCCCAGGGCGTTAAACTGCGGATCGGCGATGAGATCGTGCGCGCCCGCTGTGGTGTTGACGGGCCCATTCCAGTACAGGTTGTAATCGAACTGTACGCCCGTGCTCCCATAAACGTTCACGGCAGTTCCAGTGGCGGCCGATTCCACTACGTTATTCCACACATTGACTGAGCCCGACTGGTTCACAAAAACGTCCGCGTAATTCACCACCAATCCGTTGCCGTACACCGTGTTGTTGCGGAAGGTGATGTTGTCGCTCTGGTAGGCGAGCAGGCCGCCGCCGCCGTTGTTTACCGACAGGTTGTTCTCCACCAGGAACCCTCCCGCATATGCTCCGATATTGTCCGACCCGGGCTGGTTGTTGCGCGAGGTGTCGATGATGATGCCGTCACCGTCGGTGGGTTTGCCGGTTTGCCCATAGGGGACAAGCGAGGGGTTATCGAACAGTCGATTGCGCTGCACGATGGTATGCGGCGCCGGCCCGCTATCGTAGTTCCACGATTCGAAGATCGAAATGCCGCTATTGCCATATTGCGCATACCAGGCGTTTTCATGAACGAAGTTGTCTTCGACGATCACGTAATCGGCCTCCGCGGTGCCGATGCCGCCGCCTGGGAAATCATAGACCTCGTTCTGAGCGATCAGGATGTGATGCGGCTTTTGGGCGCCGTCTTGGCGGCCGTCGACGCTGATGCCGTTCCCGTTGCAGGCAGGGTCCGGATTGGTCTGCGCGGTTGGCAGTTGCTCCTCGGCCGTGCACTGGGAAAGACTCACGTTCAGCCGGTTGCCTTGCAGGTAGAAGCCGGAGAATTCGATATAGGAAGCTCCCCCATGAATCATGACGGCATTCCAGGCAGCGCCGGCCCTGATTTGCGGCTGGTGGCCGGGGTAGGCCCGGTAGGCGATCCATGCCGCCGCCGTGCCGGAACGCGTGATGTCCAGTAAGTTGCATCCCGTACAGGTGGTGTAGACGCCGTTCATCACGTAAACCACATCGCCGGGCAGGGTCTTGTTCGCGGCTGTTTGAATATTTCGAAAGGCGGCGTTTTGGCTCAATCCGCTGTTCGAATCGTTTCCCGTCCCACTGACGTAATAAGTGGCCCCGCGCACGGAAATGGCGAGCGCCGCGAGGGCGATCATGCGCATGATTCACCGGTATTTTATCACTGGGCAGCGGACGCGAGCCTCAAGTTAGCGCTCCATTGACGTGTAAATCGGTTCCGCAGCTCGATCCACGGCCAAAGCCAGGTACCGCGACGCATCGTCAGTGAATCGGAGACACGAATCCGTCCGACCAGTTGGCAGACCATGGAATCCACGGGAACCCAGCGTTCCGTTTTGAGCTTGCCGAGCGGCACATGGAGGGCCTACGTGGCAGCTAGACACGCCTGGAGATCCCTATCCGGCGTGGGCGGTGTCGAACGTGGGCTTGCTGAAGGTTGCACCGCCGGAAGCGCTAAGACCATTTTTCCCCCAGGGATTACGCGGACACGGTGATCGGGATCCTTCGCTCGCGATGCGCCGTTCTGCGCAAACTAGGCCTGAAAGCCGCCTTCACCACCTTCGAGCCACAGATTCTACCCGAGAGGGTATACGAGGCACATCCTCTGTGGCGGGGGCCGCAAGTGGACCACCCACTGCGCTCCCGCGTGGCACGCTTTGCTCCCTCAATTGACAACCTGGAAGTGCTCGCCTTGTATCGGGAATCCGTTCGAATGCTTCTGACCGCATGCCCGGAAATTGAAATTCTCTCCCTGCACACCAACGACTCCGGTTCGGGAGTGAGTTGGAGCGGAGGCCTCTATCAGGGCCCAAATGGCAATTCATTCTCCCGAGACAGAAAGATGTACGAGCGCTATCGCGACTTTTTCGCATCTCTGCAGGCAGGCGCCGCCGACGCACGCCAAGGACATCTCGATATCGACGCGGAATGGGTTCGCGAGAGCGCGCCGGGACCGGACGCGACGCCCTACAAAGCGGAGGTCGGTTTCCTTCTGGACTACTTTTACCCGTTCTACCCGGCCCAGGGAATCCCGTTGCCCGTCCGCTATCTCGAAGAACTCGAAGAAGCGTCGAAAAGTATCGCGCCTCGCCTGTTTTACCTGATCGGAGACCGATTCAATAGCGATCTGTACCTGCAGATCTACGACGCATTTGCCAGGAGCCCGACCCGGGACGAGATCTCCCGCCTGCAGTTATTGCGATCGATTGCGGCCGACCGTGTGGGCGGTGGGAGTGCTTCCGCCCTTCTGGACGCATGGCTCGCGCTGGACCGCATCCAGCGGGATACGTCGCTGGTCAATTTTGGAGGCACCATCTTCTATCTCGGCTCGGTTCATCAACGCTGGCTCACCAGACCGTTTGTGCCATTTCCCGACGAGTTGACCCCGGACGAGACGCGATATTACCGTGCGTATCAGTTCCAGGCGAGATCCGAGGAGCGTGCCCGAAATCTGGGCGACCTGCAGGGAACCCGGCAGTACGAAGGGTTGGGAGGTGCGGCGCTCTCGAACAACCTTATCGGCCGGATGCTCGCCGACTTGAACCGGGCCCGCGGCGATATCCACGCAATCGACGATGTGGCCGGAGGCGACCGGCGTCAGAGGCTGGAATTGCTGGATGCGCGCCTGCGCGTGTTTGAAATCGTGGCGGACAACGCCCGGGACGCTATCCAATTTCAGCATCTTTTGGATAGCACGAAGGATGGGCGTCTGCGCCGTCCGGTGGAATTTCAGGAAGAGTTGACCGACATTCCGGAATGGCGGGCCATCAAGGACATCGCACGGCGCGAAATCGATAACAGCAATGCCTTGATCGCTCTGTTGCAGTCGCACAAAGCGCCGTTGATCGATCTTGCCAAGACCAGCGGAGAAGAGAACATACGCGTGCTTGGGCCGGACCTTGTCGATCAGCTTCGAAAACGAGTGAAGATCATGATCGCGCACTGGCAAGACTACGAGAGGCTGTTTGTCGGCGAAGAACGCACCGCGCCTAAGTCCCCCTCGATTCCGCATTAGAGAACTTACTTAGGACGGCTGAGTAAGAACGGCGCTCGCTCCGAGCGGTCTTCCCGGGTAATACTCCAAACGTCAATATCGTCCGGGTAAAATTGTGACCATCCTAAGAAAACGCCACCTCGCCACCACGGCAGCACACGCTCCCAAGGCTCGGCCCGGTTGGACCCGCGACGCAGTGGAGTTTTTGAAATTTCTGCGCCACACTGAAGATGAGTAGTATCAGGTCCTTTTAATGATATTTCCAACCTTGACCTGCGCGCCGCCGGCCCTCGATTCGCTGGCTCGGATGATCGGCAACACGCCATTGCTTGCCATCGATTTTCAGTGCCACGGCCGCCGGCGGGTGATCCATACCAAGTGCGAGTACCTGAACCTGACCGGCAGCATCAAGGACCGGATGGCGTTGCATATCCTGCGGCGCGCCTATGAGAGCGGCCAACTCTTGCCGGGCGACCGCATTGTGGAAGCCACCAGCGGCAATACCGGCATCTCTTTCGCCGCTCTGGGCCGCGCACTCGGCCACCCGGTCACAATTTTCATGCCGGATTGGATGAGCGCCGAGCGCAAGCAACTCATCGGCAGCTATGGCGCCGAGATCGTCCCGGTCAGCCACGAAGAAGGAGGATTCCTCGGGTCTATCCAGATGGCCCAGGAAATGGCTGACCGCGAACCGCACATCTTCCTGCCGCACCAGTTCTCCAATCAAGCCAATAGCGAGGCACACGCCCGGACGACCGGGCCCGAGATCCTCCTCCAACTAGAGGAAGCGGGTCTCGCTCCGCAGGCATTCGTGGCCGGCGTAGGAACCGGCGGAACAGTCATGGGAGTGGGCCGCTGCTTGCGCGAGAGGAACTCTGGGGTGCGGGTCCACCCGGTCGAACCGGCGGAATCGCCCACCCTTTCCACCGGCCACAAGGTGGGCAAACACCGCATTCAAGGGATATCGGACGAGTTCATACCGGCGATTGTCGATCTGATATACCTCGACTCCGTAATCGCCGTTTCCGACGGAGATTCCATTCTGATGGCGCAAAAACTGGCCGCTCAATTGGGCCTGGGTGTGGGGATTTCATCGGGCTGCAATTTCCTGGCTGCCGTGATGGCTCAGGAGGCTTTGGGCGGCGATGCCGTGGTCGTGACGGTCTTTGCCGACGACAACAAGAAGTATCTGACAACCGACCTCATGCGTCCTGAACCCGTCAAATCAGACTACCGATCTCCTGGATTGCAACTGACCGGCATTCGAGTGCTGCCCCGTCACTGCCGAACTTGCGGTGTATCGCCGCCGCATTAGGCGTCCGGCTTGCCCTCAGAACCAATTGCGACATCCCTGTCTGAAGCCACCGTTTTGTCACCCTCGAAACAGTGCCCCCCGTTGTCGATCGCGGGATGGTCACCCTCCCAAGTCGGAGGCTGACCATCTCCTGCCGCCAGTCGCCTCGTGGTCAGCCTCGCTTCCCGGCGTTTGTCAAACCAGCTGCCATTCAATCCCCATAGCTTACGCTTCGGCTCAGTTCAACGAATTCTATCGGTAGTGCCCGCCGAAGGCCCCTCTCGCTCCGCGGGTCTTTTCGGTGCGGACACTATGCTCTTCGTTATCGGTAGCCAGTCGGGGGGTCGTTCGGCGGGCGAATCGGGTGCCGTCTTCAGAACCAACCGCTGCCGTAGGCAACCCACCAACTGACGCAGCCAATTGGAATCGTCGCGCCCAGGGCCCACCAGAGCGGAAGAATGACATCAGCCATCAAACCCAGGATCGTGAAAGTGGCCCAGAAGATTTTCCGCTGCATGCACCAAGTCTAAGGCAAACTAGTAGATCCTGGTGCCGAATTTCAAGGCTCGCTTTATCGAACCCATGCTGCCGCAACGCGCCGAGAAGTTGCCGGAGGGCTCCGACTGGGCATACGACCTTAAGCTCGATGGCTTTCGAGCACTAGCGATCAAAAGCGGCGGCCAGGTCCGCCTCCGTTCGCGCAACGACAAGGATTTTAGCCTGAAGTATCGGGCAATCGTTCAGGCGCTGGCAGCGATTCCCGATGAGACCGTCATCGACGGCGAAATCGTCGCACTGGACGGCTCGGGCAGGCCTTCATTTAGCGCGCTCCAAAACGGCGCCGCCAGTGCTCCGGTGGTCTATTACGCGTTCGACGTGATGGTCCTCGGCGGCAAGGACGTGATGAACGAGCCTCTGACAGTCCGCCGCGTACTGCTGGCGGAACAGGTCCTCGCTAAACTGGACGAGCCGATCCGTGAATCGCCGGTGCTGGAGGCGAGCCTGTCCGACCTGATCAGCTCGGTCAAGGCGCACGGACTCGAAGGCCTGGTGGCGAAACGGCGCGACAGCCGCTACGAGCCCGGCGAGCGCTCTGGCGCCTGGCAGAAAATGCGCGTCAACCAGAGCCAGGAATTCGTGATCGCCGGGTACACGGTCGGCGCCAGGAACTTCGACGGCATTGTCTTCGGCTACTACGATGGCGGGAAGTTGCTGTACGCCGGGCGCACCCGCAGCGGATTCACACCCGCGTCGCGCGACCAACTCTTCAAGCGATTCCAGGCCCTGGCCGCAGCGGATTGCCCGTTCGCCAACCTGCCGGAGCCGCGAGGCGGCCGATGGGGCGAAGGGTTGACCGCGGAGAAGATGCGAGAATGCCGGTGGCTCAAGCCGACGTTGGTCGGGCGGTTCGAGTTCGTCGAATGGACACCGGACGGCCACTTGAGGCATTCCCGTTATATCGGTCTCCGTGAGGACAAGGAGCCATGGGACGTTGTTCGGAACGCTATAACACTGGGAGAGTGATATCGTAGATTCCACGTGATCTCCGCGCAGGATGCGGGAGGGAGCGGGGGAGGGATTATCGTGCGACTGACGATTGGCTTGGCGGTGGTGGTCTACGCTTCGATAGGGCTGGCGGCTGAGGTGCCGTCCGCGCAGGTCCAGATTGCGGGGGCGGTCCTAGCAGCACCGGCGGAGCTGCGGGATGGCGCGATGGTCCTTGGATTCGACGCACAGGGTGCCAGAGTAAAACTTCGCGATGGGACGAACGAGATGATCTGTCTCGCATCGGACCCCGCCAAGACTACCTTCGAATCGGCCTGCTACCACAAGGATCTGGAACCCTTTATGGCGCGGGGCCGCGAGTTGCTCGCTCAGAAGGTCACGGGGGCCAAGCGCATTGAGATTCGCAACAAGGAAGTGGAGGATGGCAAGCTTCCCATGCCGCGGGAACCTCGGACATTGTACGTGCTCACGGGTTCCAGCTTTGACGCCGCCACCGGAAAGGTGGAAAACTCCTACCTACGCTGGGTAATTTACGTCCCCTTCGCGACACCGGAATCTACTGGCCTTTCGACAAAGGCTAGCGAAGGAGCGCCCTGGCTCATGTCGGCGGGAACGGCTGCCGCGCACATCATGATCAATCCTCCGAAAAAATAGGCCGCGCGCCCGGGTAACTTCACGCGTACGGCGCTAATTTTCATCGACGGCTTACCCAGAGGCGATTTTGAGCACCGGAAGGAGCGGCGCCGCGATATCTACCATTATCGGCAGAAGTTTTGCTCGCGCTGGCTATTCGTTGCGGAGTGCGACAGCCGGGTCGATGCGCGAAGCGCGCCGGGCCGGCAAGTAGCCCGCGGCCAGCGCCGCGGCGAGCAGGATTGCGATTCCGGCCGCCACAGTCATTGGGTCGTTGGCTTTCAGGCCGAAGAGGAACGATTCGACGTAGTGGGTCGCCGAGCGGGCAGCCAGATACCCCATGGCGAGCCCGGCGGCGGTGAGCGCGAGCACTTCGCGCAGCACCATCCAGACAATGCGTGGACGCTGCGCGCCAAGCGCCATGCGTAGACCGATTTCTCCCGTGCGGCGCGCAATCGTGTACGCCATCGCGCCGTAGAGTCCGACGGAGGCGATGAGGAGCGCAAGTAGGGCGAAGCACGTGCCGAGATCGGCGAAGGTGCGTTCTTGCGAGATGGTTTGTTCGATGCGCTGCGCCTGCGTGCCGATGTCGTTGATGGAGACAGCGGGGCTGGCATCGTGGACGATACGGCGAACGAAGCTCATGGCGCCGAGCGGGTCGCCGGCAGTGCGGAGTTCAAAGTAAAGGCCGCGGAGGTATTGCACGCCCTGGGTGAACGGAAGGTAGACGACCGGCTCCGGCTGTTCCTGGAGCGAGTTGTAGTGGGCGTTGCGGATGACGCCGACGATCTGGACTAACGGCGCGTCGGGTCTACTTCCGAAAGCGAATTGGCCTCCGACGGGACTGGCGCCGTCGAAAAAGTTGGCTGCGAATTTCTGATTGACCACGGCGACCATAGGAGAGGCCAAATCGCCTGGCTGAAGACTGCGCCCCAGCAGAACGGGGATTTGCATAGTTTCGAAGAAATCCGGGTCGATGTTCAGAATATCGGTGGTGTTGCCGTTTGGCCGCAGGGTACGGCCGGGAATGGTGATGTCCTGATCATTCACGTATTGGGCCACCAGTGGGAAGTTCGATGCGGTGGCGCCGCGGACACCTGGAATCTCGCGGAAGCGATCGAGCAGGCCTGAGTAGAAGCGGGCCAGCGCGTCGTCTTTGTACCCTGCCTGGCGGCCGTTAATGCTGAAGAGGAGAATGCTCTCGCGGTTGAACCCCACGTCGATGGAATGAAGGTTGGTGAGGGTGCGCACGAACAGTCCGGCTGCCACCACCAGCAAGAGCGAGACCGCGACTTGCGAGACGATGAGGACGTGGTTCAGCTGCGGACGGAATCGGTGGCCGCCGACGGAAGCACCGATCGTGCGGCTCTCTTTAAGGGCAGGCGTAAAATCGACCTTAGTGGTTTGTAGCGCGGGCGCAAGTCCGAAAAGCGCTCCGGCAATGAGCGACAGCGCGAACGTGAAGCAGAGGACCGGCCAGCTCAATTCGGCGTGCAAGGTGAAGTCGGCGCGCCCGTTGGCGAGAACCCAGGTAATGAATCGGATGCCGGCGAGCCCCACGAAGATTCCGAGCGTGCCGCCGAGCACCGCGAGCAGCACGCTTTCAGTGAGCATCTGGCGGATAATGCGCCAGCGGCCGGCGCCGAGACTCAGTCGCACAGCCATTTCACGGCGTCGAGCGGCGGCGCGCGCCAGCAGCAGGTTGGCGAGATTGGCGCAGGCTATTGCAAGAATGAGGGCGACCATCGTCATGAGGATGTACAGCGGCTCGGAATACTCACGGCGGAGCGTGTCGAGACCTGTGCCCCCAGGTTCGAGACTGAGATCGGGCAGGATAGTAGTGTCTTTCGGGGAGACCGCGGTGCTCAGAGCAAATGTGTGGAATTGCTCGCGTAGCGCGGCTTGGGCTTGCCCTAAGCTGACTCCCGGGCGCAGGCGGCCCATCATCTCGATCCACCAGAAATTCCTGTCGAAGAAACGCGAGTGTTCTTCGGTAGCGGGATCGGCTGCGAGCGTCGGCATCGAGTGGATGGCGAGGAAAAGGGAGGGGTTGGATTCGGCATCGACGCCGAAGAAACCACGCGCGGCGACACCCACGATGGCGAACGGCACATTGTTGATCTGTATAGTTTGGCCAATCGCGGCGGAATTGCCCTGGAAGCGGCGCTGCCAGTAGCGATAGGAGAGAACGACGGTGGCGGGCGCGCCGGTGCGGTCGTCCGCCGGCGCAATTAGGCGTCCGGCGGCGGGCGGTACGCCGAGGCCGGTAAAGTAATCGCCGGAGACGAATCCGCCAGGGAGTGATTCGGCCTCGTTGCTCGCAATCACGTTGAAATTCTGGACGTAGGTGTAGGAGAAAAGCGTCGAGAAGAATTGCGAATTGGAGCGCTGCGCCTCGTAGAAAGCGTACGGGAAATTGGGACTCTCGCGACCGGTCTTTTGATATTTGTGCATCGATCCGTTGATGCTGTGTGCCATACCTGGGCGCCCGGTAGCGTGCCAATTGAGGATGGCCAGCCGCTCGGGTTGAGAGACAGGGAGGGAACGCGTGAGGATGGCATCCATAAAGCTGTAGATTGCGGTATTGGCGCCAATACCGAGGGCGAGCGAGATGGCAGCAGTCGCGGTGAAGACCGGATTGGCAGTCATGACGCGAAAGGCATAGCGAAGGTCCTGCGCGAGTTGTTCAAAGAATGCGAATCGCCACATGGAAAGGCTTTCCTCCTTGAGTAGCGCGAGATTGCCGAACTGCCGGCGAGCGGCGGCGCCGCGGTCGTGGGCGAGCATGGCGAGGTGGTGGGCCATCTCGTCGTCAAGATCCTGCTCGCATTGTGCCCGATAGAATAAGGCTCGCAAGCGCCGCAGCAGTTCGCGCATCGGTCTGAGTGTACCAGTAGTTAGACTTGGAAACGGGGGACCGGTTAGGAGCGAAGAATGCGCTGCTCACCGGAGCCAGCATCGGTCCTGAACAGCCAACCCATTCCATAACTACCGCGGCGTTAACACGTAATATCGCTAGCAATTCTGCTGGCAGTCCCGCCGCCCGCTGCTCCAGCAGAGCGCGAAGCTCGACGCTCGTGATTCCCATTGCGCGGGCCCACACCTCTGCCAGGCTCTCCACTGGGCCGGCGACGAACCCCGCGGCCGCGAGACCTCCGCGAAGCCGGTCCGTCGCTGCCGCGTCGTAATGCGCTGTCGTTCGAACAGTCGGACGCCACCGCTCCTCAAGTCGTCGGAGGCGCGCCGGGCGATCGTCTTCATCGCGTCGGCCCCAGAGGTGATTTGGGGGCATGTCGACGTACTTCACAGTAAGGACTAGGGTATTTGAGTCGCTTTCGTCGACGTCGGCTTCCGATTCCTCCGGCTCGTCCAAGTCGCACCCTTCATATCGCACCACCAGCCGCGGCGGGCCGCCGGGTGGTTTCCGCGCTTCGAGTTTCTTGAGCCGACGCTGAATGTTCCCCGGGGCGACGGAGACGCCGCGGCGTTGCGGTTATGAGGAGTCGCCTGTATGACGGCGCGCACGCCGGCCAAAGTGAGGGAGACGTCGGCTTTACCATGTCGCTCACGAACACAAACTTACTGGCAGTTTTTGGCGCCGGCAGACGGATGTATAATTGCACCAGACTAACGCTGGATACTTCCTAAAAGGTTAAACACATGCGCACGCAACTAAGCATATGCCGCGCCAACATGCTGATTCTGTGCGGGCTCGCAATCTCGGGAACACCCTTGCGGGCCCAGACATGGAAGGTGCCGGTAGCTATGAAGACGCTCTCCAACGGGCTGAAAGTGGTGATTTCAACTGACCACTCGGCGCCTACTTTCGGCATCTGCGTTTCTTACGGGATCGGCTTCCGTCTCGAGCCGGAGGGACGGACGGGCTTCGCGCATCTTTTCGAACACATGATGTTCGAGGGCACACCCAATGCGCCGAAGGGCACGCTCGACCGTGTGATCGAAGGAGGAGGAGGGAATGATAACGGCGACACGCGCTACGACTTCACAGAGTACGTGGAGACGGCGCCGGTGTCGGCGCTCGACCCGGTGCTGTGGATTGAAGCCGATCGTATGAAGACCCTGGATTTCTCGCCCGCGAACCTGGAGAATCAGCGCAACGTGGTGGAAGAAGAAGTCCGGGTGAATGTGCTCAATCGACCCTATGGCTTGTTTTTCGCCATCGATTTGCCCGGAAAAGCTTTCGATACGTACCCGAACGCGCACAACTTCTATGGCGATTTCAAGGACCTCGACGCCGCGAAGATCGGAGACGTGGAGACGTTCTACCGGCAATACTACTCGCCGAACAACGCGGCGCTGGCGATTGTGGGCGATGTGGAGCCGGCGGATGTTTTCGGCAAGGTGGAGAAGTACTTCGGCGGCATTTCGCCGCGGCCGGCGCCCCCGCGCGCGAAAATCGACGAAGCTCCACAGAGCGCCGAGCGGCGCGCCATACAACCGGACAAGCTGGCCAACCTACCGGCGTTGGCAGTGGGCTAGCGGACACCATCCGCCATCCGCCGCCGCGCCGCGCGCTCCATTCTGAGGAGCCGCACCTTCGGCCGCAACAATGCGCGGCGGTGGGCGCATGTGGACTCGGCGCACGGCAACTGTGGCGACCGCATCCTGCTCGACGGCACGTGGTCGAACACCGAGCGGCTCGTGTAGCGCGATCGAATTACTTCGCGGCGAACCAAAAGCGCACGTGCCGCACTCGCGCGTAGAAACCCAAGAGCACCAGAAACAGGAACCCTATTCCCCACGCATCGAATGCCAGTGCCGACAGCGATGCGGGCCATGTGGACAACCAGAGCTTACGCCACAGCAACGGCCCCACACCGGGCCCTGGGTTCGGCAATGCCGCTCTTGGTTAGCAGTGACATTGGGCTCAGCGTTTTGCGTGCCAGGGAGGGGGGCCCTCCGCGCGCGCGAGGGGGCCCGCGAGAATTTTAGTCGCTTCAATGGGAACGTGAGCGCGTATTTAGGAAACGCGGCGTTAACCCGATGCCTGAACCACACGCAAGACGAATTGCGACAGCGGGAACGGGTGCGCCCTGATCGTGAACGCGTACAGCCCGTGCGACATGGCCCAGCCTGCGGAGGCTGCTGCTCCCGTGCGTCCAGGCGCCGGCGCGGGAACTCGCCTCGCTCCCGGGCGGGACAGGCGCCGACCGCGCGCAGGGGTGGATCGAGAGCGCGCGGTTTGTGGCGCGCCGCCGGCTGGCGCGCCGCGCTCCACATTCTGAGGAGCCGCACGTTCGGCCGCAGCGACGCGCAGTTGTGGGCGCATGTGGACCTCAGCGTTTTGCGTGCCAGGGAGGGGGGCCTCCGTGCGCGCGCGAGGGGCCTGCGAGAACTTCGGTCGCTTCAATGGGTACGTGAGCGCGTATTTAGAGAGCGCACGCGTTTTGCTGCGCGCCGCCGGCTGGCGCGCCGCGCTCTACATTCTGAGGAGCCGCACCTTCGGTCGCAACGATGCGCGGCTGCGGGCGCATGTGGACCTGGCGCATGGCAACCTGTGGTTCGACCGCATCTTCCTCCTGTGCAGATCGACAGGCTGGCGATCGAGAGGCGCGAACGCGCCGCGCCGCATCGATGAGGGGGACGAGCGTCTGGGCGTGCGCAACGCGCTGGTGTCGGCCATAGGCGACGGTTTGTTTGCGTCGCAACGCCGTTCTCGCGGCACGCACTCGCAAGAGGGCTTGTGATGGAATCGCTGAAGAGACACTCGTTGATGCGCTGCCCTTCACCCACGAAGGCGGTGTGCGCGCCACAGGGATGCAAGCTGATGACTTCCAGAGAAGACAGCCACCGGCGGCAGATCCTTGTTACCATTCCCCTGGAGGCATCCATTGTTCACTGCCACCGACGGTCTCATCCTCCCCAGCACAACCACCGGATCGTTCCCGAGACCGCGCTGGTTTGACGTCAGCATGTGGGGCAGACCCCTCGATACCTGCATGCTCGACGTGCGCTTCCGCGAGAAGTTCCAGGACGCAATGGCGGTGGTGATCAGCGACCAGGAACGCGCCGGGCTCGATGTGCTCACGCACGGCGACCTCCATGTCGACGAGGACCTGGCGGGACGCGCGTGGCATCACTATCCCTTGCAGCGCTGGGCCGGTTTCGAAGGCGATTACCTGCAGCCGGAAGAGACTAATGCGCCGTGGCTCCACTATCCGCCCGGTACACTCCTCAACGAGATCTATACGGGCTGGCGCTGGCCCCACGTTGTGGGAAAGATCGAGCATCGACCTCTCGACTATCCCAAGATCTGGCGTATCGCCCAGGGAAAGACCCGCAAGCCGGTCAAGTTCGGCACATGCTGCTCCCAGGTGATGGCCCTTTTCCTCGATATCCATACCCCCCAGTATCAGGACAAGCGCCAAGTCATCTGGGACATGGCGGAAGCCATGAATAAGGAACTGCTGGCGTTACGCGAGGCCGGCTGCCGCTGCATCCAGATCGAAGAACCGACGTTTCATTTCATGGCTAATACCTACGGCAAGGATCACGATCAGGTAAAGTTCATGATCGATGCATTCAACCGGGAGGTGCAGGGCCTGGACGATGTGGAAATCTGGATTCACACCTGCTGGGGCAATCCAAACATGCAGCGCGTCATGGAGGATACCAGCTACGCCAACTCGATCGGAATCTATTTGGAGCGGTGCCGCGGGGACGTCTGGACACTGGAGATGAAGGATCGCCAACAGATGGATCTCGAGTTGTTCGAACCCTTCAAGCATGATTTAAGGAAGAAGATCTGCATCGGCACCGTCAGTCATCGGGAGTTGCAGGCCGACCGCCCGGAGGACGTGGCCACTGAAATTCGCAAGGCCCTGAAATACATCCCGCCCGAGCGTCTGATCGTGTCTAGTGACTGCGGCTTCGGCCGTCAGGGGTGCAATCGCGAGATCGCGTTCTACAAAGCCAGCGCCATTGCGCAGGGAGCCAACATCGTTCGCCGGGAACTAGGTTTCCCCCCAACCTACATCCCGGCCGCTGATCCCAAACTGCAGATCGATGTTGTGCCTGGCCGCGGCTAGAAGGCATCAGGTCGCCTTCGCAGAGAACTTGTCCGACCGTCCGAGTTGCCAGGTGACCGAATCGAACTCTGATCACTTGGGGACGGCGGATGGCGGATGGTTGCAAACGATGAAGCTCTTCGTGTAGACTTGAGCGGCTAAGAAAAGCTCATCTTTTGGTGAGCCACAGGGTGATAGTTTTCCGGAATGGATGTTTCTTTCGGAGGGGGATGAGACCTTCACCGCACTCTCGAGTCCTTTCGAGTCTTGCCCCGGAAATCAAAAAGCTGAAAGCCGTTATCAAGAGGCTTGAGGCAGAGACGCGAAAGTTAGTCTCGGCACAGCGTCGCATAATGCGCCGCAAACGCCGACTCCCCTAAAAACGTATGGGCTTGAATGAGAAATTACGTGAGCTTTATACCGTACAGAAACAACTGTCGCGGATCATAGCCGAGTTGGAGTCGCTTCGAGGTAGTCGCCGCAAATCGTCGAATCAGATTTGCAAGCGTCTGCCGCGAGTGTATCGTTATACTCGCTCTGTTAGAGGCAACTGCCTGATTGATGCGATGGATTCGGCCGCAGATGTCATTCTGATCGCTGATGACGAGAGGCGGTATGTCGATTTCAACCGTGCCGCTGTCGAGGCTCTTGATCTCCCGCGTGAGGAAATCGTTGGGCGACGAATAGAGGATTTCTTCTCCATGGTGCAATGCGATTCGGTGCCGACTGCCTGGGCGGGCTTTATTGCGGAAGGCGAGCAGGGGGGGTTGTGTGAACTCCGCGTAGGAGCACGGCGACGATTGTTTGAATATCGTGCGAAAGCAAACTTCAGGCGCGGGCTCCACCTGTCCATACTCCGCGAAGTCACCCCTGATCGGAGGCTGTTGGCCCGCTGAAGGCATATCTTGACGACATCACCGCGCCCCTCGCGAAGCCGTGAGCCGTCGCGACCACGACCGTAGTGCGAAACTCCAAGCACGGCAGCCCGTGCGCTGGGCGCGACGGGCCAGCATCCGGAAGAGGTCCAGAGCCTGCAACAGCGTCGCGAATTGGGCGTCGTCCAGCCGGTCTGCCACGCGGTACAGGCTCGCCGGCACGTCGCCGATGAAAGGCGAGGACGCCCTCGAGCATGAGCCGCTCGGTGTTCGACCACGTGCCGTCGAGGAAGATGCGGTCGCCACAGGTTGCGCCGTGCGCCAGGTCCACATGCGCCCACAGCCGCGCATTGTTGCGGCCCTCTGGGACAAAATGAAGCTGCAGTCGCAGCCCAGCGCGGCCGATGCGCTGCACTGGTTTGAGTCGTTGCCCTTGGATTCGTCGCTTTCCGAAGGTGAACGGAGCGCCGCCCGCAAGGTCCTCACTTTCTACCCAGAGAACGTTTGGAATGAGCAGGTGCGGTGGCTGAACCTTCAAGGGAAGGTTATTCGAAAGGCGGATTTCCGGTTCGGCTGCCTCGATCCGCGCGCATTCCCAGGGTTGTTTGCAGGGATTCGCAGTCAGACCGCCGATTTTTCCATGCTGACGCGCAAGGTTCGCGTCCTCGGTCTGATTGGTCTTAATCGGTAACGCCAGACTGCACCTTGCCGACCAGATCTGGCCCTTCGTTGCTGGCGCCGCTGCTCTCAGCGTCGACAGCCCTCTTGCGTCGGGCGGCATCAATATCGGCTGAGGTTATGACACGAGCCTTCTCGCCGTTGGCCACCTTCGGATCTTCGACCGCGGGAGCACCGGTCTCGCGGCGCGGCTGAATGGCTTCCCAGCGGTTGGCGTCCTCGGTCTGATAGCGGTTCAGCGGAAATCCCAAGCTGCGCGCTACCGACCAAATCTGGGCGTAGGAGACGTTCTTAAGGTTCTTAATGCCCTGGGAAGCGAGCTTGTGCTTCACGGCGGCGTGCAGCTTCTCTGACTCGGTCGGGCCGCCCACCGTAGGCATCCTCAACTCGCCAGCCTCCACCATCCGACGGTAGTAGTTCTCGTCGTAGGTGCAGCCTTCGGCGATCCACCGCTCTATGAGGGGCGGCGCGGGCGGCAGGAATTTGCTCCGTAGGTTTTCGTTGAATGCGATGTTGTGAATTTCGAGCGGGGTGGGACAGAGATGGTCGAACTCCGCGAGCACGGCCTCGGCGTGGCTCACGCTGAGAACGCAGGCCGCCAGCTTGCGCGAGACAGTGCTGCCCGTCCTCGTGGAGAGGGTAGTCGCGCAGGCCCGATAAGTGCCTTCGCACCAGAGCCAGCGCTACCTCGTCGGTGATCGCTGGAGGCTTGTCGATCGCAGTCATAAAAGGCTCCTCTCACCGTTTCGGATTCTGCGGTGTGCGACTCAGCGCTGGAAGTGACGCCATGATCTTCCCACGTTCGGCTCACGGTGGATCTTGGCAACGAGGTTTGCGTGCGGAGCCGACCCTCGTACCTGTTGTCGAGCCGAAGGTCGCACACCGCTTGTGCCTCTGTTCTGTGCCTGTCTCTGTCCTGTCCTGTATCTTTTCCTCTTGAACTTTTCTCTGTCGAATGCCCTAATGTGAACGAAAGGAACATCCCATGAATCCACGACGACACCAGAACGACAGCAAGACATTCGCAGAATTGACCTTCGAGGAACAGGTCAAGGCGATGAATATGAATGCGTTGCAGTTCAGGAAACAGCTTCAAGCTCATTTGCGACGTGCTGCCGAAGAAGGGCGATCTCGGCGGGAAGTTCTGAAGGCCCGACTGGACCTGCTGCGAAACATTCTCGGAGCGTATGCCGACGAAGTGAATGAACCGACGATTTCGATCCATTTCGCCAACGACGCAGAGCCTCAGTGTTGAAAGCTGGCGTGCCGCCTTGGGACTGTACCAAAAAGCAACTCCGCAAATTGCCGGTTTGCCGCTGAATCGACGTGTGCAGGAATGCCGCCAAAGTGGAACATTTCGATTACGCTTTTGTGCTGCCGGGATTACTCCCGTGAAACATAAATATACCGGCCAAAATCCGCTTGCGCGAGAAGCCTAGCGTAAGTGACTTAGAGTCAAGCAGTTTGGCCGGTATATTTGCGTTTATCCGGTCCAATCTGTGCACGCGCCCCGAACTTATAGATTTGATTTGGGTTATGCGCGCGCGGGCATCACGATTGGCCGCTTATGCCGAGCTCGGCATAAGGCCGGTTGGACTAAACCGCTACGCGGTATTCGCGTACCACGACCCTCTCATCGTCAGATCGAGGGCTTGTTGATCCGGTAGCCTCTCTTTTCTTTCCTTGGATTCCGTCCACACTCCGGTGCGAAAGCATGGAGTTGCTGCTTGCAGCAAATTCCGTTTTCGCAAAGGAGCTTTCTATGACATCCCTTCGGCAACGCATGACCGAAGACATGCAGGTGCGGAATCTCGCCCTGAACACCCAAACTTCTTACGTGCAACAGGTATCGCTGTTCGCCCGTCACTTCCATAAATCGCCGGAACAATTGGGCCCTGAGGACATCCGAGCCTACGAAGTTTACTTGACCAACGAAAAGAAACTGTCGCCCGGCTCCGTCCTCATCGCCGTTGCCGCCTTGCGATTTCTCTACAAGGTTTCCCTCAAAAAGGACTGGAGCTTCGAGGACGCTATTCCGGCGCCGAAGAAACCGCAGAGGCTGCCGGTGGTTCTGAGCCCGGAGGAGGTCCTCCACTTTCTGAGTTGCGTAGGCAGCACCAAGCATCGGGCGATTCTGACTACCTGCTACGCCGCCGGTCTGCGCATCTCCGAGGCTATCCACCTGAAGCCGGCCAACATCGATAGTCAGCGAATGGTCATCCAGGTCGAGCAAGGCAAAGGACAGAAGGATCGTTACGTGATGCTCTCTCCGAAGCTGCTGGAAACGCTTCGTAGCTACTTTCGGGCGGTGCGGCCGAAGGGTTGGCTGTTCGAGGGCGATGTGAGCGGCCAACCGATCAACAGGAGTTCCGTTGAACTGGCCTGCCAGAAGGCTCGTCGAATCTCCCGCATCCGCAAGCCGATTACTCCCCATTCCCTTCGCCACGGATTCGCGGTCCATTTACTGGAATCAGGCACGGACGTCCGGACCATCCAACTACTGCTTGGCCATCGCAGTCTGGCGACTACCGCTCGCTACCTGCGCATCGCCACCAGCAAGGTGTGCTCCACCTCTAGTCCGCTCGACCTGCTCCCGCATCCCATTCCCATTGAGCCGGCGGCCGCTACGCCTCAGCACTTCTGAGTGACCGAGCCCATGGACCGCCCGAAGTGGGAGGTGGCGGACGTGTTCCGCCACTATGGGGAAGATTATCGAGACAAGCATCGCGCATCGATGTCCACAGCACAGCGACGCGTCATGACGGCCGTCGAGCTCTGTCGAACCGCAGCGCTCGGCGGCCATCTGGAACAGTGCGACCAGTGCGGCCATGAGCGCAACGCTTACAACTCTTGTGCCAATCGCCACTGCCCCAAGTGCCAATCGCTCGCCCGCGCCGAATGGCTCGAAGATCGCCGCTCGGAACTTCTGAATACCCAGTATTTCCACGTGGTGTTCACCGTGCCGGAACAGATTGCCGCCATCGCCTATCAGAACAAGCGAGCGGTTTACGGTATTCTGTTCCGCGCTACGGCGGAGACCCTACGCACCATCGCCGCCGATCCCCAGCACCTGGGTGCCGAGATCGGCTTTTTCGCCGTACTCCACACTTGGGGACAGAACCTGCATCATCATCCCCACCTGCATTGTGTCGTCCCCGGCGGTGGGATGTCTCCGGACGGCTCTCAATGGATCGCCTGCCGACCGGGATTCTTCTTACCGGTCCGCGTGCTCTCCCGATTGTTTCGCCGGCTGTTCCTGGAGGAGTTAGTCAAAGCCTTCGATGCCGGCAAACTGGAGTTCTTCTCGGCGCTGGAAGCATGTCGCGATCGAGGGGCATTTTTACGTTACTTGGCTCCCATGCGAGAGGTCGAGTGGGTAGTCTATGCCAAGCGCCCGTTCGCCGGACCCGAGCAGGTGTTGGACTACGTTGGGCGTTATACCCACCGCGTGGCCATCTCCAACAATCGCCTGTTGGACATCGCCGACGGGAACGTGACCTTTCGTTTACAAGGATTATCGCCACGACGACCAGCAGAAAACCATGACGCTGACAGCGGAGGAGTTTATCCGCCGGTTCCTTCTCCATGTGCTCCCTGACGGCTTCCAGCGCATCCGCTACTACGGCTTCCTGGGAAACCGCTACCGCGAAGAGAAACTGGCACGCTGCCGACAACTGTTGGCCATGCCGGAGTGTACACCGCCCGCATCGGAACCAACCAAGGATTACCTGGACCGCTATGAAGAACTCACCGGCTCTTCCTTCAGGGAATGCCCCGTCTGCCACCAGGGGCGTATGGTGAGAATCGCGGTCTTGCTGCCCAGCCCCAAGTGCCAAACGGCGGTCACGGACACGTCATGACAACCGCTGTCGAGCCAATGATCAAATCGCGACGAACCGGCTTGGCCCGTCCACGCCATAGGGGCAGTGTTGCTGCGCGGGTCACTCCAGCGACCTTCCCGCGTACCGTCACCACTGTCCGACACCCTGGCTGCCGATTCGCGGCGCCATGGCTGCCGTCCGCCACTACCACATCTGTGTCCGCAGCCCAATTTTACCCTTCACCACAGTTCGAGACGACAATCAAAACACATAGGTCGGACGTCGTGCGGCGGTTTAGTCCAATCCATTTTTAGCTCACCGTCGCGGCGATCAAGATTCGCCTCTTCCCGACGTGTGTCGCGCCGCGCCGCTGGGCTAAAA
>Ga0181521_10002183_pt1 | contig 23783 bp, 15 predicted proteins | sample PEATcosm2014_Bin_32_FD_119764 | JGI IMG/M metagenome (GOLD analysis project Ga0181521, IMG submission 119764) | Peatland microbial communities from MTU Mesocosm Facility, Houghton, MI, USA - PEATcosm2014_Bin02_60_metaG | ecosystem: Environmental > Terrestrial > Soil > Wetlands > Peat | place...
CCAAAAATCGTAACTTCTCTCTCATGACCGGCTCCTCCGCTTGTGGCTCTGGACTGCGTTCTCAAAACAAACTCAGCCTAACCCACGACTAGCGCAGCGGGCCGGTCACTACATAATGACTACACGAAAAATGGGTTCTGTCCGGATGGCGACAAACCAGGAATTGACCCTATCGTGAACATGTCGTACTTGGCCAAAAACATAAGAGCTATTGTTGCAAAATCGGTTCAAGTTGGTGCAGGGCCGTGGTCATGCCGGCGGCGTCGCCGTTCTGCACGGCGGTGAACAGCGCGATCCAGGAAGAGCGGCCGGTGGCGAAGACAGGGGACGCCGAAAGGAAATGCAATGTTCCTGCGAAGCTCCAGCCGCTCTGGCTGAAGGACGGGTCGGCCTGTATCTTTGCAAGGAGCCGCTGATCGGCGGCAAGTGCTGTCGCATTTTCTCGTGCGCCCCATAGACAGGCGAAGCCGATCACATCTCGCACCGGCATATAGCCCTTTTGTTGAGCGAGCGCCTGGTCGTCGAGTTTTGCCGCCTGCTGAATGCACTCCTGGAAATTTGCTCCTGTCAGCTCCGCCTCCAGGAGGTCCATGCGGTCGACGGCACTGGGATAGAAATCCGCCAGTTCCTTGGCGATATTAAGCGCATCAGCAAACTGAAAAGTCCCGTCGTGGTAGAGCCCCTGGAGGTTTGCCTCGGTTCTGGCCCAGTCCTGGGGCAGATCGGCTTTGGTGTAGACCTCGAGCGCGCCGCGAAACGCCTGCGCCGCCTGACCGAACAAAGCAATCGCCTTGTCCCCGCTGTTCCGTTCTCCTTCGTCCGTCAGTGCGTACCCGAGGTTATTCTCGGTTCTGGCCCAGTCCTGGGGCAGATCGGCTTTGGTTTCGACTTCGAGCGCATGTTTAAAGGCCTGCACCGCCTGGTCGAGCAAAGCCATCGCCTTGTCGCCGCCAGCGCGCTCGCCCTCGTCCACCAGCGCAACCCCGAGATCATGTTCCGTCCACGCCCAGCCCTGGGGCAGATCGGCTTTGGTTTCGACTTCGAGCGCGCTGCGGTACGCCTGCACCGCCTGATCGAGCAAGTCCATCGCCTTGTCGCCACCAGCGCGCTCGCCCTCCGCCAGCAGCGCATCGCCCAGGTTCATTTCCGTCTGCGCCCAGTCTTGCGGCAGATCGGTTTTGGTGCGCACCTCCAGCGCGCTCTTGTATGCCTGCACAGCTTCGTCGAGCAGAGCCATCGCCTTGTCGCCTCCGGAGCGTATCCCCTCATCCCAGAGCGCCAAACCCAGGCCGTTTTGCGTCCACGCCCAGTCCTGCGGCAGAGCGGCCTTGGTGCGCACCTCAAGCGCCATCTGAAAGGCCTGTACCGCCTGATCGAGCAGAGCCATCGCCTTGTCGCCGCCAGCGCGTTCGCCGTCGCGCACCAGCGCCATGCCCAGGCCGCCCTGTGCTGCCGCAATCTCCGGGCGGTCGTCCAAGGTAGAGTACTCATTTGCCAGTGACTGAAATTCGCCGGCCGCTTGCGTCAGCAGAGGAAGACTCCGATCCGCCGGCGCGACCTCGCCCTCCTTGCGACGAGCTTTGGCCGTACCGGATACGGCACGCAGCCAGAGTTCGTGGAATCCATTGTCGTCCGGATGCTTCTTGTATTCCGCCTGCGCCGTGGCTGCAGCAGTCTCCAGCGCCTGCGTCGCCTCGTGGAACTTCAGGCTCAGCTGATCAGCACCCGCCGCTTGCTCGCTGTGGTCGAGCAGTTGCCGCAATGAGCTTCTCTGTTTGTCGAGCAGACCTTGCTGCGCGGCCTGCAGTGCCTTCACCTGCGCCTGCAACGCCTGCTCTTCCGCGTCCTCCGCGCCAATCTCCTGCCGGTCCGCATCGCTGGCTTGATTGAAGAGTTGCGCGGCAGCGGCGTAGTGCTTCAGCGCCAGTTCCGCCAGTGCATTCTGCTCCGCCGTGGCCTGCCCCGATTGCTTCTGGATCCCCGCGGCCCACTGCTGCACCTGCTGATCAACCTGCCCCGAAGAAAAGCCGTTGGCCTGCGCCCATGCGGCGATCGCCGCTCCCAGATCAGCCTGTTGCCCCTGCCCCTGCGCCGCTCCCGCCTTCAGCGCGCTCACCTGCTTCTGCAGACTGTTCACCTGCACCAGCGTCCGGTGCAGCATGGCCTCAATCTGCGCCGGACCCAGCAGCGCGGGGGAGCCCTTGGGCAGCATGCTTATCTTGATGGTTGCGGGCAGCGCGGCCAACTGGCCGTCGGCCGGCTGATAGATCACAAGATTGGTGGCGCCGTCGATCTCAACGCGCAGGCCCCCGCGTTGGGCCGCATCCTCTGACACGTCCAGCCATGCCTGGCCTCTGGGGTTGGTCACATCGCGTGATTCAGTGACGCGCACCGAGCCGTCGAGGTAACCGAGCGAGACGCGCACGGTGGGGACGGGCTGGGCTGGCTGCACATCTGCATTGACGACAACCACTGCCACGTTTTGCTGGGCTGGAATCTTCTGCGCTACCGCCGCGCTGGCTGCACAGCTGAGGCAAAGCAACAACACCGCCCATGAAGCCGGAGCTTTCATGCGGACCTCCGATGTGACGGGTCCGACTGGTTGAGAAAGAAAAGCGTTGTTGAGTAGGAATTATATCTGAAATTCAGGCCGCCGTGGCTCGTGAGGATGCGGTCGGCAGACTAAGGTCGCTTCAGCGCTGCCCAACCGGTGCGGTTTCGCGCCGCAACCGGACAGCGTATTCACGCGGGGCGTGTGGGCGGCAGCTGGCTGTGATGGTTTGTGCTCCGGTCGGATTACCGGCTAACCGGAGATTTCTACTCGCTAATGACACTGCCGAGTAGGCGACAATCCAGGCGCTACTGCATCCCGGATCCTAAGGCGTTTGCGAAGACTGATCGGCAATTGATCGGCAACCTCAGTGAGACTGCCTTTTTGCCGATCCCTTGGTACCGAAAAGGTCCTAAGGCAGCTTCTCCATGTCCGTCTTGAATATCTTGTTGGACGGCACCACCGCCTCGTCCCGTTCGTAGCCGTCTTTGCGCAGAAAGAGATGAACAGTTGCCGGCTCCGGCTGCGGGAGCTGGATGGTGCATGTGCCGTCGCTACCGGTGAAAGCGCTGTTCATCTTGCCCTGACCGATCTGCACATCGACCTCCACGCCGGAGACAGGCACTCCGGTGACGCGGTCGGTGACTTGCGCGCTGAATTGCCACGGCGGCGGAGGACGAAGGGCATACCAAAGCGCTACGCCGGCCAGGCAGGCCGCCAGCACGCCCAGCGCCGCCCAGAGCATGCGTCTGCGCGCAAGCGTCCAACCCAACGCGCGCTTGAGGTGCGAAGCCGCTTGCGTGACGTCGGTGGCAGTGATGCCCTGGACCTCCAGCATCGCAGGCAGCGGCGTCTTATCCAGCAGCCACGGAAGCACCGGCTTGTGCAGCGCTTCGCCGCGCGAATACTCGAAGGTGATGTATTCGGAGCCGCGTGTGTTCTGCGACCAGCACAGTATGATCGTGCGCGAAGCGGCAATCGACCGTTCCAGCCGGCGCTTCCACTGCTCGCCGGGGTCGATCGACTGCACATCGAAGAAGACGCGATAGCCCATCCGACGTAACTCGTCGCGCAGCGGCGCCACGCGCTCAGTGTCGGCGCGAGAGTAGCTGAGGAACACATCATATTTGGCCATCAACATAAGAGCTATTGTTGCAGAAGCGGCTCAAGCTGGTGCAGAGCTGCGGTCATGCCGGCGGCGTCGCCGTTCTGCATGGCGGTGAAGAGGGCGATCCAGGAAGCGCGACCCTTTTCGAAGGCGGGCGAATGCGAGAGGAAGTCGATCGTGCCAGTGAAGTCCCAATAGTCCGTCAGAAATACAGGAGGTTTCGAGGCAAGGGCCGTCTTGGTCGCGGCCGCTGCGCGCCGGTCCCCGGTACCCCATTGGCATACAAGCTTCATCGCATCCCGGATAGCGAGTCCCGGTGGGAGCAACGTGTCGTCATCCAGGACCGCGGCCTGCTGAAGGCAGATTGCGAAGCGACCGGCCCAGAGGTTAAGTTCCATCAGATTCATTTGCGTTCCGGCCCATTTCTCGGGCAGATCGGCTTTGGTATAGACCTCGAGCGCACTGCGATACGCCTGCACCGCCTGATCGAATAACGCAGCGGCCCTGTCTCCGCTGGCGCGCTCTCCCTCCTCCTCGAGCGCAAGCCCGAGATTATTTTGCGTGGCGGCCCAATCCTGAGGTAGATCGGCTTTGGTGCGGACCTCCAGCGCACTGCGATACGCCTGCACCGCCTGATCGAGCAGGGCAGCAGCCTTATCTCCGCTGGCCCCGTCCTCCTCATCCATGAGCGCAATTCCGAGATTGTTTTGCGTACTGGCCCAGGCTTGGGGCGTGGCGGCCTTGGTGTAGACCTCCAGCGCACTGCGATACGCCTGCACCGCCTGATCGAGCAGGCCGGCGGCCTTGTCCCCGCTGACCCCCTCTCCCTCATGCATGAGCGCAATCCCGAGATTGTTCTGCGTCATGGCCCAGTCCTGGGGCAGATCGGCTTTGGTGCAGACCTCGAGAGCACCACGGTACGCCTGCACCGCCTGATCGAGCAGGCCAGCGGCCTTGTCTCCGCTGGCGCGGTCTCCCTCATGCATGAGCGCAATCCCAAGATCGTTCTGTGTCGCGGCCCAGTACCGGGGCAGATCGGCCTTGGTGTAGACCTCGAGCGCACTGCGATACGCCTGCACCGCCTGATCGAGCAACGCAGCAGCCTTGTCCTCGCTGACCCGCTCTCCCTCCTCCTCGAGCGCAACCCCGAGGCCGGCGTGTGCCGCCGCTGCCGCCTGGCGATCTCCCAGCGCAGCGTATTCGCGCGCCAGCGAATCGAAATCGTCTGCGGATTGAGCGAGCAGTGCGAGGCTCTCGCCGGCAGGAGCGACCTCACCCTCCCGCCAGCGTGCGTCGGCAGTGTCCCAGACCGCCTGCAGCCAAAGCTCGTGAAATCCTTTGTCTTCCGGATGTTTCTTATATTCCGCGTCCGCGGTCGCCTCCGCGCTCTCCAGCGTCTTTGTCGCCTGGTGATACTGCAGATTGAGCCGATATGCGCCGGCGGCCTGTTCGCTGTCGTCCAGTAGCTGGCGCAATGGAGTTCGGAGCTTGTCCAGGAGCGCCTGCTGCGCGGCTTGGAGCGCCTTGACTTGCGCCTCCAGGGCCTGCTCTTGCGTATCCTCGGCGCGGATCTCCTGGCGGTCCGCATCGCCGGCCGCGTTGAACAGTTGCGCTGCGGCGGCATAGTGCTTGAGCGCAAGTTCAGACAGGGCCTTTTGCTCAGCCGTTGCCTGGCCCGATTGCTTTTGGATTCCCTCGGCCCATTGCTGCACCTGATCATCGGCCTGTGCGGCGGAGAAGCCGTTGGCCTGGGCCCATTCGGCAATGGCGGCGCCAAGGTCCGGCTTCTGGTTCTGCGCCGCTTCAGCGTTCTGCTTCAGCGCGGTCACTTGTTTCTGCAGGCTGCTCACCTGAACCAGCGTCCGGTGGAGCATGGCCTCAATCTGCGCCGGCCCCAGCAGCGCAGACGAGCCTTTGGGCAGCAGGCTCACATTGATGCTCGCGGGCAGCGCGGGCAACTGGCCGTCAGCCGGCTGATAGATCACCAGATTATTGGCGCCGTCGACCTGAATGCGCAGTCCGCCGCGTTGGGCCACTTCCTCCGATACGTCCAGCCACGTCTGGCCTCTGGGGTTGGTCACGCCGCGCACTTCAGTCACCAGCACAGCGCTGTCGAGATAGCTCAGCGAGACACGCACGGTCGGGACTGGCTGAGCCGGCTCAGTGTGTGCATCCGCGACCACTACGGTTACGGTTCGCTGCGCAGGCGCTTTTTGCGCCACGACCGTGCTGTAAGCACAGCTGAGGCAAAGCAGCAATACCACCCATGAAACCTGAGCCTTCATGCGGACCTCCAATGTGCCGGGTCCGATTGGATAAGGAGGAAAAGCGTCGTTGACTGAGGATTATATCTGAAACTCGGCCTGTGGAGTCTGCCGAATTCGCTGTTTGCCGGCGCGGTCATCTTCGGCGCCGACCCATCGCGATCCACCATTCCGTCGCAACAAGGGCGCCTGTCTGCACAGGGTGTGGGGAGCAGCAACTAGCTGAGATCATTTGTGCTCCGGTCGGATAACCGCCAATCCGGACAGAACCCGAAAATGGGTAATATCCGAATTGGTGACAAACCAGGAGTTGTCCAATTCAGCTACCGTCAAGTGCCCAACGAGTACCTCAGTTCATGCTAAGGACCGTTATCGTCAACGGTCGCTGGACTTCGGGGTGGCTTGATTACGCCGTTCAATCCAAAATGGTGTAAAATCGCGGCGTCGTTCAACGAATGGCGTAAGTCGATGCTTTCGAAGCCGGCTCAGGATCGGCACAATTCCAGAGAATCAACGCTGGAATCGACATTCCTATCGAATCGCGTCCCCGCGATCCTCTACCGCTGGTGGATATTGGAGCAAACAGATGCCGCTTAAACTGACAGTCAACGATGTAGTCACCACGTTGGATGTGCCGCCGGATATGCCTCTGTTGTGGGTGCTGCGCGACATATTGAACCTCAAGGGCGCCAAGTTCGGGTGCGGAATGGGGCTTTGTGGCGCATGCACGATCCTGGTGGGCGGCCATGCGGTGCGCTCCTGCATGACGCATGTGGGATCCGTGGCGGACGAACCGATCACCACCATCGAAGGGCTCTCGCCGGATGGCCAACATCCGGTTCAGGTGGCGTGGGCGGCGCTAGACGTGCCGCAGTGCGGATACTGCCAAGCCGGCCAGATCATGTCTGCCGCCGCGTTGTTGGAGCGCACGCCGCATCCCACTGACGCGGACATTGACGCTGCCATGAGCGGCAACCTCTGCCGCTGCGGAACCTATATCCGCATCCGTCAAGCCATACACGAAGCTGCAGAAGCGGGCGCCGCAGCCCGTCCCAAGTGAAGGAGGGATCTCTCATGCGCCTGAATCGGAGATTGTTTCTACAGCTGACGACCCTTGCGGGCGGCGGCTTCGCTCTGGATCTTTATCGCTCACCCCTCGCCGCAGCTCAGGGGCCAGGAACACCGCCCGACCTCACGCCCCAAGCCTTCATCCACATTGCACCGGATGGTGTGGTAACCATCATGGCGCGCGCTTCAGAGTCCGGCCAGGGCATGCGCAACATGCTGCCCATGCTGATTGCTGAGGAACTGGATGTTGACTGGAAGAACGTTCGCGTGCAGCAGGCAGAACTGAACGAGAAGATATACGGCCCGCAGTTTTCTGGAGGCTCCGCGAATACCCCGATGGGCTGGGAGCCAATGCGCCGCGTGGGCGCGGCCGGGCGCCAGTTGCTGATTACAGCCGCTGCACAAACGTGGGGCGTGCCTGAGACTGAGTGCACCACGCAATCCGGCCGGGTGCTTCACGCCGCCTCGGGGCGCTTGCTGAGTTACGGCGAGCTTGCCGACAAAGCCGCCGCGCTGCACCCGCCCGCGCTAAGTAGCGTGAAGCTGAAAGACCCCATGGATTACCGCATCATCGGCCATTCGCAGACCGGCGTAGATACACACGCGATCGTCACAGGGAAGCCGCTTTACGGCATCGATGTCGAGCTCCCGGGAATGCTGTATGCAGCGATTGAAAAGGCGCCCGTGTTTGCCGGCAAGGTTAAGTCTGCCAACATCGATCAGGTCAAGGCGCTGCCAGGCGTGCGCCAAGTCCTGGTGATCGATGGCGGCATCACTCCCGCAGCCTACACGCCGTGGGAGCCAGGCATGGAACCTGGCATCGCGATCGTGGCTGATACCTGGTGGCAGGCGCAGCAGGCCCGCAAACAGCTCAAGGTCGACTGGGACCTGGGCCCGGCAGCCGCACAAAGCACGGAGGGCTTCAGGAAGCGGGCAGAGGAACTTCTTCAGGTCCCGCCCGCAAACACGCTGCGCAAGTATGGCGATCCGGACGCCGCGCTCAAGTCGTCGGCCAAGGTGGTTGAGGCCACTTACCAGTATCCGTTCATTGCTCACGTCACGCTTGAACCGCAGGGCGCCACTGCGCACTGGAAAGACGGCAAGCTGGAGATGTGGTCCACCAGCACTTTGCCCGTCGATGGCCGCGGATTGGTAGCCAGGACGCTTGGCATCCAGGAGAGCGAAATCACCACTCACATGGTGCGCGCGGGAGGCAGCTTTGGCAGGAGACTTCAGAACGACTACCTGGTGGAGGCTGCTTGGATCGCCAAGCGCGTTGACGCGCCGGTGAAGCTGCTATGGTCGCGCGAAGATGACATCGCCCACGACCCTTTCCGGCCGGGCGGATATCACGGGCTAAAGGCTGGTCTTGACGTGCAGGGTAAGGTCACTGCCTGGCGGCAGCACCTGGTGACCTTTGGCGATGAAAAGAACTCGACCTCCGGCGGCGGCATCGAACAGGACACGTATCCTGCCGGCTTTCCGCCGGCTTACGCTCTTTACACTTCCGCGCAGCCGCTCTCGCTCCGCACCGGAGCCCTCCGCGCCCCTGGCGACAACGCTTACTGCTGGGTGGCGCAGTCCTTCCTTGACGAGCTGGCTCATGTAGCGGGCCGCGATCCACTTGAGTTCCAGCTTGAACTGCTGAGCAACAAGCAAGCGCCATGGTCCGCGGGAGAGCACGACGCCGTGGGTGACCATGAGCCAACAGGACAATCTGTTCTCATCCCGGAGCGGTACAAAGGCGTGCTTGAGTTAGTAGCGGAGAAGTCAGGCTGGGCTCATCGCAGCAAGACACCTGGGCGCGGAATGGGCATCGCTGCCTGGTTCTGCCATTTGGGCTACTTCGCCGAGGTTGCCGATGTCAGCGTTGACGCCCAGAACCGGGTGACGGTGCACGAGGTCTGGGTTGCAGGGGATATTGGCAGCCAGATCATCAACCCTGCGGCGGCCGAGAGCCTCGCCTTCGGCGGCATCGTCGAGGGGATGAGCCACATGGGGCAGGAGATCACGCTGGTGGACGGCAAGATTCAACAGTCCAACTTCCATAACCACCCCGTGATGCGCATGAAGCAAGCGCCGAAGATTGAGGTGTATTGGCGCAAGACCGAATACGCACCGACGGGCCTGGGTGAGCCGACGCTGCCACCGACCTTGCCGGCGGTGAGCAACGCCATCTTTGCCGCCACTGGCAAGAGGATTCGGACCCTGCCGCTCCAGCGGAGCGGGTTCAGTTGGGCTTGAAAACCCCTTGGCGATAAATCTCTGGCGCGAATCACCAACCCACCCATCGAGCGCTGAAGGCTGAGGAATCCCTCGACTTTTCGGGTTCCGGGCGTATGATCGGCTAACCGGAAATAACCAGTTGATTAATACCTGCGGTGCACTGTTGCCAAAGATGTAACTGCCGAGTTGGCAACCATCCACTCGGAATCACAAGACGGGGCTGACTCGGTGCTGGAAACGCGCATTGGGCTGTTCTCGTTAACCTGGGATCTCGCCCAGGCAGATCGGCGAATACTGGCCGACATATGAGTACTAATCACCCCCTCGATCAGTGCATGGGCGATTTCGCCTCAACTGAGAAGAATCTCCGTAAGCCCCCGAATCTCCGGCCACCCTACGAGAACCGTCCCGCGTGGAGAAGAGAGGGCCTCGGTTCGTCGGTCTGCAACAGCGCCCGGTCGGGAGTTCTTGCCTTTCGTCGTGAAGAGGGTGCATGCCCTCGCCGTGCGTGGGACACTGCGCGCTGAGAGGTATCACAATCATGATCAACAGAATGTTTCTGCTTTCCGCTTTGCTGGGCGCCGCATCCGGCCTGGTTGTCCAACCGCTCCTTGCCCAGTCCACCTCCTTGCCGGCCTCTACTGTCCAAACCTGGAACCTGCCGCACGGGATGGCTGTGAAGGACGCCGGTCCTCGCACTTACCGTTTCACCGTGGATTACGACACTGCCAACCGCACCGGCGCGGTGGTTCACCGCCAGCGCATAACGGGAGACTATACGCGCGGCCTTGCCAATGGTGATGTCGAGTGGAAGAACGTCAGCGAGGCCCAGGCGGACGGCGCCACGGCTCCATTCCCTCCGCCCCAGAAGCAGGACTTCATCGAGGGCTTCCACTATCCCGCGGGATCCCCTGACACGCTGAAACCCGATTTCTTCAAATCCTTCCCGCCGTCCGCGGTTTTTGAGCGTAACCTGATTTGGGACACCAGCATGATGGAGTCGTTCGGCCAGAATTTCTTCGATCAGCTCAAGCTGAACGTGCCCCTCCACATCTCCACTGACCAGGATGTAAACATGCCCGGCGTGGGTACGTTTCATAGCCGCGACACCGTGCTGGAGTGGGTCGGACGCTCGGAAAAAAACGGCCAGGACTGCGCGCTCATCGACTACCGGGCATTTTTCAATCCTCTCGAGATTGCCACCGGAGGCATGACCATTCAGGGACGCAGCGATTTCTGGGGAGAGATCTGGGTGTCGCTGGCGACAAAGCAAATCGAGTACGCCACCATCTATGAGGAGGTCTCCGGTGAGATGAAACTGCCCGGTCAGGACACGCCCCAGCTTCTCAGCGTTTTCCGCATCGGCACGCTGGAACCGCTGAGCACGGAGAATTGAGGCGGAGCATGTCGACGAACGCGGTTCCATTCAAGCACAAATGGTTGTTCGTCTTGTTGTGGACCAATGTGGCCGTGGCGTTGATCGAACTGATCGCGTTTGTGGGTGGCCCTGCTCGGACCACCCGCGAGCTGTTGCAAAGCCTCGCGTTCACATTTGTTTACGCAAACCTCACCAGCGTTCTCGCGGTTTTGATCCTGGGCTGGCTGATCGAGAGAGCTGCAGTTCGCGGGGTGTCCCCGTGGAAGGTCGGGATTCCGGGCATCCTCGTGTTCACCGCGGGTGGCTGCCTCGTGGCGCAATCGCTTCTGGCGGCGGCCGGCTTTTTGGCTTCGCACCATTTCTGGCTCGACTACTATCACACGCTGCGCTTCTCGGTCCCGCTTGCGCTGGTTTTCGGTCTCGGCGCCATGACACACGCAACGCTGCTCAGCCGCGTGCAGGTGATGAAACAGGCACTGCATGAAAAGGAAATCGCCGAAGAGCGATCGCGAAAACTCGCGGCTGAGGCGCGCCTGCGGTCGCTCGAGTCGTGGATTCATCCTCATTTCCTCTTCAACACTTTGAATTCGATCAGCGCGCTCATCGCCATCGATCCCGCCCGCGCCGAGCAGATTGTGGGCCGCCTGGCGACGCTGCTGCGGGCCTCTCTTGACACCAGCGCGAACTCGCTCATCCCTTTGCATCAGGAGATCGCAATGGTGGAAAGCTATCTGGACATCGAGCGTGTGCGCCTCGGCGAAAAGCTGCGCGCACGGGTTGAAGTGCCGGTTGACTTGCAAGAAACGATGGTTCCAACCATGTCGGTTCAGTCCCTGGTAGAAAACGCTGTGAAGCACGGAATCACTCCGCAGAGCGATGGCGGGGAAGTTTTGGTCACGGCGCGCGCCGATGCGGAGTGCGTACGCATCGATGTCGCCGATACGGGGCCGGGCTTCGAACTGGCCGGCCTTTGTGCCGGCCACGGACTGGACAAGCTGGTGCAGCGTCTCGACGCGCTCTTCGGCGACCGCGCAAGGCTGAACGTTTTCCGTCGTGACGCCTATTCTGTGGTGGAGATTGTTTTGCCGCGCCTATGAAACTACGTGCCTATCTCGTGGATGATGAGCCGCTGGCGCTGGACCGCCTGCGCCGCCTGCTGGAGAACACGGGCCGGGTGAAAGTGATGGGCTTCACCACTAGCCCCGAGGAAGCGGTTGCGGCGCTTACTCTGAATCCGCCCGACGTTTGCTTCCTCGATATCCAGATGCCGCGCCTCACCGGCTTCGAAGTGCTGGCGCGCACCCGAAGTCAGCCCATTGTGGTTTTCACCACGGCCTACGACCAGTATGCGCTGCAGGCGTTCGGCGTGAGCGCAGCCGATTACCTGCTTAAGCCGGTGGAACCCGAAACGCTCGAACGCGCTCTGAACAAAGTGGAGCGGTTGCGGGGCGCTGGGCAGCCGGCCCCGCCGGATCTGCAGGTCCTGCTCCGCCAAATCGCGGACTCGCTCGGCAAGAACAAGACGGACTTTCCCACACGCATTGCGTCGCGTCTCGGGGACCGCCTTTGGTTCCTCGACTTGGATCGCGTGAGTCATTTCTACGCCGAGGACAAGCTCATCTACGCAGTCTCCGAGGGCAAGGCCTACTTTATCGATCACGCCATCGCCGAGCTGGAAAGAAAGCTGGATCCGAGCCACTTTTTCCGAATCCACCGCGGCACTCTTGTGAACCTGGCATGGATCAAGGAAGTATCGTCGCTGCCCGGTGGAGCTCTCAACATTCGCCTGAAGGATGCCAAAAACACAGATCTGACCGTCGCCCGCGACCGCGCCCGCGAATTCAAAGCACGGGCAGGGTTCTAGAAGAACAGTTCGCGCTGCGCTGGCTACATCGGTGACAGCAATTCTCGATCTCGAGCTATTGATTGGCAACCGGGAGATCGGATTCTCAGCACAAACGTTTCTGTGGTCTTGCAAGTTGCATCAGCAGCGTTACAATTTCGTGCAACTAGCGTCGAATAACGGGATTCCGGTTAAATTGGACACACCATGGTCAAAATCCCTGTTCTGATTGTTTCTGGGGCCGTTCTTGCAGTCACGACCGCATTCGCAAACGCCGCGCCCGCACCTCCACCCGTGGTGAGCAACAGCACGGTCACCATCTCCGGCCCGGGTGTTGGCGGGGCCACCAGAACCTTCTCCCTGCCTTTCATGAACAACTACGCCAACAAGGGCGATTGGTATGTGACGCCCGGCGACGCCCACGCCGCCTTCTTTGTGGCCGACAAATTGCCATTCGCAGCAGCCGACAAATCCACTCACGCCACGGTCGATCTTTTGCTGAACGGAACCGGAAAGACCTTCCTGATCACCCGCGACAGCGCTCACCCGGCTATCCACAAAACCGATCTGGCAATCGACGTTATGGTTGGGAACACAAAGTTTTCGACCACCGATCCGGGCGACGCGGTCACCGTCACGGTGACCAGGATGGACATGCTCAACTTTGAGGCCACTTTTTCAGGGACGATGACGGAGGTGGGCATGATGGAGCGCAACCGCCGTGAAGCGCATCGCGTAACGGTGAGCGGCACCATCAGCCTGCACCGGGCAAGCGCGCCGCCACAGATCTCGGCAGGCAACTGGGTCGGCTGCGACCCCATCGTCCACGACTGGCTCAACGAGGCGCAGGATCGCGCTTCGTCCGACTGCGAGGTCAAGTTCGATCGCCACCTGCAGATTGCGCTGAATGCCGCCTTCTCGCCGATGGAGTCAGCCTTCACGGCTTCGCAGTGGATGATTGTCAACAAGCCTGACCCTGACGTTCTCTTTCTTTCAGCACCGCGCGGATCGGAGAAGGAGCCGTTTCACGGTCAGGGATTCAAGCTCACGATGGCAATGAATCCAAACTCGGCCCAGAGCCAGCAAGCCATGGCGGCGGCAAACACTCCTGATCCGCTGATGCTGAAGGCGATGGAGCTGATGAAAGAGGGTCAGTATGCCGAGGCCCAGGAGGTCGAAAAACAGCTCAATGCCAAGATGGAGAACGCGCCGCCGCCGCCCAGCACGAGGTTTGGCCTCCAGGTCAGCTTCAACTTTTCCGCGAGGGAGCTTATCAACTTCCACGGAGCCTTCAGCACTTCAGCACTCTCCGGCGGGGGCACGGTGCTTTATTTGCCCGCCATGCAGCCATTGAGCGGCGGATCCGGCGGCGATCCCGGCACCTGGGTATTTCTCGGCCCATGGAGCCAGCCCACAGCAACGCACCTCGACGGCGACACAACCAAGGTGGCGATCAAGGCGCAGACGAATCCCTCGGCGCCACGCCTCTCGGTCCAATGCATTTCGGTGTACATCAATGCCGACCACGATCTGGCGGCAAAGGCGATCCAGGCGATCGATTGGAGCCAACTGCGGGCGCTGCTTGCCCAATAGCGAACGGGGGTTGAGGTGAACCCCTTGAGTGAGACAGTCTTCCGAAGACTCAGTTGCCGTTTAGTGCGATTGAATTGACCCCCAAAGTGAGATGGTTGATGAGGTTAATCCAGGAGACACTCCATCGTCCCGTATGCCCATTCTCAAAGAGTGCATTATCGCCGGGCCGCTTATCGAACTGCTGGGAAGCGAATTTCAATGTTCCTGTCGGTTGACCGGTTATCCGTCAATTACTGCTTGTTACTACCCAACGCATCGGATGCGTGTCTTGCGTCCTGGATGTCTCGACAGTGTCGCTGGCAGCATTTCAATGCGCTTCGCGGCAAAACTGACTCCCATCAGAACCTGACGACCAGCGCAAGTAGCGGGACTAGAATCAAGTTAGCTACGGTCTATCCTGATTGTTACAGCCTCCCTGCGGGATTACTCTTCGAAGGCTCGCCGACTTTCGAGGACCTATCCTGCCTCTGTAAGTGCGTTAGCGATTATGGTGGTTTCGCATCGATCGACGCTGATCCCATTGCATTCAATTTCCGATTTGCCGACGGCTCACGCGGAATGCACCGCTGCGCCGACGTTTCCGAAAGAGCAATTTGGGAAATCAGACATTTGACGGGTTGCAAGTGAGGCGCTCGATCGCTTACTTTTCCGCTCGAGGGTCTTCGGCGTCGTCCGCAGCCGGGTCTTCGCTTGCGTGCCATCCGCTCAACTAGGAAGAAGCGGCCAGGTTAGCCGCTGTTGAAAGGTCAGGATGAAACAACCAGCGCCGCTTTTGCTCTCAGGGCAGAATCTCAGCCTCGATGAAATTCATCACGTAGCTCGCGGAGGGTGGCAAGTGGGCCTCGCGCAATCCGCTCTGGCACGCGTGGATTCATCCCGCCAGCTAATCGAGAAGATTCTCGAGAAAGAAGTGGCCGTGTACGGCGTCAACACCGGCTTCGGCAAGCTCTCTGACGTCCGCATCCCGGGCAACCATCTTTCTGAATTGCAGGTGAATCTGTTGCGGAGCCATGCTTGCGGACTGGGCAGACCTTTGTCAGAGGCCGAAGTTCGGGCCATGCTTTTGCTGCGTGCAAATGTCCTCGCCAAGGGCTTCAGCGGAGTTCGCAGATCGGTCATCGAAATGCTGACGAGCCTCCTCAATCGAGGAATTCATCCAGTCGTGCCGGAAAAGGGTTCCGTGGGCGCGAGCGGCGATCTTGCCCCACTGGCGCATCTCGCGTTGGTTCTCATTGGTGAAGGAGAAGCTTTTTATCATGGGCAGCGCATCAGCGGCAGTGAGGCATTGCGGCGGGCCGAACTGACTCCGTTGCGACTCGAAGCGAAAGAAGGTCTTGCGCTGCTGAACGGCACGCAAGGAATGACTGCCGTTGCTTCACTCGCGCTTTACGATGCACAGCGTCTCGTCCGGATCGCCGACGTTGCTGGCGCGATGTCTCTCGAGGCGCTGCGTGGCACTCCTTCTGCTTTCGATCCTCGAATTCAGGAGGCGAGGCCCCATCGAGGACAGGCAGCCGCGGCCCGACATCTGACGGTATTGCTCGACCGCAGCGAGATTCGGGAGTCGCACCGGACTAACGATCCGCGGATTCAGGACGCTTACTGCTTGCGCTGTATGCCGCAGGTGCATGGTGCGGTTCGCGACGCGCTCGACCACGTTACGTCGATTGTAGAGATCGAAACAGGCTCCGCAACCGACAATCCACTCGTCTTCGCAGCGAGCGGTGACGTACTCTCCGGCGGCAACTTCCACGGTGCGCCGCTCTCATATGCCTTCGACTACGCGGCCATCGCGCTGACCGATCTCGCCAGTATATGTGAACGCCGGATCGACCGCCTTATCAACCCTGACATCAACGAGGGCTTGCCCCCGTTTCTGTCGAGCGAGGCCGGCTTGTCGTCAGGTTACATGATGGCGCACGTCGCCGCGGCTGCGCTCCTGAATGAATGCAAAGTGCTGGCGCATCCGGCTAGCGTGGACAGCGTGCCGACATCTGGCGGGAAGGAAGACCACGTTTCGATGGGGATGAACGCTGCGCTCAAGCTGAGGCAGATTGTTGAGAACGTAGAACAGATTCTTGCCATCGAGCTCCTGTGCGCTGCACAGGGCCTGGACTACCGGAAACCTTTGAGGCCAGGCAAGCAGATTGAGCAGGCACTTGCCAGGATTCGCAAGATCGTTCCCGGCCTCGAAGCGGACCGGCCCCCCGCAACCGATATCAACCAACTGGCACGAGCGATTCGCGAAGATTTGTTCGACGCATTCGCCGACTAGCAGAAATTAGCACGCCCAGGCAGACGGATGGGCAGAGAATTCCTGCGAAAGGCAACAATTCATTGTCAAGAATGATTACGCGGGAGGCACGTCCCGGCCTGCGATGAAGACGCGAGGAAACTCTGCGGCGGCGATGAAATAGGCGATCTCGCGGAAATCGGTGAACTCGTGGATAAGAAAGTCGGCCTGTTTGCCGGTTTCGATGGAGCCAATGCTGTCGCCAAGGCCAAGGCTCCATGCAGCATTGACGGTCGCAGCGGCGAGCGCTTCAGCCGGGGTGAGCCGCATGTAGAGGCAGGCGAGCGAGACGATAAACGGCATGGAGGGAATCGGAGATGAACCGGGGTTGAAATCGCTGGCCAGCACGATGGCCAGACCGTGCTCGACCATGGCGCGGGCGGGCGGATAGGCGGTGCGCGCGAGCGCAAACACCGAGCCGGGAAGCAAGACCGGTTGCACTGCGGCGGCACGTAATGCATTGAGAGTGTCCGCGGTGGCGGTTTCAAGATGGTCTGCGGTGCGCGCGCGCAGTTCGGCGGCCAAAACGGCTCCCGTGCCGGGGCGGAATTGCTCGGCGTGCACGCGCAGCTCCAGGCCGTGGGCCCGCGCGGCGGTGAGCACCTCGCGCGTTTCTTCGACCGTGAAGGCGTGGTCATCGCAGAAGGCGTCGCAGAAGCGAGCCAGCTTGAGGTTTGCAACCTCGGGGATTAGCTCTTCTGCGATCCAGCGAACGTAATCGTCCCGCCGTCCAGCAAACTCTGGAGGCAACGTGTGCGCTGCCAGCAGAGTGGGCACGATCCGCATCGGGCCCTCGTCGTTGAGGCGGGCCATGACGCGCAACATACGCAGCTCGGTCGCGCCGTCGAGGCCGTAGCCGGATTTGGCTTCGGCGGTCGTCGTGCCGGTACGAAGCATCCAACCGCGATGCCGGCGCGATTCTGTCAGCAGATCGTCTTCCGAGGCCGCGCGCGTGGCTTTCACAGTGCTCAGAATGCCGCCCCCGGCAGCTGCAATCTGCTGATAGCTGGCGCCGGTAATGCGCTGCTCGAATTCGGCAGCGCGGTTGCCCGCGAAGACCAGGTGCGTGTGCGCATCAACAAAACCCGGCGTAACGCAGCGGCCCTGCGCATCGACAACGACGGCCTCAGCGGGAATGCGAGCGCGCAACTCTGCGTAAGGTCCAGATGCAGCAACGCGCCCGTCTTCAATCAGAAGTGCCGCATCTGGAATTAGGCCCAACTCGCTCAGCTCCGGGCCCACGCGCGGACGTGCGGGTCCCGCAAGCGTGACGAGCTGCCCGATGTTGACGACTGCAAGCGATCCGGACGCTGTCATTTTTCCGCCATTGGAATGGCGATGCCGCGTTCGCGCGCGGTTTGTTGCGCGAGTTCGTAGCCTGCGTCGGCGTGGCGAACTACGCCGAGGCCCGGATCGTTGTTGAGGACGCGCTCGATCTTGCGCGAAGCCATTTCTGTGCCGTCGGCCACAGTCACCTGCCCGGCGTGCAGCGAGTAGCCCATTCCAACGCCTCCGCCATGATGGAAGCTGACCCACGTGGCTCCCGATGCGGTGTTGAGCAGCGCATTCAGGATCGGCCAATCTGCCACCGCATCTGATCCGTCGAGCATTTTTTCTGTCTCGCGATAAGGGCTGGCCACCGAGCCAGTGTCTAGGTGGTCGCGGCCCATGGCGATGGGAGCCGAGATTTCACCCTTGCGGACAAGCTCGTTGATTGCTTCTCCCATGCGGGCACGCTCTCCATAGCCGAGCCAACAGATTCTCGCGGGCAATCCCTGGAAAGCGAAACGGCCGCGCGCCAGCCGCAACCAGCGAGTGAGAATCTCGTTCTCCGGGAACAGCTCCAGCGCCAGCTCGTCGGTGCGGTCAATATCCTTGGGGTCACCAGACAGCGCCACCCATCGAAACGGCCCCTGGCCCGTGCAGAAGAGCGGACGGATGTACTCCGGCACAAATCCGGGAATAAGAAACGCTTCCGTGCAACCAGCGTCGAATGCGAAGCGCCGGATGTTGTTGCCGTAGTCAAAGGTCACAGCGCCGGCGCGCTGCAACGCAAGCATCGCGTTCACATGAACAACCATCGTCGCCGTCGAATGGCGCACATACTGCGCGGGATCGCGGCGCCGCAACTCCACAGCCTGATCCAAAGTGAATCCCTGCGGGATGTAGCCGTTGAGGGGATCGTGGGCACTGGTCTGGTCGGTTACCGCATCCACCTGTAGACCACGGCGCACAACCTCGGGCAACACATCGCCGCAGTTACCGACCAGGCCCACAGAAAGCGCGCGGCCTTCGCGGCGAGCCTCTTCGCAAAGATGCAGAGCTTCGTCGAGGTCCCCGGCGACGAGGTCGCAATATCGCGTCGCAACCCGGCGCTCGATCCGGCTTCGGTCGACTTCGACAACCAGCACCACGCCGCCGTTGAGGGTGACGGCAAGCGGCTGAGCACCGCCCATGCCGCCCATGCCACCGGTGACCACAAGTTTGCCCTTGAGCGACCCTCCGAAGTGCCGCTCCGCGAGTGCGGCGAAGGTTTGGAAAGTACCCTGTAGGATGCCCTGCGTGCCGATGTAGATCCAACTCCCAGCCGTCATCTGGCCATACATCATCAGGCCTTTGCGATCGAGCTCGTTGAAGTGCTCCCAAGTGGCCCATTTGCCCACCAGGTTGGAGTTGGCGATGAGAACACGCGGGGCCATTTCGTGCGTAGGAAACACCGCGACCGGCTTGCCTGACTGCACCAGCAGCGTTTCGTCGCCGTCCAGCCGCTCCAGCTCGCGCACGATGGCGCGGTAACACTCCCAGTTGCGCGCTGCTTTGCCAATGCCGCCGTAGACAACGAGATCCGCGGGGCGCTCGGCGTTTTCGGGATCTAGGTTATTCATCAGGCAACGCAGCGCCGCTTCCTGCGGCCATCCCTTGCAGTGCAACTCTGTTCCGCGCGGCGCGCGAATGATGGGAGCTGCAGTCGTTGCCATAGACTCCTCCCGACGAGATACCGCGAAAGCGGCGAAAGGGCGCGTTTCGTCGCAGTCCCGGAGACTGATCCACAGGATACTCCCACGGATAGAATTGTGTTGTGACGGGACTCGGCTCAGCGCACGTAATCGGGCTTGGCGCGGAAGGAAATGGAGAAAAAGCCTCTGATGCCTCTGTGCTGGTTGCCGGATTAAGCCGCGAATCGTATCCTTTTTGCCGTGCCCACTACCTTAATTGAATGTGTACCGAACTTCTCTGAGGGCCGCGATCCTTTGAGGGTCGATGCCATCGTCGAAGCCATGAAGCTGCCTGGCGTCTATCTGCTCGACCGGGAGATGGATGCCGATCACAACCGCTGCGTCATCACGCTCGCCGGTGACCGCGAGGCAATTCAGGAAGCCGCGATTCGCGGCGCCGGCAAAGCCGCCGAATTGATCGACCTTACGCGGCACCAGGGCGCGCATCCGCGACTCGGTGCGGCCGATGTGATTCCTTTCATTCCCATCGAAGGCGTCACCCTCGAGGACTGCGTGGCCATGGCGCGTCATGTTGGAGCGGAAATCTGGAAGCGCTACCAGATTCCGGTCTATCTCTACGAAGCGGCTGCTTCAACGCCCGAGCGCAAGAACCTTGAGAACATCCGCCGCGGCCAGTTTGAAGGGGTCCGCGACGAGATCGCTACCAACCCGGCACGCAAACCCGACTTCGGCGAGGCGTGCCTACATCCGACGGCCGGAGCGACTGTCGTGGGTGCGCGGAAGTTTTTGATCGCTTACAACATCTTTCTGAACACACCGAATGTCGACATCGCCAAGAGCATCGCCAAGGCAGTGCGCTTTTCCTCGGGTGGGATGCCTTTCGTAAAGGCATCGGGTTTTCTCGTACGCGGTCTGGCGCAGGTTTCCATGAACCTGACCGATTTTGAACAGACACCGCTCCATCGCGTGTTTGAGTTTGTGAAGCGCGAAGCTGAGCGCTATGGTGTGTTGCCCATTTCCAGCGAAATTGTGGGCCTGATCCCGAAGCGGGCCATCGAGCAGGCCGCCGAGTGGTTTCTTCAATTGGAGAACTTCGACTCCTCGCTGATCCTTGAGAATCGGCTGGCTGCGATCGTAAGCGGCAAGGTGGCTGTCGGGGGTTTGCGCTCAGGAATCGAGCCGTTCATTGAGCAACTGGCCGCACCCACGGCAGTTCCGGGAGGAGGCAGTGCTGCCGCTGCTAGCGGTGCCATGGCAGCCGGTCTGGCTTGCATGGTTGCATCCATGTCCCGCGGCAAGAAAGCTTATGCGAAATATGAATCTCAGCTTAGCGAGGCACTCGCGCGGCTCGCCCAGCTGCGCGAGGAGTTAAAATCGGCGATCGACGAGGATGCCGAGGCATACAGCGCGGTCACGAAGGCATATAAATCGGCAAAGGAGGCTGCGGACGGTCAGCGCCTTATTAATTCTGCGTTGCAGCAGGCAGCAGCAGTGCCACTGAGCGTGGCCGAAAGATCCGCTGAAGTTGAGCGGATCGCCAATACGTTGAAACCGATTACCAATCCGAACCTGGCGTCGGACCTGACGACTGCGATCGCCTTGGCGAGAGCTGCTGTAGCTGGGGCAATCGCCAATGTGGAGATCAATCTCGAGTCGATCAAGTCCGAGTCGGCCGCGAGCGAAGAGTTCGTTGACCTGGCGCGAAGCCGGGTAAGAGCGCTGAAGGCCAGTGCTGCATCAGTTCCTGGCTCGTGATTGTTCAGCAGGCTCAATTCCCGCCTTGGTGGGATGAGGCCTAGCCCATAGGCTTCCGCAAAGTGAGGGCGGCGAGTCCTTTGGCACTGGCGTGCCACTTAAGTTCGGCAGTCACAGTGGTTCCTGGCTGGTTTACCGCCAGTGGGGCCAAGTGAACGGTTTCTCGGAAGTGCCTCTCAGCGATAGCGTTCAGGCCAATGCACTCATCGAAGCCGAGTTGGGACCCGCTCCTCGGATTAGTACCGCGAGACGTTCTATCCGGACAATGGGCGAAAACAGGGTTACTTCCCACTTGGCGACTAACCGACCGGAACCCAAGACGCACTTCACTTTGCCTCAATGAGCGCGTTGGCCTGTTGGCGCCAACTGGGCGCGAAAATACCGCTCAAGCCGGACCGCGACCAAGATCCTTAACTAGCGATTTTCGCGCAGTCCTCTCGCTTGTGTCTCTCAACATCCGAAACCAGAAAGACGACAAAGGAACAGCGGCCCCTGCCACGGCACGTCCTTATTGAAGCGGATAGGCGCCGGACGTCTTTGCCTCAGCTTCGTTCCATCCCAAAAGCGAGCGCACATCTGCGGGGAGCAGATCGCTGGAGGGCGCATTCGCAATAGCGCGCTGCAGCTCAAAGTGCCCGAGATCGGGTCCCTTCAGAATGGAACGGGGCGATGCATCGATCTGAACGCCGTTCTCTTCAAACGCAGGCTCGAGCTTGCGGAACTCCTCAAGCGAAGCAGCCTTTGAGGAGCAATTCTCCCCTGCCGAAGGAGCATCAACAATCAAAGGCACCACTGTGCCGGAGGCCAAGACGAAGGGGGAACGGACGTAAACATTGCCATCGACTTCTTTCGCCTGCGGGTGCTGCAGCTTGCCGCATAGCGACGCTTTTTGAACAAACTCAAGCAGCGGTTCGCGGAACCCCTCTGTGGCCGCCATCAGGTTATGGACAAAGATATGGCCTTCACGCTGTTCGAGGCCCGGACCCGTGGAGGCATGCCAGTCAAAGAGATCACCGGCGGCCACGCGGTCATTGCGCTCAAAGGTGACGCGCGCATTCACAAAGGTGTTGTTGTAGACATGCACATCCGCCGAATTCAGAACGTGAAGTCCCGTGCTCGAATTCACTACCACGTTACCGGCAACAGTGGCACCGCGGGAAATCTCGATGAATATGCCGTTCTGCGCGTTTTCAACCCAATTGTCGACGATGACGGCGTCGTGGTTTCCCACGTCAAACCAGACTCCGTTGGAATAAGGCTGTTCGGTAATCAGGTTGTCGCGGAAGGTAACGCGATTCGTCTGATTGAAGATCTTTACCGCTGCCGGATAATAGCCGGTCAGCTGTTTGATGTTGTTCCGGCGGAAGATGTTCTTTTCGATCAATACATCGGAAGAACCGATGACGTAGAGGCCTTCAGTGCTGGTATCGCTGATGAGTGAATTCCGGATGATCAGCCCATCGCCCCGAAAATAGCCGGCCACATGCGAGCAGTAGGTGATGGTTACATTTTCGATCAGTGCGTGGGTGACCTCTTTGCCATAGGTCGCCGGCTCGGAGAGCCCGACGGGTTCATTGGTGGGCTCGTCTGCCGAGGTGAAGTGCTTCTTCCCCTCGATTTCAAGAGCGCGATACGCATATTGCGTAAAGGTGAGGCCGCGAATCACCGGGCCTTTGCCATCGGAGACCTTGCCGTGCGCGGGCCCGCTAGTGCGGACCAAAGCGCTGTCCTGTGCGGTGATCTCGACCAGCCGGTTGGTTGGATCGACGCCAATGTATACATATCCATTTTGGTAATCGACGTAGAAGGAATGGGGATCAAGTTCTCCTTCCCAGCCTTTGGAAGTGAGAAGCTCGCCGTCGATGAAGACCATGTCGTTGTTGAACCGGTGCAGCGGCGTCTTCATTCCCTCGCGGCGTCGTTGCCACCAGGGCAAAGCCACTGCCGGAAAGAGATGCTTCCAGGGAGTTCTCCACACGTTGTTGGGCAACCTCCCATTGCGTTGCCTCCTGCGTACCCTTCAGAACCGGATGTTCATCTTCATACGGCTGCATGGTGATGCCCTGGTTAAGCACCAAGCCGCCCGTTCTGTAGATGCCGCTCCGCAAGATGATCGCATCGCCGGTTACGACGCGTTCTATCGCCGCCTCGAGGCTTGTGGGATGGTCCAGCTCGGTTCCGATGGAATCGCTTTTTCCGTCCGGCGCAACGTAGTACACCGTCTTCGCTTTCGGTACTTCATATCGCTGGTCGATCGGCCCATAGGGTCCACCTGAAGGCTGCGAGTAAACGAATCCGGTAAGTAGAAGGAAGGGCAGTGGGAAACGGAAGAAGAGACTAAGCCGCATTTGAAATCCTTTGCTTGGCGCTTGCTGACGCATTGCCATACGCATCGAGTTTTTTGTAGCGCAACTATTCTAAGACACGGTTCATAGATCTTGCGGTGGCGTTCGTAATAGCGTTGCTCCTGCCGCAAGCCGGGTTTTCCCTGGCTGCGAAGACTCCGGATCTGACTTGAATGTCGAAGTCTATGATCTCAAATGTCGCAAAATCGCCAATGCGCTCATCGACGATGCCCATAGACCCAGTAGCCACCCTGTGCCGAGGTCCGAGTGGCTTACCGGCCAACCGGAGAGCGCCGGGATAAACCGACATGTTGTAGGGGAGGTAGGAGCCCTGCAGGAAAGGAAATAGCGAATCCATCCTGACCCCGAGTCTTGCAGGTGGCATCGTGAGGTGCCATTTGA